>ERZ778017.635-NODE-635-length-44984-cov-6.471499_pt1 | contig 44984 bp, 32 predicted proteins | sample MGYA00375747_ERZ778017 | MGnify/ENA primary metagenome ERZ778017 (study PRJEB29350, sample SAMN05509838) | bioreactor metagenome | biome: bioreactor; material: wastewater | place: South Africa: University of Cape Town | collected 2014-03-17 ...
ACGAGTTGTACGTCGGATTTCTGGAAAGACATTAAGTCTAGGGATACCCGGCATCCTAATTTTGGCCACGGGCCAGTAATAAAGAGATTTATCACATTCTCAAATGACGAAAAGTTTTAATTCCAAAACTTCCTCAAGTGTGGTCATAGCGCAGTGGTCAACTTCGTCCTATTTCAATATCTCATGTTCGAGTCCCAATACCACCCGACACAAAGAACACTATATTTCAACCAAGCCAGTACAATTGTTACAATTAACGCGCTTTGTTATGAAAATAACACTTCTGCCATACTATTCTCCATGCACAGTGGATATGTACTGCCACAAATAAATACGCTCAAGCAATTAATTTTGCGATGACCGAGACGCGCATTTTTCAATTTTGATCCAATCCAACACAAGAAATATATTGCTGGGAATTGAAACCCACAGCAAGAACAAACTAGTTATTTGAGAGTGAGGATCGGGGCTGGGTGGTTTTAACAATTCAATTTGTGTTGGCCATGGAGAAAAAGACTCCGTTATTGCCTTTTGCATTCAATTCCAATTCCTTTGATGATAATCTCCCTTTAAACACTGCTCCTAGACACAGATCGGTCATTGATCAGAATGCTGGGTCGAGTTTTCATACAAGGACTACTGAGAAAACGTTGACAGTGCCACCGAGGTTGAAACGGAAGATGGGAGCAAGTTTCAACGAAAATGATGATACCAAGCGTAGAGGCTATAATAACGATTTTGAACGTAATTTCTTTATGGCCCAGTCGACAAGCTATCATGTCGAGAATTCCAGTGAACCATTGGATGAAGCAACTATTGTAGACGACGATTTTGAAGATGGTGATTTTGCCCAAGGGACGGTGGCTGGCGACAAGAAATTATTTCCTCCATCAAGTCCCAACTTGATGTCGGAATTTGATGCTTCTACCTCTTACAATTTCCCGGGAACATCGCCAGCAAAAGGTAATTCGCATGAACTCAACACTTCTCCTATAAAGGATCTTGATTCGGGTGCACCAACGCCGATTAATACGTCACCAGTCAAGAAAAGTGTATCGAAACAACAGTCCAATTTGAGTTCCGATGCTGATTTTGGAATTGACAAATTCAATCGGTTTAGGTCGTCAAAAGGATGTATTTCGTCAGATTTCACCGACGAGCAGTACAAAAGGTCGGCCTATAACCAAGCAAGACAGATAATTCTAGACTCTTTTGAAGAAATTAACCCCAAGATCCATTTGGAGAACCTTGGATTGTGGGAAATTCCTGACGAGATAAAGGATATGAATAATCTTGTGATTTTCAATGAGGAGCCATTTCTGTACCAATTGTACCTAGGTGGGAACAAGCTCAGAAGCTTGCCCCTTAGCTTGATTAAATTTACAAAATTGAATGTGCTCAGCGTCCGTCATAACAAGCTTGAAGAGCTACCACCCATAATCAACAAACTCCAAAAGTTGACTGATTTGAACATTGGGTCAAATAGAATTAAGTTTTTGCCATGGCAATTTCTTGAATTGAGTAATCTCAAGACATTTGGTGCTGGTCCAAACCCATTTCTTCCTGTTACAGACGACGCCATACCCATTCTGACAGGAACACTAAACAATTTCTCTCAGAAGAAATATGTTTCTAAAATCAAGTACTTTTCTGACGCTAAGGTCCCTCTGTTGAAAGCATTGTGTTTGAACAAGCTTGCTCATTATGACGTTTCTTATCAAGATACTAAAGCATGGAAGAAGACGACCAATAAAGTGTTTCACGGGCTGATCATAAAAGCCATCGAGAAGGGAAAATTCAATGATGTTTGCTGTGAATGTGACTTGATAGTCGTGGAGCCAGTGGCAGAAGTGTTTGAATGGTGGGACATCTTACTTAACAAAAATATTCCTATTCGAAGGCAGTTCTGCAGTGGGAAATGTGTTCTGAAGTACAAGCTGAGGTTGATTGAGGATTGTGAAGAGTCAACAGATATAGAATTGTAATAGGGAATTGTGATATAGCACTGTAAGTAGATAATGAATTATGATAAGTTTACAAATGGCACACTTGATGTACATTAGACGGTCCTAGGTTTGTTCCATTCCTTCCACATGATTACTAGGTAAATACCCAATGACATTAGCTAACTCGCCTTTCCACCACAAGCCATCTTTTTCTAAGATCTTGATGATGTCATTTTTCTTGAAGGACAATTCGTCATCTCTGGTTTTGTTAAAGTCAAAGAGAGCCCGGCAAAGTTGAAGACCATCAGGATTATCAGCGAGCAAATCCTCTAAATATTTATCTCTAATTTTGATGATATAAAGGTTGTCAATATATTCAACAACAGATCTGGGGACTTCTTTGAGGTAAGCCATTATTTGGTTTGGCTCAATCAAAGGCACCGTGAGATGGTTTCCCTGTGCAAACGATTCTATGTGACTCTGTAGCTGGTATATGATCAGGAGATGGACGTAGTAAATGTGGGACTTGAGTTCTTTTATAAAAGTCCGCAACAAAGTTAAGAAGACTTTTAGTTCCTTCTTCAACAATTCGTTAATTTCGTCGTACTTCTGCTTGAATTCTTCTAGCTTTCGGTCCAAGAGCATCAATCTCTGGGACTTCTTGGTCGACAAAATCTCGCCTGCGTTCTGTTTAAGGTATAGCAGATCATGTTCGTTGTAAGCAGTATCGTAAGTCACTAAACAGTTCAACCTGGTTGTTATTTTCTTATCGATCTGAGCAATCATGGTCTGGATCTGCGATACTTTGGCACTAACGCCCTCGTCGAGTAGTTTTACCTGGTCAGAAACAGTGTCTCTTGCTGAATATATTGTCTTCTGGTACTGAGAAATCATAACTGACAAAGGAGTATCTACTTGAGTTGAATAGCGGCGATAATCACTTGTAGCGACATCTTGTTTGTGAGCCGCCAACTTCACGAAAATAGTGTTAATATTGTCTAACGTGTCAAGCAACATCTTTGTGGCTGATGAAAAAAACGAGCAGTTCTTAGCAAGTTTCCCTAGACTGAGCTTGACTTGCGCCAACTCGTAGTACAACTGATCAAATACATCATCATTGGTACGAGAATGACCGGTGTTAAATTTGTGGCGGAAGAGCTGGGGCGAGCGTTTCAAAGATTCCCAGTCACAAATACTGTCATTTAAAGACCTCAATGAGTCTTTAATGATGGTGAAGTTGCCGATTGAGTTCATTTTTGCGTTTGTGGTTTTTGTATATTTTGCAGCCAAAATATTTGCAGCCAGGTCTCACAAAGGAATAACCGTTTTGGAACCATACCAGAGCCATAAAAAAATTTGCATCACAGAGAGACAAGTATCATGATGTATACACCAACACTTGGGTGTTGCGAAAGTGTATTGACTTGAAATAAGTATCTTTCAGATTTTGTTACAACAGCCCACACTCATGGGTTCGTGGTGAGAAAACCATCATGGAACAAAGGGACTAATGGCACGCAGCCTAGCACGTAGTCTGGCGACACGAGTCAAATATCCAAATGTAACTTTAACTGCCTGCTACTGAGTTTGTTGTCCGATTGTTCTTTCTGTTCAATTCTAATCTTTTTTGTTGGTTGTCTTTTTGGACTTTGTTCTGGTTGCAGTGATTTTTTCTCTTTACAAATTCGGGTACAAATCGTGGAGATGAGATGAACTTCAGCATGTTAAGACACTTACTCAGCTCATTGTACGTCCCCGTACGACATGAGTCAACGCTTGCTACACACAATAGAGTATTTTTAGCATCCATAGGCAACCCTGAGCCCGAGTATGCCTTGACTCGGCACAACATAGGACATAGATTCATAGATCACTTAGTTACAATTTACTGGAAAAATCATGTTGTAAAGACCGCAGATTATTACACTTCTACAAAGTATCCGTCCATAACGATCTTCAAGTCCGACAAGTGTTTGATGAACGTCCAAGGACGGCCAATTTCGAAGCATTTCAACAGGTTCAAAAACTCCGAACTTATCATAGTCCAGGACGACTTGGAAAACGATGTAGGAAGGTACAAAATACGTGCTGCTGGGACCAGTCCGCGGGGCCACAATGGCTTAAAGTCAGTAATTCAGCATTTGGGAAACCACCACCGCAAGTTGGCTATTGGGATTGGGAAAACACCACCTTCCCAGCACATGGCACAGCATGTTCTAGGGAAATTTGACCCCAGGGAGTTGGAAATCATCGATTATGAGGTGTTTCCAAAGGTAGTGGAGGAGTTGGAGAAGATTCTTGATCCACCTAAAAGAAGGCAGAAGCGCAAAACCAAGGAAAAGAGCAAGAAAAACACAGAGAGTGGAAAAACAGCCTCTCTCGAACGTGAGAACGTGGAAATAGACTCCAAAATGGTTGGAAATGCCAACTAGTTTACTTGTACATACACAAAGCACTTATAGAATAGAAAGAATTAGAAGCAAAGGTAGACGAACAGCTGTAAATAGATGGAAAAAATGATAGAGCAAAGCGTGAAATGGTGTAAATGAACAGAACCTCGTTTTCGGGCACAATTCCCATACTAGGATCAATTCCTGGTACCACTATTGGGGGTGGATCCCAGAACCAAAACGGTTCCGTACCAGAACGGCCAAAACTGGCACAAACTCGATCTTTTTTCGACAGTCGTGGTTCCTGGCCCACACACTATACGTCTGTGCTCGAACCGCACTTCTCCAGGCGTAAATGGTGATATTCTGGAAACTCTCACTTTCCCATATACATCGCACATTTAGTGAGCACAAAAAATCAAGCACATTTATTGTTCCCACTACAAGTCTCCAATGGACTACACACTCACAGTCAATGCCGAAAGACTGGTGGTAAGAGAGTCGTTGAAAGGTAAGCAGCATCCATAGACCTACAAACGAGAACCAACCCCCGATTACAGTACTAACTATCTAGGAGTAATATGGACCATCTTCTTCAACAGGCTATTTGGCCCAGTAACCCCCACCACAAGGGAGTTTTTGAGCGTGACGTATCCAATGGCAACCAATTTGCCCGATTTGGACGCAACCATCGACGAGAAGATCGATTTGCTACTCCGACTGATGGAGAAGCGTGAGGTACGATCAGGGCAAATAACGATCTCGTTCCATGACAAGTCAAAAAAGAAGTCAGGGTGGTTTGGCAAAGAAGATGAGCGAGCATGGGAGCACTGGCGAATTAAGGTGACATGTCCGCCTGTGCGGCCAGCAACAAACCTCATCCCCTACGAGCAGAATTTCGAGGAAAACATTGCCAAAATAGTCGACATTGTAGACACGCACAAAAACCACATTCCCGCAATCACGTCGTTGGAAAGCTCGCCGTTTCCCTACACCATTGACGTGGGGGAGACGGGAGACCGCGGCGACGACGAAACGTGGGGCGACTACATCAAAAAGATCTTATGAACTACACCTCGGGCGCAACGATATAATGATAGAACATGACGAATTTGAACCGGCTATATTGCAAATGTATTTCACGACAAATTATTTACGCTATAAATTGGCATTGTAGAGCCCCTCGTCGCCCCTCTTTAAGATGCACTCATCTTCGTAAACCACTTTCTCAAATAAGCCGAGGGCGGTGGCGATGTCCAACACTTCCTGGTCGTAGCTTCCAGGCTGGAACCACAATCCCTTGATGAGAGATTGGTATCCTTCTGTGGCCCCGATCTGTTGCAATGTAGCCACCGTTACTTTGGGTGGGGTCAAGAACGAGATGGAGATTCCATCTTTGCCGCTCAAGTCGTGGTGGTCGAGGGAAGTGTGATTGGCAAGGGCCTGTAAAATATGGGTGATATCGCTGACTACGGTTTGGCCCAAGATTTCGTGTTCTTTAGGATTGACGGGAATGACGGGTAATTCGTGGTCAACGTACCATTTCAAAATCTTGTATCCGAACTTATGGACGTTGTTACTTGCCCCGGTGACAACGTACTGTCTGTTGGCACCGAAGAACGCTTTAATGTATGGTCTCATAGACATGGTGTGGAAGAATGAGAATACTGAGAAGAAATGCTGGGGTAAGTGCGAAAATGGGTTTAATATTTGGCACAAATGGCGCGGCTGGTGCCGGACGTGGTGGGGACGAGGGCCAGTTGTGGCGAGTGTTTGCAAGGTGTCTACATGGTAATGGTAGCACAGTGGCCCGATTGAAGTAGTAGGAATAGGACGGCTCTGGTTGCACGGTCGACTTCTGTTTGTTTTGGTGTAATCTGTAGTACTGTGATTAATGTGAGTAATTAATTTTATTAGTAATACCGCACTCTCACTGGTAAATATAGTGAGAGTGCGGTAGAATTGGGTTTCCAGTGAATCGATAGAGATGTGTGGCTGAGGTATGCGTGGGGTATTACAGTGTGCTTGTGCGATTGTTCTACGTTGTTTTGCTGTTGTGAATTTCTCGATGGCTGTTCCTTGTCTGTCGCTTAGCTGCTAGATTACGCACTCTTTTTGACAGCTACAGGCACACCACATTTAAAAAGGTATCAACTCAACGCTGGTCGTTGAAGGAAACTGCATCATTTGTATGCAATTGTCATAGTTTGGCTTCATTTGCTGTAGTTTATAGCTTTATTTGCTGTAGTTTATGGCTCCATTTACTGTAGTTTATGGCTTCATCTACTGTAGTTTACAGATTCATTTACTGTAGTTTCATTTACTGTAGTTTACAGCTTCATTTACTGTAGTTTACGGCTCCATTTACTGTAGTTTACAGCTTCATTTACTGTAGTTTACGGCTTCATTTACTGTAGTTTACAGCTTCATTTACTGTAGTTTACAGCTTCATTTGTTGTAGTTTACAGCTTCATTTGTTGTAATTGTTGTTTTGCTCTATGGGGCGAAAGTATGAATAAAACTTGAATTAGTGTATTTCTTTTATCTTAGAACAGCATATCGAAGATAAAGTTAAGCAAATATTTTATGATTGCCAAACCGATTGTCAATGGATTAGTGTTGTGAACATGTTTACAGTATGTGTTTAGCGGTTTGATTGAGTTATTGAGGAATACAGTCATTCTCATCGCCTACAAAATGTTCTGGACTCATTAGAAAGTCGCTGTAGCATCTGGGGATCATCTGAAAACCAGACAGTGTATTGCTACTGGTTCATGCATGGAAAATGATGGTGAGGTAGTGTTTTGAAATTCAGTACAGTGATGCTATGTGAATACTTGAGGATCAGCATCACTATAGCCATGTTTATGAAATGGTTGGTATTCGGAACAAGCCTGAAAAATGGCGAGTGAGATACAATGCGGTAAACAACAAACATAGAATTTTATTTGTTACACATTTTGACTGAGAAATTGGTAGACATCGATTCAAAAAACATACAAGATTCAGCACAAAGTAAATTGTTAGAAGGTATTGTATTTTCGAACTTTTTTGCAACCACTAGCAAGATTGGAGCTCGTGCAAGTACAAACTTTCAGTTATAACCAATCTACTTCTTGTGAAGAGCAGTACATTATCCTTTGGAGATCATGCCAACCCTCCTTTGAATTGTGCTTCTTTGTGGTGCCCTTGTTGCATAAAAGGTACAAAAGCGTCCATAGAGGTTTACGTAAAACAAAATTGGTTATACATCAATAGTCCAAAACGACCAAGAAAATTAAGGAATAACAACATATTCAATGGCCAATATGTTGGCAATACCAGAGTTCCACCACGGTAAATATTTTTTAGAGTTAGGTAGTTGGAAATGTGGTAAAATCGAGCTAAATACAGGTCCGACTACACAAACCTATGAAGATATAGCGGAAATAACTATGTTCTGTGGCAACAGTAGTGATCATTTGATAGTGATATATTCATGCAAATGGTTAGATATTGCAAATGTCACAACTGATTGATGAATCTACCTCTCAAGTGCCGTTTCTAGCCTCTGCGGCTCAAAAATGTCTTAATTAAATAATTGTGATACATACTGTTTCAGATGTACGAAATACGAAACGAGACACAAAATACAGATTATCACCAGTTTTGCCAGAATAGACACAGCACAGAACGTAACCTATCGTCTATACTAAGTTGTATTCAAAATCGCCCTAGTACATTCATGCAATCGTACATTACAATAATGAACACATTTTCACTACCATATTTCCATCACCACGAAACCGTACGAAATCAATACTCTCACCACTTCCATAGTAGTTAAACAGTCGTAGACCTAAGATGGTGATCCAGTAGCAACTTTGACCATTTGTGTGAGCCGTATTTTACCAAATGAAAAGTGCACCAAGTGGAACTTGCATGTAGCAATATACACTATCAGTGTTTTTTGTCATCGCAACAGCACGGTTTCATATATAGCGTGGCATGGCCAAGGAGAAACGAACAAAGCCGTGTTCGAACTGCAAGCGATCCAAGGTGAAATGTGTGTACTCGACGGATTTACCGTGTGAACGGTGCTTGCGTATTGGACAAGCCGTTAATTGTCAGTTTGTTTCCAAGTTACCATCGTTGGTATTGCCAGACTTCCCACCACCACCCACAGTGAATGCTGTGAATCCTGTAACCACCGTGAACGGCACAAATCAGTATGGTGTCACTACCATGGTTTCAGCAAATGTGCCCGGTTACCCACCACAAGAGCCCCCATCAAATCCTGGCCAAGACACCGCAGCATGGAAATCCCAGTTGGAATCCAAAATCAACACTTTCGACACCAGACTAAACGACTTGGTAGACATCATGAAACAGCAACAACAATTAATAGCTGAACAGCAACGATTTAACCAAAATCTGACCCATCACCATACCTATGGCCATCCCCAGGTTCACCAACAAATTCCCTACCCATATCCGTATTATAATTCCACACAGCAAGCATACCATCCGCAACTACCACCTCCATCGGCACCACCATCCGTGCCACCACAGACCAATGGGTTTCCTCCGTTATTTTCCAACAGAAATAACACTTCACCTCCCAGCTCAACACTAAATAGCAGTAGTAACTCACCAGATGACACCCCTTTGCTACCACCATTGAAAAAGAAGAAACTATCAGAGAAAGGTGAGGAGCTATTTCCCAAGGATTTCAGGACTGGATATCTTACCAAAGAGCAAGCAAGTGAATTGTTTGCGTTTTTCAACAGCAATATTTCCCAACAGCTTTTTGGGTTTGAAATCTCAAAGATCTCCGTTGACTCAATCTGGGACTCATGTCCAATTCTAGTGTGTGCAATTTGTGCAATAGCGTCGATTCATCATCCATTACTCTCATCAAAGTCAAAACAACTACAAATATACTTACACGAACTATGTGAGAAGATCATTTTCAAGGGCCGCCCGAAAAACGAAATTGATGGCTACAATACGATTGTGGCGTTGATATTGTGTAGCTTCTGGCTTTCTAATTCCCAAATGTTTACCGGGCTAGCATTACAACTAGCAAAGGAATACGGTTTAAATAATCCATACTCGAAGAACAAAGATAACTTAAAACTATGGTATCTTTTGTACATTCTTGATGGTCAACAAAGTTTGACATTTAACAGACAACCATTGCTCAATGCTTCTGAATACACTTTCAAGCACTCGAGAGAAATTTTGTGCCTGATGGATAATGAAAATAAACTAGGCGATAAAGAGAACACATTACATGAAAACAAGCCCAAAAAACTACTCAAGGAGACAGAAGAAGAACCAGCACAATCACAAGAATTATTTACGCAATCAACATCGTTTACAGATTTACGTTTGGTATCTCAAGTGGAATATAACCAGGCAATAAACGAGGCTTTCAGAGGAAATGCTTGGGATTTACTTATGCCATCTTCGTTTGGAATCCCGTCCCGATCAAACTTGGAGTTGGATAAGTGGATGGTTAGTTGGACGGTTCTTCTTGCTCCAGGAAATCATGGAGCAGTATGGTCATCGAAATCAACTTTGATTTATTACAACTTTGCCAAAATGAGTATCAATTCAACTGCAGTTCGACGGCTCAATGTGAATCCAACAGAAGATGACACAATGTTCCCTAAATGGACCGATATCAGTGATAACAAGGACAGCAACTACACCCCAAACCAAGATTCCAAAGCAATTCAGAAAATCAAAGAAAAGACTAGCAAAGCTAACGATTCGTCATCCGAAGATGAGTTTTCATCCGAAGAGGAAGACGAATTTATATCAAATTCAGAGTTGATAGTTCAGGACGAAACGGTGGTTAGTGCAAATATCGCAGTGAATGCAGCATCGACAGTTTTAAACTTGGTTATCAGCGATAACGATATTGTTGAAAATTTAAAATACGTTCCAGTTCATATTCATATCATGATATACTATGCTGCTTTACTATTATTAAATCCTCCAATTAAGTCCTATGATAAGTCGAAACACTTTGATGCCAGAGATCACTATCAAAAAGTTCTAACTAACCTTCGACTCATCAAATCATTACAGAAGAAGATATACGCTAATTTACCAATTGATACTAAATTTGGAGATAAATTGGTCCGTCGGTTGGATGATATTGTCACCGAAAAGTTAACTACCATAAAATCCGAATTAGCTGAAATGGAGGATAGCAAACTCAGAAACGAAATACTAATGACCTTTGATCTGTTCACTCAAAATGAAAACACGGCAATTGAAATTATAGATAGCAGTGGAAATAGTAGTAGAGGTTCCACACCTGGTCCAGAGAAAATTTCTGCTTGGCCAGGTTCACATCATGGCCACCCTTGAAACTTTTCTAGCTACTATTCATGAGTTACGATTAAATAAATTGTGATACCATAATTTAATAGAAAATAAATACAAAATTATAGATCCTAATCAAAAATCTATTTGAGATATTTCTTATGTTGTGCATTCGAAACTCTCTTCAACTCCGATAACCGTTCCTTAAGTAATGGAACATCTCTTAAACTCTTTTCCAAAAGAAGTCTTTCTTTTTCAAACTTCAATCTCTTTTCAGCATCTAATTTGCTGAAGATGTATTTCCCTTTTCCATCGAACTTCAAAATGTACTTGTGGAAATGCCATAATGCTGATCTATGTGCAACAGATAAAACAGTGATCCCAAGAGATTGAGCGTGTTTATACATGAACTGTTCCATATCTGGAGCTACAGCCGAAGTACATTCATCCAATACGGCAAATTTAGGTTTGTGGTAGTACAATCTTGCCATTGCTAATCTCTGTTGTGCACCCGTAGACAACTCTTCATTCCATTCTTTGGTTGAGTTCAAATCATCAACAAATTCTTCCAATTTCAACAATCTCAAAATATCCTTCAAGTCTTCATCGGTAGTTGACTTATTTGCTTTGAATTGTGCCAAAGAATGAGGATAGATAATTTGTTCCTTCAAAGTACCTTCACATAAGTATGCTCTTTGTGGTAAGTAGAACATGTTCTCAGAATTTGGAATCTTAAGACTACCTTTCTTAACAGGCCACAATCCACCCAACATTCTGAATAATGACGACTTTCCTGAACCATTTGGACCAGCAATCAATAAATGGTCACCCTGTTTAATCGAGAAATCCAAATCTTCAATCAAGGTCACATCTGCTGGGGTCAATAATCTAACGTGACTGAACGTAATTTCATCATTACTGTAAGTGACATTTTGCGTATTTCTACCTGCTTTTTTGATTGCGTGTAATTCATCCTGGAAATCAGAGACTCTGGTTGCGTGACCAACCACACTCAATAAGAATCTTCTCGAGTAAATCAATCTATCAAGAGAGTCTGATGCACTCATCAACAATCTTCTATTCGTAATAAAATCACCTGCATGGTTCGGATTTGGTGGTTCCCCAAGATATTTACTAATAAAAATTGGTGCTGAACACAACACTAAACCAGCAGCACCCCAGAGATATTTAACAATGAAGGTTTGGGCAATTTCATGGACGGCTCTTTTCCAGTATTCCATTTTCAAGAATTTTTCTAACCCATAGTAATTGTAATCAATATGGTCTAATTCCCGAATATGACCACGTAAAAATGCAATTTCTTCACTGTTATTCACGATTTTAGAATGAGCAAATCTCAATTGACCTTCCAAATTGGCTCTTTCCGAAGCCAATTTGGCAAATGGTGGAGAAAATACTCTCAAAATCATAGTCGAGAAATGCGCTAATAACCCTAAAAGCAACGTCCCTTCACCATTACCTACACCACTTTTACTCAATTCTTGTGCACACAAGAGCAAATCAAGAGTAGGTTTCAATAATTGGCCAGGCAAATTCGACAAGGCATCACTCAAACGGGAAATATCGGTGGTAATTCTCTGGTTAGGGTCCTTGATCTTTTTGTCAGATAATTGAATCAATGAATAGTAGTTTGGGTCCATATTGTCCGGCAAATAGTCATCCATTATGCCGTTGTTCAAGTTGGATCTGATAGAACTGGACATTTTCTCTCTCGTCCACGACAATAACGAGTTCACTGTTGCTGCCGGAATCCCAATTAACATCCAGTACAACAAAAGCTTAGCGAAAGTCTTTAATCGTTTCGAAACTAATGCCCCCACTAATTTACCGTCCAAACTGGCCACTTTGATCGTCAAAAGTGCCCTCGCTACCAACAACCCCAAATGTGCAATCAAATACACGGCCGTACTGTCTGTAATACCAGGCATCGCCGTCTTCATGAGCCGGAAAAACGACTCTCGCGAGAGTTTTGGGTGCTTGGACGTATCTTTCACCACGTCCTTGTCTTTCCGCTTTGAAGACCCGGCATCAGAATTGGTTGCTCTTGAGAATGCTGCTGTAATAAGAATGAGATACGAAGTGTTTAAAAACAACGACCGGTTCGATTTGTACACATTGAACAATCGAAGCGCAATCGCATTCGAGGGTTCAAGAGGATTAGATGTCAGCATACCTGCTACCGATCTTTCTCTCTGTCTTTCGTAACGCTTTCGATGTTTGTATCATTACAATTCATTTCTGGGGTGAAGGGAATATAAGACGGTAGCGTGCACCTACCGTATTTATTGTGAGCTAGGTACAGGAATCCCCGCTTGTTTAGGTACCGAGGGATTATCGGGGTGGCACAGGGGGAGGTAGGTCGATGGTAGGTCGATAGTAGGCGGAGGGGGCGGTGCAAACTGGGACGATGTGGAACGACATGGTGGTAAGCACAAGCTTAAGCCAGGATTGTCTCGACATCGCTAATCTTGTCCTCTAAAGATACCCCACTGAGCCACAAGAATGCGGTGCTGCCAGCATGTAGACTAGTACGACTTCCTTTCGCACACCAGGTTGATATTTACCGGAAATTAATTTGGAAATTAGGAAATTAGATTCACTCCTTCATCTCGTGCCATGCTCTGGTCAACACATAGTAGACGAAGAAACGTGGTAGCAATAAACATTGAATGTACAGAAACGAGGCTCCAAAATGTAGTTAGCGGGCTCTACTAGTGATCATTGCATCATGTCAACAATCACTCGTTAGAGTTGTGCCCACATTTTTCGCAGCAATCCTAAACACTATTCCTCAAGTATACTCTTGAATTCGGACTTGTACTTGTCGATAGCATTGTCTAGCTCGCCGATTCTTTTGAAGTAGACAGCATTTGCTAGTTGCACGGTCGACTTGACGTCAAATGCAGTCAATAAGTTGTCGTACAAATCTAACAATTGCTGCTTTTTGGTCAATTTAATCTGTTTCCCATCTAGCTTCATTACCTGATGGTTTTTGTACTCGGTGAGAATTTGGCTAATCAAATCGGTATCGGCAGCATCGATCTGGTCTCTGTTGCCGAGGTTATTAATGTGGAGCAATTGAGCTAATAGCAAGATCTGGCGATTGCTGTATTCATCGCTGTCTACAATTCCCATGAGCAAAGTATTGGGTTGGTGAAATGATTTTGTTGTATAGTGAAAAATGTTGTATTGGGGGTTTTGTGTCACTTGCGTTTGTGTAACTTTGGAATACAGCAAGCGTGGGACACCTGGATGGTAGCGCCACATGTATCGACCCTAGCTGTGGATAGGACAAGCGCATTTCAGTTTCTGGTGTTGTGTGTGTATTGTAAGAAGTGTACATGTAAGCTATAATATTTCCCCGAATCGGTCCTTTTTAAGAATAATACAAGTGGGTAAGGTAAGGGGCTGTATATAGCAGCGGAATAGAAGTTTTATTCCTCGTTCAAAAGGTCGCATAGTAACAAAATAACAACACGATACACTAAATTCAATAGAGAATCAGATGATGAGCACGTACTTTGGTCAAGAAGGTCACAATCTTGGTTGGCTCCAAAACTGTAATGTATGGTAGCACGGTGATTTATGGTAGCCCCGACATAAACGGATTTGTCCTGCATAATTTCACCCTGTTCCAGGACCGTGTGCGACACAATATGTCAATAGAAGAACGAGATCAAACTAATGAATCGGCCTTAAAACCTACAATGAACGAAGGCTCGGGGTGTTTTGAGCAGCAGTTCAGCGAGATATCGATTCACAAATCTCCATCCCGGAAAAAAAAGGCGTACCCAGCGCATCTTTATCCCGATGAAAGTAATAAAGAAAACGGCTTTGATGGCCTTAGATCTCATGATAAGCGAATCAGAGACAATAGTTATGGGATCAGCGACACATCAAGCACCAAACCAGATGTTCAGTTCTCGTTTATGAAGGAGACATCAAGTTCGTTGCAAAAAAAATCCAATGTTAGAAAACGAGATAGCTCTAGACAACTATCAAATCCTATAAAGCCACGGAGAATTGCGTCAAAACATAAGGTTGACGCTGTAGAATCACGACGAGCACTTGTTAAGGACATATCACTATCTCCAGACTCGCCACGGAGGGTTGTTTCGTCTATAACTACTCCGAAAAAGCCATCTGCATCTATTCAAAGTCCCAGATCGTACCGTAATTTCTCACAGCCATTGCCTTCTAGCCAGTCAGATGATGTTTTTACCAGATTATATACGAGTCCTCGAAAATCGGACTTGAAACGGCCATCTCGAAGTACAGATTCTCCATCAAAGCCTTCTAGTAGACCATTAATGGCCTCAAAACGATCAGTATCCACATCACCACCTAAGTTTCAGACGTTATCTGAGTTGTACCAGGCTTTATGGGCGAAAGATCCCAGTTTGTTCAATTTCAACTCACAAGACGGTACTATCAGACCAGCATTAAGGCCCGACGAAATTCCCAATATGGCCCATTTGAACGTTTACGAGCGTGGAGAAATCATCAGAAGGAACGAGCTTTATTTTGTTCCCAACTCATGTAGAGATGTAAATATGAGCGACAAGAACTTTGGGTTTGATGATAAGGAGGACAATTACAATGTTATTGCTCATGATCACATCAATTACCGGTACGAAACTTTGAATGTGCTTGGGAATGGATCGTTTGGAACAGTTGTAATGAGCAGAGATCACAAATTTTCGAAGTTGTGTGCCATTAAAATCATCAAAAATGACATTAACTGGACTCTTCAGTCTGTGAGAGAGATCAAGATGCTCAAACTATTAAATGAAAAAGAAACTAACGAAAACATTCTTACTTACTATGAACATTTTAATTTCAGAAGTCATATGTGTATTGTCACTGAGTTGCTTTCTATCAATTTATACTCATTATTGGAGATTACGAACTTTAAGGGCCTTTCGTTGCCCATTATTCAGAACATGACTCGCCAGATTTTAAACGGAATACAGTATATGCACAAGTATGATATCATTCATTGTGATATTAAACCCGAGAATATCATGGTAAAGCTTCCAACAGACTATACTTTAGACAAGATCACTGTTAAAATTATCGACTTTGGAACTTCTTGTTTCTCTAATGAGATTCTCTTTACATATATTCAGTCTCGGTTTTACAGAGCACCTGAAGTTATCGTGGGTGCTTCGTACGATAAAAAGATTGATATCTGGTCAATGGGTTGTGTGATTGCGGAACTTTACACTGGAGCTCCGTTATTACCAGGGAAAACTGAATTGGAACAAGTAGGGTTGATTTTGGAGTTGTTTGGAGCGCCCAAGAGCTCTACAATTATCAAGTATAGAAGCCAATTGGTCAAGTCGTTACAGAAACAAAAGACCCAGGATTTGGAAAGCACAAACAATATCCCAGTTAATGATAAGCAAATGAAAAAGACGTTGTTATACAAAATATTTGATTTGAGTGGTAAAATCAATATTAGTTTGCTCAACAACTATGTCAATGCAAGTGCACAGCAAACATCATCTATTAAAAAACAATACAAATTGAATACAAGGTCTTTGGAGATAGCATTGAGGTTGAACGGAAATGATGATTTGAGCAAAGCATTTTTACAATTCTTGTCTACAATATTTATTTGGGACAGTTTTGAAAGGTCATCGGTAGATGAATTGCTTCAACATGAATTTTTGTCGGAATAAGAGGACATGGAAGATGACAAACGAGTCTTATTTAGAACCAGTGGAATAAAGTTATGTCTGGAAATATTTCATTTGTGCTTGAACAAACATGCATGGTTGTTAAAACGAAGTTGTGGTGATTGAAACGAACGTATTCTAGGTAAATTCATAGCCACAGGAACGTTTAACTGGCTAGTTTTAGCAAATTTGGTTCTGAATATCGAAATAATCAAAATGTCAGTGAACCAAATTTCCAAAGAGAATTACAGCTACAAAGGACACCCCTGACTACAGTCGTAGTTAGAATATTCACGGCTGTTGAAACACAAATGGTGTAACTGGTTTTATAAGACTACATTTGTGTTGAAGCATTACTGAGAGCCCAATTATACGATTGCACTTAAAGATTCTAGAAACCACAAAAGTGAATTTACACGAACTTAACCGCAATTGCTGAAATCTGGAACCAGCTGCGCTCCAAAGTGAACCTCTTCCAATTCCCTCATCGCTCCAATACCATCGATTGCATCCTTATCTTCACAATAATTTCTATCAAACTGACTACAAACAGTTTATCTACATAGTATAGTCTATTATACACAATCATCATCCCACCAATCTGGCAATAACACCTTCATGGCGGGTTCGTAAATCCCGTCAGCACGTAATCTCCCTCTGGTAATAAAACTGTCAACACTTTGGGCAATACCTCTACCTGTAGAGGTTCAAATGGGAAACTTTCCCCATCAACAGAGATGTAATGGTTTCTAGAGTTTTTAAGTCTTGGTACCAACCTGTATGCCGCAATTTTCGCATGGAGAACCTTTTCATTGAACACATGGTGGCCATTTCCTACCTGGTCAAACATTTTGATGGCTTCCATTACCGACATCTTTGTATCTGATATTACCATATCCATGGCCCCATCATTTGGAAGGGCAGCCGGGAAAAATTGCACATCCTTGGAGATATACGGCATCTTACCGACATAGAGCACGTTTAACTTGTCTGCGTGCGATCGGTCTAGTTTTTTCCACGTCGATGGTGGGTCTTGATTCAATGATGGTGCCTTGAGGGTAAAGTTTTCTTCGGTGACGATTTCAAGAGAATCATTTATGGATTTTTTATGGGTAGCAAAATGATGGTCAATTTCGCTTTTGTGTTTAGTGACGTAATCAACGTAGAGATCGCATGGATATGTCGACCTGATAAGGAGTTTACAGGCGACTCCAAGGTCGAATCTGATAGGGCCCATCCATCTGAGATATTCTGTACCGATATCGGCATCGGCAATAATACCATAAGACTGGCTCAAAAATGACAATTTTGTAGTTAGGTGTCCCAGCAATGTATTCTGGCTCACTGCCATCAAGTCTAGCTTTGTTTTCTTTGCTTTAAGCATATTTACCGTGGCAATGGCGGCATTTGTGGTACCATGAGTACTTAACGTCATGGAATTACCCGACCCACATGGCAATTGCGTCAACGCGAGCTTGTTAAATGCGTCCACCCTGTCGTTACGCTGGTAAAGTCCGTTGATAATCTCATGAGGAATACCGTCACCAGAGCAGCAGGCAATGACGTCGAACTTGTCGATTTCCAAGTCCTGGGCGATCTGGACTGCGTGCTCGGCATGGCGAGTTTCGACGTACGTCACCACAACGTGCGCAGCCTTTAATACCGGCAAAATCTCGTCGTGATAAATTTTATCGGCCTCACCTTTACCAGAATGAGGGTTTATAACAATAAGAATATGAGGGTTCACTGTGGTTCCAGCATATGCTGACTTCAAAATAGAGTCACTAAGAGTCTTTGACGTTGATGTCGACGTTGGATCATACCCGTTGACCTGGATTTGTAGTTGTACTGGTGATACTGATTTTGCATTCCGGCTGATGAAGGTTACTCGAACCAAATTAGCGGAAGTTTCTGTAGAAGGATCAACTGGTTCGCACCATAAGATATCCTTGAATGCGATGTAGCGTCTTGCGGGGGTGGTAGTGGGGCCCAAGCAATAGGGCAAGATGCCGTGGTGGTGAGGATCGGCGTCGAGGTAGTCGAGAGCCTGTTCCGAAAGCTTTAAACCAGCACTGTCGATGGTGGCAGTGATTTCTTCGCGATGGTGGTACATCAACTGGTCGGTAGACGTTCTCATCTTGGGTGCGAGTAAAGGAATGGAAAACGGTGAACTATCGTGTTTAGGTAACACGGTGTGGTGGGAGGGAAATCACGCGAGAAATACGATGTGCACGCCTAGATAATGGTACGCGGTACAAAGTGGTTGTGGGATACGGCTGGTGGTGCGAGTGGTTGAGAATGTTGGGGTCGGTACCAAGTTACAGCCGGTACATGTCGGATAATTGGCCGGCACAGAGTTTAGATACAACCGGTACATTGCTACAATTGGACGGTACAGAGTTACAACCACAGGCGGGTGTAGTGTAACTGACGATGGCTTGTCGGTAGGGCTGGGCTACTGAGAAGGGTCTGTGCGTTACGATGACGTAGGAAAGAATCAATTGCCCAAACATTTTCCAATATTGTGTCCCATGGCACCGTGGTTGCTCGCTAGTTTGATTTTCCACTAGATGATTGGTATTGAATTTTTCACCTGCTTGGAATTGTCCTATATAGGACTGCTCTAAATGATTAACGAGGTTTTCGATTCAAAATAGCGATAGCGATAGTAACCAGCGATGTTGTTTTCAAAGGTACTAGTTTCGCTTTTTGTGTACAGTCAGATCGGGGCGTCGTTACCGGTAGAAGAGACGTCTTTGGTTGTGAGAGATGACTTTGTGATTCACCGTGGTGGACATGGGGGAGGAGGCCATGGAGGTTCCAGTAGTGGGAGTCATGGAGGAAGCAGTAGTGGCTCAAGTGGTTCATCTGGTGGGTCCAGTGGTGGGTCCAGTGGTGGGTCCAGTGGTGGGTCTAGTGGTGGGTCTAGTGGTTCATCTGGTAGCTCATCTGGTGGCTCATCTGGTGGCTCATCTGGTGGCTCTAGCGGTGGGTCTAGTGGCTCTAGTGGCACCAAGGGTGGTTCCAGTGGTGAATCGTCCGGTGACTCAGGCTCATCTGGCTCCACACCAAAAGGAGGATCTGGCTCCAACAGTAACTCCAACGGTAACTCCAACGCTCCACCCCCATACTCCCCCAAGGATCCAAACCCCCCACCCAACTATGCCCCTCCACCTGCCAATGTGCCCAAATCAAGTATCTCCACTGGTGGTGCCAATTCAGGCTACCGTTCCGGTCCGCCTCCCGCTACGGGGGGTTACGTAGGAGTAACTAGTTGTTCAAGAAATTGTGGATCTTACTACAAGCCGGGTTACTACAACGCTGGAAACTACTACGGAGGGTATTTCCCTGGTGGATATTTCTTGGGGGGCTACTTCTTAGGAAGTGCATTAACTACAGGTAATAGATACGCCAACAATACTGAGGCATATAAAAACGACGCCAAGATCACATCTCCCACCCTTACTTCCGTGCATATCGCTGCATTGATCTGTGCGTCTGTTTTGATTGTGTAGAATGTTAGAGTAGATGCAATGGAAAGTTGTGCTATATATTCCAATATACTGATTACACCAAGTCACTTGTTATGTATCAATATGGTAAGATGTATATTTTAGTTGTAGAGTTGTTCTGGTTTGTGTTTGCAAAACGTGTACTGTGATAAAATTTGCAGCGGTGTGTTTTTGTGACTTTCTTGAAACGGCTGCAAATGTTGCGTAAAAGTAAACAAAACTTGATCGCTGAAAAGAAAGAAAGAAAGAAAGAAGGAAACAAAGAAAAAAAAGAAAGAAAATCGTAATTGTAGACAACTAATTCAAATATTCGAACTTGCTGATACGAATATATTTGCTGTGTAATTATCCTATGATGTACGTTTCAACTGTGTAGGGTAACGGTTCTGATGTGTCAATACTTGCCCAAGCGTATAAAACTCACACAAATACAATCCTTTACTGCTCATAATAATCTTTCAATTTAAATTAAATCCCTTCTTTCCAATCCCTCGACTTCAATTTTTACTATTGCTTACACATTGGTCCTAATCGTTTACTTTTATTCTTCTATTTATTCATCATCATCTTGCAAATCTTCTTCAGACAACACAAATGGCTCTGGTAACGGTGCTTCGGTGACGTTCAATTGTCTCACAGTCTTGATAACCTCCATCTTTTCTGTAGGTTGAGTGTCCTGCAACACTATAATGCTTCCAGTACCTCTGAACTTTCTCACTGGAACAAACCTTCCTTCTTTAACGAATGAAATATAGTTGCTTTGGATAGGCAACACCCTGGTTAAATTATTAATTTTGTATGGTTGTTTGCTATATCTGATCGTTACTGGCTCATCTGCCTTTGCCTTTTCCTTCTCCTTGTCTGCATTCTTCTTGTCTGCTTCTGAATCCTTTTGTTCTGATTTGGTTTCATCACTGGTTTCTGGTTTGACCTCTTTTGCTGGCTTAATTTCTGCATGGTCAACTTCCATATCGTCTGATTTCTCTTTCTTGGACTGTTTCTTTTTAGCGTAGTTCTTTGCCTTAGCTGTAAAAGATAAGACAGCTGTAGCTATTTTATCTGGTTGTTTTTCTTTTGACTCCTCTATTTTAGGTGGATATTGGAAATAATCTGGTTTGGTGTGACAGTTCAATTCAAATTTAGGTGCTTTCAAATCCTTAGTAACCCCAATAATAGAAGTTGGAGTAAATGACAACGATAAGAAATGTGCAAGTGGGAACCAGTACCAAGATTGCGCAAACACTGCTAACCCAACAATGGCTTTGATGTTCAAAGTATTGGTTTGAGCATTTTCCAAGCTGATAGTAACATTTCTACCCCCAGCGTCAATAATACCTTGAGAAACAGTAGCACCAAATTTGGCCAAAGCATCTTCGTGCTTGTTCTTAATGGTATCGGCATATTGAGTAGTGAATTGCTTGACCTTTGGATATGTTGCTTCAGTCTGTTGAATCAAAATCATCGCCGTCGCTTGGAAAGCACCTTGTCTTACGAAATCTACTGGGTCCTTTGTCAATGGTTCCAAGATTTCAATGGCAGCTGGTAAAGCTCTACCAGCACAAGAAATACCTAATGCCATTGCTGTACCGTAACGGACATGTGGGTTGTGCGATTGCGATAAAAGATCGACAATTTGTGGTGTTGCTGCGTAATCTCTGATTAACACAAAACCTAATGCCATTACTGATGCTCTTCTAACGTCGTCAGATGGATCAGAAACAGCATAGTGCAATAATTGTTTAATTGCTTTGTTGTTACCAGTACCAGCATATGCCAATGCAATGGTGAATGCTCCTCCGTATCTCAATATAGCTGATTCTTGGCCCATTAAAGTTTCAATTAACGATTGAGCATCTGCTTCTCTACCTAAATTGATCAACGCAAGCCCAATTGCCAATCCTCTAATGATATTTTCGTGTTGTGTTTCTTGGGCATAGGTCAACATATCATTGATGGCATTTTCGTTCCCTGACGCAAGCATCACCAAACCCATAGCCAAACCAGCAGCTTGACCGGAAATGGCAGAATCAGAGTATAAAACTTCCTTCAATGATTCATAAAGATTCTCATTATTCGAACCCATACCAGCTACACCAGCACCTAAAGCAGCACCGTGTAACATCACGTCGGTATCATTAGAACCGGCACTTTTACCGTTTTCTTCAATAAAAGACACCAAATAGTCAATGATCTCACGACCGTGTCCTGCAAAAATCAACCCAAGAGCAAAAAGAGATCCACCATTTGTGTGAGGTGCTCCTGAGGATCCTGGCAAATATGGTCTTAAAATCGCTTTACCTTGAGACAAGTTTCCTTTGTGAATTACACCCAATGCCGCAGTAGCAGAGAACTTGGACCAATTGGATGCTTTACCCAACCATTCCAAGTTCTTTCTAAAAAACGAATCGTCGGTTGTACCAGCATGCATAAACGCATTGGCAAAGGTAACTGCAGAATGGAAAATCGACGATCTTCCTTCCAACAAGTTCTTCGTTTTGTTCAAAATGGTGATATCGGTGTTGTTGTTTTTAAACAAGAATGTGATGTCCAAATCGCATGTAGGAACCCCGGATAAAATAGACAAGATTCTCTTAGTGATGGAGTCTTGTTCTTCGGATTTTGGTGTTAACTCAGTGATGATTTTGTCCAACAATTCTTGGGAAGCTGTATTCACCAAATCAAATGCTCCCTGGTATGCTATTAAGTCTTGTTCGTGGCTGATTAGTTGTCTGAACACAGTAGTAGCCAAGGAAGAATCGTTCAATTGCACGATAATCTTGAAAATGGTGAAGAAGTCTTGATGTTCCTTGTCTAACGATAACAAAAGACTAATCAACGAGTTCAAAACCATGGTTCTGAAGCTGTTGTTGGTGATGACGGAGTTGGCACAAACCAACACGTAATTGATCAATTGCAACACCAGATCAAAATTGGATTCGTCAATCTGTTTCTTCAAGATCGACTCGATGTAGTCTAATCTGTAGCTTTCCAACGAGATCCCAAGAGCCAATTTCAACTCGTTCGACTTCAAACATTTTTCCAACATTCTCTCGAAAATCCCCGTTAAACGTTCGTCAATTTGCACTTCTGGCGATTCAAACTTCCGCTGCGACTCGCTGGAGTAAAGATTGATACACTGTGATACAATCGATTCGATATATTGTGAGTGCTCCTCAATGTTGAACTCGTCACCAGCATACAACGAATACTTGACCGACGACTCGAAATCTCCCAAGTTATAGTAAACTTTGGAGATCAACAAAGCAGCCAAGCGTCTTTTTTCGAAACTTTCATCTTCATATAATTCTTCCAACTCGCCTATGTTGTTTGCGATTTCTGCCCACAATTGGTCGACTACGTCGTTCAACGACGACAAAGCGTACGTTTTCAACGTACTGTCTGGCTCACTGAGCAAGGCCAAATATGGCGCTGCCGATACTAATGCCATGATACTACGAAATTGATGTTATTGGTGGTGGTAAAGAAGAATGTTTTATGTTGCCACTATTTCGTCAATTGGAAGGACGAGGGATATGCAGGAGGGAAAATGATCGGTGGTGCGGTCTACCGCGGCCGGTGGCGGTGGGTGGCGGTAGGGTGGTGTGAGGGTTGTGCAGTCAGTCCACATTGTGAAGTGGACAACAAGTTACTACGGGAAATTGTGCAAATTGGTACATTCTAGCAGATAAGATTATAGAAAAATAATTGAGCTTCTATATGGGCTAGACGTTGTTTGATTGTGTTTGGTTCTGGCTCAGTACACTGCTCTCTTCTGAGGTTAGCTGGACTGAAATATACTGTAGCGGTATTAGAATTACACGCCGAATGTACAATCTTTAGAACCACGACAATTGTATTGAGAACCGTTTTAGAGCAGACCCTGGCCATCTGCACACTTCTTAGCTTGTAGATGGTAACTAGAACACTTTCAAGATAAAAAATCAAAATTGGTTCTTAAAACCACTGCAAACTTGAATGCATAATCACCGTCAGGACCTTATCAAGTACAAATGCCATTGTATGTGGTGAGAGCTCAAATCACGGTAAATCATCACCAGTTTTCGTATCGCGCAAAAACGACTACGAGCTTCCATAATGGTTCAGACATTCACCACTCTACTCTATCACAATCTATTATTTATTATTATTAACGTTGAAGTAAATACAAGAACACGACCGTTGAGGTAGAAGTACAAACAGAAATGGTCAAACACATTGTTCAGGGATGCATGGAATTTAATATAACAATCTAGTGGCGATTTTGTATGGAGTTTGCTCCAATTGTTCGTACAATGACTTGATATCGGTGATATCGACATCTGAGATATCAGCCATCAAGTAAGCAACGTCACCTCTAGAGTCAGTAAATTGTTTGTCGATGTTGTGGTTGGATAAGATGTTGTTGACGGTCTTCAAAACACCAGGAACGTTGTGGTGGATATACAACACTCTGACACAGTTTTGTTGATCTAAATCGAGAGCACGTAATGCCACTTCTGGGAAGTTGACGGCCCCATTGGAGTTACCTTCGTTGATGTATTTGGTTAATGCGGTAGAAACTTCAATACCAATAGCGGATTGAGCTTCCTCAGTAGAACCACCAATATGTGGAGTCAAGATGACGTTTCTTAATGAGCACAATTCGGTAGCCCAGTCGTTTAAGGAGTCAACGAACAAGTTGGCACCGTTCTTAGCTGGTTCGTGTGGGTACACATCCAAGGCAGCACCGGCGATTTTACCAGCCTTCATGGCTTGGACTAAAGCAGGAATGTCAACAACAGTACCTCTTGAGGCATTGATGATGTAGGCACCGTCTTTCATAGCGGCGAATTGTGGAGCTGAAAGCAAGTTCTTGGTGTCAGCAGTTTCTGGGACGTGACAACTGACAAAGTCGGCTCTTGAAAGTAATTCATCTAACGACTCGACTTGTTTAGAGTTACCCAAAGCCATGATCATCAAAATATCGTAGTAAATAACGTTCATACCCATGGATTCGGCCAAGACAGACAATTGAGAACCAATGTGACCATACCCAATAATCCCAAGAGTCTTACCTCTGATTTCCCAACACTTGGCACTAACCTTGTTCCAAGTACCAGTGTGCATTTCAATAGATCTATCACCCAATTGTCTAGCTAAAGTGATGATTTCGGCAATAACAAGTTCTGCGACCGATCTAGAGTTGGAGAATGGGGAGTTGAAGACAGCAATACCAGACTTGGCAGCGTATTCTAAGTCAACTTGGTTAGTACCAATACAGAAACATCCAATGACGACCAAGTTCTTTGCGTGGGATAACACTTTTTCAGACAATTTAGTTTTGGATCTGATACCAATAGCATGGACGGATTTGATCTTCTCAATTAATTCATCTTCAGGCAAAGAAGTCTTGTAGAACTCGACTTGGTAACCTTGGTTTTGGAAAATGTTCACAGCGGTGACATTGACGTTTTCTAATAACAAAATCTTGATGTCTCCGGTGGAAAAAGGCTTCAATGCCTTTTGAGGTCTACTATTGTTCATGTGTTGTGCCAAATAGGATTCGTTAGGCGAAGTAGAAACAGCATTAGGGGAACCCTCCGAGATCGACATGGCTCTTTGAAATGTTTGTGCAATTTGTTGTGGTGATGACATCTTAGTGGAACAATTTGTGACCAAGTTATCTAGTGGGAACTTTTTAGGTCTGATTAATTTCAATTTTTCATTTTATAATAGTAGAAAATTTTGATATCTACAGGTCACGTGAAAAATACCAATTGACGAATTAATGACTCATAGCCAAATCTACCGCAGTCAAAGGCCAGAGACGGGGAATGATGGCAATAAGGCAAGGGAGGCGAGCAGAGCAATGTGTACGAGGTTGCGGGTACTAGTAGCTAGTTTGGTTGCGATTATGCCTTTTAGATGAGATCGATAACAATCACCATCTTATCGGTTGACTCTGGTCACATGAGTGACTCCGAGAGGGGTGGCTCTTACTGAAATTGATTACTTCCTTAGACCCTAGCTGCGGTGACGGACAAGAGATGAGTTTAATTTCGGGACTCGGAGATGATCAGAGCCCTAAAGAGGTTTGCGTAATTTTTGATGCCTTGTTTTAATAGTGCGCCAAGCTTGTGGTGTGGTAAACTGATGTGCTCGGGCTCGCTAAGGTCCGAAATTCTTCAGCCACAGTTAGAACTAGGACGCACGGAGGAATATTTGCAGCATAGAGAACGTGTCCAATGGCACAGTTGACTGTTCGGTAGACTCCTATATCGTTGCGAGGTCTACGGCCAGAGAAATTGCTATCACGCTTGGACTTTGTAAGATTATGAGATGCCGAACATAGAACTGAACAGCTGAGTCTGATACGCTGGCGATATATTTGTACATTTATGAGTAACGATACTGATACTAGTGTAGATCTAAATGTACTTGTAAACGACAAGGAGCTTAGTCCTCATCTAATTTGATTTGATCCGGTATTTGCAATGCATTCTGTTCACATAGCATGTAGTTCCGTTCCAGCCGCTAAATTAATACAAGCTTAACTCCGGAATAAATGCTGCATTCTAGTCTGAGGGAAGTACACTGTTGGAGGTTTCCATTTACTAAAAATGGAAGCCATTTTTATGTTGATTTTGAATTGAAAATGGAATTATAACCATTGCAACATCTGTAAAACACGTAAAAAAAAGTGTTACATACCCTCTGTCAAATGGTTATTAGTGTGGCTAGTTACTGAGTACATTATTGTGTCAATCTAAATTCATTCTCAAACCGAAATGCAAGAATTTTTATTTTCAACGCTATATGCGCGTTGACCGTTGACGAACTTCATCAAAACTCAAAATCTTGAACCGATACTTCTGATCGATTCAATTGCTATGGTAGATAATTATTACTCGGTTTATAGTCGCAACGCCTACCATTGGTAGCTTTTATGCTCGCCTTTGTCTCTTGGACCCTGCTTTAAATCCCTGCAGAGATACGCACCTCGTATGCACTATACCAAATCTTACCTGCTAAACATTACTCGTTGACGAGGCCAATCAGACCTTCAATATATGCCTGGGGCAATCCAAAGTAAATTATCCAGTAGAGATTATTACAATAAGGTAAAAGATTGGTCGAATACCTATTAAACGGGGTCATGGTGTACGAAGATAGTTAAGGGTCCAGAATTCGTTTTCGACCCACTTGTCAACGTACGTCTGCGATTCGTACGATTAACCACGTCTCACACCTTTGTTGTTTTAAGACAACATATCCAAATGTTATTTAGCTATCACTACACATTCCACATCATAAGTTTTAGCGTCTCATTGAAACGAAGCAGAGTAAAACAACTGCAGCATATTGTTCGATATATTTGCGTAACCGACTTCACGACTACGACCAAACACGTTCAATACATAATCGATAAGCAGCTCACGGCGATTCACTTGTTTACTCTGGTCTATGACGGCAGATATCAAATCGTGGTGCCATCTGGTAACGATACGGTGCTACCATAATTTTTACCCATTACCACCCTTATACAAGACTCTCCACCACCAAGACCAACCTTGCTGTCCTGTGCTGATAGCGAAGCTGACCAGCAAGACAAACAGAAGACGTTCATCTTACTTGCAGACAAAGCATTCTCATTGTCCTACCTGTTTAAAACACAATTCCTGGTTGCAAATCCCAGATAAGCCACGACTTTTACTTCGTTGTATACTAAACTTCAACTACCTATGTACCTCATGCTTTTCTCTTTGTTTTGTTTCACGACAGAATTCTCACTACAACACCGTACATTTCCCAAACCTCAAGTTTCCCGCTGTGCTTGCCTCGTCGCTTGGTGACGACTTCACTTTACAACGCTGGCTCATTACGTGTATTTCCTTGCCGCGTCTCTTTTGATTTTCTTTTATTTATTCTTTTCTTTACCTGATTCTTGAAGACTGTACCTTACCAGGCGAATAACGTTTCTACATCGTGCGATTAACTGAACAGGCATTTATTGTTTGATCTAATTCAGTTGTCTGTAGCCTATTGGTGGTGGCTACCGAGATCTACTACCTTCCCCATCTGTTTACTGCTACTGCCGTTGATTACTGCCTCTGTGCACCGGGGTTTTGTTTCTGTTATCTTTGATCTAGCGTGTGTTTGATCTAGTTTTTGTTTGATCTAGTTTTTGTTTGATCTAGTTTTTGTTTGATCTAGCGTGTATTTGATTTGATACTGATCTGCCATACCATTTCCTTCTGTCGTTTGTGACATACTGTCCTAGTCATTGCCAAGCTGCCACACTTTTCAGCTTATCTTGCCTAATATTACTGTTTGTGCAATGTCTGATCCAATCGATTCCATAAACGTAATTTGTAGATTTCGTCCTCGACTTCCTCAGGAATCTGATTCCGACGTGTGCTTTCAATACATCGACACAACAGCTGTTACAATTTCTTCCAAAGAAAATCACACGTTCACATTTGACAGGGTTTTTGATCCTGCTACCTCCCAGAGCGACGTTTACGACTACTCAATTAGCCACATCTTGGATGATTTCTTACAAGGGTACAATGGGACCGTATTGGCCTATGGTCAAACTGGTTCTGGGAAGTCTTACACTATGATGGGACCATCAATATATGATTCAAACACCAAAGGGATAATTCCCCGTATTTCACAACACTTGTTCGATCGAATTTCTACGGCAGGGCCAGAAATAGAGTACTCAATTTCAATTAATTACTTCGAGATATACATGGAACAAATTCAAGATCTTTTGAACCCCTTATCTAATCCAGAGACTCCTCACGAACGCTCTTCTACACCAACTTCACCATCAACCCCAAAACAGTCTCGATTTTCGATTAACCAAGACAAAGAGAATGGAATCCATATTAAAGGTCTTACAGAAATCAGAGTCACATCTTCCCAGGAACTTTTACAAGTGCTACAACGAGGTTTGAAGAACCGTACCAGCTCCCCCACCTTGATGAACCAAGAGTCGTCACGCTCGCATGCGATTTTCCAGGTAAAGTTGTCACAGAAACACATTGAAACCGAAATTATCAAAAACTCTCACCTATTCCTAGTTGATCTAGCCGGGTCAGAGAAAATTGACAAAACTGGTGTAATGGGACAAACGCTCGAAGAAGCAAAGAAAATCAACAAATCGTTATCAGCTTTGGGAAACGTAATCAACACTTTATCAGAGAATAAATCTTCTCATGTACCATATCGTGATTCCAAGCTCACTAGAGTATTACAAGAATCATTAGGGGGAAATTCTCGTACATCACTAATTATAAATTGTTCTCCGTCTAGTCTAAATAGTGCTGAGACGTTATCTACTCTTAGATTTGGGACTCGAGCTAAAAAGATACAGAATGCACCTCATATAAACACCGAGTTATCAACATCTGCATTGAAGAAGAAGGTGAAACATTTGGAAGCCCTCAACGAACAAAACCAGTCTTACATAATGGAACTTGAGCAAGAAGTGTATCGGTTGCGTGCAGCAGAACCTCAGTCTCCAACTCCCGTAGTATCAGAAAGCCCCACTTCTCTTAAACGAGACCATTTTGCTGGATCCATGATGCCGATATCAACTCAACTCAGCAATCTTCATAGTCACAATGATGAAATTGAAAGGCGTGATAATCGGATTGCTGAATTGGAAGACCAAATATTGAGCATGAAGTTGGAAAACATGAGGAATACTCATTCCGAGGACTCAAAATTGTTTGTGCTTGAAAATTCATTGTGTAAGCTTAATGACAAATTGACTGAGGTTGAAATGATCAACATAAACCTCCGGAAACACTTGTTGATGTCAGAAAAAATTATTGAGTCGAGGGATGCCAAGGTCAACAAATTGAAAGCGACTTTGAAAGAACAACAGGAATTGATATCAAAGCAAACTATGGGATTCAAGTACAAATTGAGTGATATACAATCAAAGTTGGAGTTCTACAATCAGCAAAAGCATCTACAGAATGATATCATGAACCGTCAATCATCCATATCGTCAGAGAAGGACGAATCCTTGAAGCATGAGAGTTATCCTGAAATCGTGAAACCAGCACATACTACGGCCTAGTTCATGCTAATGTTGCATTTTAGTCATATACCAATAAACTTGCATTCACACGGTGTGCGTTATACGAAATACCGTTGTTGCTGTATCATCTATCAATTATTTATATAGATTCTAAACCAAATTGCATTACAATTTTGACAAATTGCTAGTACCTACCAATTGCAACCCACCATCTACTGGCAAGGTAATCCCGTTGATATAACTAGATTGTTTACAACACAACCATAAAACCGCATTTTGGATATCGTCTGGATTACCGTATCTTCCCAAAGGATTTCCCGAAGTCAATTCGTTCGATTTGGTCTTGACTAAAAACTTCGTCATTTTAGTTTCAAAAAAACCAGGAGCAAGGATATTGACATTGATGTTTCTTGGACCCAATTGGATAGCCAAATTTCTGGCAAGATGGGAAACTCCAGCTTTTGAGGCCAAATATCCATAAGTACCACCGAAATCTGTTGAGACAGCAGCAGCTACTGAAGAAACTACCACGATTCTTGAAGGATCTTCCTTAGTTCCCGATTTTTCCAAAAGAGGCTGGAATAATTGTATTGAATGGAAAACACCTGCAATATTCAAATCAAGAACTTTCTTCACTGCAGAAACTGGGTGGTCTGGTAAACTAGCCCCATAAGTAGCACCAGCATTTGCGATCAAAATGTCAAGTTTTGAAATTTGACTGGAAACTTTACGGAAAAACTCTACAGTTGCTTCTTCGTTTGATAAATCGCATGGAATACTAATAATCTTTACTGATTTCCCATTTTCACTTGCTAACTTCTCTAACTGGGTCTTTGCATCTTCACAAGCCTGAGACTTTCTTGAAGTAATAATAATCGTGGAGGCGCCATTTAAAACAAAGGATTCAGCAATAAAGTATCCGAGTCCTCTAGTTCCTCCAGTAATCAACGCTGATTTACCGTTTACGTTTATATCCACCATGGTGATGAAGTGGAAGAAACTATAAATTTCATATGTGGAGTATAAATAATACCCTCGGATCTGCGTCGAAATGCGCGACATGACGTGTCGCGAAATTCGACATAGCCTGTCAAAAGTAGCCGCTAAGAAAAGGAAGTCATTGTGGAAAGTAGATCCCAGAACACACACATAAATCACAGAAAATGTCTTTTCAGGATAGTATCTTCCCATTAAACCCCAAAAATTCTGTTTTCCGCGGTCGTTGTGCCTCTAACCTAATGTGTACAGCAATTTTCCACCCCACCATTTACCCCCACTATCGACCCCCATATTGTACTACAGAACCACTGCTGGTGTTTGTTTAAGCTAAATCCCAGAAATGTCTTAAGAATTTATCATCATTTTGGATAGCAGGTGGTATGGTTTTCATTCTGTTCACTAGACCGTGTGCATTGAAACTGGGTCGCAATTTCAGGGTCCACCCACCCCCACATTGAAGCTAATATATAATGAAGTTGTCTGGTGATCCACCCCTGATGAAACTTCATTGGAGGCAATATAATTGTTGCTGAAGGACCGTCCTTTTGTCGCGTTGATATTGTGGAAACCATGTCTGCTATGTACTGCTCTCGTATTGTGTGTTGAAGCAATACGCCAATGACACTCGGAGTGACAATTAGTTTTCAACAAAGCCTATATTGTTCAAATATTATTAATACCTTTGGGTTTAGTATTGTCGTTGCTTCAAAATAACTGGACGAAAATTGCATTCCTCTAGACTGAAAGGTTTACTATCTTTTGAAAATTCTACTTATAGAACAGCACAAAGACTCAATTATTGTATTGCTAGTTATTACCGGATATTCACAGTACGGTAAACTAACCCGAGCGTCAATTATCCATTCTCTACCTTAGCAGAGGTTGCATTGAACACCTCCATTGGTGATTTTTACGTAGTCAGTTTCTCAGTGTATACCATTCAATTTTAAAGTTATTTCCAGTTCAAGGACCAATTGCTTTGTCGCTGGTAACCATTATTTCCTTAGTAGTCTCTAGAACTGTCGCTGTAAAGTGCAATTCCGCTACATCCCAAGTACAACTTTTGGTACAAAGAGTCAAACAACGATCTCAACAAACACAACAGCTCACTGTTCCTTAACTGTCCATAGTTGTCCATAGTTATCCATAATTTTCCACTCGGACTTAGAGAATGAAATTGCAGGTTCCGTTTTGTGTATCGGTCCCTCTCCTGGTTTCTAAAAAAAAATCTCGACTTTTGCAACCAATTCCGTATTAGGATTTACTTGCACTAGAAAAAATCAATCAATTACTCTCTTTATCATGAAAACGATAGAAGAATACAGACAAGACAGACTCGACAATTTCCGTACCCAGTTGATCAATGCTGGAATAAAAGGTGTGATTGGAGGTTCGTTGGTTGCTCTTGTTTCCGGATACTACTTATCTTACAAACATAACTTTGGTCATAACCGGAATTTTTTCAATACCCCATACAAAATCGGATACTTTGTTTGTTGGAATATTGTTGGGATAATATTCTGTACTGACAATGCTAAGCTTCGGTTGAGGAAAGAAGCCATTGTTGAAGATGAATTGAGACGGGAAGAGTATATTCAAAACGAACAGTCGAGGTAATTTTCGATCCCCCACATCTTGCTGTGGCATTATTCGAAAGTTTTGAGCACGATAAATACTGCTGGCTTTTTGCAGTGGAGGCAAACTCTGTTGAAGAATGTTGCAAAGAAACTTGTTCTTATTCGTAGGAACTTGAGCCGAAGTCCAATCCACCAATCGTCTACCAATCATCTACCAATCAAATTGTATTTCACTATTCGTTCTATTATACCCATTTTTATATCACCATCACGAAATCGCATGCAACCTTCGTTTATGCTAGAATTTATGACAATAATTACGATCTACGACTATTCATATCTTTGTATTTATTACCTTTCCTATACGTAAAATGCCTCTTCGTGAAAGTTTAATCCGTTTTCCGTAGCCCAGACTTTAACATTGTTAACCAACCCTTTAGGTCCAGCACTAACAACCCAAATCTTTTTCGTATCGACTATTGTACTCAGAGTCTTGTTTTGTGGAACATCTCTACAACAAATCAAATCACCATCGTCACCTTCAACTGGCCCAGAACACTGGGTGAACCCTTCCCGGAGACACCAATTGAGATACCGGTGGTTCAATTTTGGTCTTCCCTTGTAAACCTTGTGGTCTAACCCTAGTTGGGAAATTGTAGCTGCGTAGCCTTCTAGGTACGTTTTACTTTCCTCTGAATCGTGAATGTAACTAGCAATAAATGGTTCATTCATACTGATACTTGTTTTCTGTGAGTATGATCTACTCTTCTTTCGAATCAACGGCATAGAATCGTCATATGTAACTGGATCATTACTATGTCCTTCGTTGCTGGAAACGTTTTCCGTGAACCCGTCAGCTTCATCAACATTACCAAATATGTTTTTGTTGAATGATATCTCATTGATGCTGCCGTATCCTTCACCAAAAGTGTTGATGGTATTTATGCTTCTCTTGTTTTCAATTGTAGGTGTAAAACATTCCTTCGGATCATCCACATCCTCCTCTACATCAACATCAACTTCGACATTTTCGACTTCATTTTCTCGGGTTAGTGAATAGTCAACCGGTTCTTGTGCTTCAATATCCTTGTTAAATATAAAACTCTTTTTCTTTTGCAATTTAGGTTCACTAGTTATAAAGATTTCAAAATCATCAGGACTGATGTATTGTGAGAAATTCTTGAGAATTAACACATCTCGGAAGTCTCGTATAACCCAAACAATCTTGATATCAATACCATGGTAGTTCATAACTCGAAGCAACGGCAATGCAAACGAAATGGCACTTCCTCCAACTACAACCAATAATCTTTTGGCATCGATTTTTAATTTGGAAATATTGAACTTGTTTGACGTTGAATGGATGAAATGTAAATGTGGATCATACGACCCTGTGATGAGATACTTTTGGTTGTTTTTCAATTTATAGGTTTCCATTCTCACAATCAATTTTTGTATTGGATCATTAGGTAACAGAACCAAAGTGTATGGGTGATAAATAGGAAACATTTGCTTGAAAACTCTGACAACCGGGTTTCTATGATAATCAGTGAGCCTTATATGAGCTGCTGGGTTCACAGGGGCTTTGTATAACATTTCTCTTGGAAATTCTATCAAACTTAAATTTGGCGAAACTTGCGTAACCAGGACATCATGCTCAGACAGAGTAAGTCTGGTTAGCCATAATCTATAGACAATTTGCCACACTAGAATAGATCCGTTGATGAAGGTGTACCAGCTATATTTCTGCGGCCTAATATGGTGCTGTAAACATAATACAATCACCCAGGACCAGAAGTAGTGGTTAACGTAGAAGAACCGGTAAAACCTATTTCTGAAATTCAGAATCGACGTTACGACAATCACTAGAAATCCCAATAGTGCCACCCAACCAAATACGTTCTCGAGTTTCCACATTTTGTGCCATGAGTTTTTGTACCTAAAGTATCCAAGGTAGAGCACAGTATGGAGAAGCGATTGGATAATAATGAGCCGCGAGAGCCATTTGTGAATGGGCAAAAGACCCAAATACAAGACCTGTGGCAAAGGTGATGGTCTGAGTGTAAGGAACAATATGGTGGGCAAACATACGGCCGGGATTCTTCCTAGTCGTTTCGCTAAAAACATGAGGTCACCACCAATATCGACCAAAGTCATCAACGTAAGCACAGAAGTCCAGAACACCAATATCACAATGATGTTCCAATTGTATGCGATTTTGAACACTATGGCCTTCAAATAACTGCCAAAGTACATCGAGTTGAATATATGGTTCAATCTGGCGACATTGAGCCGAGTACCATACCCTTTGTTACGACACCACTGTCGTATTGGGAGGTACGCCAAATACAACACGAGAATACCTGACATGATATTGCCGTATTTATTGGTATTTAGCTGCCTGAAGCAGTGGTATTCTGGTGTTTTAGAATCTGGATAATGAAAGTCTGGGAGAGTCCCAAACCAAGTGTCCCAAAACATGATGGTGGATATGACAAAGTAAACGAAATCGGCGTCACGATTATTGTCACTATAAAATGGTGGTACAAACGCTAAAAACTCTTTGCTTTATATCCGTGTGTCTGTTTGGCAAAACCGTCTCGGACAAGTTGCCGATTTGGTTACAAAGTATCACTGATCAAATAGATAACGGCGCCGCACGCAAATTTACGGCCGTGATGTGATTTTTTACATGGCAATATGTAAGCACAAGAACTGGTGAAGAGAGTATCGCTGGAGATAACAGGAGTCGGACTATGATTCATATACGTTGTGGTTGAGATATTTGCGTTTTTATAGCCAATTTGGCCGGGGCGATCGAGCCAAAAGTGTTTCAAATCGGTTTTGTAAACGTGTCATGGTATTCTAAGACAGGCCTGTAAAACGTGACGACCTGGTAGAACGTTCCAGGAGATAGTATGAATGTTACAAGAGTGTACATAGAGGACAGAAGTCTCCCGTTGTAGAGTTGCGGCAGTGAACGAATATGTGGTTCTGTTTCACATTACCAATTTGTAATTGTCTATATAGTGATACATAAAGGCTAATTCAAATTCGTTTCAACCACAGCCATTGGTAGTGGTGGCAATTGCTGTTCTATATGGTACAGTGTGTGGCATGTGTGTCTATGGCACAAATTTTCTGAAACACTTTCGTGGCCCTGGCATGCGTGGCAGTAGTTTATTTTATGCAATCTGTCCTCTGAAAGGTTACACCATATTGGCAAGATTTTTGGCAACGGAGTTATGTACAATGCAATCTATAATAGTAGTGTGAGGTGTGAATTCTTGTAGTGTCTAATGGGTGTGGGCCATGTGAGTATATCTATCATTTTTCACTCCATCTGGACCCATTTGAAGAAACTAGTATGGCTAAATCTGAATGGTGCAGTTACTAAACGTTAAACACAAGACTTGTGCCTAGAGTCTCACTGCAGGTCGTAGTCTCGGAACGCACGGCCATTGTCCCAGCTCCGTTGGCTTGTACAAATCACACAGTCTATTTACACCGCATTAGCGGCGCTAAGGCTAGTTTGGTTTGAAGCCAAGACCAGTGGACCCATCAGCTCTGTCTACGCAGTCCTCTGCAAATGATAAACGTTGAGCAATCTCTTAATGTGCTGCTTTCATGCACACCATTGTCTTAATATTTCATCTGCCGTCTCTTTGACTTGCTTTTCTCTATCAATCCTGACTTCGTTGGCTTAACTCCTTTCGATATGTAACCAGATCGGTTGGGTACATTTCTACCGGTATTTTTAGACTTTTTACTTATGTACCCTGATCTTGTAGGCACGTTGCCATTATTGAAGCTGGTCTTGCCAAAGTTTCTATCGTTGTTGCTGCTGTAGTTCCTGCTTGAATTGAAATTGTTCGATATGCTGAAATCAATATTGCCAGGGTTATTATATTGTGGATAGTTATTGTACCCATTTCTGTGCCCGTTCTTGCTGTTATATCCACCATTCTTGTTATTGGCACCATTATTACTATTCTTGTTGTAGTAGTTACTATTACTGTAGTTCCTGCTGTCATTGTAGCTGTTGGAGCCGGAATTCTGATTATTCTTGTTCTGGTACTTACCCTTATTTGATGGCTTGGGCAAATTTCTCCCTGGCTTCCCTCGTAATGTATCGTAGTACAACGATCTCAACTGTTTCGGTAAATTACTACCACTAAATGCACTGCCAAAATTAGGCACTCTCGACGTCCTTTCTTCAGAACACTCATCACCATAGTGACGGTCGCTACCACAATTATAACAATATATTACTGGTAATTTATCAGGCAAATCCTTCAGTTTTGTTAAATACGACCTCCATATCATAGGACAGTTGTAGTCTCCATGATTGAAGGTATCACAAGATTTACAGTACTGTTTCTTTCTTTGCTTCGCAGTACAATCACTAGCCATATGGCCCTTTACACCACATCTGGAACAGATCATCGTCGTGGGACACTGTGCTTCGTAATGATCTCCCACCACACCACATTTATGACAAACTACCGTTTTACATTTGGCCCTCACATGGCCTCGTTTGTGGCAATTTCCACAGAGTGGACCCAAGCTCTGTAGAGAGTTGACAGTTTTACCACTACTGGGGTCGGTAACTCCAAAGTACCTTCCTTCACCTCGTAATTCAATAAGCTCATCAGCATCGTCATTTACTTGCTCGTAACTAAAACTTGTTACCTCATCTTTCTTGTTATCTTTTGGTTTAGTGTCAGTTTCGTCATTAGTTGCCGGTTTTTCCACGGGACTTTGCAGTTTTTTTGTCGTTTCCGGTTCTTTGTACGCTTCTACTTCTCCTGGAAGTGTATCTTCTACAAACGGTAGTATTTTCGACATGGTTTCGTAGTTGTGTGAAACTTGGTTTTCCAGACTGATTTTTTTTCTGCTCATCACGTAAATTACACAAAATATCGCGATTGACATTTCACTAGTTTCTACAACTTTACAGACAAAAATGGTCGTTTCGTGCTGGAAATTCACCTCTTCCTTCTGCTTACAAGGACTTACAACTTTATCAAAGAAAATCTTGAATCTGTTCGCGCAGTCTCGAGATAGATGAGACTTTGTCCTATTTGGTAGTTAGATTGGAAATGAACAGAACCAGCAGAAGTCACGGTTCAATCGCAGGCTCTTTGAATAAATCAAAATCCACCACTTGGGTCTACAGTAACAAATATTAGATATCATAAATTTGTGTTGGCCCATAGTTAGTTATGGCACAAAACACTCAGTAAAAAATAGAAAAGGAACAATCTAGCAGTTGACGCTCGCTATCACAACCTCCTTGGACACACTCAGACGTCTCAGTGAAGCATACAATGGCTATTTGGTGTCGGGTACACATCTCGAAGACACCCCAAAATAAAATTCGGGCACTGGGTTCCCACAACAAGCTGGCCACAATTCTAGTTCCTCTCACGTCATCGTAATCGACACAACAATGCCGTTGTGTCTTTAGTAAGAAATACAATCAAGAACACATTTTTTGTAATTGGTTCAACTGGTCCATCTGAAGTAATGAAGCCCAATTTGAACGCAGTTCCACCAGCAAAATTGACATACAATCACAACACGTTTCTTGCGATATGTGCACCTACTTGGCCCTCGACTGTGTCTGGGTCTCCTGCGACCTGGAGACTAGATCTCTGGAACTCTTGGTGTTTCAACACAGCAAATCCGTAGCAAGCGGAGGCCAAGGTAAAGAAAACTGCAACTACAATCAAACTGGTAGCTGAAACTACCAAACTTAACCATTGAATAGCAGCCATAAGCAAGTAAAACCCACATCTGGGTAAGTTCTCGTCGAACCGTTTGACGAAATTGGTGAAAGTGTCAGTCAATGGGCAGATTTTCAACAAAAATGGAATCTCAACAAACACTACAACAAGCCCTTGGACAATACAGATGATGGAAAACACAATGACCACGGAAAAGTGAAAGATGTTGGCTACTCCCAAGGCTAAGCACAAGAAAATGGTGATGATCGCTATCCATTGTCCGTACAAGGAAAAATTCTTCTTTCTAAAGTCGCTGGACAAACCAGACCATATGTTGCTGAATACCGAACCCACACTCACCATTGCAATTGACGTTGACGATGTAGCTTTGGGAACAAATGTGGTGTGTTGATTCTGAACAAGTTTCAACTGTGCGGAGCGGCGCTACCGCCGCGGTTTGCGTGGTTTACGACGGTTTTGTGGTGTGCGTCTCGGGACTGGGCTGGGCCGATTGGCCGGTGCGACGGGACGACGTCATGGGTCGGTAGTACACCGGTCCTTCGGTGGCTGCCACCAAGTTTGGTCCCAGCTGTGTAAAGAATGTGTATCACAGAGAAGATGCATTGCACCATCTGGCCCCAATTAGCACTCTGTCCTCCCTTCTCCGATGTGTTTAACCCAGAAAGAGTGCAGATAGAACAGCCAGGTGTACACTACTTTGTACCGTCGCTGCTTGGCTCGTATAGCTTGGCTCTTTTCGGCTCATAGTTAAATCCACCGCGATGCTCATCGCACCAATAGGTGCCAGTAAGATGTCGTTACGGAGCGAAACAGACGTAGAAATGAGGGCGATTCACATCGTTCTGTACTCCTAGGCAGTTTTGTTCAAGGAAGCTGCACTAGTTTGTTATGGTGGTGCGAACTGCGTAGTTTTGTTTGTTGGTAGTCTCTCCGATATAAACCACCGATTGCGTATTGTATACTAATTTTTCAGATTCTCAAAAGTACCATTTTGCTAGTAGACTCAAATGGGTAGAGAGATTGTGATAGGGCTTGTTGGGAAGCCATCGTCGGGGAAATCAACGACATTGAACTCGTTGACCGACGCAAACGCAAAAGTTGGGGCGTTCCCGTTCACCACCATCGACCCTAATAAAGCCACTGGGTACCTAGAGGTAGAATGTGCTTGTAGCAGGTACAATTTGCAAGAAAAGTGCAAGCCCAACTATGGTTATTGTCGTAATGGGAAGCGTGGTGTACCGATAATGTTGTTGGATGTGGCTGGTTTGGTGCCTAATGCCCATCTTGGACGGGGGTTAGGAAATAAGTTTCTTGGAGACTTGACTGAGGCAGATTGTTTAATTCATATTGTAGACGCTTCTGGTACCACTGATGCTGAAGGAAAGGCTACGAGGGGATACGATCCTCTTCACGACATCGAGTGGTTGCAGGACGAGATATTTCGGTGGATTCTTGGGAACTTAACTGAGAGATGGCCCAGTGTGGTAAGACGACACACAGCGACGAAATCCAGCACATTGGAGACATTGAGACAACAGCTAGGTGGGTACTCTGCCAATAAGAAGTTGATTGCCGAGGCGCTTGACCTCTTGCCTGGGCTCCCACCGTTACAAGACTGGGACAACGAAACCATTGAGAAGGTTGTCAAGTCATTTATGAAAGTGAAGTTTCCCACGGTGCTTTCGTTAAACAAAATGGACCATCCAGATGCAGACAAAAACGTTTCCAAGATCATCTTGAAATATCCTGACTCTAAGGCAATATTGACGTCATCGATCACAGAAGTGTTGTTGAGGAAGTTAGCTAACCAGAACTACATCAAGTACGACTCGGGAACGGAGTTTGTTGACACCATCGACGACTTGGGCCCCGAATCAGGTTTGAAAGAAATCGACGACAAGTTGCGGAACAGACTCGACAATATCCGTGACTTGGTGCTATATAGATTTGGGTCTACGGGTGTGGTGCAGTTGCTTCAGGCAGCAGCCGATCTTTTGCAGTTGGTTCCAGTATATCCTGTTCGTAACATCCACAATTACACTGGAGGGTCTGGGGATGCAGTGTTCCGGGACTGTGTTCTTGTGAAGCGAGGCACGTCTGTGGTGCACGTAGCCAGAAAGATCATGGGGGAGGTGACGATTGCTGCCATTGAAGGGGCTGGTGGTACTCGGGTGGCAGAAGAAGACACGGTGGATGTTGGCAAGAACGACATTTTGAGTTTCAAGATTGTTCCTGGTGGGAACAAGTAGCATAGAAGGGTGTAGAAATAAACTAGACAAGCAAAGAAGTAAGACTAGACAAGCAGAAATAAGACTAGACAAGCAGAAATAAGACTAGACAAGCAGATGTAAGACTAGACAAGCAGAAATAAACTAGACAAGCAGAAATAAACTAGACAAGCAAGCAAGGGGTGTAGAACACCGGTAATGTAGATTAGCTGAAAGAGAAACAGAAATATGAAAGAGAAACAGAAATATGAAGGAGAAACAGATGCATCCAAAAGACAGTAAAGTGCGACAAACCTTCACAGCTCACCAGACGCAAAAGAACAAATGCGAAACTAGACGGCTGAACAACGGCAAGAGTGCATGCGAAAGCCCAAAATGACATTGCACAAACCACAAAACGACACACATGCACTGTACAATACAACACAACCACCAGCATCAAACGGACGTCTGACGGAGACTTGTACGGCCGAAACAGGCAAGTTGTTTTCGTAATACGTCAGTTTTATACGGATGACAAATAAGCCAAATGTAACGTAGTACACCAAGAAATGTAGCACGATTTCCACGGGCTGTGCCGATTGCGATTGCAACGGGCCAGCAAGTGAAACAGGCTCAGCATCCAAGAAACGGCTGTGCGGCCACAAAATCGATACTGAAAGATAGGTGGCGACAGGGGTAGCAGATGTCCCACCACTCCGAAGCCAAAGGGCTGTAGACAAGTAGCCGTACGGAGTAAGCAGAGGTGTGGCGATGACAATGGCTCCAAATGCCGCTATCCTGTGATATCACCAATGCGTTGATGGTGTTACCAATTATGGTTCAAGACTTGGCTTTGCCGTTAAGTCCGACATCGGAAATGGATTCACCATAAGTAATCAGTCCCAGCACGAAATTTGAAATTGTAATTCATCCGTTGTAAAATGACTGCCCAAGAGGATGTTGTAGTTGCCGCAAGCAATCAAGTCGATGGAGGGTCCCAGCCAGCAGGCGATGTTGTCAAGAACGCCACTGACAACAGTCAAGTAGTTTCTGAGCAAGAGGCATCGGAGCGTACTGAAGCCGAGGCAAAACCTGAATCTGGCGAAAAACAGACGGTAACAAAGGAACAAGTTGCCCCAATCAAAGAATCCATCACCAGTCAGAAGTTGACTGACGACCAGGCCAAGAAGTTGTACGCAATTGTACAATCGGTTCCTGAAATATTGAAGTCTCTCGATAACCCCGAATACGACGAAATCTTTGGCTACCGAATCAATGTTGATACCGCCGAATACGTCCAAATACCTATTCGGAATGAAATCTTGTTGAAGTTCTTGATTGCCAATGAATACGACGTTGCCGTTACAAAGAAGAGAATAATCGAAACAATGAACTGGAGAAACAAGTTCCAGCCATTGACTGCTGCGTACGATGAGATGTATGATGTAGAATTGAGTCAATTGGGAGTGATTACCCAATTTCCTCCTGGTAATGATAACTTACAGGTTGTTACCTGGAACTTGTATGGTAATTTGAAGACACCAAAGAAGTTGTTTGAAAAATTCGGTGGTTCAGACGGAGACGACTCGAAACCAGGATCGCATTTCTTGAGATGGAGAATTGGTCTCATGGAAAGGTCGCTCGGCCTTGTAGACTTCACCGACCCTAAAAATCACAAGATTGGCCAGGTTCACGATTACACTGGAGCATCATTTTTCAAGATGGATTCAGGTATGAAGTCCAATACCAAGGAAATTATCACCATTTTTGGTGACAACTACCCTGAGTTGTTGTCTACCAAATACTTTGTAGGAATTCCTGTTTTCATGAGTTGGGTATTTTCCTTCTTGAAGAATATTGGCCTTATCAGTAAAGAGACTTTGAAAAAATTCCAAGTTATCAGTGGAAGGGACATGACAGCCTACTTCAGCAAGGATTTATTACCAGCTGACTACGGTGGATCTAAGAAGGTTTCCCTTTTCGATATAAAGGTCAAAGATTCAAAAATTACAGAATATGGTGAGGTTTTGCTCAAAAAACTCGGCGCAAAACAACTTGACAGTGTCAACGATACCGTTGAGTAAGCTGCTTGTCAACCGTGATAATTCTGCGTTGAAATAACTCAACTTTAATATAAGACGTAATCATGACAGGAATTTGTGAGATTCTATTCTGTGGTGGTGTCAAAGCTACATGGTGATGTTAAAGATGCAGCTGAAGTTTGTGTCCTAATGATACAGTTAAATAGTACAAAAGCATATAGCGTAATAGGAGTTAAGGATATGATGTGGTTTTAACAGTAGTTGAACAGCGCCAATTTACACCAACAAATCTGATTTTGAAATCCAAATACAGTTAAGTTGGCACTTGTGAATGGTTAGGTTTCGCAATACCACAATAAATGAATTCTAAATATTTTTAAATTTATTTCGCAGCAAATAAGCGGTTAATTTAATTATTTAGAAATGGAAATGAACACCACCTCAAAAAGTGGTACCCACCACCAATGTCATTTGCAAAGATCACTACAAGAACCTGATGACTTGGAAGTTTTGTTGCAGAACTCTTCTGGTGAACAAGAAATACAGCAAGAAGATAATGATATTGAAACGTATGGTAGCGTCTATCAGACAGTCATTTACCATCACCACAAGAAAAGCGTTATTGATGTGGGTCAATTGACGCCATTAAAACTGGGCTCAAGCTTGTTTACTGATCCTGAATCAAATTCAAGAGGTAGTCGGCATTCATTTGATTTTGGACATATGTCACCAGTGTTCCAAGCAAATGACAATCCATCTGAACCCAAGATTGAAAGTGACTGTTTTGAGTTCATGGAAACATTGTCGTCCATTGGAACTATTTCTACAAAAAATGACAAAATTCCGCAAAAACTTAAAAATCACCGGTTGGTCACCTTGATACAATTCATGAAGCGCAAAATCAGAATTGGGCCATGTGAATAGAGGTGAAGGCAGTATCGTTGCCAGAGATTGTATAGCTAATGTACTGAAAAATTCACTGCTATTGTAGTAGAAACTATATCTGAAATAAATGGGTTTTAAGAACAAAAGAAACTCCATTTGGAACAAATGCGGCACTTTTGATGTTGCAGCTATAGTTTGAATGAAAAAACACGCAGAAACAAGAAAACTGATCAAGTTTATAGAAAAGTTAGTGCTATCTACATGGGTAGGTACGAAGTGAGTTCCAACATACTATTGCAGTAAGCCGTTCTTGGGCATGTTGGACCCTCCAACTTATCCAAATTTCACCTTACGGCAGCAAGCAAAACACGGTCCTGCTCGGTGATGTCTACTTGCTTTAACGTGTACTTGTGCTCAAATGTGGTATGAACAGTACCAATTAGGTATAATGTAGTGATTTTTTCTCATTAAGCAATTTTAGACACTTGCAGTATACGTCACTCGAGTGCAGATTAGAGCCGTATTGCTTTGAACGGCTGAGGAGCTTTCTTGGTTACTTAGATCTGGCCACTTGGTTGCATCATTTTGTATACGATGCATTCAGATACGACACATAAACTCGCATGCAGCTACGACCCCACTACATGCAGCCATCTACCAAGTGCTTCCCTGGTAGCGTCTTACACGTAGCAAGGCGCCAGCAACAAAACAGCGACGAAACACTAAGTCCCCAAAAAGATCCTGTAATGTACGTGTTTCAAACCACAGTGTATTTGGGGGCTTAGCCAGGTAAACTACGTAAACTCTTCTTGAGTGACGTGAGGTGTACAATCTCCACCTACATGAAAGAGTACATTGTGGGGTAACTTAGCAGCACCATACTTCGCCAGTGCACCCCGCCGTGACTACAAATGACTATCGGCGCGATTGCTGGTAAATGCCGCCAATCATTTCTATTGTAAATAAGGATCGAATGTATGACGTCCTTGATGCACCTTGTGTCAACCATGCGTTATCGTACGTGTACGCAGCCCTCCCATTGTAAACAGCCATCAACCCAGCAGATCGCAGCAATTGCACGTAGTAGAACCAAGGCCCTTAGTACAGCACTACCACCCAATACCAAGACCAGTAAGATAAAAACGATCACGCAGTTGTGTCGCTGCAAGCTTCATCGCTGCCACCACTGTCCTGCGGGACGAATAGCTATTCAACGGTCAGGGTAGTGGAGTAGGAGCGTCATTGATTGGAAATAGTAAAAACTCGGAACCAGCTGCGTCACTCTGCAACCCTGGAACAATAGATGCGAGGAGAAAGCAAAATGAAAGCCATTACGTCGCAAAGGTGCGCCTAGGCACCGCACACAGCCAAATGGAGAAGACCACGCCGTACTCCAGAGTCGGAACCGTCAAGTTCCAGGGCAGCATCACCCGAAAGTGGCACCAATGACCGGTTTTGCAATCAACACACCACCAGGTGTGTCTCAACAACGTTTTTCAGATCATACATGGAGGTTTCAGGAATAGCTACACTCAACCAGCATCTACTCAACCAGTACACCCACTCTTCTACGTCTTCATTAGCTATAAAAGTACGTCGCCGTAGACTTACACCACG
>ERZ778017.646-NODE-646-length-44344-cov-6.798844_pt1 | contig 44344 bp, 24 predicted proteins | sample MGYA00375747_ERZ778017 | MGnify/ENA primary metagenome ERZ778017 (study PRJEB29350, sample SAMN05509838) | bioreactor metagenome | biome: bioreactor; material: wastewater | place: South Africa: University of Cape Town | collected 2014-03-17 ...
CTCCGTAAGTTGTAAAATAGCGAACCCAATTCGACACCGTTTCATCAGACAAATAGTTTGCTCCTTCAAAAGATTTCTATTAATTGAAGTATTTTTCTCGCGTTATATTTGTTTTTCAGGTTTCAGGTAATATACTGAAAAATATGGTAAATATATTATTTAACCAAGGTACAACTGAAAAGGTTATGAACCGTATTGATTGCGTTACTCTACGTAACAAGTTAAAAAGTTGATATAGTATTCAAGATTGGCACAACTTTTTGAATTAGAATTCTCTTTATTTAGATGATTATCTTTATGTTTGGTGGTTTTGAATTGTCTCTTGCTATTGATGTCAGTTGTATCTGCCTCCAAATATATTTCTATGTAAACATTTCGACGATTATATTTATATACTGGCACTTACAAAATAATTATTTCATTCTATGTGACCTTATCCGCAAAATCCATTACTCTACATACAATAGCTCTGGTATCTAGCCTGTGAAATACCTGAATCGACAGAATTGGTGCACTTTTATCATTTTGACCGTTTTCCCCAAAATTTGGGTCTACAACAGGCCCCGATTGAGCCTGTTTCCGACAGGACTCTTGAGCCAGCTCGTTGTCTCTTGTGTCACAAAGAATTATAAAAAGTAGATTTTACTTCTACTCGCAGACTGCAAAATGATTGAAAAAACATGGGACCAACTTGATTTGGAATATCGTGACATTCAACTTAAACAATCCACTAAGCACCATCTAAAAATGAACCAATACCTCCATTGTTGTTTCAGAATATACCTCCTACGACTAGCGCAATCAGTCAAATCAGTTGACTGTTTCGAACTGGTGAGGCCCAGCGGCAAGAAGTCACAGTAATTAGCTTTTATCAAGATTGCTCTTACAGTTTTGGTTAATTATTTAATCTATCAAAGTACTTAAGAATAAGGAGTCTCAAAGATAGATACATTAAAAACAGTGGGCACAATGTGGGCAGTATTTGTTTGGGAATTCGTCTGTTGTGAAGACAAATTGTAGTGGGAAGTTTGATCACAGACTTTCGAAAACTACTATGTCTGGCAAATATGTATTGAAACTTCTCCAAAAAAAAAAGCTTGTCGTCTCTCAACTGGTTCTTACCACGATTATGTTCTTCCACAGTAAATCCTGAAGATACACAAATGGTTTAGAAAAATTCAATCTTGGCTAGTTAATATTTATTAGATCACAAGTTGTGCGTTCTCAAGTGTGCATGTGGAGAATTTATTGTGTTTTTGATTGATCATTATGATGAGGTTATTAGGTCTGGATTATCTTCTATCTGAATCGGACTTTAAACTATTACATGTCATATTAAATATTCAAAACGGACCACATTTCGTGAATACTACCATAAGAGAGAGCATGTTGAGAATACTGTTTTAAATTGCAAGTCCGACAACCCCACCTCAGTAGTTGGAGGTACTTTGGTAAATATGTTAATGCTACTTTTACTTGCTACATAGAATCCTTTTTAATAGGGACTGATATAACTTCCTGTGTACAGAACATTGGTGCTTATTTAGCTAATTTCATGCCTTTCATTGCATTGTTGTATTACTGTGCAATATCATCTAGTCAATTTGTTGATGAGGATCTATTACCAATTTCAGTACTCCATAAAAGCTACCAATAGAGTTTTGGGTTTTAGAGCTATTTATGCTTTTGAGTTAGGTCTGGTGTAGCAATTTCCATTACACATCGAACCCACTGGTTTGTTTTGTGTCTTCATTGGCCCAAAGTTTTCTGGCATGGTCATGTTTTTGATAATTTCAAGATTTCAATCACTATTCTAAAGATGAGTAGATGTACTCCCTCAGAAACCTATATATTTACAGGCATTGTTTTTCACGGTATGTAGCACGAATCCTTTGAGAACGTCTCTTGTACCTGAGCGTTTTTTGCTTTTCATTGAGAAGGTACTGCAACTTTTACCAAGTTCTCTGAAAGAAGCACTCAAGAACTGTCAAGTAAAACTCTGATTTATCTATAGTTGAAGTTTTATTGATTTACGGTTTAGAAACTCGGTCACTCCTGGCTTTTTACAATTGGTGAAATATTGATTTTTGCAATCTTCTTTGTGTCATGGAAATTGTCATTGTCGCTTTTTTTGTGGTTTTAGTTAGTGTTACAACTCTGAGTTATCGGACCTAAAGAAGTAATTCAGAGGCATCATTTTCTTGAAAGAATTTTATCGGAAAGGTCTTTAGTTGAAAAAATTGAATAATTGAATTTGGTACTTCGTATCAGTTTTCAGTTTCCATTAAATCCTCTAGCACAATTGTTGTATTGGATTGTATATACTAGTATTTATAAAGCAAATATATGTCTAAGAGTTTCTAAAAAGCTTTTGATTTTTGATAAATCCGTTTAGCTAAAACTTCATCTGAAAGTAACCCTTCATTGTACAAGTTTATCATATCCCTCTTCGTCACATTAGAGGGGCCTATTTGGTCGTTCAAAACGGCATTAAGTAAGTTCTTAGCGAGACTCGTCAATTCTTTTGAAGTACCTGGATAATCAAACATTGTAAGATATTCAGTTTTATGACATCCCTCTTTGGGTTTTACACCATTAAACGTGTTTTTGATCCAGGTGGCTGCACCAGGGGCTCCAACTATAATTTCAGTGATATGGCCACCAGTGATATCAGAAGCAAATTCAATGGATGGAGCTCCAGAAGCGCACCAGTTAGTATAACTCCTGTTTGAATTAACATATGGAACAATTCCATCTAATTCTCCATGGTAGAGGAATAATGGAACTTTGGGCACTTCTGATTTGTTAACAGCCAACGTATTTTCCATAATTATATCGGCAACAATTGGATCATGCAATATTTCGAGCCCATTTTTGCAATAGGTTTCATTTGCCTTCCCAACGAAAAAGTGGTCGTCGGCATAGTTGAAGATAGCATTAACAAGACAGTCTTTACCAGCAGCAATGTAATCGCTATATTTTGATGGCACAATGGCCTCTTTAACAATATCTCTGAGAACAGGGTATTGGTTACTCAACCCAGTAACACCAGTTGCGATCAAGCCAGCAAACAAACCTCCATCTGTAGCGAGAATTGTTTCAGTGATGTTTGCTGGCAACCCACCCAACGCAGCACCAATTACCAGGTCTTCTAATTCTGGAGCATATGCATTCATCAATGCAGCAGTCCAACCCGATGCAAGAGCACCACCACTATAGCCCCAAAGGATAATATCTGGGTTGTCTAAACCAGTAAAATTTCCAGTTGTCAAAACACCTCTAATACTGTTAAGGATATTGTGTCCTGCTAACCGTCCAGCGGTAAAAGCAGCGGTGTAATTGGTTGTAGTTTCATAATTTGTCGTGATAACATAATAACCTTCACTCAACAAGGCTGCACAACCCATAAGGGAGAATTCAAATTCAACTTCAAGATTAGGAAAAACTGGAGCTCCCTCAAGAATGGCATAAGTCGGAGAACAGTCAAAATTGGACGAATCTTGGGCAATATTGTAGGCAACCAATTTGGTGGGGTCAGAATTGTAAGGCTCAATAATCGTTGACACTACAGCAATGGGGTTACCATCTGCATCTTCTGATCTCACAAGAATATCCCACGAGTTTTGAATATCGATAGGGAAGTATAACGATCTCAACTTGTGGGGTGTGACTCTCCACCTCAACACAGTCCCCACTGGTTTTGATTCAAACCCATCTGGGCCCTTATAAAAGGGGTCATCTGAAGGGGTTAGGAGGGTCAATGGTGCTCCAATAACCACGCTAATAAACAAACTACAAATAAACCAAAACTGGACCAGCCTCATTGCAACTGATGGTATCTATTTTTTTGCACCCAAAATTATTCAGTGAGTACAATTCAATTCTTACATACCTCCTTAAGGTATGGCAAAGGAGGTGATTTTATACTCGTGTGATGCTGTTGTCACACTCATACTAATGATACCATATACATATAGTTCCTTCTAGGGCAGTTAGTAAAACCTTCCTTTTTGAGAATTCTGAGTAGTGTGTGTCACTAAAACGTCAATTTTTTGCTCCACTTTAGTTCAAATGCAAGGATGGGGGTAACGAAAATCTCCATATTCGGAAATTATGTGTCACATGCAAAAAACTCCGTAGGCACACCAGTCCTTGCATAACCAGTGCATAGAATTCAACCCTGATCGATTTACGATAACCCCCTATTTTTAGTGATTGTTAGTTAGGCTATATTGGTTGTGAGTTAAATATACAATAATCACGTGGGAATAATAAACGATATTGCGGGTTAGCAAAATATGCAACGTATTGCCTGGGGAATGCTTGATGAGGATATTTTTTTTTTCTTTGTTCTCCAACCATTCAGATGTGAATTTGGTTCCCAAATGGTAGGCAATTTCGTAAATGAATTCAAGTATGTAAATGGACGATTCTGTTAATTGTTAGTAGAGCTGGACATTCACTTTAAAAACATTCTCGTATGTGTATCCATATTCCTAATTTGTCTTCTTCAGTTTTATTTGTTTTGTGTTTTGTTAGGGGCAGTCGCTACACCAAGTTAGTTGTTACATTGGTGGTGACGTACAACTTGGTAGAACTAATATTGACTTGAAATCATAGCAGACCCATTTTGCTTTGGTAAAGTTGTTTTCAAGTATGTAAGGTAACTGTTATTTGATTGTGTAATTGGTAAATATTTGACTCTAATCCAATTATCCTAGACAGTTAGTATTCTTCCAGCTCCTATTGAATTCAGAACCTGTTCAGAACCTGTTATTGTTTTGCTGGTACCGAGACTCTGTAGAAGTGAAACTGATTTCAGAGTTGACATGCTATTTGTAACGGTAAATTTGTGTCTTTGAGTAATTATTCTTATCCGGAAGATACGTCCAACTTGATCTTGTTGAACCAACTGGATGTAGCGGCCAAAATTATGAAAAAGCTAGCTCGTGCATTTTCAGTATACTCCCTAATCAGACCTAACAGATCAGACCGAGAACACCAACTTAACTGTCGTGATATGGATTTCAATCAGATGTTCGAAACTCAAAACCCAGTAAATTCATGGAAAATTTCCAATTTTAGTACCATTGTTTTTCTAGCTTAGCACTGAAATTCAAATGTTTGGTTGCCAAACTTGGAAATGATTTTTTGAAATCCAACAAAGGGGATGCACGAATAAATCATTGGTCCTGGAATATTTTAAATATTCTTAATTTATTGGAAAACTTTACAAAAATTAAGAAAATGACATTTGAAAGATGATATATATCCGAAATAATTCACATTGGGCTATCTATTACTATACCTTATCTATCAACCATTCTATTTATCGCAAATCATCCAAACTCAGGTAGTCTGGTCTAGGAATTTCATAGCCAGTGATTGTTCTACCATAGGTGATACCACCTAATCTTGACACAGGCTTCAACTTATCAATATCAATGGTGTTTTTGTCCTCGTTAATCACATCTTCTCTGACGTGGATTCTGACCCCTTCTACAAGAAATAACGTACCTGTGACTTTCGATGGATCTTTTGACGAATTCCACTCATGGTGATGGAGCACTTTAGCCTCTACTGAGAATGCAGATTCAGCAACATGTGGTGGTTTGACAACTGAAGATGCTGCAGGCGTCAAACCCGACAATTCCCATTCGTCTACGTGTGATGGTGCAAAAGTAGAGGTTACATTAGCTGCTTCAACAAACCATTCGCTGATAATATTGATGGTCAATTCCTGTGTATCAAAAAGATTCTGAGCCGTATCTTTAAACACTCCATCGACGGTAGAAAACCCTACTGCGAATATTGGAGGATCATTATTCACCACTTGGAAATACGAAAATGGCGCCAAGTTCTTTACTCCATTTTCTCCAATGGTTGAAACAAACCCAACAGGTCGGGGCAAAATCCCGCTAATGAATGTCTTGTAGTTATCAACCAGAGACCTTCCGTCGCCATGAGGATCAATCAGGAGTTTCTTGTGTAGTTTCCACTCGTCGCTGTTTGCACCCTGGCCAAGTTTCCAATTAGGGTTTGGTGACTTTGTATACTGGAAACCGGCTTGGGCATCAAAGTCTGGTCTTTTGCTTTCAGTTTCTTTAAACGGAGCACGCGTCATGGTAGTGTGTCTATATTCTATTTAAACGACAACGAATTCCATGTATTTATGTATTCCATTTAAACGACAAGGGAATCATATCTATTTATACTGTGGCTAACTAAACGGTCTACTAACGCCTTTAGAAAGTGCTTATATTTGCATCCGTATAAATCTCCCGGACCGAGCCCGGGAAGGGAATTTCATTATTAATGAGCCTCACAAAAGCCTCACAAATTAGTAAAATGGAACATTAAATTTGTAAGACAGCTCACTGCCCAACCTACCTTACGGTGTCTATTACTATTACCCCAATTGCTACTGCCAAACAAGAGATATTTATGAAATTACGATGTTGATCTCGGACTTATAACATTTGATATTCCCGGGCACATTCGACGATCTTTGTTACCTGCAAGTGGCTGCAAGGTATTTCTTGACAAACTTTATATGGCACACTCAAAGTATTGACAAAGTTTATATGGCACACCCAAAGTATTGTCAAACTTTATGGCACCCCCGTAGAGCTTCTGCGACACTCTTGATTTGTAATTAAGTTGGAGCAAGAACCAGCTTCTCCAGCGCCCCTCAGCCTCGTACCTGCGTGAGCCACACGAGTGTCTTCCTTAGTAAGCCAGCTGTGGAGTCGTCGTTGGTGTACTCCTCGGAGTACACACACGACGATGTCACTCCCAAGCAATTGATTACTTTATCAAGTAGTTCTGGATTTTCTTTCAAACGTTGTTCTTCATGTTGTAGTAGTGTCCCTGCAGACACCTCATTGTATATGTTTAGTCGTCTTATGAGCGATGGGGTGATGATGCTGTCTCGGAATGATACTAGAAGCAAGCTCTCGATTTCTAAACTGTGGCTATTTTCCGTTATTGTTTGGTGAAGATGGTTCTGTAATGGGTGAAATACAGCAAGTAAAAAGAACCGGACTTTTCGATTGAAATAATCCCAGATTTTTGTGATTTTGATCCAATCGCTGATGATGGTGGTGGCGTATTCGCTGGGGTTATGGAGACTCGGCGGTGAGAAATTATCTTTGTTGGGAATGTGGTGGAAATCGTTCCGCAAGATAGAAAACCCTTTCATGAAGTAAGTCGACATGTCTTGGGATATCTCGAGGACTCTGAAATCATCGAGATTCTCGATTCCAAACGATTCGGTATCGTAGGATTCTGCTGAGTTTGTAGACACATTCCTGACCGATATCTTGGATTTTACCTTGAATCGCTTACTAGGCAGCGTTAACCCTGTATCGGGCGAGCTTTTAAGAGTGGTTACATAGTTATCCTTGACGTAGTTCGCAATATCCTCGATCGTGTAGCCTATGTAGGGCTGAGCAAATCCGTTCTGTAATCGTCGTTGCTGGGACTTCAAAAATATGGGTTTAGTAATGCTCAATAAATTGTTGAAAAACTTGGAGTTTTGCTTGGTGAAATCATTGAATTTAGACGGTTCAAACTCTTCCGGGTTGTTTGTTATCCCTAGACCGATTTCCTGGGGCGGTGTAAGGTGCCGGTGGCTCATTTTATTTTGTAAATATTGGTCTGTTGGAACGAGAAGCTTTTTGTGAATGTCCAAGAAGGACGAATGCTCTCCTGGGCCGTCTATTTCGTCTATTATATAGTCCGGATTGGTGAAATTGTAGAGCATTGCGAAGTTAATATCGGTGACCATGGAATTGGAATTACTTGAAGATAACGAAACCGTAGTTCTTTTCTGGTTAGCATCGTCTTTTGATGACGGAGAAGCGTCTGCGTTGGGCTGCGAGTTGGAATGGGACCGGTGGAAGAAACTATGGAAAGTTGACGCTGGTGACGAAACCGAGTTTTGGCGAGGCAATTTGTTTTGTTCATCCAAAGACGACGAACTGAGAATCTTCTTGGACACTTTCAACCCATGGTGGCCCCCGGTCTGGATGGTGAGATCCGGTTTTGACTTCTTCTGTTTCAGTTTGCCGAATCTGAACCTGTTGGACCGGCGAGAGTCCACGGTAGCAATGGTGTCATCGTCGCTGTTGTTGATGACATCCAGGCCAGAATCGGCGTCTGGCACGCCAACATAGGTCTGGGACTTGTTTTTGGTGAATAATCGTGTCAACGGGTTGGTCTTTATCGTGGAGGTGCTTATGTCTGACCCGTGGGTGGCATTGGAATTCCACTTTTTGAGGTTGGTGAATCCTACGCTCGACACCTGTGATGGCACCGTGGGGATCTTGGTGTATGCTTCTGGAATCTGGGGTTTCTGTTTCACGTTTTCATGGTCCATTTCTTATAATGAAGGAAATATTTACCAGATATAAATCCGCCTGTGGATAAACCCACCGTTTTACCAAACGTATTTTTATCGTCGTGCCACCAATGAGTATTTCTCAGTACAAAGACAAGGCCGAGCATGCGATTGCCGAACAGGAGTACTCGCTCGCCATCAATTTCTACACTTTGGCCATCAGAGGAAACGATGCGGTGAGCGAACTATACAGTGGACGAGCAAAGGCTTACTACTTTCATATGAAGCAGAACACCACCGCCAACCGCAAGGATTTGTGGAAAAAAATCCACGGCGACTGTAGCCGTGCTATGCAATTGGACGTGTCGAACGTCGACGCGGCATACCTTATGGGGTTATACCACAGCGATGTTGTCGGCAAGTACGACAGGGCCCTCAAGTTGCTAAACGAAGCGTACGAGAAATCGATGAAGCAGACGAAAAGAACACGGTCGGTCAAGCCGCAGGACATATGCCACGACATCTTCCGGGTGAGGAAGTTACTACACCACTCGACCACCACCGACGGCATTGTCAACTTCAACCCACTATTTGCCAAAATGGCGGCGCTACTACAACAGGACTACCACCACAAGATCGACGAGATCAACCGGGTGAAGGTGTCCAAGGAGGTAAAGGACTACAAGCTCACGTCGTTGGCTGTCCAGTACAACGACGACTACAAGAACCTAGTGGCGATATTCTCCAACAGCACCAACCACGCAACTGTGCCGGTGGTGGAGGAGCCCCCCGACCACTTTCTCTGTCCAATAACGTTCCAATTGATGCACGATCCCGTGGTGTCTCCGTCTGGGTTCACGTACGAGAAATCGGTTCTCTGCGACGCATTGGAAAGAAACCCCACCGACCCGCTAACGAGAAAAAAAATCACCATAGAGGAGTGCTATCCAAACACAAACCTCAAGCAGGCTATCGACGACTATCTCGCCCAAACCAACCACAATCATGCCTAGATAGAACCGTGGCTGCTCATCGAAGGAAGACGTCCTTCATATAACCAAAGGTTATGTAAATATTTATTTCCCGATTAGGCCTCACCATAAACAAACAGTGGTGTAAATAAATACCGTTGATAGAATGAAACAGAGTGTACCCATAGAAATTACCTCGTTGTTTTCCTCAGGTTACCGACGCTCATTATGAATCCCTTCGATGACGACGACAATCCGTTCCAGGATACTAATCCCATGTTGCCCCACGGTGCTTTTACCAGAGACAGAACCTCGCCCAAGAGATACCACCAGCTAGACGATAACGACAGTGACGATGAGTTTATTGGGTTCCATGTGAGCCAGCAACAGTCTCCAACCCGTCAATCCCCTAATATTTTCGCCAGAAGCACCGCCAAAGCCAGCACTATGCCCAAATCGAAGTTGACAAAGACTCCCAACTTGAGATATGACGAAACTAGCGGGGCAATTGATGCACAGAAAACCCCTAGAGCTCTTGCGACAACGCAGGAGTCGCCAAAACGTCAAAGAGAAACAGAAATCACCTTCTATAACGAAGATACTGAGTCCCCTACTCGTTCGTTGTTGGGAGCTAGAAGCTCCATCACTAGTGGTGGAAGGTTTTTGGAGCCTCCCAAGCCGATTTTCTCCCCCGAGACATTTGCTGAAGCCAACACCAATGACGAATCTTCCACATTGAACGACGAACGAGACAGCTACGAATACAACACATACCAAAAGGAGTTTGAAGAAAAGTCATTGTACTCAGAATCAACAGCATATAGTGGGTCTTCGTATGTTTCGAACGAGGCTAATTCGCATGACTACTTTGGAGCATCAATTGATGGTAACATCATGAACAATATCGATGGATATGTTCCAAATTCAACTAAAACAACCACGAAAAGAAAAGTCAGATTGGTGGGGAACAAGTCTGGTAATTTGGTTCTTGAAAATCCCATTCCTGAAGAATTGAAGAAAGTCTTAACTCGAACAGAATCGCCATTTGGTGAGTTTACAAATATGACTTACACAGCATGTACTTCAGAACCAGACGACTTCATCAATGAGGGTTTCAGTCTTCGTGCTGCTAAATACGGTAGAGAGACAGAAATCGTCATTTGTATTACAATGTATAACGAAGATGAAATTGCATTTGCAAGAACAATGCACGGAGTGATGAAGAACGTTGCCCACTTGTGTTCAAGACAGAAATCACCTGTTTGGGGTAAAGATAGTTGGAAAAAGATCCAGGTTATTATCGTAGCAGATGGGAGAAATAAAGTGAACGAGTCAGTGTTACAGCTGTTGACGGCAACTGGTTGTTACCAGGACAATTTGGCCAGACCATACGTCAACAACAAAAAGGTCAATGCCCACTTGTTCGAATATACTACTCAAATCTCCATTGACGAGAACTTGAAATTCAAAGGAGACGAGAAAAACTTGGCTCCAGTGCAAGTTTTGTTTTGTTTGAAAGAAAAGAACCAAAAGAAGATCAACTCACACAGATGGCTCTTCAATGCATTTTGTCCCGCGTTGGATCCTAATGTGGTAATCTTATTAGATGTTGGAACAAAACCTGATAATCATGCCATTTACAATTTATGGAAAGCATTCGATAAGGACTCGAATGTGGCTGGTGCAGCTGGTGAAATTAAGGCCATGAAAGGAAAAGGATGGATGAACTTAACCAATCCTTTAGTGGCATCGCAAAACTTCGAATATAAATTGTCAAACATTCTCGACAAGCCTTTGGAGTCCCTTTTTGGTTATATCACAGTTTTACCTGGTGCACTTTCTGCTTACAGATATATTGCGTTGAAGAACCACGATGACGGAACCGGTCCATTAGCGTCGTATTTCAAAGGAGAAGATTTATTGAGTAACGATAAGGCATCCCACGATAATAGCAAAACAAACTTCTTCGAAGCAAATATGTACTTGGCAGAAGATCGTATTTTGTGTTGGGAATTGGTCGCAAAGAGAGGTGATAACTGGGTCTTGAAGTTTGTCAAGCTGGCTACTGGTGAAACCGATGTTCCAGAATCCATTCCCGAATTTTTGTCGCAAAGAAGACGGTGGATTAACGGTGCATTCTTTGCTGCTTTATACTCACTTCGTCATTTCAGCAAGATCTGGGAAACAGACCATAGCTATGCTAGAAAATTCTGGTTTCATGTTGAGTTCCTCTATCAATTTATCTCGCTTGTGTTCTCGTTCTTCTCATTAAGTAATTTCTACTTGACATTTTACTTTTTGACAGGTTCTTTGATTTCCGAGAACAGTTTGGGTAAAGATGGAGGATTTTGGGTCTTCACAATCTTCAACTATTTGTGCATTTGTGTTTTGACTTCATTATTCATTGTATCCATTGGAAACAGACCACAAGCATCCAAGAATACTTTCAAGACATTGATAATCTTGTTGACCGTTTGTGCATTGTATGCGTTGGTGGTTGGGTTCTACTTTGTCTTTAACACTATACGACAGTTTGGTGTGGGAGATGCGTCGTCAACGTATGTTTTCGTCAGTATTGTTGTTTCGTTATTATCTACCTATGGATTATACACCTTGATGTCCATCTTGTACCTCGATCCATGGCACATGGTCACTTGTTCCTTGCAATATTTCGCAATGATTCCATCGTATACTTGTACATTGCAGATCTTTGCTTTCTGTAACACTCACGATGTTTCCTGGGGTACTAAAGGGGACAACAATCCTAAGGAAGACAAGTCGAATCAATACATTATCGAAAAGAATGATAAAGGTGAGTTTGAGGCCGTCGTTGTTGATGTGAACATTGACGAAGTATACCTTGAAACTCTATACAACATCAGATCCAAGAGAGCAAACAGAAAGGTGCTTGCTCCCAAGCCAGAAAAACAACCTCTTGATGGGGAAGACTACGCCAAAAACGTCAGAACTAAGGTAGTTTTACTGTGGATGATCGCCAACCTTGTGTTTATCATGACTATGCTTCAAGTGTACGACCCAGGTGAAACCAAGTCCAACATCTACTTAGCATTTATTCTCTGGACAGTTGCGATTCTTTCATTTTTCAGAGCCATTGGTTCGATGGGGTACCTTTTGCAGAACGGAATCAGGGTCCTTGTTGAGTCCAAGAACAAGTGGAGCCATAGAAAAGGAAACGGGTACACCGTACCGCAACACAACCCATTGAACAACTAGATTTTTTATACCCTAAATACTTTACTAATAATATACACTCAAGACTACACAGCTAGCCCTAATGATAGTAATATTTCCTATTCCTATTCTGTAAGTCAGGCCCAACCACTGCCGATATCACACTCTATATCGACAAAACAAGCATGCATTGCATTACGGAAAAATGGTCAGTTGATATTACCAGAGTGAACAAAAAGTAGAGTACCACAAGATACCGTTGCAGTTGTGTGACGAAACAGTTGTGTCCGCAAGGGCACAGAATACCTTTCGTCGGGTTCATCAACCTCGATCGGTGAACATGGTAGCGCCACATCCAACAATGTCCCCAGGCATAATGTCGTCGATAGCCAGATCAAGATAAAAATGTCGCACGTCATCCCGCGACATCGCTGGGATTTTTCAAAACCATGTTGACAATCGCCATCACACCACCAATTGATACAACAGAACACTTCAACCATGGTGGACTTAGACAGAAAAAGAAAGCAAGACGACTTTGATGCGTCAAACGGGGTTGTTAGCAAGAAGGCCAGAACAATTACCACATCATCTGACGTATTACACAACTACTCCAAGTTACCTGACATCAACGTGATTCCCACGGCCAAGTCCCAGGGCCTCGACGTCTTTGTTTGGGGTACTGGGTCGATGTGTGAGTTAGGATTAGGACCATCTGCCAAAACGAAGGAAGTAAAAAGACCCAGATTGAACCCATTTCTCACGGCTGAAGCATTGGGAGGAACCAAGATTGTGGATTTTGCTGTTGGAGGAATGCATGTTTTGGCATTAGACGGCAAAAACAGAGTGTGGTCGTGGGGAACTAACGACAGTGGAGTTTTGGGTAGAGACACTTCCAAGGCAAAAGAAGTATTGAAGGATATGGACAACAATGACGACTCCGACGACGAAGACGGAGACTTGAACGAGGCCGAATCGACTCCAGGGCTAGTTGAAGGTTTGCCAAAATCCGGTACGATTGTCGGATTGGCAGCTACTGACAACTTGAGTGCAGTTTTGTACGATGACGGCTCGGTTTATGCCTGGGGTTGTTTCCGTTGTAATGAAGGTATGTTGGGGTTTTTAAGAAGCGAGATCACCTTGCAAAAGACTCCCTACAAAATGAAGGAATTGAAGAACATTGTCCAGTTGGCTTCTGGTAAAGATCACTTGTTAGCATTGGACAAGAAAGGTATTGTGTATGCTTGGGGGAACGGACAACAATTCCAATTGGGCCGTCGTGTTCTTGAAAGACACAGATACCGTACGTTGCAACCACAACAATTTGGGTTGTACGACATTAAGTACATTGCCAGTGGAGATTTCCACTGTTTTGCAATCAACCAGGACGACGAAGTTTTTGCCTGGGGATTGAATCAGTTTGGACAATGTGCCTTGACTGATGCTCACGGAGACCTTGAAGATGGGTCGTTGATTACTAAGCCAACGTTGATTGAAGAATTATCAAATAAGAACATTGAAGAGATCGTGGCCGGTGAGCACCACACCCTCGCAAGAACTAAAGACGGGGAGGTGTTTGCTTGGGGAAGATACGACATGAAAGAGATTGGTATTCCAAAGGACAAGTTACCTGAGTCTACATTTAAGGACGGGCATGGAAATGCCAGATCTGTTCCTACACCAACCAAGCTTCAGTTTGGAGCCAAGGAGAACCAGGTCAAGATCAAGACCATTGGAACTGGGTCGCACCATTCGTTTGCGGTTACTGATGATGGGTTTGTCTACTCGTGGGGATTTGCTGATACGTACGGCCCAGGTTTAGGACCATTGGACGAAGACGTTGAGAAACCTACTAGAATCGTCAATACTGCTACCAAGGAACATGACATACAAATGATTGGTGCTGGGGGACAATTCTCTGTCAGTGGGGGTGTCAAGATTGAAGATGAAGATAAGGCAGAAGACAGAATCGACAAGTACGAAGAGATTGATGGATAATGGAAGCACAAAAAGCTACTGTTACGAACGTGGTTCCAATGGATTACGAAATTGAAGTCAACGAATGTAAAAGTAACAACACCAAAAGTGTTGCAAAATTCGGAACGCAGCACAGTGTAATATAGAGTGTATAAGTACAATAGAATGTTTCAAGAAAATGAAGAAAATGAAGAAATGAACGGTAAGAAAATGAAGGTCAAGCAAAAGGCGCTTCACCAGTGGTGATCGCAATTAAGCACGAATACTGGCACAGTTGTAGTTGCTACTAGATGGGTGGAATGTATCAGAGTAATCGAAGGGCCCATGATTGAGTGGGTTTAGTTTGACAGGATTTGTGTTCTGGTTCATAGTAGTTTATGCTAAAATGGCTAATTAGCGAGTTACGAGTGGCTTGATTCAGATGTTCAGATGTTCAGATGTTTCAGATGTGTTTCAGATGTTCAGATGTTCATATGTTTCAGATGTGTTTCAGATATTCATATGTTTCAGACTGTGTTTCAGATGTTCACATGTTTCAGATGTTCAGAGGTTCAGATGTTCAGATCGCCCGAACGCCTCGCTCTTACCATACACCAACCTCCAACCATCACCACCCTGCCTCCCACCCAGCCTCCCACCCAACACCAATCCTACGCGAACCATTTCAATTCAAATTCGGTTTGCTCCATCCTGGCCGGATTTCTCGCCCTGCACCATTTTTTTCGCACCAAAATCAAATCTCAAATCTCAATATCACAAATCTCAACCCACCATTCGACCACAGCACTATTCCATGGGTCATGTATAGCTTACAATCGCAGCCACAACAACCACCAGGACAATTTCCCGGAGCAACCGGCCAATTTGTAGCGCCACCGGGCGTCGAGCCACCCACCGACAAAAAGGCGTTGAACGACGAGTCCATCTACCAGTGGATCTCGGAGCTCGTCAACGGCACCAACAGAGAACGGGCCCTTTTGGAGCTCGGGAAGAAACGAGAACAATACGACGATTTGGCGTTGGTTTTGTGGAACAGTTTTGGCGTGATGACGGTCTTGTTGGAGGAAATCATCAGTGTGTATCCGTATCTCAACCCCCCGGTATTGACGGCGTCGATTTCCAACCGGGTTTGCAATGCGCTTGCGCTCTTGCAGTGTGTTGCGTCGAACGTGCAGACGAGAAACTTGTTTTTGTCGGCCAACTTGCCGTTGTACTTGTACCCGTTCTTGTCGACCAATTCCCGACAACGGTCGTTTGAGTATTTGCGGTTGACGAGCTTGGGGGTGATCGGGGCGCTTGTCAAGAACGACACCCCCGAGGTGATCAACTTTTTGTTGACGACGGAAATTGTGCCGTTGTGTTTGAACATCATGGAGATTTCGTCGGAGCTTTCCAAGACGGTGGCCATATTTATTTTGCAGAAGATCTTGCTCGACGACCAGGGGTTGAACTACATCTGTACCACGTACGAGCGGTTCCACACCGTGGTCAACGTTTTGAGCAAGATGATTGACCAGCTTGCCGGCCAGATTTCCAATCCTCCCAACAACAGCTCGGGGAGATTACTCAAGCATGTTGTGAGATGTTACATGAGGTTATCGGACAATATAGAGGCGAGAAAGGCGTTGGCGACGATTTTGCCCGAGCCGTTGAGAGACGGCACGTTTAGTGGGATTTTGCAGGACGATGCTGCCACCAAGAGGTGTCTTGCTCAGTTGTTGTGCAACATTGAGCAGCAGTAGGGAGCCGGTGAGAATAGAGGGGGCGTAGCATGATTGCGGGAGTGATTGGGGACGCGGCGGTGGCACGGTGCTACACACGAGTACAAGCTGCTGGGTGCAGCTGTTTGCGCACGGGAGACAAGACGAATTTCTGGCCGGCCGATGCTGCTACCGACGGTGCAAGCGACGGTGCAAGCGACGTACCGCGATGCATAGGACCGTTGTATAGGCCGCTGTATGGGCCGTTGTATAGGACCACCAAACACCAAACACCAAACACCAAACACCAAACACCAAACACCAAACACCAAACCACCATACCACCACCAAACACCAAACCACACTGTATAGCACCACCATTGTATAGTACCAAATGTATAGTAACACCAAGCCACATTAAAGCAACACCAGACCACATTAGTACCACCGTCCACCGTCCACCGTCCCACCGTTGTTACTACCACCACCCTACCGCCCCGTTATCGTTATCAGCCCCGGTCCTCGTCGGAAATACCGCCGTATCTACTCCGGAAGTGGCTTGCAGAAATCGCGGCCAGGGCACCGTGCAGGTCCAGATCCTCCATTTCATTTCCTCATCAATTCCACTTCCATCTCTACAAGCCCATCACCACACCACACCACCACCACAACAACATGTCTGAACCAGACAGAACACACCAGTTCACACACTCAAACACAAAAAGACGCGCGTCCGTAGTGTACGGGTCCGTGGGTAAAGGAGGACTATTTATCCCCAGCGACTTCATCGTGGCCCACGATAACGATTTCCACCATGACGAAGAAAGCACAGTCGCAGCCGAAACGTCGCCGTTGTTGCAAGCAGGCCCCAAGAATAGACGGATTTCCATGGTGGAACGAGAACTCGTGGGCGAAGAACGCGACCTCTTGCGGGACCACAACATTGCTCTTCCCGTGGGAGTCGGGGCCCACGAGGTGGAACTGGTCTTTGAAGAGGCGGTGATCACCAAACGGCTCGACCACACCACCGCCAGAATCGAGTTGAAGGCGCTTCTCAAGTCGTCGGTGCCGCTCGTGCTAACTTTCCTCTTGCAAAACTCGCTTTCCACCGTGTCTGTGTTCACGGTGGGCCACTTGGGGGCCACCGAATTGGCCGCCGTGAGCATGGGGGCAATGACCGCCAACATCACCGGCTATGCCACCATCCAGGGAATAGCCACCGCCCTAGATACGTTGTGCCCCCAGGCATTTGGGGCGAGAAAGTATACTTTGGTGGGATTGTACTTGCAGAAATGTGTAGCGTTGATATTTGTCGTCATGGCACCGGTGATGGTTGTGTGGATGTTCTACGGCTTTGACTTGATCTGCTTGTTGCTTCCCGATAGAGACACCGCCAAGTACGCCGCGGTTTACTTGCAATACTTGACACCAGGCATCCCAGCGTACGTGCTATTCGAGTGTGGGAAACGGTTCTTACAGGCGCAGGGAATTTACCACATCTCGACCTATGTGTTGCTCTTTGCTGCTCCGTCCAACATCGTGATGAATATCTTGTTTGTCAGGGCATTTGGCTACTTGGGAGCACCCATGGCGGTGGCGATCAATTACTGGCTCATGGCCATCGGGTTGTTTGTGGCCACGGTGTTTTTGGTCAAGGCAGAAAGTACCCCCACGGGAATCCATCCGTTGGCATGCTGGGGAGAACTTAACGTCGGGGCTGCGTTCAAGCACTGGGGGAAATTGGCCCAGTTGGCGATTCCTGGGCTCGTCATGCTTGAAGCCGAGTTCCTAGCATTCGAGATTTTGACGTTGTTGGCATCGTACTTGGGGACATACGAATTAGCAGCGCAATCGGTCGGAACCACCATGGCATCGTTGACATACCAGGTGCCGTTTGCTATCGGGATAGCGTCTTCCACCAGAATAGCAAATTACTTGGGAGCTGGATTGGCTAGTTCTGCCAAAAAAACCACCCAAGTGGCATTAAGTTTTGGATTATTGATTTCCACCATCAACTTTCTTGCCTTGTACCTTTTCCGAAACCCAATTGCAAGAGCATTTACCAATGACGAAAAAGTCATCAAGATCATCGGTAGTGTCATGTGGTTAATTGCATTAATGCAGATATCTGATGCCATGAATGCCAACTCTGCTGGGTGCTTGAGAGGGCAGGGTCAAACCAAAATTGGGGGGATCGTCAACTTGGTTTCGTACTACGTTGTCGGTATTCCAATGTCGATATACTTGTCGTTCTATTCCCCGTGGAAAGGTACTTTACATGGGTTATGGATCGGAAGTTGTGTAGCATTAACCATCATTGGGGCGGTTCAGAGTTACTATTCATTAACTGTCGATTTCAATAGACTATGCGAAGAAGCAAGAAAGAGAACAGACATCTCTATGCATTAGGTGGGCACTATCTACGAGCATTATAGAATTATTCAACTTTCATTAAAATAAAATAATATACAATTTACCATATTTGATTAAAATGCGTTTGCCATAGTTACTTCTTTAGTATCGGCACCAGTTAATCTTGGTTGACCAGCCAACAATTCACGACGAATCTCAGGACCAATTGCGTGGTGGAAACGTTGTCTACAAGTTTCCAACAAGAAATCACGTTGGTCATCGGTGATATCGTTCTTATAACGTTGAGCAAATGCTAAAAATGCCTTATGCCATACCACGGGCAATTTTGGTTCTTCCTTCTTGGAGTCGATTCCTTCGATATCCATTGAATCACTCAATTGCTGTTGTGCAGCATTTCTGAATCTCATAAAGTAGAACACCAATTCATCCAACGTTTGGTATGGTAATGCATATTTCTTTTCTATTAATACCCGAATAAATACAGTAGTGGCCGGTTTGAAATCCCTTTGAACTAGTTGGTTTAATGCAACCGATGAATGCAATACTGGAACTGACACTTTTGCCAAAACCGAGGCAGCAATCGTGGCTTCTCTAACGGAACAGTAAGAGTCGACTAACGGGAACAAAAACCCTTTGAAAAATGCTGCTGGTTTATATAATGATTTTCTCAATGCTCTATAGATATGGTAGTTTAATGAATGGTCTTCGGCGTCCTCAATCGATGATCTGAATCTTTCCAACAACACACTTTCCACAAATTTTTGTGCTTGATTTGATGGTAAATTAGAAACAAACAACTTGGTGGCTTCGTAAACCGCATGCGGAGTCCAGTTTTCTGGCTGGGTAACAAACAAAACATCCTCCCAGTTATTTAATGTTGGCAAAACCTTGAACAACTTGGGCAATTTACCATGGGTATATGTGGCTAGAACTTGACCAATTTTCTCGTATGCTGCAATCACCTTTGGAGGCAACAATACTGCATCAGTCTGTTTTGCATTAGGATTAGCTTGCATTTGTTTTTCGTGCTCTTTTTCTTGAATCTTTGCAAGAATCTTATCAGCCAAATTAATCGAACCACCTTCAGGATTACCATTTGATTGGAAGTATTTGTCAAACAATGCTGCGTCTTTTTCGTCTATTTCTGCATCCTCTTCGTCGTAATATACTTCTTCGACTTCTTCCTCCTCGAAATCAGAATACTCTTCTTCATCTTCTTCGTCTTCGTCTTCTTCTGATTTCATCTGCTGACGGAAACTCTCACCAAATGAGAGCGAAGTCTTTGATTCTTCATCTCTGATTTCTTCTTGTTGTTCCTTGGCCAACTGTAAAATCTTTCTCGATGTGGCTGCATCCAAGTACCCATCGTCTTCCTGCTTGGTGCTTTTGGTTGCACCTCTGGCCACAGACCTCAAATTTCCACCAGAAGTCGTGATGTCCTTGTACAACGGATTATGACGTTGTTTCTCCTTGCTGTCCTTAACCGCGATCTTACCCATCTCGTTCTGCCGTGGTGCTGCTGCTATCGCTAACTGTGATTTTGAAATCCTGGAAAAATCTTATTTCGAGATGAGGTCACGTGACTCATCACCCAATGGTGATTTGAACAAACAACGTCGAATACACCAATTCCTCACCCAACAAGTCGAGAATGGGGATGTAACGGTAGCCTTGTTTGAGGCAATTGAGCTTGGATGCCACAATTCCAATTTGGGCGAAATCTGTAGCGTCAGTGTAGGACGACGACGAATTTACGCAGAACCGAACAAAGAGAACCTCCGATGCTGCCTCGATGGTGCCACTAAACGTCTCGTTCCATATCGGATTGAACCCGTTTTCGGTGATTATGGAAGTTCTTCCCTTTGCCATTGACGGGTCGTCCCAGCGGACGGTTTGTACTCCGATAATTTCAAACGAGACAAACGGATTGATGGCAGACGTCGAGTCTTTGGCCTTGGGTAAGTGATGGGCACTGATGATGGTGATTGAAAACGGGATAGTGATCTTTGTTTGTGGCACAGGTATGACTTTTGATGTTTTCAACAATGGTTTCCGTAAAGACGGTGGTTTTAGCAAGTACCCCAGCCGTTTTACTCCTTCAAACATTGCTTCATTCAACTGTTGTCCTAGATCGTAGGTCTGCCAGTTGGTGGCTACCATTTGAGCTCCATGTATCCAGTAGTTAATTGGGTTGAAATTGCTTGATTTCACTCGATATCTGGATGGGTATATTCTCATGAAGTACCTTCGATTGTGCTTATCAATGGCATATCTCTTTTCTTCATCCTTTAGCATCGAATTGATGGAGTTTTCGCTTAGCGAAAAACAATGGTTGAATGTTTTAGATTCCGGTAACGAAAAATTGATGAACTTAAGCCCTTGTAGGTAGATTCCTAAATCGCTTAAACAATCATCAATTTTCGTTTTCCTGTGCTTTCGACGTAGGAATGATTTCTTGTACGATTCGTTATCTTCACTCTGTGTCGACGTACTAGTACTAGTACTGATGTAAGATCCATCTTCAGTAGCAATTAGGTTGGCAAATTTGCTGGTCTTCTTGACTTTAATTAAGAACTTGTACTTCAATTCTAGAGGTGATGGGAGAATTGCCGAGTCTTCGATTATTGGCTGTTTCACCAAACTGTCACCAAGCTCTTCGGTGACAATTTCTACAAGCTTCCTCTGATTCGATGTCGAGCAGTGTATCTCCAAACTGATAATTACAGGAAATGGAGATGTAATAAATGCATATTTCTTGATCGTTTTGATCACATTTGAAAACGAAATAGGGACCGTTAATGTTCGTCCATGATTAACGATCGGTTCATTGATATTGCTAGGTGGATCCCACACGTCCACTTCTACACATTTACATCCTCGCTGCAACACCTTGATATAACCCTCAATGGACGAGTCGCCAGCAACCTGTCTTCCTCTGAGGTAAGTGTTGTGCGAGCTTGAAATGTAGTATTCGTTCAATGGATGGCTATAATAGCCTTGTTCGTCTTCAAGAGTTTGTATGGGAACAGAGTACTTCGAAAGCAAAAAGTTGTTAAATATTTCCGAGGTCCAGTAATTAACATTACTTCCTCTGGTGAACTTTTTGAAGATCTTGGATAACTTGTCTTCGCTGTATGTTTCCTTTTGTGTGTTTGTGACAAAGTCCTTGAATGTTTCAAACGACATCTGATCGGTGCCTTTACAAATTCTCTGGAAGATGTCATAAATATCACGTCTTTGTTTCAAAATCGAAACAAAGCGTCGAAACTCGTCAAAAGTTAGGCCCTGGTCACCATTCTCAGCAACCTGGTTGAAAATCGACTCCAAGTATTTATGATTTAGGTTGATATTTAGTCGTTTTGAATACTTCAAGATATCACCAAACGAGAGAAACTGCTTGATTTGTTTGTTATTTCCCACAATCAAGTTCCGCTTGGCTTCGTCCATCTCACTCACATCAATCAAAAGCGTTCTTGCCAAGTTTTCCCGTAGTTTCTTCAAGTTCTTTATCGAAGATTTGAGCCTCTTGAAATCGTAACCAGTGTCAGCTATCAAGTGCAATTGCTTCAACCTGTTCCCTTTTGGCACATAGTAGATAATCGTGATCCATTTGTCTTCAATATCCTTCGATAAACACAACTCTTCTCGATAATTGGCTGCGTCTTGTCCAAAACTCACCGTCTTGATATCGTCCAAGGAAAACTCGTGCACTTTGGACGACGACTGAGTGATAATTCTGTGAATGGTGTTGCTAGACACCATCGACGACGCATTTCCAGCAACCTGCCACGAGAACCTGAACGTCGACGGGTCAATCTTGAAGTGGATCCGTTTCTTGGATTTTAGTGACACCTTAAGTAAAGGCAAACCCTCATCGAGAAACACATCGGGGATCTTGATGTGGCCAATTGATTTCGCTAGGTCGGAGTCCACGTCCAACACCTCTTGTTTCGTGTCATCCACTGGCGGTGTCCTTGACCGTTTCTTGAACATGCCATTTATCGATGCCTTCAGCATGGGATGAGATACACTGTTTCTCGGGGACTTGGTGGGAATGGGAACAGAAACACTGGATCGAGGCAGCAGACTACCAGCGTACGGCTTCACCACGTCGTCTTTAGAACCATTGCTTGCGCTGAGCCGTTTGGCGAGGTTTTTTCCGCTTGGCAGTGACACCAAACTATCACCTTCACTAGGCCTCAAATTATGGAGCATTTCACGAAGCCTTGACTGAACAGGAGAACCTGCTGGGCCCGTCTCGGACCCACCAGTGCCTCCACGAAGCGACGAACGGCGACTACAGCCGTCTACGTTGCCCGTAGCGTCCATGTTGTGTTTACTGTGGCCACAGTGGAAATATGGTTTTTTACGTTTCTCATTTCTACTACTAGCACTATTAATGATTACATGATTACTTTATACACTTTTCTCCACTAATGATCTGGTTCCACAACAACAGCGTTTGTTGCTCCGAGCTACAAGTGCTCGTCCTGCTCTAATCTTACGTCCATGCCGTGGTCCTGGAGGTACTTCTTTACGTCGTTTACTTCGTACTCTCCTCGGTGGAAAAGCCCGGCCCCCAAAGCAGCATCAACACCACACTCCATGTCAAACACCTCCTTGAAGTGGCGGGGGTTTCCTGCTCCCGACGACGCAATCACCGGAATGGTCACCACCGACTTGATTTGGTTCAACAATTCCAAGTTGAACCCACTGTTTGTTCCATCATGGTCGATGGAGTTCAACAAAATCTCCCCTGCTCCCAAATCTTCGCAGGCAACACACAACTCTAGTGCTCCCAATTCGTGGACTTTTCTGCCTCCTTGCGATGTGACCTGGTAGTAGCAGTATTTCTCGCCATTTGGCCCGTATTTGCTGGGGTCTTTTATTTCGATTACTTGCATGGTGGTATCGGCTGGAGAAGCAATATATTTCCGCTTGGGATCAACAGAAATCACCACTGCTTGGTTTCCGAACGTCGACGAAATCGTCTCGATGGATGTAGTGCCGGTTTTGGCCCTGTTGTTGGCATAGTAGTTCTCAGCAATCACCACGGCATCAGACCCAATACTCACCTTATCGGCTCCAGACCTGAAATATAACGCGGCCACTTTGGCTGCTGGCACAGTTTCGCCGGTACTAGGATCCACCATATCCTTAATCCCCCCACCCACAGTCAAGGGAACAAAAATGGTTTTGGCAGCTTGACGTAATACCTCCAACATAGGCAAGTCCTTCAACGGGGAGTTTCTGAACGAGGTGATGTTCAAAAACGTGATTTCATCGGCACCCTGGTTGTAGTACCTCGTGGCCAACTCCACTGGTTTGCCGAGGTTTCTCACGCTGCTGTCGGACTTTTCTCTCACGTCGTACTGGTCGCCTTTGGTCACCACCAAATCACCATTATCGTTGGATCTAACGTCCAAACATGCAATGATTCTTCTCGTGAGACCAGACAAGGTGTGTTCGGTGGCCAAAGGTGGCGACAACGCCGACTCGGTGTTGGTACCTTCAAGGAAACACTTGATGACTCTCAACCCAGCCACACCAGACTTCTCGGGGTGGAACTGGGTAGCAAACAAATTGTCCTTGCAAGCAGCAGCAACAAACGTCTGAGAACCATATTTGGTGAATGCAAAGTTCCAGCCATCCTTGGTGGCATTTTCGATCACATCTGCCTGGTTGTCGACAATAGCAGCGTACGAGTGAACAAAGTAGTACTTATTGGTGGTGTTAATCCCAAACATCGTCTTATTAGACGAAATCTTGCACACTTTATTCCATCCAATCTGCGGCACCGACTTGATAAGGTTGGAAGCGGTGAAAATACCATCGTTTTTGTCAAACTTCAAGAGCTGCAATTTCAACAAATCAAGCCCAGCGATTTCTGGTGATTCTTCACTACCATGAAACAACGCCTGGAGCCCAACACAAATCCCCATAATGGACCGTCCGCTGGCAATGTACTTGAGAATAGGCTCCACTAACCCCCGAGCCCGCATCTGACGCACAAAGTGCCCGTAGTTTCCCACCCCAGGCAACATCAACTTATCAATCGAACTGTCGTACTGGGCAAATTCTTCCGCATTGTGGATGAAGACAATGTTGTAGTCACCGATACGCAAAATCGCATTGGATAACGACTGCAAATTCCCACTCTCGACGTCAATTATATACACCGTCGATACCATACTTGCTGTTTAAGTGAAGGGTGGATACTGAACCGTTGAAACTTTCAGTAGAAACTTTAGAGAGTCAATCTGACTCATTGATGCCGTCCTGCAGATGCCGCACAGGTTGCAGCAATTCCGTTATCACCCAGGTGGTTTGGACGAGGATTGAGCACGAACGTGTGCAATTGAAAGAATGGGGACCACAGATTCGGATTCTGCGTGCTGGGTTGTTGCGGAATACTTTTTTACCTGGTGGATTAGGGCCATTTTTCAGGCATCTATAAAATATACCGGTACGAGAACCTCCACCAAATGGGGAAACAGCTTAGCTCTTAAAACACAACTCTGTCTCTACCACTTCACTACCGTCACCGCTGCCATCTCTGCCTACACCACCGCCAGATGGACTTTCCCCCACCAGGTTTCTTTTTAACGTTGACGTATCACGTGACATCTCATCTCATCTCGACTGGCATTTTGGCGAAATGACAATTACCACCACCATGGTTCTTCGGTACAGCCCGGGGTTTAGTAGAGTATTTTCAGCATTTTCCTCCAAAGTAACACAACTATTTGGTATTAAACCCATAATGACACAACAAAAGTTAGCCGGACGTGACCTATACAACGCCATAGGCCAGCCCAAGACCATAGTTGCACCTATGGTGGACCAGTCCGAACTAGCATGGAGAATCTTATCGAGAAGGTACGGAGCAGATTTATGCTACACTCCGATGTTCCACGCTAGATTGTTTGGTACTGAAGAGAAGTACCGTGAGTCGATGTGGAGCGAGCTTGATGGTGATAAGTCTGTAGATAGGCCATTAGTGGTGCAATTTTGTGCCAATGATCCCGACCAGTTATTGGCAGCAGCACGGTTTGTAGAAGACAAATGTGATGCTGTGGACTTGAATTTGGGCTGTCCCCAAGGGATTGCAAAGAAGGGAAAGTATGGAGCATTTTTAATGGACGATTGGGACTTGGTACATAAGTTGATCAGAACATTACATGATAATTTAAACGTCCCAGTAACAGCAAAAATAAGAATCTACGATGATAAGGAAAAATCGTTAGAGTATGCCAAAATGGTGTTGGACGCAGGCGCTCAATTTATAACTATCCATGGAAGAACTAGAGACATGAAGGGTCAAGCCACTGGTCTTGCCAATTGGAAAATCTTGCAATATATTAGGGAAAACTTGCCTGAAGACCAAGTTTTCTTTGCTAACGGTAATATCTTGTATCCAGCTGATATCGAACGGTGCTCAAAGCAAACAATGTGTGATGCCGTGATGTCAGCCGAAGGGAATTTGTACAATCCTGGGGTTTTCTGGACTAAAGATAACAACATAGATAAACAGTTTGTCAGAGTCGACAAAATGTTACGTGAGTACTTTGAAATCGTCAAAACTTGTCCTGGAGTTGCAAGCAAGCACGCTATGAAATCACACTTTTTCAAGTTGCTTCACAAGTTCTTGGAAGAACATAGAGACTTGCGTCCTGTTATTGGAAAGACCAGTGTTCATGCACCAGTAGAGGAATGGGAAAAGATTGTTGAAGAGGTAGAAAAGAGAGTTAATGCCATTTATGAACTTCCAAATATCAAAGAACTAGATGTTATTACTGAAGGAAAGTTAGAGTCGTGGGGAGGGTGTTATAAAAATATCCCATACTGGAGATGTCAACCATACTTCAGAACCGTTAATGGCGAGAAAGAGAACACAAGAGTGTTGAAAGTTGCAGGAGAAAATACCGAGAAGAGTGTAGAGAAACCAAACGGGGTTCAGAAACGTAAACTTGAAACCGATGAAACAGAATCAAACAAGAGGATAACGTCAAAGTCATAACTCTGAAAACCCATTCATTATTTTACATGACATGGCAAAATTTGTACTCTATTTATTACTCTATTTAAGTTAGGGTCATATTCAAACAAGGATATCATTCAACACATCCAGCGCAAAACCATCATAGTCTGGCTTGTATAGACCAAATGTTCTCTCATAGTTAATGAGACGTAACGAATCGAAAAATAAACGTAATTCAGTAATATTGTTTATAGTTTTGATTCCATCTAAAATTGGTACAAGATTCTCGTGAGGATGTTCCGGTCTTATTGGTGTATCCTTTGCGTAAGTGAGGTCATATTGCTTGGAAATTTCATCAATGATGGAGAACACAGTATCATTGTTTTCCCCATCCATGATATCTGGTCTATTAGTGACAAATAACCATTCATTCAAGTTGAATTCATCATAGCCGAATGCTAATAACTGGTCTAATAACTTACAACCATGTAAAATCAATTCTGTTTCCTCATGTCCTAATGCCGCCAATTCACGCACATTTCTCGTCAAAATTATTTCAAAAATGGATATTAACTCATATGTGATAAATGTCCAGTATGGCAACAAGTGTATCTCATTAAACTTCAAAGTAATCGCACGAAGAAGAACTAATATTGCGGTTCTGTATTTTGCTGGGCTAGGATTATTCAACGATTCTTTAATTCTGGTAATTAAATCTTCAAGAATGGTCAAGAAAAAGTCTTTGGGCTGGATTAGTATTAAATATGTCAACCTTTTGAGTATGTTTACCTTTATCTCAACTTCAGACCCTTCATTCCAGATGAAGATATTACTTGTAGAAGAGACTAGAGCAGGTGTAACTCTCGCTATCATATCTCCCATTTTATCTTTTTCTTCTGTAATGTATATTCTCATAATATCATCCCAATTTGATATCTGGTTGAGCGATTGTTCAAAAAACCCATTATTCGTAAGGATATCAGCTACAGCGGATTTCCAACTTTTAGTTGGATAGGTTTGACCAATCAATTTAAGAATTGACACAGTATTTAAAGAAATATTTTCGATCTTCTTCCCCTTGATTTGTGGTACGAGTAAATTAGAAACGGTGGTATTAATCGCCGATGTTGCCTTTTCAGTATCAGGCACAGTCATTTCAAAGTCATCCATTACAAACTTTAATGCTTCCAAGATTTCAGGTTTCAAGTCATCCAGGTACTCATTTTCTTTGTCCAATTGATCTCTTGACAGGTCTGGGGTCAAATTTGCACCAGAATTACTCACCATTGCACTTAACAATTTAACAAAAATGTCTGACAAGTCTCGCTTGTTTTTCTTTTGGTCGGCAAGTTTTGACGTATTGACCTTCATTGAAAGAATCTTAGCCAACTTCACGCAATCTGGTAAAACAGCGCTGAATTGGGTAGAATAACTTAAGGCATCCCGGAAAAATTGAATCGTTATATCCCAAATATCAATTATGGTATCAGTATCTATCGAATTGAAATATGCAACGAGAAAAGCTGATAATTCTTTATCAGAAACCTCAAGTTTCAAAGCGGGCCTTTTCGATTCATCAACAATTTGTGGGGAGCACCTTAAAACAATTGAGTTGAATATGCTAGGCAATGTGACTTGTGATCTGCCACCTTCTAAAATATTCAATAACTTTACATTGGTGGTGTTGGACGCGTCCAACTCAATCAACCTCTCAATAACATTTTGCATTTCCAATTCCAATAACGTTTCAAGCAATTTACGTGCTTTAAATTTTATCTTATTGGCAACAAACGCCAATGATCTGTCATTCAATGTGTTCAGTTTGGCTTCTGGTTTATGATCAGCCCATTCCCATAACTCAAAACATACCCTGACAGCATCCTGAAATGATACAAAGATTGAGTACATATTGTTCTTTTTGGATGACCTTAATGCTGGAGACTCTATTTGAAAGACTCCTTGTATAACATTTCCGAAGAACCCTCCTTCATTGTTTGCGTTCACCTTTGAATTGGCCCTTATATTTGACGTGATCAAATATCCATGACTAATACATAACAAATCCTCAACACAAGATAAGAGGTAGTTGATCGAGGTTTCAATATCAGTCAATTCATTGTCAAATTTCTTGCCAAGATAACGTTGACGCAAAATGGTAAGTTTTCGAGTGAGGGCATCATTAAATGGCAACAACACATGGAAGATTGATTCCCGATAAATATGTAATGATCTGGTGAGAAGCGAAGTCCAGTTGTTGAGAAGCACGGATGTCTCAGCCTTGTCAATACCAGTCATGATCAACGTAACTAGTAATGGGTAATCTGCTCCTTCATTTGCATAAAGTAAATCTAAATTGACTTTTGCATCTTCTGCCATTTCGAAGAATTTGAAAATACAATTCAAGAAATTAGCCTGAACTAACTCTAAAATTTCTGAGGTGTAGGTATAATCCAATTCAACATAGTACGACACAATAGTCAACAATCTATTAAATTTATTCGCAAAGTCGGCTTCATTTCCTGTAATCAAACGTGAATATATGTCAATGGAAACTTCAATACATTCATTAAATTCGTGGCCCGTTGTCTCATCTTTCAATACTGCTGGTGGAACTTTGAGGCCCAAAAATTTTATAATCATTGAGAGGATCAAGAGTTTGTAACTCGATAATTTCCACCCATTTGATTCTATAATAGATATTTTAGAAGTGGAATCCATCACCACAGACTCATTATTAAAAACCTCTTTCAAGAGTTTTGGATTGGATTTTATTACCTTTAACAAAGCTTTCATGTGGTATGCAAATTGACCCAAGTCACAACTCTTCGTGATCTCAGTTGTTTTTGATTCGAAAAATTCAAACCCTAACAACGGATCTGTGAGTAATTTCAACAACCTATTAGCAAACCCGTTTTTGACTACGTTTCTAACAAATTCTTTGATCAAATCGGAATGTTGTCCATCAAGTTCATCGATCAACAACTGCAATGGTTTCAGAAGAATAAGGTCCCCATCATTAATCAGTGAGGAATGAATCCAAATTGCAGAAAATGCTCTTGTTCGTTGTAAAACTGACAGATTGTACAATAACTCAAACACTCCGGCTTCAATCTCATATCTCAGAAACACTGTTTGAAGATCATATATCGCCTTAACCGTTTCAACTTGAAAATATGCTGGGTTGTTAGAGATCAAAGAAAACCACAAATTAGAAAGAATGTTTTTCAAAGCTTTCTGACTCTTGTGTTGGTTGGGAAATTTCAAGTATCGGAGTATCTTAGTAATTCCCAATGCTGGCAAAAAGTTCTTTTCGTCAATAGAAATGTTCAATATACCATCAACTAATCTTTTGTCTTCCCAATTTTTGTTTGGCACAATCTCTAATAAATTACAAAGAATAACACAAGTTGAATATGAAAATTCACTTGTTAAATTTTCCAAGTAGAGTTTTTCAGCAAACGAAACCAACAAGTTTGACAAGTTTGCAAAGTCAAATGGTGGCTCTATGTTTGTTTCAGATATGTTACCCCTGTAGAAATCTTCGATTTTCTTTAGCACTTCATCAGTCGATTCTGAGACTTGAGAATCTGATGAGATGTCCCCCAATTTAGGAAGCAATTTGTTTAAAGTAGATAGAATATCAATTCTCGCATCGTTGGCTGGAGTAGATAACAAAACTAACACAGCAAGTGGAACATGGATTGCTATCATTTCATCATCAGTAAAGTTGAACGTCTTCAATATAAACTGGACCAATTCTAGATTTTCATTACTTAGAAGCATATTTATTACCTCCTTCCAGATGTAAGATGATTCAATACTATCGAAAAAAGCTTGGGCTGAAAGAACCAAATCTGGGTTCTCCTTATGGTCAAAACACACTGTTAACAAGGGTGAAAAAAGTTCACCAGTTATGGAGTTCGAAATTTCCCATTTATCCATAACAAGATATAAAGAAATCTTGAAAACTTCCATCTTTTGTTTCATTCCATCTTGAATCATTTTGAGTAATCCGTCTGCGACATGCTTCAATGCAAATTGTTCGAAATATTTAGATCTGTTCGAGTCCTCTGTTTCTGGCCCGAGAAGATAGTTCCAAACTCTTCTATTCAAACTCATATCCTTTTTGAGAGTAACCTTAACACATGCCATCAAGAGTAGTTCCTTATCCTTTTGAGAAATTATGTTCTCAAACACATCGCTCGATAATGGTAGATGGGTCAAAAGAAGATCAAAATAACCTCGTATAACAACAATATCATTATCAGCTGCTACAGCTACCGAAAACGCATGCACAATCAACCCTACTTCGGGTGACAAGCACGCTTTGGCTTCGTGCGATAAGTCTGATTTAGACGTATTTTTGGAGTTTTCACCCAGAGAAAGCTGTTGGGTACTCTTAAACACTGGTAAATTACGTGTACACCATCTCAATGCTCCTAGTCTCTTTTCTGGGTTTCCAATAATGGACATAAATATGGACTGCCAGAATACAGAGTTGTCATTAAGCTTAGATTTGAACTTTTCCAATACCGACAAGACATCGTTGAATACCTCGGAATTCTCGTCCTCTAGACCCGGTAATAAACTAAGAATTAGCGGTTTACTGATAACTTTCAAGTTCACAGTATTCTCAATCACAAGACGAAAGATATTTATCACCATGGGCTTGATAGATAATGCCGCGTACGAAAACACCGGGAAAACCACTGGAAGCCATATGTTCAATTGGCGATTGTATGTGTTCAAGTCAAGCTGATTTAAGATCGTCTCATATATGTTAAGTGCCTTCTGATGAACACCACTAGGCAACTGGCTAGACAAGCACAACGACAACTTATTTGCAATTTGAGCTGCTTCCGGAATCCACGTCACCGTGTGCAACTCATCGCTTACTTGTAATGCCTTCTGAAGCTTAGAAAGACACGCAATGTAATCTGCCCATTCTTCTAAAGAATCAAACGAAGCAAGTACCTTGTCGATTTGCTGTAAATACCGCTTGTCTTTGGAACTTAAATCGCTCGGATTAGTTCTTTTGGACACATACGATGTAGCAAGCGAGTTGGATACCATGTTCTCCTTCAATTGACTACTGGATATGCTGATGGCTTGACAGGTAACAAGTTGTAGTGTGTATTTGGTGAGGTGGAAGTTGTGTATACAGTGTGAAGCTCGAAGCCGCACTCTTTGCGGTGTCGACAGATTGGGGGTTTCCGTGGGGGTTTGAGACGGGACTCTATTGAAGCTGGTGAGTATAGAGAGAGCACAGAACGCAGAAAAAAGCAGGCAGGCTCCATATGTGTAGAGGTTTTGATTTATACCTTGTTTTACAATTTTTGTGCAATTGTTGCGGTTTTACTGATGCTTAGCTGATCTGTGTTTATATAGAATATACTTTTAGGCTCTATTTACTTCTTTCCACCAACTGTCTACTTTGACAAGACGTTGTTGATGAACTTTTGCACGTCAGCCAACTCTGCTTCATCAGCAGAGTGTGCTACGCCTGGGTACAAGTTGAAACTGTAGTTCGTGAACCCTAAACCCTTGTAGAACTCGCTGGTTTTTTGTGCCCATTCTTTGGAAATAAGTGGGTCTACAGTGCCGTGGCCCTGGAATATTGGCGTGCTATGGTTGACCGATTTACTGTGTTCCTCGACAGTGGCCGGAACTGGACAGAACCCTGATAAAGCAATAACGCCTCCGATTTTGTAGTCCATTGTTGCGGCTGTAGCCAACGAAAGTGCAGCACCCTGACTGAACCCACCAATTATCACTCTTTCAGCAGGAATGTTGTTATCAATCTGTTCCTTCACTAACGACTTGATAATATCGACAGATTTCATAAACCCAGCAATGTCCTGCTTAGCATTATCGTTACCAAACTCAAAGATGTCAAACCACCCGGGCATGACATATCCTCCATTTGCAGTAATCGGCATATTTGGGGCATTTGGAAATACATAGTTGATTTCATCATGGTTGGTGATGATGCGAGATTGCTGTACTAACCTCGGAAACCATGACCACCCTTCACCGGAATCTCCAAGTCCGTGAAGAAAGATAACAGCAGCCTTGGCTGGCTTGCTGGCTGGAACTCTAATTGCGGAAACCATCGCTGTACTCTGTGCCGATACCGTTGCAACGTCTCTGGCTGCTAGTTGCTATATAGTGGAAGAAAATCTCCCATCACGTGCAATGACACGTGACTGTAGCATCGTGATCTCAACCTGCATGTTTACCCTGATTTGTTTCTATCTTTCGATTTCAGAACTAGAGTTGTTCCCAACACGAAGCGAAAGGGTTCAGCGGCGGCACACACGACGAGTTGGAGTACTTGACCCCATTACGTGTCGTTATTGGATTGACAAACGAAGAAACTAGATATTTTTTGTACCCTCCACCGGCTGTATTGAAGTGACTTCCTGATTCACCAAGATCAACAAAGGTTCCTACATCACCAAGTCCGTTTTGCAGTATACAAAGGACCTGATTGTGGTAGCGCGACTAATCTGTGTTTACGATGTTATCGAACACGTCTGGTCTATCTGCCGGCAAGACAAGACCAGTTGAGATTGAATCAGACGAGGAGTTTGATGATACTGGAATAGATACTCCCAGAGGAGTCCGGGACCGCACGTTTGAGTCGTTGCGAACGACGATTGTTCCGTTGAACGAGGTTAGTACCAATCGTATTGCCCGAATTGCAACCCCCAAACACAAGGGACGTAGCAACACCAATGCAGAGATTGAATCACAAGATGATACGTTGATCAAAACAACAAAGTTGATATCTGAAGATAACAAGGTCAACACTCCCGTAGGCACGGGGAACTTGATAAGTTCTCCGTCAAAGTTGAGTTTTAAACCACTAGCCGTACCTAAAACGGGGCACCGGGACGAGGAGTTCGATGATGCCAGTGATGAGTCTCCAATAAAATCCAAGAAAAGTTCTAATCAGACGACAAAACCGGAATTTAGCCGTTCACCTCCACCGTCAAAGTACCCTCCACAATTATCCGGTATTAGAACTCCAACGGCCAAGTCAATGAAGAGATCATTTTCTGACTATGCTAAACCAGTAAAATCACCACTTGACTATTCTGTAGATTTGAAGAATTTGTCAGATATCGCCGATCAGAGAAACAACATATTGGATCCAGTAGACCAAGAGGAGATTTTATTGAACGACTCCCCTATCAAAAGACAAAAAGTTCCTTCGTTTCATAATAATTCTCAGATAAAAGACTTCCAGTTAGCTGATGAAGATATTTCACGAGCGTCCATATTGGAAAGAGTAAACCAAACATTGGAATCCATACACCAACCATCTCGATTCTTGGGCTCCCCAGGGCCCCAACTGAGTGCTTTGCCTCTGAAGAAACCATCAGTAGACCCTAGTGAACCTGAAGAAATTATAAGAGAAGATGCAATCAGCACGTCCGATGATGAACTCGAAAGAATAATCGATAAATACAAGCAAAACGCATCGCTAAAAACCAAGCAAACAGAACAACTTTCCCAAAATCATGAAGAATTGCAAGACCGAAACATAGACCATCATTATAAACCTGGGAACACCCAAAATGGACCTGTTCTACCCAAGGCATTTCTAGAAAAACCACGAACTCGTAATTTATACAATTCTCCCAACAAATCTAGTCCATTGAAGTACCAAACAAGTCCTCTAGTCGAGTCAACACCAAAAGATTATAACTCAAAACGAAGTTTGAATATTCTTCCCGATATCAATGAAACTAGTAGGGAAATTTCTAAAGGCACAGATCAAATTGAACAAACACGGGGACTGAAACATGAGTTGTCTGACGAGCAGTTGACAAAATTATATTCTTTGTTACTGAAGTTCACCAAAGCTGAGCTTATAAACAGCACATGGCTATTGAACGAATTAAAACTAAGCAAAGACGATTTAGCAGATGTGCTTGAATTTTTGACCTTTGTCAAAAAGAAAAACGAGAGAACTGAAAAGCTTCGTAAGAAGAAATCTTACTGACCACAAGATGGTCTGGCTGTACTACTTATGTAAATTAAATGACTTGTATAAATATGTATGTTACAATCCTACTCTAATTTAATGGCAATTAGTCTAGAATACCTTTGATAAAACATCAACCAACTTATCGTTTGGTTTGGATTTTTCTTTCAAAGAATCATCAGCATCAGCTCTGGTACTCGTAACTTTACGTTGTTTGAAGCTTCTTCTGATTTCGGTGTCATCAGACGTTTCTTGGTCCTTTTCTTTTCTCTTCTTCTGAATCTTTGAAATCGTTTTTGATTTTTCAACATTGTTAATGAATGTCTTGTTCAATTTCTGTTGTTGTGACAATTCCAAAGCCAATTTGGCTTGTCTGGCTTCAGTTTCTTTAGCAATTTGTTGCGTCAAGTCTATCCATTTGAAGCCAGACAAGTATTTTATATTGATAATATCATCATAATAGTATGAAGTCTTCTTACCTCCAAGTTTATTTGCGTTCAAAGTAGCAGCAGCTAACTTTGCATCCTTTTTATTTACAAATTCAACCCAACCTTCGGTATAATTTTTCTTCTTATTTCCACCATACTTCACTCTCTTTTGATGGGCAGTTGTATCCTCTGGTTTCAAGAACAAACGGTCAACTTCTCCAAATCTCGTCATAACTGCTCGTAATTTACTTGGTTTCATATATGGAGGGATTTTCGACAAATAGCACACCCCGGTCTTTTTAATCCGCTTCTTCTGTTTTTCAAGTTGTTCTGGTGTGAACTTTTTAAGTTTAGTCTGCTTAGGTTCTCGATGTAGATCATTGTCTTCCTGTTGTGCGTCATCGTTGTCTTCCTCGTTGTCATCTTCATCGTTGTTTTCCTCATCTTTATCTTCTCTGTCGTCGTCGTCGTCGTCGTCCTCTTGTTCTGGCTGGAAGTTCAACGTCCTCGACTTGGGCTGGGCAATTACTTTCATGCCCTCATCGTCGGAGTCATCAAAATCATTTTCGTCGTCGAAATCAACAATTCTGCTGACTTCGTTATCCTTCTCTTCGGATCTTTGCAGCTTCACACTAGATTTACCCATACAGATCGTCAAACTTGGTATAATCGCTGTGAATTTGATTCTTCATATAGTCCAGGTGATGAGATGTGCCGGTACTTGGGTGTCGCCCTCGGAAATTACTGTAAACTGCCCTCGGAACATACCGGAATTTCTCAAACGATCTCGGAATTTCTCAAAAGGTCTCGGAGCCTTGCTCAAACAGGAAGTACCCTCCTGAATCAAAAAGCTCGAATCGGTCGCAGTTGTCATCAAGAAACATCAATCACCCGTACCAAATTAGTACAACCACCAATTCTTGTGTCTTGGCCACACAACTACAATCAAGAAAATCTCGTATCAGCCCTTTATGGGCTTTTTTGATGCACCCCCTGAATTACCTCACTACATGTACAGATTTGAAAATAGAATTTCATATATTCATTTTGGACTTCACTTCAAGCAAGTCAACTATTAAGTAGAATTATACACTTATTTGGTGCCGGATGGAGCAGCACCTGATCCACCATTTCCACCAGAAACAGCATTGGAAACATACTCGGCGGCGTTACGAACTTGGTCTTTTGCAGCCTCCACGTAAGAAGCAGCAGTATCAGACAAAGTTTCTTGGTTTTGCTTGACATCGGCTTTAGCGTCGTCGTGTCCAGCTTGAGCATGATCAGCAACAGATTGACCAAATGACTTTTGGGAGTCTGGAGTAACAGCAGCTACACCCTTGTCTAAGGTACCAGTGATGTCTTCCTTGGCCTTGTCAAGGGTGGACTTTTGAGAGTCTGGAGTGATCTTTTCAGTGACTTTGTCGGTGTAGCTTTTTCTTCCTAAATCAGACATGGTTAATTATTCTATGTATATTAAGTATAGTTATGTTCTTGCAAATAAGTTGGCAATCCTGGTGCATTTATACCCCGGCTCCATCTGTTGATTGCTATTCCCATTGTACGCCACAGAGATTGTACAAGCCATTGTGCATTATTTTAACCCGTGGGGGCATTCCAAGTAACGTGATGTCATTATTATAGATTGCTTTCTGAACCAATTTGGGAAAATTTCAAGCCAACCCGCCGAGAAATTGCCATGTCTCCATTTCTATGGTGAAATTCACGCCACACACACAATGGGTGATTTCCTTGGATAGTTTTCCGTGGCTCGTATTTCGTCTCCATTAAGGACATTGGTGGTAGCGCATTATCCCATTTTTCATCAATGCCAGATATTCAATTGTACATCGTCAAGCACAACCGTGCACAGTTTCTGTCAGGAATTCGTTGTATTGGTCATTCATACTGCACACTCTTGCCCGCCCTTGGCTATGCTCTTCCAACTGTCCCCGTCAAACGGAACTCCGGTGTGTTCAACCATTATACCTTACCATGCCCATGAAATAATATGAAGGCGCTACCATTGTTATTTTTATCGATGTCACAGTTATTATTGTAACCACACGAGATCGTCGTCTACGCCACACGCACTCTTACAGTGTAACTGTCCCTTGCTCCATCCACTCCCAAACATCGATACCCAATGCCGGTCGGGTTTAAATCAGTCATGTGACAGGACACCATTTTAGAGCAAAATGTGTTGGAGTTGGAACAATTGAATTGAATGGCTAGAGACTGTAACGGCTGTGTGATAGTGATTCCGCAAGATACAACCACGATATACGACACTCCTCGTTCTTCGTTGTGACAGGAAAGCTCTTGATGCTAAAATTCAAGAAACTCACGTGACCGAGCCTGGGAATTTTCAGTCTAGATGAGATGAGATGGAGTTGCAACAAACAGTGCACACGCAGACGTGATAGATTACAAACAGTACACCATGGCCAGGTCAGGTTCTAGTGGTAGTGTTACTATGCAACTATCACAGAAAATATACAATTTTATCCACGATATGTTGGCCGAACAGACAGCAAAAAACCGAGCAGGAAAGCCCAACCCAGATGACTTTTGTCATGTAGCATTGGCCAAACATTTAACGGTGGGACAAGTCATTGAGTATGTGCAAAGAAAGGATTTCAAGTTGAGAAGAATGAAACAGGTGTCTTTGGAAAAAACTATAGAGCCTATATTGACTGCTGTAAAAGAAGAAGAAGCAGCTGAGTTGGCTGAACTCGAAGGGTCTGAGCCAGTGGTTTCGGATGATGAGCCAAACGGAATAGATGAATCCAATAATGACAATTTAGTTAACGAAGTTAACACTAATAGTATGAATAAGAGTCTAGTGGCTCAATGGAATATGGGAACTACAACTACTGATTTGGAAGCTAAGACTGAAATCAATCAAAATTCCAATCAAGATATAAAGGCAGACAATCCCGATCAAGAAAAGACGTCTGAAACAGAAGAAAAGAAATCTAAAAAGAGATCAAAAGACCAGCCAAAAGTTGTAAAGAAAAAAACCAAAATCGACCACACTCCTCCATCTACAACCTTATCGTCTCTTGGTGGGTTAGAGAGTGTAACCACGGAGTTGATGGAGCTAGTAGGATTGCCAATCCAACATCCAGAAATATATCTCCGGACAGGAGTAGAACCTCCACGAGGAGTCTTGCTCTACGGTCCACCAGGATGTGGGAAAACCACGATTGCAAATGCCCTTGCTGGAGAATTAAAAGTACCGTTTATCAATATATCTGCTCCCTCCATCGTATCAGGTATGTCTGGTGAATCAGAAAAGAAGCTCAGAGAAATATTCGATGAAGCCAAAACTTTGGCTCCATGTATAATATTCATGGATGAAATAGATGCCATTACTCCAAAGAGAGACGGAGGTGCTCAGAGGGAAATGGAAAAGAGAATTGTAGCACAATTATTAACTTTGATGGACGAGCTTACCTTGCTGAAAACCGGTGGGAAACCAGTAATTGTTATGGGAGCAACTAATAGACCAGATTCCTTGGATTCAGCATTGAGAAGAGCCGGTAGATTTGACAGAGAAATCTGTCTCAATGTTCCCAATGAAGTTCAACGTTGCTCGATTTTACAAGCAATGACCCAGAACTTGAAATTGCAAGATGGTCAGCTTTTCAACTTTATGCATTTGGCCAAAATGACTCCTGGGTTTGTAGGTGCCGATTTGAAAAGTTTGGTCACCGCGGCTGGTATTGCCGCAATCAAGAGAATTTTTGAAAGTTTAAGTGAAAAAGAGTTGGAGTCTCCAGGAACTGATTTGATGGATATCGATGGCAACGCTTCTAATTCCCTTCTTGCTAATTTTAACAAAAAATCCGAAATTGAGCAATTGTCCACTATTCAAAGGTTCTTAATTCAGCATCCTGATCCATTGACTGAAGACCAACTTGCACCATTGTCTATAACTTACGATGACTTTTTATCTGCGTTGCCCACGATTCAGCCCACTGCCAAAAGAGAAGGTTTTGCTACTGTTCCAGATGTAACCTGGGCAAGTGTTGGAGCGCTTAATCATATTCGAATGGAATTACACATGTGCATTGTTCAGCCAATTAGAAAACCAGAATTGTATTTGAAAGTTGGTATCTCAGCACCCGCGGGTGTGTTATTATGGGGTCCACCTGGGTGTGGTAAAACTTTATTGGCTAAAGCAGTTGCCAATGAATCGAGAGCAAACTTTATTTCCATTAAGGGTCCAGAGCTTTTGAACAAATATGTAGGTGAGTCGGAAAGAGCCGTGAGACAGGTTTTCCAAAGAGCTAAAGCATCAGTACCTTGTATTATATTTTTTGATGAACTTGATGCCTTGGTTCCAAGAAGAGACACATCATTATCAGAGTCATCATCACGAGTTGTCAATACTTTATTAACTGAATTGGATGGGCTAAACGATCGTAAAGGAGTTTTCGTTGTTGGGGCGACTAATAGACCAGATATGATAGATCCAGCAATGTTGAGACCAGGTAGATTGGATAAAACATTATTTATAGAATTGCCTACTGCAGAAGAAAGACATGAAATCTTACGAACGTTGACAAGAGCTAACAATACTCCTTTAGATTCATCCGTGGATTTACTGGCCATTGCATCTGACGAGAAATGCCGGAATTTTTCTGGTGCTGATTTATCATCACTAGTTAGAGAGGCTGGTGTTATTGCATTAAAGAAGAAGTTTTTCAAAGGACAAAAAATCAAAGAACTTGACCAATCTGGATACTATGAAGAAGATGCTGCTGACGATAATATATCTGTCACACAAGAAGATTTTAGAACTGCATTGTCCAGTATCAAGCCAAGTGTCAGTGATAGAGATCGCGCAAAATACGATCGGTTGAATAAAAAAATGGGTTGGAGTGTCATTGAAGATAGTAAAGACGATACAGAAGCATCTGCTAGTACTTGAGTCACTAGTTAATAGTTAATAGTTAACAATACGGAATATCACGTAAAAAAAAATACCAGCATAAAAGTTAGTGATCTACAAATTATGTACAAGAGTACTTGGTGCATTACAATTAACCAGAGCAAGCTAGCTGGAAGATTGTTAAGCACCAGAGACCTTTAAAAAAGGGAGCCCGACGCGGGGGTCGAACCCGCAACCTTTTGATACCTTTCAAGTGCGCTTTAAGTGACTCTTAAAAGTCAAACGCTCTAGCCATTGAGCTAGCCAGGCTTTCGTTATTTATCAAATTTCACCCAGTTCATAGGTGATGTCAATTTACTTGAAAAATTCGCCAAACTTTGGGTCCGAAAACTTTTCATAACTATTTGCGGTTTTCCTTCTGATTGTCTTTCCCCAAATAAGCAAGGGAATAAATGTAACATTGATGACAATAGAAATCATAAACAACAACCAAGTCATTTCTTTCAAGCCGCTTGTTTGCAACCATGGAGCTACTGCGAATGTGAATCCACACCCAATTAGGTTTCTTATAACAAGGATACACACTATCGCTTCACTTGCCAACGCACGATAACTATCGACTGCATAAGTCAAGCAAATAGTTCCTGATGATGCTGACGAAAACCCAATTAATCCCTGGCCAATAACAACTGAGATTGCCCAAGGAGCTTGTGTATACGATCCCAAGCCATAGGCTAATATTCCTCCCGCATTCAAGATCGTAGGAGCAACCATTGCCCATAATCTAAATTCTGGCTCGTAAATTCCGTCATTACGTTGCGATAACTTTATTGCTAACCAATCCACAAAGTAACCACCATAAAGCATTCCAAAAACACAACCAACACATGCACCTAAATTTGTCAATCCAACTGAACCTGGTGAAAAATAATAGGGAGGCGCTCCATATATTTGGGATTGGGTAACTGCCACTAACGATAGCCACATCATTTGTGATCCATAAACAGCACCACCAAAAAGGACGGCTGGGTACCCAAGCAAAAAGAAGGGACGAATGAAGATTGTGAACCATGAACGTTTATCACCCTGAGTGGTATCCCAAATCTTCAACTTCTTGTAATACAGGTTTGATTTCAAGATGGAGCTGAAATCATGTACCTCCTGTGTTACAAACTGGTTCTGTTTCTCTTGATCCGGAGGATTAGTATCTTTTGACGTCAATTGGTGTATAATTTCATTTTCCAAGTTGACATCATCAAGGTTTCTAGAAAACGTGGTTTCTTGCATTAAAAAGAAGCACCCTATCAATAAACAACCAAGGATTATAAGCCAAATATAAAAGGCCCATCTCCAATCTAAGCTGTCTACAACATAACCCGCAGCAACAGGTCCCAAATAGTTACCCAAGTACAAGGCCAAAACCAAGGCTCCAAACTTGGACGATCTTTGATGTTGGAAATACAAGTCAGTTGCGGTGATTTCAACCAAAGAATCAACAGGAGAGGCTGCATATCCAATGAGTATTTTGAACCCATATAGTCTGCCTATAGAATGAGCCTGTGAACCAATAGCTATTCCAACTATTGCTACGACGGTTGCAAATAAATAGATAGGTCTTTTCCCAATCTTTAGACCGGTAGGTTGGTTGATCATCACACCCACAGCAAGAAATAGAAACCCCAAAGCCATGGAGATATTCAATTGCGAATTCGTTAGACCCAACTCTTTGACCCATGTTCCAAAAATTGGACTAACAAAGTTGAGAGCTGCTGCCAAAAGAAACGACCAGAAAACAACCACTCCGAACTGGAAGTGTTTCTTCACAGATGACCATCTCAACGGATCATCAATATTATTACTTGGTTGAGGCTGAAGGATGATATCGGCACCTTCCTTCTTCTTCACATTCAAATTACCAACAATGTCTATCAAATGAACTGTACCTGGTACAAACTGGTCGAGAGGTGCCGACATTGGATCCACACCACGTCAAGGCAATATCACTCAAATAAACCAAAATACCTGAAAAAAAACGGTTGTAATATTCTTTGATGAGTGGCTTTATATCATAACCATGTGCTTTCAGCGCCATAGACGGAGGTTGATAAGAAATGTAAATCTGCTTATATTGCAATTAATTAAATAATTTCAACCATGGGTGTCCTAATGTAGACAGGAGTGACATTTCTTATCATTTAATAATAGAGGGGATGCATATTTCCCGCGTGACGTCGCTACAAGTTGTCAAATACCGTTGGATGTGCCAACGCAGTGTGCGGATCTACTACATTAGGAAAGTGGTGATGGTCCCTTATTTCTTATCAAACGTACACTATGTGACGGATCGAACACTATCCTTTTCTCGAATGCTGCCTTTCTTAATTCCAGTGACTCTACAGGGTTTATGCAACCTTGCTTAATCAGGGGAGGTGTTCATGTTCCTGTGTGTACCCCAACCTTAATTTATGTTGGTGAAATCCTTCTAGTGCACAGGTCCAAAATATTTCGAATTTGGTGAAGCTTCACCTTAGACAATGGTTTTCACCACCTTTGATGGTCTGTGCCGGAATTGGCACCATGACCCCATTTTCATTTTGGGTGACACGTCTGACTACCACCAAATTGCAACTCCCGCCTTCATTCTCCATCATGACAACTTTGATTTGTGAGGTCACGTGTGTGTATGACACGTGCCCTAGCCTCCACTGTGGCCAAAAACCGCAAACATGGTGAGGGTCTCTGTAGTGGAAACGGAAAGTGGTGCTCTTGTAACACTTTACAGAACTGTGGTAATCATATGGCCCCTCGTCCAACGAACGTCACTTGAAAACTTATTCACTTTGTCACCTTCATAAAATCACGTTTATTCTTTGTACTCTGAACGTGATCTTAATCATGTGACATATTCAACCCATCGTTTGTGGAGGTGAAATTATACCGATATTCGGTTTCTAGTTTCGATTCGGCATCACAATGTCAATGTTAGGATACGCATACGCAGGGCTATTTGCAGCATTAACGTATTACACTGCAAAGATTATAAATACTGACTACCTGTTGACAGAATGGGGAGTACCAGAACAATATGAAAACCTTGATTTTCAGTTAGGAAAATATGGCTGGTTTATAGTATCTCTCGTATTTTTGGGTACATTTATCCAAACTAAACCTAAAAAGTCCGTACCATCCATTATTGCAGGTCCTCTCAGTGGGATTTTGTTTGGGGTTGCTTACATCATTGCTGAAGTAAGTTTTTCGCAGTTGATGGTAATTGAGACTGAATGGTATCTTTGGAACGCGTTAATAGCACTTACTGCTAGTGGATTTTCGGCAGTAGCATTGAAAAAGTCCAATTAGATACGTGATAAACTACAAGCAACGACGTCTTTCGAAATGCACTGGATAGTACCCTTTTAGAGAAGTTCAAAGACGCTAGTGGGTATAGTAATAAATGACAATTTAAATAATATCTCTTGGTGTAATCAGCAGGTGCTTGTTGAAGTTTGGCTCGATAACTGGTCTACATTTTGCAGCCATTTGAAACATTGAGTGCATGCTGTCTGGCGTGCTGAGATACGGTTTTAACATAAAGTTGATCTTTACTATCCCTCTCATCGAAATCTCATTAAGCCGAATTGGAATTTAAAATCCATACTGCCAATCTAAATCATCATCTTTTTTCTTTGGGTACAGGAGATCCTCAGTGTCAGATTCGGGGCATTCGTTTGTCTTAGTGGAAACACTGGGGTGTCTAATTGGTAAAACACATTACACTTTGAGCTGGACTTCGATTTTCTAGGTACGAAAACAATGTTTTTTGGCTGCAAACAATTCTTTTCATATTGTGGTCATTTTTGAACCACTCAAGATTAGATACTACCGTAACGTTTAAAATTCTCCATCATATGTTTGTCTTGTTTAATTTGCAAGATTGACCTTGTGGTTGTTTAGGTTGCGTAAAAGTCGACTAAATTTGAGCTTCTCTAGAGTATTCAACAGGAACAACGTGAGATTATTTCTCATGAACAAAGAGCAAAAGCTTTTGTCCCGAATTATTGAATATTTTTTTTTTTTTTTGAATTGTTCTCCATATCCTGGTATATTGTAAATATTTGCCATCATTTGGTTTTCTTGGGCAGTTTTTTTAGTCGTAGACACTCAACAACCAAACGGAATAAAAGCTGTTGCCAAGGATACAAACATTTAATTGCAGCCCTGGCTTTCCATTGTTTGATCTTGGGTCTCGATAAACTGCGACCACGTTCACTTATTCTCCTTTAGATACTTTTGTGTTGGTCGATGTCAATATTTTTATGTTGTTCAGACAATTTGACAGATTTTGGCTTTTTTTTTTTTTTTTTAATTAAAATGCATTTATTGCTTTTTGTACTTATAGTATTTAACTAGCTTTATATTCATTTAGTTTGGAAGGGAAAATAAATAAAAAACCCACAATAATGTTTTGTAGTCGTAATACATTTTTATTTTTTA
>ERZ778017.648-NODE-648-length-44237-cov-7.528767_pt1 | contig 44237 bp, 21 predicted proteins | sample MGYA00375747_ERZ778017 | MGnify/ENA primary metagenome ERZ778017 (study PRJEB29350, sample SAMN05509838) | bioreactor metagenome | biome: bioreactor; material: wastewater | place: South Africa: University of Cape Town | collected 2014-03-17 ...
GAATCGAGTGCTAATGACGAAGACAGACTTTTTGCCAATACATATGTTCCAGGTACTTATTTGGAGTTTCCAGTCAACTTTTCCCTTGGAATCCCACAAGAAACCCTTTTGACCCAGGAGGTGATGGACGAAATGATAGACAGTATTAAATTGTTTCAATCACGGTTAAAGACGTTACAACAAGATTTACTAGGCTTGTTTGATTTGGGCGAACTACCAGTCAAATACCTTCCGGAAAAACAGGTTATTCAAATATACTTTGCCAATTGCGATAGAGAGAGACTAGAGACATTATGCTTGGAGAAAGGTATCGTAGGTGGAGTGATATATGAAGAAAAGCCTAGTTGTGGAGAATCAGTACTGTCCTCCAGCGACACTCATAGCATTACCGACAACGACATCTTATCGTCGTTATACCAAAGTGACGGGTCGGTAAGTAGCTACGACGATGATGTGTTATCAGACTCATTAAATGGATTAGATGACAACCAAATTGTCAGAATCACAAATGACTGCATTGTTCCACAAGTAGTAAATATCGAACCCTACGATGATTTCCACTGGGTTTAATCCTCATTTGATATGAAGAACGGTATCTACGAAATTACTTATTTATTGCATTTTAGTTGAATACGGATTGGTTTTAGATGTTACGGCGTGATGAATAGTTTAACAAATACTTAGTAAACCATTGCATGTAGATGTTTTCATAGGGTGGTACCGTCGTTGCTGTTGTCTTCAGTACGCAGCTTTTCTCACCAGTTCTAGTAAGTGCTCATCCTACCACGGCAGCGGTGGTACAACTGTGGCCCACTGCCGTGCGAACACCGTGGGGCCCACGTCCAGCACCGTTGTAAGATCTCAGTCCATTCACCCATGACAACTTGCCCATTTGAAAGGCAATTTCTCCAGAAAAAAGACCATTCTACCCTAGATTCGCTCAACATTGTGTCTGTATCTTCCAAAGTGTAGAAAACCGGTTTTTTAGCCTCCAATTGGACATGTTTAACATTGTGGGTATTTCGCGATTTCTATGCACAAAAATATAACACAAATATATAACCATTCTTTATCAACCATGTCGTCAGAAGACGAGTTTAAAGACGCCAATTCCGAGCGCCCAGCCCAAGACGACTCCATTCCCGTAGAAGGTTCCAACAACGATGTAGAAAACCCCGAAAATCTGACAAACCCCCCTTCCCGCCAGCCTTCAGTTTCGTCCACCACAAGTAACAAGAACACCGTGGAAGAACAGGAACAGCCACTTCCAGACACAAACACCGACGGCGCGGAACAATCACCCGAACAGAATACATCTCAACAAGAATTGGAATCCCAACAGCCAGAATCCGTCCCAGATCAACAGGCCGACGAGGAACTGGTTTATGAGCTGATCGATATCAAATTAGAATCGGGCAACGGCGATAACAACCGGGCTCCAGACGTTGCTGGTGAAACCAAAGATGAAAATTCTAAAAACCTGGACTCCGAAACAGCATTTGATCCTCCATTACCTGACCGAAAACCCATTAAAGACATATTGAGACTAGACCATGTGGATGCAATTTTAACGAATAAAAAGTCGTCTGATTTCTCTAGAATCAACGAGATTCATTACGATAAGAATTCGTCGAATTACCTTTTACAAGCCAAATTTAACCAACTTAATGGCCACTACAAGTCCTTAAACCAGAAACAGAAGGATGCGATAAATTCGGGTACCGAGAATATCAAGAGCACATTCAATTCGATTAAACAGACGGTGGGTGGATTTGACGAGGTATTTGCTGTGAAAATCGACTGGGAATTCTGGGAGAAAGTGGTCAATGACTACGAACAAGTGATTTTAAATGATTCAGATAAATTGAATTCTGCCATCATGTCAGGTATTCCGCGTGAATTCCGGGGCATTATTTGGCAGTTGATTTCAAAGTCGAAAAATTTCCAACTTGAAGAGTTTTATTTCCATTTAAAACAAGAAACTTCCGTACACGAGAAATCCATCAAACGAGACTTGTCGAGAACATCATTTTTCACTAATGTAGACCAAGTGGGCAAATCTCAAGAACTTTTTAATGTGATAAAAGCATACAGTTTATTCGATCCAGATGTTGGGTACACTCAAGGGATGATTTTCATTACTGTGCCCTTGATTATGAATATGACCGAAGCGGAGTGTTTCTGCTTATTAGTTACTTTGATGAAAGATTACAGAATCCGAGAGTTGTTCTGTCCCGAAATGAAAGGATTACATTTGTTTTTGTACGAGTTTGATAGATTACTAGAAACTTATTCGCCGCTTTTATACAACCATCTAGTGAGACAAGGAATCAAGAGTTCAATGTATGCTTCACAATGGTTTCTTACATTTTTTGCATACAAATTCCCTCTCGATATTGTTTTGAGAATCTATGATATATTGATCACTCAGGGAAGTGAATCTATATTGAAATTTGCTGTGAATCTAATGATAAAGAATCAATCCAATTTGTTGTTGTTGAAATTCGATAATTTGTTGGAATACTTGAAGGATAAAATGTTTAACGTATATGTCAACGACGAGTACATTACTAGATCAAATGAATCCGGCGAAGCACCAACGATCTCCAAACGGTTTTCAATTTTGGGTACCAAGAAAACTGGATCACCAAAGACGTCTCAACAAGCACAAAATGATGGAAATTACTACAAATTGGATGAGTTGGTGCATGATTCAATGGCAATAAATATTGATCCAATTGATTTGGAGAAATATGAACAAGAGTTCGAAAACATTTACGAAGTTGAAGAGTCAAAATTGCTGGATATTAAGGAATTGAAGATTGAAAATGGTAAGTTGCGTAAAACAATCAAACAACTCGAAATGAAATACTCTGAATTGAATCGTGATCATGTCGATATAGTTCAAATGATGGTCAGTAGTAAGGTGATATTACCGGAGATATTGAGCGATAATGAAGATTTAAAAGCGCAAATATCTCAGCTACAAAGCGACATAGAAGAGTTAGAATCTAAAGTCCAATCTCCTACAAGTGAGAAAGGGTCACCCTCCTTAGGATCAGGTTCTGGTTCACAACAAGGAACAGCGTCTCTGGTATTGCCACCAAGTATTGAGAATGACATTTCCCGGTTATTGGTAGAAAACGCTGAACAAACGGAGAAATACGCTGAATTGGAAGAAGAACTCAGTAATTTACTTGCGCAAGATAAAAAGCTTAGTCAAGAATTGAGTGAAACCAAGAAACAGAAATGGTTTGGAAGGTGGAACTAATTAGATTCATACCCTTATTATACGGAATAAACACCTGGTGATATGGAGCACGTAGTAGCTACGACGATGCTAGTTCATTCCGTCTACGATTTAGTTCTATCTAATCCATTGCGTTGCGGCGCGGAAGTTCTTCTTATTGCGGCTCGGATTTATTTTGCAACAAGCAGCAAATACTGCAACTTTCTGACAACAGCCATGTGTAGTGCCGAGAGAAGTGGATGTACGAGTTTCTTGGGCTAGGCCGTTCCACAACTGGGTTTATTGAGTATTGTAATAAAGACGATAGTATCATTGTCACGTGGTCTATTTACTTTAAGGGCACCAGCCCTGATGCCACTCCTGACATCCTGCAGTACTGAAAAATTTAGAATTTGCAGCAAATTTTCACCTAGTGCGAAGAAAATAGTCTACATAGTAAATTGAAAAATTAATACTTCTTTTGTACGATTAATAGAACTGTATCAAAATGGGTAGAGGTCCAAAGAAACACTTGAAGAGATTAGCCGCTCCATCCCACTGGATGTTGGACAAATTGTCCGGATGTTACGCTCCAAGACCATCCGCCGGTCCTCACAAATTGAGAGAATCTTTACCATTGGTTGTTTTCTTAAGAAACAGACTTAAGTACGCCTTAAACGGTAGAGAAGTCAAGGCTATCTTGATGCAAGAACACGTCAAGGTTGATGGTAAAGTCAGAACTGACTCCACCTTCCCAGCTGGTTTCATGGATGTCATCTCTTTAGAAGCTACCAACGAACACTTCAGATTAGTTTACGACATCAAAGGTAGATTCGCTGTCCACAGAATCACCGCTGAAGAAGCTTCTTACAAATTGGGTAAAGTCAAGAAAGTCCAATTAGGTAAGAGAGGTATCCCATACATCGTCACCCACGATGGTAGAACTATCAGATACCCAGACCCATTGATCAAGGCTAACGACACCGTCAAGATTGACTTGGCCACTGGTAGAGCTACTGACTTCATCAAGTTCGACACTGGTAGATTAGTTATGGTTACCGGGGGTAGAAACTTGGGTAGAGTTGGTCACATTGTCCACCAAGAACACCACCACGGGGGTTTCGATTTAGTTCACATTAAAGATTCCTTAGATAACACTTTCGTTACCAGATTGTCTAACGTTTTCGTTATCGGTACCGAACAAGGTAAACCATGGGTTTCCTTACCAAAGGGTAAAGGTATCAAATTATCTATTTCTGAAGAAAGAGACAGAAAGAGAGCTCAAGCTGGTTTATAAATTGCTTAATCTTTTAGCAATTTTCCACTAAGTTCGCATATAGATATGTAATATAAAATAATTTATACATTTGTGTAAGTGCTGTAGGTGCTGAAAAAATAAAATTACCACATTTCTGTGAAGGAAGCAACGGTGGTGGTTTTGGAGACAACAGCGAAAGAGTGGTCTCAGACAATAGTCAGATGTAAACCTGTGGCACCTAGTGTGTTATGTTGTGTAGTTGATTTGTACAAATGGTTAGGTTTATGTCCATAATGCTAACTGTGATTAAGTTTCCTAAATATGTTATATGTACAATTTTTCAGAATTTGACAGAATTTGGTAAAAAGTAGCAAATCTAAAAAAGAAGGTAAACCATATTTGTAGTATTTGGTAAAACCAACATCCTTGTGGAGTGATCTAATTCTTGACCAATGGGGGTCTATGTTCTACTGTGTCACCGTCGTGCTGGGCTTTCCAGCCAAAATACAACTTAGGTAGGCCACTCGGCCCGAACCCCATTAGACTTAGCGAGCGTCCTGTGTAGACTACTGACACTCTACCACCGACCCACCTACCCACCGACCCACCGACCCACCGACCCACGCACCGACGCTTATCTTATCTTGAAGGCTGCACAATTACAATTGTGGTCTTTCTTTTACTACATTAAACACACACAACCATCAATTGAGCAGTATGCAAACACGAGGATTGCTAGTGACACTATTAGTAGTCGCTTGCCTTTTGCAAGCAGGACATTTGCTCCACAAATCTTTCCGTGTGCCTCATTATAAACCCCGTGCTTCAATTCGAGACTTGACCTGGGGTGACATCAACTTTATTCACACCACCGACACCCATGGATGGTACTCTGGACATTTGAACCAGAAGATATACAAGGGGAACTGGGGTGATTTTGTTTCATTTACTACCAAATTGAGGGCTCTAGCTCACGAAAACAACCAGGATTTACTTTTAATCGATTCTGGTGATAGACATGACGGAAACGGATTTTCTGATGTGACTACCCCGAACGGATTGTACTCTACCCCCGTGTTTCTCAAGCAAAATTACGATTTGTTGACTATCGGCAATCACGAGCTATACGTTTGGGAAAACTCTCTTCAGGAATACGATCTAGTAGTAAACCATTTCCCAGATAAATATGTCAGCTCCAACGTAGAAATTAGAATTAATGACACTTTTGTTCCTTTTGGCAACAAGTTCAAGTTTTTCAGTACTCCAGTAACAAATACATCTATTTTATCGTTTGGGTTCTTATTTGATTTCCAAAGAAATAACGATAAAACCAAAGTCACCCCTTTGAAAGAGGTTATTAACCAAAGCTGGTTTAAACAGACTTTACAGAAATACGCCGAAGAAACTGATTTGATTGTCATTGTAACCCATGTGCCCATTACTCACGATTGGCCCGAATTATGGGAACTTCACCAGGTCTTAAGAAAGACCTACCGAAACACACCAATTCAGTACTTTGGTGGTCACAGCCATATTCGAGATTTTGTTGTTTTTGACGACAACGCTACCGGAATACAATCTGGTCGGTTCTGCGAGACAGTGGGATGGACAAGCGTCAATTTCAGAGGCGAGTCTCTACGTGAGAAATTCTCTAGATCATATATAGATTTCAACACTGATTCATTTGCTCACCATGTCAATTGTTCTGATGTCAAGTGTTTCGAGACTTCCAAAGGAAAAGAGATCTCCAAATTGATCACTGATATTCGAGACAAGTTGGGATTAGATGATCCAATTGGACAAGTTACAAGAAATAACTACTACGTTGATTACGTCCCTCTAGATAACCAGAAAAACATTTATCACTTTCTTACACACGAAGTGTTACACATTTTGGAGTATCCTCAGGATTCTAAAGATGAAAGAATCATCATTATAAATACTGGGTCAGTAAGATACGACTTGTACAAGGGCCCATATACCATTGATAGTCAGTATATTGTTTCACCATTTGAAAATGACTGGACCAGTATCTCTTTACCAAAGAAGGTTGCGTTAAAGATTGCGGCTGTATTGAACAATGACGGCTATATTGCTAGTTCAGCTGATTCAATTGACAATTCAAAGCTTCTACCACCACACCATCGCTACAATTCTCATTCAAGATTAAGTAAAAGAAGACAACAGGTACTTGAACTCTCTGACGATTTAGAAATCGAGAGAAAAGCTAAGCTTACAAAGGGATACGTTACCATCGATGACTTTGGCAATGATGGTGATGACACCGTTCACAAACCAGTGATTCAATTCCCCGTCTCCAATGTTGTTGAGTCCGTTCAATTGAGTAATGATAACGAGACTACAGTTGATGTGGTATTTTATGAGTTCATCAGACCCAATATTTTGTGGGCATTAAAGCAGTTGGAATATAAGGAAGAAGTCGAACCCAAATTCTACTCAAGAAAGTACCTTGGATTATTGTTGAATGACTATGTGAGAGACCACAAAGTCTAAGTCTGAAAGGGCAGTGCATCTAGTAAACGAAATTATACATTATTTTATACACATTATAAGTTCAAGGAAACTTCCTCGAAATGCAAAGGAGACATGATTCCTGGTATCTGTAACATCAAGTTCTCTGTCACCTAAAGTACTATTTTCATAGCCGGTCTGCTAATCAAGTGTAGTTATACCTTACAAACTGATGATGGAATCAGCAGGTCTGTACGTGATTCTATAATCCATACTGGAGATAACCTCAGCATCTTGGTTTTGTGCCACGGTCTGATCTACAATCAAAACCACATTGATTCCGTACCACGACCCCCAAATTGGTCTCGTGATCTTAGTGGGAGCACTGATCAAATCAGCAGATTCACCCAACTTGTTTTTTCCTGATTCATCAAATCGTACTTTACAGTTCATGTTAATGTTATACAATCCAGAACCTGGAATTAAGTGACAGTCGTAACTGTTTAATTGGTGGTTTGTGATTGGAATAGCCAACCATTTCTTTTGAAACTCTAGTTTAGAGTCTCCACTGGTGGGTATCAATGGTTTTCCGTTGACTATAATTGCACTATCTCTTTTCAATTGTGGTGCAAATTGTGTGGCATACTGTTCGATATTCACAAATTGGGAGTTTGGATTGTTGTATTGTAAATCAAATGAAGACAAAAACTTCTTCAAAAACGACTCAATTTGTGCAGCTAAATGTTAGTAACTACAAGGTATGAATTTAGGTTCAGGTTAGCATGAACCTACCATGGACAAACTGTGCTTCACACTCATCAAGTCTAACTATAAATCTAACAGAATGGGAACACTTCAGTTGTTCTATAGATGGATAGGTGAAAGTATACACATAAACACCGCTCCAGGCCCAAAAGCTTTCAACTCCAAGCTCTCTAAGTAACTGTCAACTGTACGTCATGATTTTTAACAACGTAGCTCAATCTTTATGATTTTTTTTTTCAAACTTTATTTCTTGTACCAAGAATACATACTTGGATCCTGTTGTGCGTTCATTGTAGCTCGGAATCCGTCAAAACAGCGTCTCTTCTTGCACTTTGCTAGAGAAACGATACTGAAAATTATTGAAACATTCGCCTGCAGATAAATATCCTGCAGATGAGCATCGTTTGTAGACTTCCCGTTAAAGAAGCATGCTGTGTAGTTCCTAGGTTCAGTTTATTCTCTTTTTGGCAGTGCGTGTCTAAACAAGTGGCTTGCAGTTCCAATCTAGATACTAAAATTAAACTATCAAGTTTAGTAACGCTAAAGGTACCATGGTCACCCCGTCGACATGAAACGCTGGCAAATCAGGTACACGGGGACAATTTGCACGGTGGAGATATGATCGTGATGCCGAATCCCCGGATCTGGCGATTCTTCCTAGTTAGTGAAAGAAGAAGACATCATCCTGCATAACACCTTACATAGCCAGGAGCACGATGATTCCGTTTTAAGGCTGAATTGGGGAGATCACAACCGCGGTGTGATGAGATCGTGATGCAAGCACTTAGAACGGAGTAAGGCACAATAATACCTGAAATATCCCCGATGACGTATCTTTGACATTTTGGGACAAAGTAGCAATCGTAGCACATTACATAAAGAGAGCAATTATTCGTAAACCTGGGCTGGCACAACACACAGCAAAATGGGTGAAGGTTCTGATTTAGCAAAGAATATTGGGTCGTCTGTCGTTGGGTCCGTCATTGGAAACAAGGCCGCAGACAAAATGCATCTCGGTGGTGTTGGCCATATAGTTGCTGGTGTGGGAGGAAGTATCTTAGCCAACGATGCTGAGCACAAGGCAGAGGAAGAAGCAAAGAAGTAAATATTACGATATTGTTAGCTCCAATAATATATATATTTAAAGTATCATGTAGTTCTGAGTTTTGGTGCCCAACTGTTCTGGGCGGTAAAACATACACGTAGTAAGTCTAACTACTCCGAGGACTGAACGCGAGAGACATCAAACTCGGATAAATAATTATAAACTGCAGCCGGTTTTTTTGCACCAGTGCTGAAAGACCAAATCTGACATTTTACGGTTGCTAGAAATTCTGGATCAAACTACACGTCGAGAGGACACCACATTACCCCAGGATGACGTACTGCCGATAGTATAGAACCACTGCAATCCTACAACTTTTAGTGACAAATACTTTCCTATCTCGTAACCATTCCAGGGTCGAAAATTTCCACTACCGGAGAATGCCAGACACCACCGACACCACCAAGCAATGGACAAACACGAACGTGAACAGTGTGCTTCGGCTACGTCAAAATCGTGTCCACGCTGGATTGTGATTTCTAGTGTGCGACCCAAAACTGAATCAGATCAGGCTGGTTGTTAAATCAAAATATTACGGTGCTGGTTGAGAAGGCTGGCATGATCCAGGGATCAGACGTGCCTTAAATAGCGCATGGAATTCCTATAAAAGCGATCACAATATCCGCCAACCGTCTCCATATTTTTATTTCGGTTCTCACCTACTACTGTTTTTGCTGACAATCGTTGATATTTAACTTTCTAGTATACCTATCTCGTCAATCGTTTCTGTACTAGAAATCTAATTTTTTTTCCATACATAAATTTTCCTCTGGTAACCATAACAACTATTTCTGGCACCAGATTATATATAACCTAATACCGTTGACTTTCGTTGTATTAGACAAATTACAGTGGTAGTAGTTGATAAAATTGGTTTACTTTGTTGTTGACGTTGGTTCTTTTCCATTATGAGTTTGATTATGAGTTTTCCTCCTTCATTTAGTCCCGGTCATTATCGTTCAAGATCTCATAATGAATTATTATCTCAATTGAAATTTACTCACAACCACAAAAAGAGAAGTTACTCGGATATCGTCAATGACGGCTGGTTAGGAAGCAATAAGCGGTCTAAGACTGTTCCTCCAAATGACGGTTTGGGGGCCAGTTTTTCCCTACATAAGAAATCAAAGTCTTTACTGCCATATACCCAATCTCCATCGACCTCCACGAATCTAGATATTACCTTATCGGTCTCACCAATTCAATCTCTAGACTCGTCTAACGAAAAGTCGCAGGAGTTTAAGAACTTTGCAAAATCGTCAATAATGGATAAACCGGCACCATTACAATCTCCGGCCCCAGAACCAACTTCCAATCTGGCAACTTCGAGCCCCATTAAAGCATCACTTCCAACAACAAAAGAAAAATTGCCCTCTATTTCTAATTTACCTGGAATTTCCCTGTTGGCTTCAATTGCAAATTTGCATACCTTGACACCTTCTCCTAAATCCGACCCAAATGCAAAGCTGGGATACGATTTGCCAAAATTCTCGTCTGTATTGAATTCCGCACAACTTAAAGGTGATATACCTGTCAAATTGAAGCCAATTACCCCTATGGCCAGTTTGGATTACTTAGACACAAACAACTATTACAGGGCAGATAATCAATGGAAGTACGACTTGTTGCATAAATTGGACAAAAACCTCGAGAATTTTTCGTCAAGCTCAACAAAGCCAGTTTTTGACTCAAAAATCTCGCCAAAGTTTGAACAATTGCATCCTAATATCAAACAAATAAACTTTCCGTACGAGTCAAATTACACTTATTTGAACAAGACATACATGAACGATATTGAGAATTATCCCCAATATCTTGAATTGGCCAGGAGCCTTGTTGAATTTTCGAGAAGCAAACCAAATACTGCTGCGAGAGTAAGCCATAACGAACCGGCAGAAAAGTTGGTAGATTCACCACTTCCACCACTTTCGACTTTCACCACCCACAATAAATCGTCACCTAGAGAGACTCCAGCTCCATCATCTCCCACTACCACACAACAACAATCGATACTGCCAATGAAATCGTATATTCCAGAGTACGTGCCAATGAGACAAGAACATACGCATGAGGAACACTTTCACCACGATCGTGAGGCTTCCTTAACACCTCAAACATCTCCAATAATTCTGACTTCAAGCACATCCCAAACCCATAAATTTATACCGATTACACCACCATCATCTACAAAGAAGATCAATTCTAATACTGCATCGGTGCCGAAGTCACCACCTAGAAATAGCCAAAGGGTATGCATATCTTGTGGCTCTGATCAGTCTCCATGCTGGAGACCGTCATGGAGTGTCAAGGAGGGACAATTGTGTAATTCATGTGGGTTAAGATACAAAAAGACCAGTGCCAGATGTTTGAATGATAGTTGTCGGAAGATCCCAGCAAAGGGAGAGTGGAGTTTGATGCAATCCAAAGGCAAAATACCATTTGAAGATGGAATAGACGGATACAGTTGTTTAGAATGTGGCTGGAGAGTTGAAGTCAAGAAAGGATAGTAAGTTTACAAGTTTTCTGGTAAAATTGAGAAACAATAATGCTAAATCATAATTAAATTGCAACATACATTACAAATTATAACATACTCACATAGGAAGATCTTGAGAGTACAGTGCATTGATGGTACTCCAACTTTGTGACCCATGCGAAATTATTCATTATTTCTGAGAATTACAAATTCAAGCAGAGCTGAGATTAATACTCCTAAATATTTGGTAGTGAGTACTCTCCAACTAGATTGGAACATCGACCCTAAAGACTAATAGTGGTTGACCCAATACATAGCGATAATTAGCCCGAAGCAAATATAAGATCATTAGCATAAGAATAAATGTAATGAAGCTTTCTGACGGCAACAATGGAGTCCCAGACGCACACTCGTAATAAAGTTTACTTTGGATTGGTCACTATTCTGTCAGTAGTTCTACTCAAATAACATCATTTTACCGAAAACTGAAACAAAAGTGTTGCTAAGCGGTAAATATGTGGTAGGCGGTTTTTGTGACATGCGTAACCGAGAACGGTAATTATTTAAAAGAAATTGCCAAGTATCGGGAACAATTGCGTTTTTAGTGCTGAAGCAATGAGCGTTCAAAATTTCCACGCTGAGCAAGAAGAACCACTGATTGTAGAAAGCTGCCACAGTCTATTGAAACCACCATGAATCCGCTACATTGAGTTCGGTGACAATGGTAAGCTCAGTTTAACGAAATGGGACAATTCTGGATTTTCAAAAGCAAGTTATACCCACAGCTGTAGTAAGATTCCATGGCAGTTTACCCAAATTTGTTGTGGGCCAGCAAACTTATCTGATTCGATTTAGAGTTGACAAAGTGACTTTAAAGGCGCAATGCATCTTTACGACGTTAATGCAAGCACGATTTCTGCAACAGCCAAGCACAGATTAGACCCGTGTAGTGCAGAAAACTACAGACGGAACACTGGGCACGGGTTCACAATGAGAGAGAACTAGCCCTTCCATTGGAATAGTTCCACTGTTCACAAATGGGATCTTGTCTCCTTGGAGCGTATTTGCAAGGTGAGTCGCATCTGTGTGGTTTGCTGCAGAAGCGGTTGCAACAGTTTAGATTTGAGGCAAGACGGGTAGCAATAGTGAAAGGTACGTTAATCGTCTGTAGGCTAGTCTCCAGTCTGTGTCAATGTCTTACAGAGTCAACCATTAATGTACCCATTGATAGTGTTTCCGTAAGAAACACGGCAAGCACCGTTTATACTTGACTAGATGCTGTTGTGCGGATTCTACACATCTTTTATTGCAGTTTTGCGGATTCTACATTCTACATATCTCTTATTAACAGTTTTGCGGTGATGCTTAGCCTATGCTCAGTATTGACACAACCTATACTAGTGCTTACAACCCTACAACCAACCCTATAACTAGTGCTTACACAAAGTTGGACACGCCATGTTGCACTGCTACAGCTGTGCTTTACAAGTTCACCATGTGTACACAGAGACACCTTTACCAGTTCCACATCATTCTGTCAACTAACAAAACTAAAACAAGTACGAGTACAATATGTCTCCACGAAATACCACCCTACCCCGTGCCAGCGCCACGCAGTCGCGGTGCTACCCCGACGCCGGCCACCCCGTCCCCAGTACACACTCCCACCACACCGCACCCCCACGCAACGGTTCTGGAAGATTCTACGTACACTACACATTCCACCGATACAGAAATTAAATCTCACTACACCATCAACAGTTTCTCTCATCCAACAATGTCGATTACCGTCAATATCAAGTCTTCGGGAGACAACAAATACGAGGTTGTTATCGACCCATCCATCACAATCTTGGAGTTGAAACAAGAAATCGCCACCAAGGCTGATGTTACTCCTGATCGCCAACGGTTGATTTACTCTGGTAAAGTGTTGAAAGATGGGGACACCGTGGAATCGTACAAGATCCAATCTGGCCACACGATTCATCTTGTCAAGTCTGCTGCTGCCCGTGCTGCTGCCGCAAGTGGTGATGGCGCCACCACCACCGGCACCACCACCAATAATGATGCTGGTGGTGTGCCATCATCGATTGCCTCGGGCCAAGGGTCGTTCAATCCGTTGGCAGACCTCACCGGTGCCCGTTACGCCGGCTACACACAGTTACCGTCAGCATCGATGTTTGGTCCTGACGGTGGAATGAACTCGGGCATGCCTGATCCTGAGCAATTGTCCCAGATGATGTCGTCACCAATGTTCCAGGAACAAATGAACGCAATGTTATCAAACCCACAAATGTTGGACTTTTTGATCCAGCAAAACCCCCAGTTGAGAGCCATGGGCCCCCAGGTCAGAGAAATGATGCAATCGCCATTTGTCAGACAGATGATGTCCAACCCAGAAATGATGAGAAGCATGATGGAAATGGGCAGAAACCAGATGGGAGGCACTGGAAGCGCGTTCCCAGCACCAGGAAACCCTACGGGGGAGTCCACTGACGCTTCCACCGCCACAAGTGACACCACCACCACCCCAGCTGCCAACCCATTTGGAAGCTTGTTCCCAGGAGGAGTACCACCAAACCCATTTTTATTTGGAAACCCCCCACCACAAGACACTCCCCAGGACACCAGGCCACCAGAAGAAAGATACGAGGCCCAATTGAGACAGTTGAACGACATGGGGTTCTTTGAGTTTGACAGAAACATCGAGGCCTTGAGAAGAACAGGAGGCAGTGTCCAGGGAGCAATCGAGTACTTGCTCAACAATTAGCACCATTACCGTAAGACCCCGCCAAAGCACCAAATCCTACCCCAAACCACCACTTCCCAGACATATCCCACCGGTTTATGCCAATAGCTCACCAACAAAACCAAGATACTACAAACACACTAAATTTTACGGCTAGTTAGTATAGCTGTCCACGGAACTAACGATCGTGCAGCGCATTCTATATCGTCATGACTTCAATATAGGTTTATTTGAATAGTTGTATTTCTGTATCGCCGGTATTGTATATATCCAATTTTTCCTCACTGTATAATGAAAACTACAATAATATACTTCTTCTTGCCATAGTCCCATTACTATGAGTGCTGATGGTGTGGTGGTGCCATCCATCAACAGCCACGGCGATGCACAGCTCATCAAGATCATCACGGTTTTGTTGCTGGCAAAAGGCATATTGGTGGACGAGAATACCTTGCTACAATTGACGGATATTTCTATTGAGTATTTCCACAAGCTCTCGAACCAGCTCAGGAACTATACTGAGATCCAGCGACGGAAGAAACCGGTGCTTGCTGATGTCAAGTTGTTGTTTAGACTATGTAATATCGACGTTCACGGGTTGTTTGTCGAGTCCCAGAGGTCCAAGTTTGTTCGTGAGAAGTACAACAAAGACTTGACAGAAATCGCGCAATCGATACCACCAGTCAACGGACCAGTGCCTTCTGATGCCGAAGAAAACGTCGACGCAGAATCGTTACCATTTTTCAATAATCAGCACTACGAAATTAGTGAATTGGTCCATGTCGAAACTAAACGGCCAAACTACATTCCTTCATATCTTCCAGAATTACCACCAGATTACACCTATCAAAACACTCCCAAATACATGGATACTATAACCGATCTCAAGACTTTGCGAGTGAATCTTGTCAACCAATCTCGTTCGACAGAAAAGTCGTTGTATACGCTTATTGATGATGACACAACAAAGTGGAAACTGAGGTTTGAAGCGGAATTGGAGCAGGTGTCGGAGATTGAAGATATAATGAGTGATTACGAAGTGGAATCTCCGCTCCACGAGTACTCAGAAGATGTAAATGACAGGAAATTGGACGAGAAAAATGGTCAAGGACCCCGAAGCGACGACAAAAATGACGAAAATAACATCCAGGAACCTTCTGCGATTAAGGAAGATAATCAGGAAAATGATGTAGAGATGCAGGTGTCGAAACCATCACCTGACACCGTTATTCCAGAACCAGCAAAAGAAGTCGAAACTGCCCAAGAAAGTGGAACACAAGCAGACAGCAGTGCCAGTATAGACCAAGTAGCGAAAACCGAGGAAGTTTCTTCAGACCACAAAAATGACGATGTTGATTCCGCAAACAAAGATCAAATAATACCTGGAAATAAGCCAGTAGATATAAAGACTGATGAAAAAAAGGATCTGGAAGATTCAGCAACTCCATTAGAAAAGGATGCGAATGAAAGCGTTGAAAAGGGCCAAGAAGTACCGAAAGAAACCACCGAAAAAGACCACACAAGTGCACATACAGCGAGTGGTACTATTTCTGAACATCCAAACGATACGAACAAATTGGACAACATACAACCATCTACCAAGGAGTCCCTAGTTACTACTGGCTCGATGCCACAAGTCAATGGCCGTGTCCACGAAGTTAAAGACATTGAAAAACAAGATATTGTAGACTTAACTGTGGACGAAAATAAAAGTGGACACCATAATACCATTGACAATACGGGTGATATAGTTTCGGCAAAAGTGAAGGACTCCACAAAGTTTGATTTTATTGCATATGCTCAATTAAGACGGTCCATCGTAGAACGAAGACAACAAAGCATTGTCAACAAACGAGTCAAACGGCAACACAATGTGTTTATGCAAGCAGAGAAGTATTATGGGCCATACGCTCAATTGGAGTTGACTGACGAAATTGACCAAGACTTCAAAGACAAAGTGTCGACCTCGTTTAAATCGTGTATAAAATCGATAAGACAGCAAGAGAGGATCAAACAGCAGAAACTCGCAGAGATTATCGAACACAAACGGGAGCAAGAAAAACAAGCAGAGATGGAACGACAAAAAGCCGAGTATGTATTTGGGTTTAATCCGAATAATACGTACTCTTCGTCAGAAGACGAAGACGAAGAGTTCCCTGATTTCCAAGTGGCTGACGAAAAGAAGGGTATTGAGGAGGAAACAAACAGAAAGGACGAAGAGAACAAAAGAGAAGAAGAGGACGAGGAAGACGACGAAGACGACGACGACGATATAGACACAATTGACGAGAGACCAACGTTGTCACTGAAAAGCCCCAGCAAAAACCCCGAACAAGATGAGGAGAGCGACGATGGCAGCGATTTGGGCATGGAGTTAGAAAACATCATGCAACAGCAACAAGAAGAACCCATGGAACACGACGCCATGGAAGAATCAGATTCCGACGAAGACATGGAAGATGTATAATACTACACTGGCTGCGAAAAGCTGGCACGATAAACAATGTACTATAGATGTAATATACGCAACGAACCAACGAGACAAAAAGTCACGCCACGGCAAACTTATTGTAGTCCTACTGTCTCCACGAACAACCTACCGCGCAAATCCATGTGAAAACCCCCAAAGGCAGCAATGTAATCCAAATCACTTGACATTCCAACTCGTGTCCAAACACCCCAAATCACCTCCCACCACCAGCAATCACACTAGGTCGAACCCTGGCGTTAGCAAACACCGTAACCACCAATAGTCATCCGCCCGTGCCAGGCCCACCCGAAGCAGCAATGGTAGCGCCCGTGGCGCGGCTAAGGATTGCGGAGTGTAGAAGGACCGGGCCAAAATAAAATGCCCCTAACATTGTAGGTTGCTTTTTGCATTATTCTTTCTTTCTAGTTTTCCACAACAAAGTGACAGCGTTGGTTTTAGATCTTCGTGATGACGGTGATTATCGGAGCATTGTAAGTAGTTTCAATTGCCTGTATCACGGTGTCCGTTTACAATTGACTGTTATCAATCTCATTGCGTCATATTCGCTATAGCAAATAGCACGGGGTAGATCGTGATACTTTTTTCTACAAAAGCAGCCATCTGAGATACTAACTAGCAGGTATTTGCCATACTCGGTTCAGTTTGAGGTACCCGAACACTACAGAAGTGATAGTTTTGGGGAACCTTCTGGGATCAATGTCGCTCCAAAGCAGCCCGAGATGTCGTCGTCTTCCATAGCCGTTCCTCTGGCGTCCATCTTGCCTGGTCTCAAGCTAGGATCTGCTAGCACAACTCCGTTGAGCCAATCTCCTCACAAAATTGCAACCAAAGTAGCGGAAAATGACCCCAAAACTGCAGAGGACTTCTTCTATAATCACTACATCAAGAAGTCGTCATCTGAATCGATCGTGCCCCAAAGTTCTGGAGTGATTCTAGAGAAGGGCACAGGTCATTATATCCAGCCCAAACCACGGGTTTCTAACCTCAATCTTCAATCCACTATTGTAGAACCAAAGAAGAACCTAGATGACGAATTGGGTCTTCCTTCATTGAAAATTAACCGATCCGTAACGAATTTAGCTACGCTCTCAGCAAATGCATCGAAGAGCAACTTGGCCCCTAGAGCTAACTTTCTTAAGAACAGAACGACATTATCTAAACCTTTTCTGGGGTTTACCCTACATGGAAACCATTCCAATGCGTCGTTAGACGAACCCACTATTGATCAATCATCATACCATTCATCAGCAGATGCCTCTCAATATAACCCCCCTGATCCATATAATCGTGGTTGGGAAATTGACGATTTTAGCGAAATGTCTGACCCTAGAGCACCAAAATTAGCACCTTTTGGGGGGTTTTCTAACCCTGACATTGAAGAACAATTGTTGAATCAGGATTCGATTTTTGAAACTGCTCCTTGGGAAATTATTCCATCGGAAAAGGGTAATGTTTCTTTGACAAAGGCCGTCAAGATCGCTAGGCAGAAAGGAATAATCTCAAGTAGAAAGTGGGTCGGAACACTCGCCATGCCAATAGATGCCATTCCCAAGACAGTAACTGATGATATTGCAGCTGAACTTTCGGAAAGCTACAACAGTGAAGCAGTTTTCCCAAGCGATACCATATATCAGGGTCATTACAAATCGTTCTGTAAACAAATTTTATGGCCAACTTTGCATTACCAAATTCCAGACGACCCAAAATCAAAAGCATTCGAAGACCATTCATGGAGTTATTACAAACAATTGAATCAAATGGTTGCCAATAAAATCATAGAAGTATATAAACGTGAAAACGGGGACGCCGATCCGAACGATCCAGAAAACCTAATCTGGATTCATGATTATCATTTACTCTTGGTACCTCAGATGATTAGAGAAAAGTTACCAAATGCCAAAATTGGATTGTTTTTACACGTTTCGTTTCCTTCATCAGAGGTATTCAAGTGTTTGGCACAACGTATTGACATTTTGAATGGAATGTTGGGTGCAAATTGTATTTCATTCCAAACCCAGGAGTATGTCAGGCACTTTTTGCAAACTTGTAACAGACTACTACTAGTCGATACCAGTGATACGGGTTTAACACACAACGATTCCTTTATCCTTACAAATACAATAACCGTTGGAATTGATGAAGAATCATTGACCCCGTTGGTTGAATCCGAAGAAGTGAACGAATTCAGGGAGTTGATCAGAGATAGATTCAGGAACAATAAAATTATCTTATCTAGAGATAAACTTAACAAACTAAGAGGCATCAAGCAAAAGATGTTGGCCTATGAGAAATTCCTCAAAAATAACCCAGAAAATGTTGAAAACACTGTTTTGATTCAAATTTGCAGTGGCGTATCAGACGATCCAGAATTTGAATCGGAAATAATGCAGATTGTGAGTAGAATTAACTCGTTGGCTGATAACATATCAGATGCACCTCCAGTGGTCTTGTTGAAGAGGGATATCGAATTTGAACAATATCTTGCATTACAAAGCGAGGCTGATATATTCATTGTATCGTCTCAGAGAGAGGGGATGAATTTAACCTGTCATGAGTTTATCACATCCACGCAAGAGAAAAAGTCACCTTTAATGCTTTCTGAATTTACCGGATCAGCACCATATCTCGAATGCAATGGAAAAGGAGCTATATTAATCAATCCTTGGGATATCAAGGAGTTTTCGGAATTGATAGATTACCTGTTGAATATGAGCGAGGAAGAGAAACGTGTGAGATGGGAAAGCCAATTTAAGGTAGTCCAAACATTAGATTCTAAGAGCTGGGTGCGGGATTGTTTGAAGAGTATAAACGAAAGTTGGGAAAGGGACCAGCGGAGAAACACATGTAATTTGAAGCCATTTACCCAGCAAGTATTTGAAGAAGCGTATAGAAATGGTGCAGGTAAAAGATTGGTGTTCATAAACTTGGAATCACCTAGCGCAGTTGTTGACTTGAATGATCGCAATACAAGTGTTTCAGATAAAGCTTTACTTTCAGAGCCAACAAGGTATATCAACTACATTAATGAATTATTGGAAGATCCAAGAAATCATGTTTACTTGATCACATTCTTAAAAAGAAGTGATCTAGACATTTTATATAGAAGATTCCCAAATATTGGGTTGATCGCTGAAAATGGTGGATATATCAAATTTGTTGGATCAAAGAGATGGTTATCTATTGTCGATGAAAATGAAATTCAATCATGGATGCCACAATTGATTCAATTAATTCAGTCGAAAGTAGAGAGATTACCAGGGTCCTATTGTGAAGTGGGAGATTGCACTGTGAGATTTCATCCTGGAAGTGCTCTCATTGAGAATAGAGACCGTGCAATGGATGCAATGGGAGATTGTATCCAACACATCAATGAGCTCTTCCATGAATCTGACGGGGTACACAGTGCGTTAGTGAAAAATGTTGTTATTGTTCAGAAGGATAAATTAGCATTGAAGGCATTGAAATTCCTTATAACAACATATAATCAAGGTAAATCTAGAATTGAAACAGAACTGTTAATTAAAGAGTACAACATCACGAAAATATCCCATAGACCATCTGCATCTACATCCACTTCATCCACCAATATTGGAGATATCTTGTCGGCTGCCGGAAACAATCAGAACCAGATAAGCTTTGTATTGTTTTGTGGAGGAACGACACCGTTAGATGAACCAAGTTATGAATATTTGAACCATCTTAAGGAAATGCACGAGATTGATAATATCTTGACTGTGGCAATATTATCGCTTAAATTTGAAAGCAGAACTTCCGCTACTTACAGTGTTAACACCAAGCAAGAATTCTTAACCCTTCTCAGCAAAAGCAACTACGCAAATGTCAAATGAATTTTACGAATGTAAATAGTAATTAATATACATAATAGAAATGAACAGACCCGAAACCTTGAAAAATGCCATCTTCGTGCGAATTTAAAACTGTCTATCTTTGTAACTTGTACTGACCATTTTGTTTAAATCCTCCAATGAATTTAATAAAACTTGATTTTGCTCTTGGTCCAACCTTTGATACTTGTTCCAATAATGGTGCAAAAATTCCTCCTCAGATATCGGCACCGAGTCCTTTGGTCTCTCCACAACCCAGAGAGTCTCCTTGGAACGTTTATGTGCTTCTCTATGATCCTCCATACGACCAATAATTTGCCTTTTCGAGAGGTTGACCGATTTGTCTTGCTTATCTTCTATATCAAACATAGCCTTTTCGTCGATGTCTACATCGGTGACAACAGCTCCATGTTTCAATAATTTGCGACGTTCGTACTGACATTGTTTCTTCTTTTGTATCAAAAGTTTCCATGCTACAAGCAATGGATCTGAGTTATCATTTTCATCAATAGCCACCTCAGGAAAAGGAACATCGTTGTCAATATTGGCTAAATCTTCATCGGTCAAAAGTTCCCCGTGTTGGAATTGATACTTGAAGCCATCAATTTCAGGCAAGTTATAATGACGCGATATGTTGTTCAAGCACGAGTACACAACAAATAGGTTTGAGTTATTTGAGTTGGGCAATACCGTTAACAATATCTTGGGCAAGTTTAGTTTTAAATTGGAAACGTAAGGATAATTGTAATTTGAGTTGACTTGTTTGGAGTAGTAAAACGATTCGGCAATTAAAATATCGATGAATTGGAGAATTGTTGACTTTAAGTTGATTTCAACAGTCCCATCTCTTAGGATGTCGAGAATACTTGGAAATAGATAATCCTCTGAGGCGGAATTTTTCAATGCAAAATGAGCTGTCTTTGTCAACTGTGGCATTGATGGCGTCAATGTACGCAACATCTGAGCGAACTGGGTCGCTACCTCGAATGAATCCATGGTTGCCTAACGATTGTTTTTGCTAGAATTTTGAAACTTTTAGGCATGAACATGGTAGCGCAATGAGGCCAAGAATGGAAAACAAATGGTAGCGCTGTAAATTCTATCCACCTATTTCAAAGACTAAGAAACTGTCTTCAGAAGATGAGACTGTGTCCAGATTTATGTATGACTTAGTAAAATAACCCTGCCAACTGTGATTCTGACGTTTGCAAATATATTGCAGGCTGCAAAAATTTAAGAGGCAGTTTTACATGATTGTTCTGACAATAAATTGAAACACGTAACGCTTGCATTTGACCAGATGGAAAAGAAAAGAGCTTGTTCAGCTATACAATTTGTATTATATCTTTAGTTCTACTGCGTTGTCATCTTGGGATACAGTCAACGAAAGCAGCTGTTCTACATTGCTATGGAGAAACACATAGCATTAAGTATCACAGCAGGTTGAAATTGATTTGTGGCAACAAAATGGTTGTATACCATACATAATCCCGCAAAAATTGCAACAAAGAATGACACCAATGCTGGTGGAGAATTGGAAATTGCCGGGAAGTGACGAAGAGAAACTGTTGCCGGTATCTATGTAAATGTACACAACTGCACTTGATACTTATTGTTCACTCAAGATCCCAGTTTATTGTCTATCAGTTGCATCAAATATAAATATCATCTCTCGGTATGAGGATTATGTTTCCAGACAACCAGTTCTATAATCACCTCTGGTTATTTAGGAAGCTTAAACCTAATTCTAAAGTACTATAACTTAATTGCTGCAAATTTCCTACACATAAACATTTTTTCGTGCGAGTACTTCTTCCATTTTGCATCTGCAGGAAGCAGCCATTCTGTATAAAATTTTGTGAAAAGTTTTCAGGATATCTTAGTAACCAAACTTGTGATAGTATAGCTGCAACATGGGTAAATCTGGTAAAGGTAAAGGTGGTAAGAACAGAAGAAGAGGAAAGAACGTCAACGGTGGTCAAAAGAGAGAATTGATCTACAAGGAAGAAGGCCAAGAGTATGGTCAGGTTACCAAGATGTTAGGTAACGGTAGAATTGAAGTCAGTTGTTTCGACAGTGTTAAGAGAATGGGCCACATCAGAGGAAAATTGAGAAAGAAGGTGTGGATGGGCCAAGGTGATATCATCCTTGTTTCGTTGAGAGAATTCCAAGACGACCAATGTGATGTTATTCACAAATACAACTCTGACGAAGCTAGAACCTTGAAACAACAAGGTGAATTGCCAGAAAATGCCAAGATTAACGAAACTGATACTTTCGGTGCCGATGAAGACGAAGACGTTAACTTTGAATTCGGTGACGAAGATGAAGAAGAAGAAGACGGCCAATCTGACTTGGATATCGATGATATCTAATCGAAGCAGGTTGCAAAGTGCGGTTATCCACATAGCAATTCCTTCCAATCATATGTACCATATGACCGTCTGCTCAGTAACGTTCTATATTCTGCTATTTGTAGGATAAGGATTTCACCAGCACTCTTGATGAAATTCCATCACATATGATCAACTTAACATTATAGTCGTTATTTCGAGTTATTCTCATATTTCAATATTTGCGAGCATCAACACTTTCTGCTTATTGAAGATGGTGAGATTCGAATCAGTCTCAAAGAGACCGCAGTTTCTTTGACGCATTTATTCTTGACTTAAGTGCTATCTTGTTTATATTGTTGTGATTTCATGCATTTTTGTATCATATATATATTCCAATTGATATACTTAAATGATAAATGTGTAAGTGTTAACTATGTAAATTCTATAAACTCGTATGTGCCCATTCAGTCAATTCTTATGATCAATCCTCAATTCTCATGAATTTTCTACTCGATAAAAAAGTTATTACAAACACCTGTTTTGTACTTTACTCTTGCTAACGACGTCTGCTATCTTCGTCATCACTGCCAATTTCAAAGCTATCGAATCTTGTCAATCCCACGGTTTCCTCACCATCCCATTGGTCGCCTCTAGCGGTTTGCATCGATCTTCTCATGGAAAAAACACCAACTCCGTTATCAGCAGGTGCCATGTCTTTATCTGGATGAATACCAAACAATTCTCGCGATCTACCTTCGTTATCTTTACGAGATATGTTCAACAAATATACCCCGGAAAAGATGATCAAAAATCCAAGTAACAACGATATAATGTCCACGGCAGAACTTGTGTTGAATCCCTTGAACAAAATAAATGATGCTGTCAACGTAAATGTAGTGAAAGTGACATAATACAATGGATTAACAATCGAAGTGTCAAATTGATCCAAAGCCTTATTGAAGAAATTCATCTGAGTAATGATACAACCAGCAACAACAATCAAGAACAAGTAAGTTGAAACGTGAGTAAACTGGTTGTTTCCAGCAAAAGTCAATTTCAACGCGATCCCAAAAGCTTTGATTGACATAACAGAAATCGACCCAACCGAAGAACAAATGCTCAAGTAAATCATAGGGTTGGTATGACCGTATTTAGGAACAATCTTGTATATCATGAACAAGGAATAAATCGCTACAACAAAACAATAAAACAAAAACCCTGGTTGAGTAGCATATCCCAAAATCTCATCAACAGTCTCAATCTCTTTATCAGGAGGAGCATGCAACACAATAATCACAGACCCCATAAGACAAATGGCACACCCCATTTTCCCCAAAGTCCCCAATTCTTCCTTCAAAAATATCGCTGCCAATACTGCCCCAATAATCACTGACAATGCACCTAATGGAGTAACCAAAATAGCAGGAGCAAACGTGTAAGCAGCAAAGTTGGCAATCTCTCCAATGGCCATAGTTAACATTCCCGCCCACCATATCGGATTATTCAAGTATTCATGGCCGTCTACACGGCCCGATTCGTTTTGCTTGGACGCATCAATCAACCCTTTTTTGGTGATGATGAATGATGTCCCAATTGCCAAACTTGACGACATCGCCAACGCCAACCCAATATATTTATCGTCCATGGTTTCGTGTGTACTTATGTTACAGAGTGTCTACTGTACAATTATTTGTCACGGTTTCTATACAGCTTGCTGCAAAAAGATATTTCGTTTACTTTATTGTCAATTTGGGATCGATTTTGTTGTCTACTTTTGGTATAAATGAGATCACGTGACTAAAATTTCAAAATGGGTAAGTCTTTGCAAAATGGAGTTTTTGACGTGGAAATGGAGGCAGGAAAGAATAAAGTGTTGATAAGGTAGGATGATGGAAGAAAATTCTACTCTATTCAGTGGATGTCGTTAAAGAATAGACATGAATGAAATCAAAAGTCACGTGACCACACACGCATTTGGACTGCTAGTTTGTAGTTGGTATGTTTCGAAAGAGAAGGTGCAGAAGCATAGCGACCCACGAGTGCTTGAATCCGTCATTATTGGTAACTTTCTCTTTAGCACATAGTTGATATTGGGACAATTTGAAATTAAGTTTGCTGATTAGTAGAATTATACAATGTAACAGGATGAGGATCAGAAAGAGCTATGAACTTTCACTGTATGTCAATTGCAAGCAGCAAAGCACTCTAGTCCATGTAACGGCGAATAATAGAATTGTTACCGTAACATACTAACGGGTTTTCTAGAGCAACCAAATGTAGTAGTATATGTTCTGAAGCCTGAACCTTTTTACACTGATGTTGCATTTTTAAGACTTCTCTTGTGGTAGCCTAAAGTGACATTCATCAATGCAGACTGAATATTACTACCTGTTTTTGGAATACAAGGATTAAAAAATCCTGGTGTTCACTCACTGCTCGAGGTCTACCTCGATCCACACTATAGACCATCAATTTATGAACTTGGGCTTTTAATTTGTATAACTCGCACAACTTTTTAAAGCAATCGTTTTCCCACACAACAAGTACTCTTTCAAATAATGAAACAATTCTGTGTACTTAACAAAGGACCAGTACAGACAGTTTTGCTACTCACAATGATCAACCGAAGAGCAAAAGCTTACGTGCATTACTATTATTGTAATCAAATCATTCTATACCCAATTTAACTAACATCATGTAACTGGGCCACCATCAGAAAGTAGTTCTATGTGTTATGATGGTAGTTTTTCGATGATAAAAAATTTCCTATTTTGGACGGCTGCAAATTGGCTGCAAATTTTTTCTAGTGCACAAACCTGATCACACACTTGATTTCATTTCACAATTACAACCATGATGGTAAAACCACTCACATTAACTGACTTCATCGTTTCTGTTGCAACAAGTGTGCACAGTATACCTGAAGTATCCCTGTTTGATTGGAATATGACCAAACAATCCTTGGTTTGCTTCCTGCTCGAAGTTGGCAGACAAATATGGTACTGGAAAAATTATACCCAGGCCGTGTTCCGATTTATGTGCTTTATCCTCAAAACGAGATTAGATGAAGGTTTACTTCTTTTCAAAGAAAAGATTCAGTTGTTTTTTGATCGCTATTCTGTTAATAATTGTCTCCAATTGATTTGGTTTTTTTCTCATATTTTAACATTGGTGGGAACAATCGGCTACTGTTTCGAGATATTCAACTACTCTTGGATAGTCATTTGTTCCATGCTTACCTATCTCTTGTTGACAATCAAACACTGTCAAATATTGTTAGGCAGGTGCCGTAAACATTTGAATGATAGTCCTGACCCTTCAGTTCCACAACCACCGCCATCTGCCTTTTCTATCAATTCTCCGAGTATAGAGTTTGACAATGCCTCGTACATTCTCTCTAGTTTGGAAATGTCACGGTTTACTTCTTTCTCAATCGACCTGGACGATAAAACAATTCTTTTACCATCTGACACAACAGTGAACGACCAGCAATCTGTCCTACGCAAACGCTTTAAAAGCAGGGCTCCATCTCCATTACCACAAAGTAATCAAGCACCAGAATCATACAGTCACCAATCTCCTTTCACAGTAATTTTACGATCAGAAAATACCCATATTTTTGCAATGTTGTGTCTAGTTTTGGTAACCTCGCAGTCATGGCTCAAGCTAATATCCATTAATGTTTACTCTTGTATCAACATTGTGAATTTTGTCATTCTTGATTTGTTTCCCAACAAGACTTTTACTCAACTAATAGTCCCGTTGTATAAATACTTGGAGCTCAAGTGTCTCAAGTTAACAGCATTAATCGATTTTTTTACGACCATGATATACCTTTGGGAATATTGGGCTAACAATTCAGCGAAATTCTATCCCGTTCTAATTTATTCGTTCTTGGTGGCATTTCGTTTTGAGAACAGTGAGATATATCAACAGGCGACGGATGATTTTTTTGAAATTTTACTTCATTACTTTGTTTCGTTCCCTTCCGTGGTTGAATGGTTACAAGGAATCAGAGTGTTTCTTATGAATCCAGAAAAGCTCAAGAAACATCCATCTTAGCGATTTAATGCTAGCAATACCTATCCAATCAAGTTACTCCGATCACACTTTTATCATTATCCTTTAATTAAATTTATATTAATACTATTTATAATATATAGTCATCAAGAACTTTTGGGCTTTAATTGACATTATGGATTCTATTTACGTCAGGGTTCATCATTACTGGAGGTTCGGGAGTGTTGGCACCACTGCAATCCGTCATTATTGCACTTGGAGGTTCGTTAACTGTATGGGTATCTACGCTGTCCAAAATCTTTTGTGCCCCATTTTCTATTAGTCTATTACCTAATGTAATACCAACGATTTCTGCGGAGTCTTTACCATTTATTATGGACGATACCTCATCTTCAATCGACTCTCTTCCATCTGGGCTAACGAGAATAGCCTTTAATGTTAATCTACCAGTTTCCTGATCAAAGCTGGAATTGACTCCTAACGGTACAGAACAACCTCCTTCTAAAAATCTCATCAAGCTTCGTTCAGCCAAACAGCAATACGTAGTTGACAAATCCTCCAATGGTTTCAATAAGCCTTTCACACGGTCATCGTCTGATCTGATCTCAATTCCTAGAGCTCCTTGGCCCACAGCATAGTACATGTCAGGTGCATCCAATAATTGGGTGATTCTCGATTGTAATCCCAACCTTACAAGTCCGGCATTTGCCAACACCACGCACGAATATATACCCATCGGGTCGTCTAGTTTTTTGAATCTCGTTTGAATATTACCTCTGATAGACTCGAACCTTAAGTTTGGAAAATTTTTCAACAATTGGGCAGATCTACGAATTGATGAAGTTCCTACTACAGAGCCATCAGGCAACTCTTCTAATTTCTTATATGGCGAGTCCTTTTTCATACAGAGCGCATCTCTAGGATCCTGACGGTTTACAATAGCCCCTAATTCAAACTCTGCTGGCAAGTGTGTAGGCATGTCTTTCAACGAATGAACAATCAAGTCCAACTTCGGGTAGTTGTCGACTGGGCCAAGTAGCAACACCTCTAACTCCTTCGTCCATAGTGATTTTCCACCAAATGTGTATAATGGTTGCAGTAATACTTGATCCCCAAGGGTACTGAGAGCTAAAACATCACACTTGACGTTGGGATATTTTGCTTCAAGAAGCTGTTTCACAGTATATGACTGTAGCACCGCCAATTTACTCTTTCTCCCCCCGATCTGGATATGGATAGGGTCGGATGAACTGGCCATTTTGTGGTTTATCTTCGAATACTAGAAAACGTGAATTTTTCTATATGAACCCCAGACTTTTTCAGCGTCGCACATGGAAAGTGATCGAACTTTTGTGCCAAAACTTAAATGTGAAAAATGTAAATCTTAGCAAGAAATTTTATAGTTAGCTTTTCTAATATTTTATCGACTTTTACAAATTGTTTGTATTTACTACTAGTACAGATTTAAGATATTAAAATGAAAATTTGTCGTTTATTAAAATTACCGTGAAAATGAATGTTTCGTCATACGTCATTATATGTGCAAGTAAAATGGGTTTTGGGTTCCATTGATTATCAATGGTATGCAGTGTATGTAGTGCTTCTCTAGATTTGATGTGGTGAAAGTCCGGTTTTGTGAATTTCTTGTTCTTCACCCTATCTCATCTAGATTGTTCTTCTTTGTGGTTTTCGTAAGATCGTTAAGGTTGTGGTGAAAATACTAAGCTGCTTAAGCTGCTGATTCCAAATGGACCAATTCTGGGGAATTGAAGGCAATGTTGGCAATAGGTGAGTTTTTAACTGGCTCCTGTGGCCTTTCCGCAGTTGGTTTCTGGTTGATCTTTTCGTAATCGATTTTGTCCAAGATTTCTCTGGCACCCTTAGCTAAGAGCTTGTCTCCCAAAGCTATACCGATTTTTTCGGCGTCGTTTTTATTGTGAACAATTCCTGTTGCTACGTCTTCGATAAACTCTTTGCCATCGGGGCTCACAATGATACCTTTGAGAGTGATTTCGTCGTTGGCATCGTTGTATGAGCTGTGAACTCCGATAGGCACCGAACATCCACCTTCTAAGTATCTCATCAAGCTTCTTTCAGCCAAACAACAGTAAGTGGTTGGCATGTGCTCAATGGAAGAAATGATGTTTTTAATGGCGGTGTCATTGGATCTGATTTCGATACCAAGAGCACCTTGGCCAACCGCATAGTACATTTCGTCGTCGTTCAAGAGGCATGTGACTCTATCACCCAAACCAAGACGGACTAAACCAGCATTAGCTAAAATCAAACAAGAGTAAATTCCATTTGGGTCGTCCAACTTCTTGAATCGGGTCTGGACGTTACCTCTGACGGATTCAAACTTCAAGTTTGGGTAATTTTTCATTAGTTGAGCCGATCTTCTCACTGATGAAGTTCCGACTATAGACCCATCAGGTAAGTCTCCAAGGCATTTATATGGCAAACCGGCTTTCATTACGAGAGCATCTCTTGGGTCTTCTCTGGTCAAAACTGCTCCGAGTTCGAATTCCTCGGGCAAGTTGGTTGGCATATCTTTCAAAGAGTGCACAATCAAGTCCAATTTAGGGTATTGGTCAACGGCTTCGAGTAACAAGATTTCCAACTCTTTGGTCCACAAAGACTTTCCTCCGAACGAGTAAAGTGGTTTCAGCAACACTTGGTCTCCGAGAGTCGACAATGCGAGAACGTCGATTTCTAAATTGGGAAATTTCTCGAGAATCATTTGTTTTACGATATTGGATTGGGCCACGGCTAAGGTAGATTTTCTACCACCAATTTGGAGGTGGGTAAGAGGTTCTGTCATCTTTTCTATCGTCATTGTTAAAGAAAAAAAATTCTCCGCTAAGGGAACAGCAATAATTATAAAGAATAAATTAAATAAGACTGTGAAATTTTTCACTTAAAAATCCCTAGTATAAAGTAGCACAAATAGTGTGAGAAATTGAGAAATCGCAGTAATAAATATGAATTAATCAAACGGCTACAGGAGAAATCCGGAGTAATATAAGCAGGCTTCTAGCTCATCTTGTGATTTGAAATCATCCAATCGTTCGTGTACAAAAGTAATCACCGGCTTCGCAGGCATGCCAAAAATTGTCCAATGATATTTGCCGTATACATAATACTCCGTATACGAATTTAATGTTATGGACCTACACAGGGTACATCATAGACTGCAGTAGTGTCAATCTCGTATGATTATAGGTACCCGAAGCAACTCCTGATAAGTCGTTATGTCACCTTGCTATCCTAGTCAGGACTGTTGAGGGTTTTCTTTTTTAAGTCTTATGCCGTCCTTTCATCTGCACTTTTTTTTCCTACTCCAATTCCACGTCCAGTTCCATTTCCACATTTGTAGAATCTTCGCTAAAAGGTAAGCACAAGCCGCATAATACGCATTGCTTTTCTTTGCCGTGTTCACTTCATCCCAAGTGTAGTAGTATATCGTATATAGTATGAAGTATGTATTGTACTACCTTGGCTTTAGACCCTGGTGACATAGTTGCTAGACTTTCATCTATTACTAATGCCGCGATCGTCGTACCGTACCCGCCAAAATGCCGCTACCAAATGGGTTTTATCCAAGAGGCTTTTAATCAGCCCACCAGATTGGTTCCTGAATACTACGAATATAGTTTGTACTCGCTAAGAAAATAATTTAGGAGTTTGAAATGGTGATTCTATCCGAAATGTGCCTAGTCTCAAAACCCTAAGTGAGCGAGCACGCAAGGTATTTTTCTTTCCCAACGGTTTCGAGTGTCGTATATTTTGTGCTCATGTACACTCTTTCCTGTTAAACACTTAACCCGTACCTGAGTATTGTGTAGATGTACGAAATCTAATCTGTACTGCAACAGTAAAACAAATTGATCCAATAGTTAATCATGTTTAGTAATTGTTTTCTATTAATGTAATTTTAACTAGACTGTCGTAATTATTCTGGCTCGAACAGAGACCTCTTTAGGTCTCACTTAATGTAATCATATTTATGAAAGTACCAGACGATATTTACATATTTTGCAGATCCACCTAGATTCCGACCTGCTTTATAGATTGCAATTCACACCAGTGATTTTTAAATACCTACGTTTTTATGTAACTTCTTCTACGTGGAAGCAAAACAAGTAGCATATACTCTCTTGGTTAAACAATGCTGTTCTTACAAATTACATGTAATAAATGGGTTTATCATTTTCATTATCCTCGTATTATGCTATTAAAACGTATCGTCTGATTCGTATGCAATCGTTCCATCACTTAAATCGTGATTCATATTTGTTTCGGTATCACTACCTTGGGTATCATATTCATCAGAATTAATCAGTTCAATTTCATGTATCGACATTTCTGCAATGGAATACATTGGATCTTCCATGTAAGCACCGTCATGGTGCACCACTGAATTGATCTCTTCTTTATATGATTGGGTAGCTCCATTGAGTACCCTGTATGGCAGACTTGTAGATCCCATACTATTGGGGATATCAATCGGAGAAATCTGTTGGTTAATCAATGTTTCTAAATTACTAAGACGTTGTAAAATCTGTTTATTCACATTCTTGGATTGCTTTTTTGCGGGGGCTACTGTCTTGCCCTGGTTCAATGAGCTACCAGGGTCCATTCCTTGAAAAGCCGACATCATATCAATACTGGTTCCCATGAAATTTTCTAGTTTCCCATTAACATTTGTTCCAGTTGTCACAGGAGGATTTCCATATCGTTTGTTTAGCAATTCATTAATAAAAGTCGAATCAGTCGAAGCCGATCGTAAGTTTCCTCCTAAGGTACTTATAGATTTCATCAAAAACAAATTTCCACCATTCGTGGTACTTCTACTCAAATGTGTTTCTTTTGATTTACCATTGTTAACAAAGGAAGAGCCGGTTCTTTTACTTCTTTTGAAAGTTGATTGCTTTCTCGCCTTCTTGATTAGTAAACTGAAATCATCATCATCAACATCACTATCGTTATCATGGAAGCCATTTTTGTTCGGTACGCGATTTTCGTTCGTTAATATATGCATAAGCTCATCGTCATCATAAAAGTCTTGGGATTGGGAGAGAAAGGTAAAATGCTTATTATCAACTTGTTGAATTATCATTCGTTGGTGTACGAATGATCTTGCCCATTCATAGACATAGATAACAACAATAATAGGAATTTTAAGAAAATATAACGATGAATGGATCATAAAAACAACCATTTTGTAGAACTGTACCAAAATCGAAGTTGATTTATACTTTTTTGAATTTGTATAATTGAGCTTTGCAATTCGGAAGTATAAAATCAAATTTGCTGTACGGAAGAAATTGAAATCTTCATGATTATTCTTATGCACTTTGGAAAAGACCCCACTCAACACAATCGCTAAAATTGAACCAACAATGAATTCAATCAAGAATAAATATGCCATCAACATGACTTGGCCAAGTACATTATAATCTTCCCAATTCAACCACACGGATGGAGTATATCCAAAGAAGATCTTCACCATGTCAAATAAAATAGTCGAACTTGATTTGTTGCTTGATAATGCTAAAAAACTAAAGTAAAATCCGGAAATTAATGAGAAAAACAAGCAAATTAATCCAACCAAATTCAACGCCATTTTCGACAATGATGAAATAATCAAGTTGAAGAATTGGTAATTGTTCAATATTGACAAAATTCTAGGCAATAATACTATTGGGATCAAACTGAACAAATCCTCAAAGTAAACAGATGAAGTGAGTTTCAAGACAAAAGAAACATCAAGCAAGATGACTAGTACCAAGTCGATATGATTCCAAATTACCAACTTCATAAATTGATATTCTATATTGATCATTTTCAACAAAAATTCAATATTAAAGTTCAACGTGATGAGCCAAAATATTACTTGTAAGCCTTTTAAAACATAGTTGTTTTGAGGATTTTGGTTTTTTAGTAAGGTAATAAAGGTATAGATAACCATGAAAAATACTAATCGCAAGTTCATGACTAATGACTGGTACTTGGGAACAATATTTGACCTGTGAACAATTTCTCGAAATGATATTTGTGAGAATTGATAATTTGTGAGTTCAGAACTAGTTATGAGACCTAGTTCTTCATCTTCAATTTTAACATTATTAAAGATTAGTTCACCATCATGGAATCTTGTCAAGATTCGGATGATGATAGGCTGGCTTAAGAAATTCTTTGATTTCGATAGCACGCTGAGTTCTAATGTGTTGAAGGTTTGACGCTTGTCAGGATGAATAAACTCATTATTCAAAAAATTCTGAAAGAGCAAATTGATACGGTTGAACGAATCATATTCCCGTAACATTCGAATTGCCAAGAGTTCACATAAATCAGCTTTTGTTACCAACAATTCTTGACAAATAAGATTACTTTCAGATTGAATCAAATATTCGTATCGTAACAATAGTAGAATGAATATCAAACTGGGGGGAACTTTCAGAGGTTTTCCTACTGCGATCGAACCGTAGTAGGGGTAATTTTGCTTTTGATTCTTCGAAGTAGGAGGTGGTCCAAATCGTGGAATACAGTCAGTAGGAAGTGTTGATACAACTCTTTTCAATTTGGATGAAAGTGACTTGTTGTCTGATATATTCAAAATTGAAGTTACAATTGGCTTTACCAATGTCAAATGTATTTCAGGGGATTTCAATTGTTCATATTTTAAACTCAATACTACTTTTTTATTGATCTGTCTTTGAATACGAAAGTATAGGTACTTGAACTCTAACCAAATATATCGGTGCTTGAAATTGATTGTTGTTGCACTAGTTTGATTGCTACTAGCACTGAAGTCTCTTACCTTCATCGGCAAGGTGCAAGGTAACTAACAATTCTGGTTCAATTCACGAACAGGTAAAGAAAGATGCATAAACTTAGATCATTCCTCCTAATTGCTGTGCTGTAAGACCCTTGGTGAAACGTATTTGAACAGCCCCATACTTTTCCCAATTGGTAAAAACATAAATAAAAGGTTCTCCTGTAGATAAAAAAAACTCGTCTCTATGTTTACTGAACTTGATGGTTAATGAAATTGTAAGCTTTTCTTCCATTCTCTTCCCCAAGTATCGATATAAACTGTTCCTTTGACAATTGTACGAGCTGTTCTATGTTTTTAACTTTTTGGATAATCAAGTAATAGTTTACGTGGTTTATACCGGGAATGTTCTGAATAAAATCAATTGGATCATCATTTAGACTAGGTGGTCCACCGTCTTCCGTTACCACTGATTTGTTTACTCCTTTATCCATGGCTGTTCCCAAATCTGGTTCTTCTTGGTTGGCTTTCAATTCCAAAAATATTTGTGCTGTTTCATATGGAGAACTGGACCAAATAATTTTAAGTTTTGGAAATGAGATCAACAATGACATAATCTTCGTACGAATATTGTTCTGTAAAAACTCATTTGTGGTAGGATTCAATACATTGACTTTTCGAAACTTGGCTTCAGAAAATGGCTCTAATGAAAACGATTTATTTCCATCAAACTCAATCAATAAAGTAGGAATTTCATAATGTCGAAACATTTGTTCACATTGTTCATATAATCGACCACTTTTGAAACTTGAAATCAAATCAGGTATAGATTTCCTTTCGATACAAATCTTGGGCGATACAATATAATCCCCAACTGTAATCATGCATGGAACGACAGTAATACCAATTCTATAAAGTAAATTGGGAAGCTCAGATCGGAACTCTCTCACATCAACAACTACTCTTAATTCATCAGTATCTCTTCTAAACTTAGAACCTCCGGCAATTCTAGTATTCAACACTTGCGATTTTTGAATCTGAAATTTGTAGTTATCTTCAGGTACTTCAAAATGTCTACTTAAATTTGCCTTCTCCTTAATCAACTTTGTAAATGCTTCTTTCTCCTTCTTTATTGTGAGCAAATGCTTTTGTTCTTCAACAGATGTACCGTAGTACATAAAGTAGGTCTTGGATGGATGTTCTTTATTGATAGCTTGATAAATTTCCACTCTTCTAATGAACGCAAGATTTGGCTCGTACATAATAATATACGACGGCGCAAGTTCATGTAGTAATGCATCACTAGAGCGTTCATTATATGCTTGAATTATGATCTGGTCATCCTTGTTGACATGCTCGATATTGATAACCTTAATGCCCAGCAGCGATTCATCATCAAAATCCAGAATCTCTATAACATCATTTTGTGCACTGTGAGCATATGGGTCATTCTCAGTTTCAGTGCTCATCTCTTCTTGGTTTGATTTTTGCAACCGTTTCAATATCTCATCGTCAACCTCGATTGCCCCGTTGATTTGGTCCACAGCCGATCCATATAGTCTTGACACTTGAGCGACAGCAGATGCTCCTCTTGTTCGTCTTCGTTTACTTATCGGTTCTCCTTGTCTACTAAACGTTCTGGATGTTACAATTTCTTCTCCATTCCTATGCATGTGTTCTTCCTCACCACTGGCAGCAGAGTTCAACTCTGTATCCTTTGCATGTATTTCCGTGGTCAACTTACTAGCTAAAGCATTAACTTCTTTCCAAGTCAAGTACTCGTTCAATTTGCGCACCATATACTTCCTGAACTTGAACGACTTTTTATTTGTGTTTGGGTTGGTTACTTCCTTCATGTTTAGAAGCAACGTACTCAATTGATTCACTATACTGGTAGTTGAACACATGATCAATATTGGGCCGTCGCTTTTGTTCGATTGTAATGATTTTTCCAATAAAATGTCGTCTATCAAAATAGCAAGCTGTTCCCATTTTGGTAATTCTTCAAGTAAGTATTCTTCTTTAGTTTCGATAGAGATTTCTTCGTCGATAACTTCCCGTTCACTTACTCTAATCTTTGCTAAAGCTCTCTCCCTAGCGTATGAAATAATTGTGTTGGATTCATCAAGATTCAACCACGGACTCATTGATATAGGTCTTCCAGTAGCAGTCACTGAGTGCTTGATATTTTGGTCAACAATGCCTTGTACAATTTGGTAGAAACTAACAGAATCTAACGTAATTAAAGACCGTAATAGCTCAGTTAATGTTCCCAAGTCCTGGATCAATTGCTTTGAAGTGTAGGTTAATCTATGCCACTGTGACTCCACAGACATCCTGATACGTCGTACAAAATCTTCGTCGTGAACATTGTCCATTTCCCAGTATTCAGTCGCAAGCTCATCGTTGTGTCTTTTGAGTTCTTGCAAACAAGCTTGGATACATGAAAGAATTGCCTGTTGAATCTTGGTCATCTTATACGACAATTTAACGTTAATTTCTGTGACAAACTTGGTGGACTCCAATTCTCGTTTTTGACGGTTTGACAACGCTTTCCCTCTCATGTTCAAAGATGACGAGACTTCAACATGGAATCTGGGCCATAGCATGACGTTTGTAAGTCGTAACATTTTCAATCTTGATGCCAATGGTGTAAACCCAGTAAATAGCTCAGGGTCATCCGATAAGGCTTTTATAAATCCCCAGTCATTTCCATCTCGATAAAGACTAATAACGAACGAATCATTAGATGTTTCTTTCAACCTTTCTGCGTGCAATACAAAGAGTCCAGTGATATCATTTGCGTCAATTATACCCGATAATAAGTCCACAACCAATACTTGTGCGTTAATCGTGACAATTCCGCCGTTATTGTAAGTGCTTTTACGTTTTGTAGATGTATTGTGGGTATCACCAGATACGACGGTGAAATGGGGGTCACCATCACCACCGTCTAGCCAATGCAAATCCATCAATTCTTCCTGTAGACGAGTTATTTCGCTTTCTCTTGCGTTCAAAATGAAAATCAATCCTCTTTTCTCCTGTTGTTTGGCACTAGGGCCATTCTGTAGCATGACAAATGGAGAACTCAAAGCGTGCAAAAGATTAGCACAGATTAAATCCCACCCCAAACCACGTCCTAAAATGAGTAACGCGTCTCTCGTAAGCATTTCCTCAACTATTGTCTGCTGGTACTTCAATGGCAACGTACAATTGACTTCTCTTTCTGGGTATACCGCAACAGTCTGAGGCTCATCGAATTTAACGGGAATTTCACTACCACCACCATCGTTTATATCATCGTTCACTTGTATGACTGGTTCGTGATCATCTGCTTCGTCTCCGACGAATAACGACGACATTGGAAAAAAAGCCCATACCTCAGCAATCGTGGTTAAATCTGCGTGAGAAATTAAATTTACGATAATCGAGACAAAACTCATCTCCCACGAAAAACTATATATCGGCGCCAATCGCACTATTTACATGTCGTTCGACCCAAGGAAGTACGGTAGTGTTCTGTCAGCGTGTTTGAACGACGATGTTTGCTTTAATATTGTCCATATCACCAACATCTCGAAATCATGCTTGAATCAGCTCGATGATTGGAAAGAGTTTGATGATCCAAACTCTATAGCTGTAGACAGATTAGCCAATTCGAACAATAAGACGGGAAAAGTGATTCGCGAAATTAACATGGAGGACTCGGTTTCCACCGTTGCGACTTCGGACAAATTCAAGTTGGTGTTGTGTGATCCCCACAACAACTACTGCTTTGGGTACGAATTGGACCATCCATTGCCATTTTTACGGAATGGCGCGTCGAGAGAATCACCATTGCCGGTGAAATTGGGCGGGAGATTGGTGGTGAAGAAAGGGACAATGATACAAAATGGAGTATTGCTACTTACTCCCAAAAACTGTACCTACTTGGGGTTAAATGCGTTAGATTCGGACCTTATACAGAAGCTAAATAATGGCATTGTGAAGAAAAACATCGAATTGCTTGAAAATCAGCTTCGCCAGTCGTGATTGGGGTCCATTTCACGTCGACGGTTATACCATGGAAACTACGGCTCACTATGGCTTGACAATTGAACTTGTCCATCGCTCCATCCGATTTCTAGAGCTTCCATGGGATTTCTAGTTATTGACCTAGCAAAATGTTCCACAATCCTAATTCGTCCTGGAAATCGTGGTGTATTATACTCACGAGAACGTAGTTGTCGTTAATGGAATTTAACAACTCGTATGTATTGCTGTTCTTCTTGTAACATCTGGCCCATTCGACCCACAAATGGAACGCTTCTTCGTTCCATGCCTTGAACGATTCATAGTCGATAATGGTGGGTTGCAACACTTCTTTCATAGGGAAAATCCCCCATGTTACGGCGTTCTTGGTGTTACGATCATTGCCGATTCTCAAGTTGGAGGTGACATTACCCTTGCTGTCACCAGCAAAATATGTTATAGTTTTGTCGTTGGTAAATTGCTGTATACTTGGTAACACCTTGTTTTTCCATTCATCTTTGGGGATAAATAATTCCACAAACGCTTTCTGATACAACACACCACCTTTTGGACCCCATCCAAGAATCTTATCTGAAGATTTACACCCATTAATGGCAGGTTGTGATGCCAATGAGAACCAGCCTTTGCTATTCAACTCAAATAATTGTTCTTGAATTAATGCTGTTTCTGGTGACAATGGTTGGTCTACCCAAGGAAGCAATTCTGTCTTCCCAGATAAATAATTAATAAACACTTTGGTAATGTCACCTACCTTTTCTGGAGTTCCCCATTTAGCTGAAGCCTCTTCTGGCGAACTGATCTTCAAACTTGGCCCATAACCATCAATCTCACCATAAGCAGGAGAATTGGAATCACCAAATCTACCATTGGGGAAATCATCCCAAATAGCATCTTTGATGGTAAGATCCTTACCCGTGGAAATACCTCTGATGGTTTTTTTGTCTTGTAAAGCTCTTGAAGTAACCAACCGTTTAGCCAATTCTTGTGGACTGATTCCAGCAGACTTTCTTCTTTTTGGTATAACGCTTCCGTTTACAGGCAGAATATCGCCATCTGAATCAGATGCGATGGCATCTTCATTATCATTATTGGAATTCACTTCATCAAGAATTGGTCTCAAAACACTGGAGGTCTCTATAATTGAGGCACTGGCTTTTTCCAAGTTCAAACAATAGAAGTGGTAACCCTTGATTCTATTTCCAACTGTACTATCAATTTTCTCGATCATTTCTGACACAATGTCCACCCCAATGTTTTTGACATGGTCGTCATCGCTCAGATACAAGTTCAATTTCGATTCGATTTCTGAAGGAACAGAAGCATGAGACAATCTGGTTGCTCTTGTAAACACTTTATATGTTGTAACTGGCATCAAGCCCGGAATAAGAATTATGTCTTCCAACTGAGAATACGACCTCAATAAAGATTCATATTGGAAGAACTTATCGGTATCGAAAAACAACTGAGTAATGATGAACTCAGCTCCTGCCTCGACTTTTTCAATCAAATATGGCATATCGTTCTTTGGATCCTGTCCAGATCTATCTGACCCTTCTACATGTCCTTCTGGGTATCCTGCAACCCCAATGCAGAAATAGTCACCATGGTTCGCTTTAATGTACTTTACCAAATCAACGGCGTTGACAAAATCACAATCAGGGGTCCAGTATTCCTCTGTTCTCGGTGGATCACCACGTAATGCCAATATATTTCTGATGCCATTCTTTTTAGCACTAGCTAATGCTTCATCAATGATCTGCTTATTGGTGTTGGTACAAGTCAAATGAAGAACGGTGGTCAAGCCCAAGTCTTTCTGACAAGTGGCAGCAAGTTCAAGCGACTTCTCGCTGGTGGAACCACCAGCACCCCATGTAACAGTAATAAACAACGGATTGAGTGCTGACATTCTGTTCAATCTCGCCAATAAGTTACGAAACCCACCATCGGTCTTTGGTGGGAAAAACTCAAACGATACAAATCGCTGGTTGGGCTTCAACAGAAGAATCTTCTCCTTGACTGTAGACATTCTCGCAACTTCACAAAACTTTACCGTTTGCCCGACTTGTGTTGTGGTTAATTCGTAATTTGAAAGATTGACTCGTTAGACGTCAAAATCGGCGCTACCAAGTGCTCTTCGGTGAAATTTCGGTTCCATGGGTGCAAAATATGCCAGGGCACAAACTGGTGGGAACAAGTTGTACTTTGTGTGGGCTTGCCATCGTTGATGATGTTGTGCTACATTTGAAGTTATTTGGGAAAAGCGTACTTCAAATTCGTTGGATTTTGACGTATATACCTGTACTTGAAAGAATAGATGTATCTTGTAACTCCTGATAAGGCCAACAATTTACCGAAAATCACCACTCAGCCAAGACCACACGGACCAGCTTTGTGTTGTGTTGATCTTAACCAAAGCATCCAACCATAACCCTACGGAACACTTCGGATTGTATATATTTATCTATGGAGCACTATGGTGCAGAAAAATTTCGGGCTTGGAGTGCGGTGTAATCGCAAACCGTCACTTGATAGGCACCAGGAGGACTATACTGCACTGTACTCACCTCTATTGCTGTTTCCGGTCACTTTCTCGATGATTTCTCGGATAAAGTGAGGCAAACCTCTCAACAAATCAAGGAAATTCTCCAATACTTCAGACAACGCCGATTGGAAATCTATGGAGTTCCCTTTGTTGTACTGGAACCATGCTCCACCAATAATATAAATACTCAAAAACAATACCATGAAGATAAAAATCCACGTAAACCACCCCCACGATTCACCATCATCTGGTTTAGGTTTCTTTTCCTTTGGAGGAGGCTTTGTCTTGTCATCTTTTGACGTAATGCATCCAGCTTTGGAGTTCACTGACGCAATCAATTTTTTATCGTCCCATTGCTCCAATTTGAATTCTCCGTTTCCGTCCTTGTCACAATTGAAAATCAATTCGGCGTCAATCAAGTTGTCACCCCAGTTTGCCCCAGTATATGATATTTTGATCCCTTTGTCGTCTTCCATAGGATGGTAAGTTTTCTGCAAGTTTGAATTAAACCCGATAATCTCGCTAACGACGGATTTCTTTGAATCTTTCTCGAGATTGATTTTTGTGATTCCACAAATATCGGAGTTTTTAGGACATTGGTCGACGCCATCAATCGATTCACATATTCCAAAATACCATGTCACATTTGTCTGGGTTGGAGGCGTATCTTTAAGGAAGGTTACACTGTTGATACCCCGTATCAGCTCAAGGTCATACTTTTCTAGTTCTTTCACAGAACAGTCAATTGCAAATGTAGCGTGAATGAGCCCCAACACTAATATTAGTTGAGAAAGCATCGTTGGTGTTTGGTGTCTCATACTCTTGAAGTGAAAATGACATTTTGTAGAAGGCATCCGTCACGTGAGTGAGGAATGTTACACAAACCTAAAATATCGAGAGTTGCAAGTTGGTTTGTGGAACAGGAAAGAGAGCAACAAGTGGGCGCAACGGATGAAGGCTGCAAGACAGTGAGGTAAGTGGGGATTGTGCTTTAACGAATTGGTTAGACACTTTTTGAGTAATGTGTGTTTGCAGCAATAAATTTGGTTGCGTAACGTTCAAACAGTAGAAAATGGGCAGTAAGCAGCCATGACCGTTGGTGCTGACATTCTACTAGGTCGAGGAACGAACGGGAACTAATGGGAAACCTTCGTCCATTGTTTGTTGTTTTTGGTGATATACCGCAACCACTCTATCGGGTTTGCACACTAGTAAAAGTGTTTACACTACAGCTCTGGACACACCAGAAGGACATTGCTAGTATTCCCTGCAACCAGAAGTAGGATTGCGTGGTCATCGTCGGTGGTGTGGGGTTACTAGACGGTGTGCATGGTAGCGCTGGTACAAAGAATCCGTTCCCCAGGTCTTGACCAGCAGCGAGAATGTGTCAGGGAAATGCAGTCACACGTCCGACCACTGCTGCTACCATCCATCACACTGTTGTCTACTTACTGACCGCAAGAAATGCAGTTAAATTTAGACCAGGCTACTTGTTAGCGAGAAACGTACACGATTCGCAGTACTGCCTACGAACTTCTGTCATTTCTGCCACCCCAACACCACTCCACTGCTCGGAACAACTGCAAGCAGTGTCTACCACGGAGCGTAGTGCGCAGTGCGCAATGCGTAGAAATACGTGGTGCAGTGCATTACTGAACCATCGTCACTCACGTCCCACTCTTCCCATACTCTTCTCACCCGTCCCGTGCCATTCCGTGTCCATCGTTCCATACCGTCCTTATCGGATTGTCTCCATTCAGAACGTCAAATCTGGCGGTAAATAAGCGCTTCACGTGAGATTGATTCTCCACAATTTTCAACCTCGGATAATCAAACTACATGTGCAGATCGATTACCATACTACTATAAAGGGCAAGCGAGATTACAATTTTGACACGAGGTTTTTCTTCATCCTGAGTCTTACACTATGGTTAAAGTTACAGTTTGTGGTGCTGCTGGTGGTATCGGCCAGCCATTGTCTATGTTATTGAAGTTAAATCCCCAAGTGTCCGAGTTGGCATTGTTTGATATTGTCAACGCTAACGGGGTAGCAGCTGATTTATCCCACGTCAACACTCCTGCCGTGGTCACTGGCCACCAACCTGCTTCCAAAGAAGATACTACTGCCATCACCCAGGCATTGACTGGTACTGACTTGGTCATCATTCCAGCTGGTGTCCCAAGAAAGCCGGGTATGACCAGAGCCGACTTGTTCAACATTAATGCTGGTATCATCCGTGATTTGGTTGCCAACATTGCCAAAACCGCACCAAAAGCAGCAATTTTGATCATCTCCAACCCCGTTAACGCTACTGTTCCTATTGCTGCCGAAGTGTTGAAGAAGTTTGGTGTGTTCAACCCTAGAAAATTGTTTGGGGTCACCACGTTGGACTCCGTCAGAGCAGAAACTTTCTTGGGTTCAATCTTAAAACAAGATCCTGCCAGATTAAGAGGTAAAATTTCCGTCATTGGTGGTCACTCTGGTGACACCATTGTTCCTCTCTTGAACTTTACCCCAGAAATCAAGCAACAAGTCGCCAAGTTGTCTAATGCTGACTACAAGGAATTTGTCCACAGAGTCCAATTTGGTGGTGACGAAGTTGTCAAGGCCAAAAACGGGGCCGGTTCTGCTACTTTGTCCATGGCTTATGCTGGTTACAGATTTGCCGAAAATGTGTTGAACAGTTTGGCTGGAAGAGTCCACAACCAAGATATTCCTGATTCATCATACATTTACTTGCCTGGTGTTCCAAACGGTCAAGATTTGGTCAACAAATCGTTGAAGGGAGCCGAATTCTTCAGTGTTCCTGTTGTGTTGAAGAACGGTCAAGTCGATTCGTTCATTAACCCATTTGCTGATTTGAGTTTATCTGACGCAGAAAAGCAATTAGTTGACGTTGCGTTGGTTGGTTTGGAAAAGTCAATCGCCCAAGGAACTAATTTCGTGAAAAGTGGCAAATTATAGATTAAGTATTTATTGACAAATCCATTGCTTTGTAATGGTGTCTATGCACATATTTTTAACTGGTTTTTAATGTATATGAATAGGCCAAATACAATGGAGGAATTCTAGTGATATTTAGGTGTAGGTTTTGTGTGGGGAGTTCTTGGTAAAAACTAGAGAATTGACAGTCAAAATTTGCCTGCCTCTCCACTACGTCTACGTAAGTGATTGTGATTCATATTTAAGGGTAGGAAATCTGTTGATTGGTTTATTTTCCAAAGTGGGTTAAATCACTTTTTTATCCATAAATTCTGAATACTTTTTACAGAATTTTTCAAAAATCTAAAACAGTAATAAAAAAGTAAAGATACTTAAATAGTCGAAAGTGACTTACATCAGTTTCGAGGACAATTTTTCAACTATTGCAATTCGTTTTTGTTCAATTTTAGAGTCCTTTTACTAATATATCCGCATTTTTGGTTTAACCAACCGTTTTTACACAAAGAGGGTTGAATTTTATCTTTTGTGAATCGTAGAGAGTTTGTAGAAAGTTTACTAGAGTTGAATGGAAAAAAATTGGGAAGGATACGGGAAGAAAGCTAACCCGAAAGTTAATATTTTTGACAAATAGGGCCACTTGACTTATTCTGTTTTTTTGACTCAATAATTTCATGGTCCACAGGTTTTTTTTTAACTACAATGCATTTATTGTTGTTCTAGTTAGAGAGAATGGTTCTTGGTTACTCAGCTAATCTTTACCACCGACTAATTGTCTTTTTTAGAAGCCATTCATGCGCCCGTTTTTGGCAATTATAAAAGCATTTTCTCAGAGATTTTGTGGCACGGGCTCTGAAGAATACGTCGTGCTTCAACATCATTTCTATAGATATAATTATACAAAAAAATTTTTTTTTAACTAAAATGCATTTATTGCTTTATCTGTTCAGACTATATAACTAACTATATACTTATTTAGTTTGGAAGAGAAAATAAATGCAAAATAAACTTAATAATGTGAGAATAGATTTTAAGAAATAAATATAGTACTTTTTTTAATTTTTTTTTAAATAAATTGCATTTATTGCTTTATTTACTTAAATTATACAAGTGAGTGTCCGTATGAGCATGGGAAGCGTGAAAAATTTTTTTTTTTTTTTTAACTAAAATGCATTTATTGCTTTATGTACTTAGAGTA
>ERZ778017.649-NODE-649-length-44235-cov-77.456655_pt1 | contig 44235 bp, 42 predicted proteins | sample MGYA00375747_ERZ778017 | MGnify/ENA primary metagenome ERZ778017 (study PRJEB29350, sample SAMN05509838) | bioreactor metagenome | biome: bioreactor; material: wastewater | place: South Africa: University of Cape Town | collected 2014-03-17 ...
CAGCCAGGTCAGCGTGGGATACGCGTGCAGTTGCTCGCGGGCAACGCGGGCCAGTGCGGCGGGATCGACGCCGTCCTGGCCCAGGAATCCGTGGGAATGGCTGGCAGTGCGATTGCGTCGCTTGCCGCCGTCGATGATGAGCACGCTGCGGCGCGCCCGCAGCAGCTGCAGGGCCGCGGCCATGCCCGAGTAGCTCCCGCCGATGATGATGACGTCATGCTTCATGCCGGTGCCTCGATCGATGGGCGCCATGGCGGCGCGCGAAATCCGCGGCCAGCGCGGCCAGGGTGACTGACTCGAACCGCTGCAGCAGCAGTGCCTCGGCGTCGGCGAAAGCGGTGTCCAGCGCCGCGTTGATCGCCTGCTCGACGAGGCATTCGGGATGTTCGTTGCGGTTGCCCACGGCGAACAGCGCGGGCTCGCCCAGCGCTTCGTGCAGCTGGCGCAGCGTGACCTTGGAGAGGTCCGCCGAAATGCGCCAGCCGCCGGCGTGTCCGCGATCCGCCGTGACCAAACCAGCCTCCCGCAGCAGGCCCATGGTGCGGCGAACCACCACCGGATGCGTGCCCAGGCACTGCGCCAGCGCATCGGATGTCATCGGCGTATCGCGCTCGGCCATGTGCAGCAAGGCGTGGAGTACGGCGGAAAGTCGGCTGTCCCGTTTCATGTAACAAACGATGTTACGTTAGTGCCTCCATGTCAAGCGGCGAGGGCAGCATGTCTTCTTTCAACGATCCCCAGGCGGTAGCGCGATACACGGACGGGCCGCTGCGGCAGGTGCCCGGGTTGCATGCGCTCCACCAGATGGCCGGCCTGCTCCTGCACGAGCACGTGCCGTCCGATGGGCACGTGCTGGTGCTTGGCGCCGGTGGAGGCCTGGAGCTCAAGGCATTCGCCGAAACCTGGCCGCGCTGGCGTCTGCTTGGCGTCGACCCGTCGGCACCGATGCTGGAATTGGCCGTCCAAACGCTGGGGTCGCTGGCGCCGAGGGTGGACTTGCTGGAGGGCACCATCGATGCGGCTCCGGCCATCGAATTCGACGGCGCGGTTTGCCTGCTGACCATGCACTTCCTGTCCGTCGCGGAGCGCTTGCAGGCGCTCCGCGAGCTGAGGCGCCGATTGAAGCCGGGCGCCCCGCTCGTGGTTGCCCATCACAGCGTTCCCGCTGCTCCCCACGCAAGGAAGCGCTGGCTGCAAAGGCACGTGGCCTTCATGGCTTCCAACGGCGTGCCGGTTGCGGACACGGCCAGGACCATCGAAGCGATGGCCAGCCGTCTCCCGCTGCTTTCTCCCGAAGCCGAGGTCGACTTGCTGGAGCAGGCCGGCTTCGAGCGGCATGAGCTGTTCTATGCGGCTTTCACGTTCAAGGGATGGGTGGCGTATGCGGCTTCGTGAAAATCCTCCAACCTCACGCCTCGATCGGCAAAGGCTTGTGCGACAGACAGACCGCGTGGATGCCGGGCGTCATCGTCTTGCCGGCCGGCAGCCATTCGATCGGGTCGCCGCGGGCGCACCGAATCCGGCGGGAAGCCACATGCTTCAGCGCGCGGTCATGCCGCCATCCACGCGGTAATTCGCGCCGGTCAGGAACTTGCCGCGATCCGACACGAGCAGCGCAACGACTTCGGCGATGTCCTCGGTGGCGCCGATGCGGCCAAGCGGCAGAAGCTGCAGCCACGCGTCCGTGGAAAATCCCGGCGTCGTCCTGGCGAACTCGTCGGAGCCCGGCGTGGCGATGACGCCGGGCGACACGACGTTCACGCGGATTGCCGGCGCCACTTCCAGGGCGAGCGTGCGCGAGTAGTACTCGAGCGCCGCCTTTGCAGCGCCGTAGTGAGCAAAGGCGCCGAACGGCATCGCCGCCGCCGCCGAGGATATGTTCACGACGGCTGCAACCTTCGAGTCCCGAAGCGCGGGGAGGGCGGCGTTGGTGAGGCGGATCGCGGCGAAGAGGTTGAGCTCGAAGCTGTCGTGCCATGCCTCGTCGGGGATCGTCGAGACCCCTCCCAGAAACGCGCGCGCACCGCCCGCGTTGTTCACGAGGATGTCGAGGCCGCCGAGCGCCGCGATCGCCTGTGTCGCGATCGCCTCCACGCCTTCGCTAGTGGCGACGTCGCCGGATACGAACGTTGCCCCGGCGGGCATGTCGTCGTCGGGCTTGCGTGCGGCGACCACGACCTTGGCGCCGGCATCGAGCAGGCGCTGCGCGATCGCCGCGCCGATGCCGCGTGTGCCTCCGGTGACCAGGGCACGGCGGCCGGCAAGTTCTTTCGGGAAATCGGATGGGTTGGACATGGGATGTTCCTTGGTAGAGGTCGATGTTCATCGCGCCGTGATCCGGCCCGCGGGGTGGTCACGATCGTGTCGTGATCACCCGGCATCGCTCACGGCTCCTTCTTGAATTTCGAATAGGTCGTGGAAAATCAGTGGGGCGGATGACTCGCGTCAGCGCTTCTGAAAAGCTCGTGGTGAATGCCGGCCGGGCCTGGCGCGTCAGATCTGCGCCAGCCCGCCATCGACGGCGAGCTCGCTGGCGGTCATGAAGCCGCTGTCCGACGACGCGAGAAAGGCCGCCGCTGCCCCGATCTCCGCCGGTTCGGCCATGCGCTGCAGCGGGTTCATCGAGGCGAACACCTTCATGCCTTCCTCGCCCACCGCGGCCTTGGCCAGTTCGGTCGCCGTCGGCCCGGGCGACAGCACGTTGACCCGGATGCCGGTGCCCTTCAGGTCCTGCGCGAAGGTCTTGGCGAGGTTGCGCACGGCGGCCTTGCTCGCGCTGTAGACGCCGAACGCCGGGGCGCCGGTGGTGCCGGCGCTCGATCCGGTCAGGATGATCGAGCCGCCCGGGCCCATCAGCGGCAGTGCCTTCTGCACCGTGAAAATCGTGCCCTTCACATTGGTGTCGAAGGTTTCGTCGATGTGTTCGGCGGTGATCTCGCCCAGCGGAAGCAGGCTGCCCGTCCCGGCGTTGGCGAACACGATGTCGAGCGTTCCGCGCTCGGCCTTCACCGTTGCGTAAAGCCGGTCGAGATCGGTCGGGTCCGAGACCGAACCCTGCACTGCGCGGGCGTTGGGGCCGAGTTCGGCCACCGCGGCGTCGAGCGCTTCCTGCCGACGGCCGTAGATGAAGACGAAGGCGCCGTCCTCGATGAAGCGCTTTGCCGCCGCGCGGCCGATGCCGGTGGCGCCGCCGGTGATCACCGCGGTCTTTCCATGCAACTTGCTCATGTCATGAATCCTGGATGGGGTTGCAACTGCCGAAGCAGTGATGGGGATGGCGCGCCGATCGCGATCCTTGTCGCGATGGCCGTACGCGCTCAGGGCTGCTGCTTGAACAGGTCCTGGAAAATCAGCGGGCCCCAGACGCGGCCGCGTGCCTGCACCAGGGTGCCGCCTTCGTCGAACCTGCCGAGGTTGACGGGGGCGAAGCCGAGTCGCTTGGCAAGGTCCGCCACTTGCGCGGTGGCCGCTTCGTCGTCGCCCGACAGGAACACCACCCGGTGGCCGCCCTGGACGTTCGGGTCGGTGGTCAGCGTGCGCGCCAGCAGGTGATTGAAGCCCTTGACGAACCTGGCGCCGGGGAACGACCTGGCGGCGAAGGCGGAGGAGGGGAGGCCGTCGAGCGTTTCGACGGGGGCATTCGTGTTCATCGCGTCGATGATCGTCTTGCCCTTCCAGTCCGGAAGCGCCTTGCCGACGTCCTGGTGCGCCTCGAACAGCACCGCCAGGATGATCACGTCCGCCTTGACCGCTTCCTGCAATGTCCGGGGGATGACCTTGGGGCCGATCGCCTGCGCTTGGGGCAACAGGGCTTCGGGCGGCCGCCGACTGGCGATCGTGACCTCGATGTCGTTGCGGGCGAACGCGCGGGCGAGGGCCTGGCCTATGGAACCGAAACCGATGATGGCGTAGCTCATGGGGATGATCCTTCTTGAGTGGAGTGATCCGGCCTGTTCGAGCCGGTTGCCCCATCTATCTGGGTCGCTTGACGCATCAATCCAATTGACGAAATATCGCTTGATACGATCTATTTTCTGGATAACCGATGCTCGACAACGTCACCATCAACCAGCTGCGTGCGTTCGTTGCGGTGTGCGACCAGGGCAGCTTCTCGGGTGCCGCGCGCAAGCTCGCGCGGGCGCAGTCGGCCATCAGCCACGCGATCAAGGCGCTGGAGAGTGCGTTCGACGTCGAGCTGTTCGAGCGCAACACGCGCAAGGCCCAGCTCACCGCGGCGGGGCGCAGCCTTCTGCCGGACGCCCGGGCGGTGATCTCGCGTACGGAGGAAATGAAGAACCGCGCCGGCGCGATCGCCAAGGCCGGCGTGCCGCAGGTATCGGTGGCGGTCGACGCCTACTTCCCGCGCGCCCACCTGGTCGACGGCTTGCGCACGCTGCAGGAAGAGTTTCCGACCGCCGCGATCAACCTGCGCATCACCACCATGCAGGGCGGCGAAAAGCTGGTGCTCGAAAAAGTGTGCGCGCTGGCCGTCACCATCAACGACGTGCCGGAAGTGAACCCGCAAGCCATCGAACGCCACTGGCTGCGCGAGGAGGAGATGGTGACGGTATGCGCGCCGTCCTATCAGCTCGCTTCGACACCCAAACCCATCCCGGTGGACGAGTTTGGCCGATACATACAGGTCATCGTCACGGACAACCAGCCCGGCGCCGAAGAGAGCCAGCAGGGTGTAGCCGGCAAGCGCCAGTGGCTGGTCAACGACCTGGGCGCCAAACGCGACCTGCTCAAGGCCGGCCTCGGCTGGGGACACTTGCCACGGCACCTGGTCAGCGAGGATCTGGCAAGCGGAGCGCTCGTCGAGCTTGAGCGTCGCGCCTGGCACATGGGCCCGCTGACGTTCGTGATCTCGCAGCGCCGGGGTCACGATTTCTCGCCGTGCGAGTTGCGGCTGATCGAGTTGCTCGGGAAACCTCGGCGTTCGCTCGTTTGAAGAAGTGGGAGAAAAGTGTCGGGGGCAATGCGCGACGGATGATGAGGGGCGGAATGGCAGGTTGAGGCCAATCAAAGGAGACCTGGTGAGCTGGCCCGGGTTTGACTGACCCTCTCGGACCGCACGCAGGGTGCCGAGCGAGAATTGCACGTCGAAGTCATGCATTTTCCTGAAGCCCGCGGAGCTCCCGCTTTCCGCGGCCGATCCCGGTGCCGAGTCGGTGCTGCCCATTGATGCCGAGGAGGTTTCCATCTGCCTGGAACAGGCACTGCCTGCCTTGACCTGGTCATCCGCTACGGATGCTTCCGGGGAAGTGGGCGAGGGCCGGGTGGAATTTTCCCGACCCGGTGAGCATGCGACCCGGTCACTGGCGCCGCACTGCTCGCGTCGCTCGGACTGCACCCCGCTGGTACGGCGGCTGTGCGATCAGTTCGGTTGGGTCGCCTTTGACGAGTCGCCCCTGCTGTTCAAGCCTCACCGTCCACCCCCGGCACCGGGTTGAGGGAGACGTGGCTCATTGCCTTTTTCAGCTCCCCCATTCCGCAACCACGCGCGCGGCGACATGCCCACAGACTGGGTGAAAACCCGCGACAGTGACGACGCGTTGCGATAGCCGAGCTGCAGGCTCGCCGTTTTCAGCGAAGCGCCTTGGCGAAGCAGGGCCTGCGCGACGGCAACGCGCCATTGCGTGAGGTACTCGACCGGCGTGTGGCCGACGTGCTGCTTGAAGGCGGCGGCAAATGCACTGCGCGACATGCCGGCGGTCTCGGCCATGGCGGCCAGCGACCAGTCTGCGCCGGGCTGCTCGTGGATCGCGGTCAGTGTGCGCGCCAGCTTCGGGTCCGACAGGCCGGTCAGCATGCCCGGCGGCAGTTTCGCCTCTGCGGGATGGTCGAGCAGCCAGCGCAGCAGTTGCAGCACCAGCACGTCGAACAGGCGGTCGGCCAGCAGGCGCTGGCCGCAGCGTACCCGCTCGGCTTCCGCGAACAGCAGCGCCAGCGTCTGCTCCAGGCCGTCCACCGCCCGCAGCGGCAGCACCAGCAGCGGCGGCAGGGCGCGCGCCAGCGGATGCCGCGCGCCGCCATCGAAATCAAGCGTGGCGCAGACGAAATCCGAACCCTCGGCCGGCGGGTTGTGGAAGCTGTGCGCCAGCGGGCGCGGGTAGAACAACAGGCTCGGTTCGGCCACCTCGATGCGGCGCGGCACACCGCTGCGCGGGCGATGCGTCACCACCAGTTCGCCCCGTCGCAACACGTGCAGGAAACCCCGTCCCGGCCGGGCGTCGAATTGCGCCAACCCGCACAGCGCCCCGGCATGAAACAGGTGCGCCCGCACGTGGAAGCGCTCCATCAGTGACGACAAGCGGTCGAGGGTAGCCATGGTTTGCTTCCGCATCCTGGACGATCAGTGGTATTTCATGGACAAAATAACACCTGTGGAGGGCGCTCCGGGGCGACGCTGGCCCCACGTCGCCAAGCACCCGCCAAGGCGGCACATCCCCGATGAGGAGTCGCCATGTCCACACACCCGCCGTTGCATCCACGCCAGCCGCTCGGCACCCGCGCGCGTCTTGCCATCGCCGTGGCACTGCTGCTGGGCGGTTCGGCCAGCTTCGCCCATGACGGCACCACGCACGCTGGTGGCATCGCCAGCGCACCGGCCAAAGCCGTGCGGGCACCGTTCGACATCGTGCATACCAGGGTCAGCACCGAGGGAAACATCGCCACGTTTCACATCGCCGTATCCGGCAAGGCCGGCGACAGCAAGCCGGTGAAGACCGGCAAGCTCGCCGGCAGCAGCGTGTTCTCCTACGTGTGGCCGACCACGCTCGATCCCTACGTGGTCGGCTTCGAGCACGGCAGCGGCATTCTCGCGTTCGCGGTTACTGCGCATCCCGACTTCGACGACACTCCGTTGTTCGACGAGAACGGCGACGGCGACCCCGGCAACGACGGCAACCTGTGGCACTCGCATTGGGTGGTGCTGCAATCCGACGATGCCTGCGGCAAGGGTGCGCTGAAGGTCGTCGACATCGCCGAGGGCAGCAAGCCGCGACTGCCCAGGACGTGGCCGGGGCTGCCGATCCTGATCGACAGCCCCGGCTGGAGCCCCGTCTTCGACGGACATTCGCTGGAGGTCCGGGTGCCGTTCGACGACATCGGCGCCGTCGACGACGCCGGTTTCGACGGTGTCACCGCCGCCTTGCGCGTCAACGCCAGCGTGCACGATCCGCTGCTGTGCGTTGTCGACGTGTTCAAGGTGGCCTCGGGCGACTTGTCACGACCGGGCAGGGTCAATCGCTGATCGGGGAGGGGCGGCGGCTGGCTGTTCTGTCGTGCGCGGTGCGCCTCGTCTCGCGCATCGGCCAGCCGCCCTGACCCTCCGCCGACGTATTCCGCCAAGCAGGTGATTCGCGCGACTGCGTGGTGTGGCGGTGAGGGGGTGAGACGGGCGCGCTTCGTCCCGACGGCCGCGGGGAGTACCGTGCATCGCATCGGCTGCGTCGCCAGCCATCTGCTTTCCCCTGCTTCATGCCCGACGATCTGGCCTACTTTCCCATCGATACGCCGCTCGGCGTTTTCCTCGTCGCCGAGCGCGACGGAGCCCTGAAAGGCGGCTGGTTCGAGGGGCAGAAGTACTTTCCGGCCATCTCGCCGGAAGCCGGGTGGCGGAAGGCTGCGACGCCCTTGTTGCACGAGGCCGGGCGGCAGCTGGACGCCTATTTCGCCGGCGAGCTGACGCACCTGGAGATGCCGCTGGCGCCGGAAGGCACCGCGTTCCAGCAGCAGGTGTGGCGCGCGCTGTGCGCGGTGCCGTACGGGGAGACGACGACGTACGCGGCGTTGGCGCGGGCGATTGGCCGGCCCGAGGCGTTCCATCCGGTGGGCGCGGCGGTGGGGCGCAACCCGATTTCGCTGTTCGTGCCTTGCCACCGCGCGCTGGGCAGCAACGGCTCGCTGACCGGCTACGCGGGCGGGCTGGCCCGCAAGCGCTGGCTGCTCGATCACGAAGGACGCGAGCGCCGCTTGTTCGATTGAGCCGGGAATGACGGCCCCGACCAGGATGCCTTGTCGGGCGGCTTTGGCATCCAGGTGCAGATCACGGCGGCGCGCGGCCGCCGCTTGAACCCGGCGCCCTCCGCCCCTTTGCTGCCGTTGATTGGCCGGGTCGCGAGACTCGCGAGCGGTCTCGGACCTTAGCCCTGCACTGGCTGCGGCTCGCCCATCCCGCCCTGCAGCGCCTGTCGATCGATCTCCGCCCGCAGCAACGCCGTCGCGATATGGATCTCCCTGCTGCCGGCCTGGTTCAGCGTCTGGATGAATCGTTCCAGGCTGCCTGGTGCGACACCTTCACGCAACGCAGGCAGCATGACGAGCCAGTCGCCCTTGATGCGACCTTGCTCCAGGTAGATGTCCATCAATTTCTCCGCCTCGAACCAGAACGGGGATGTTCCGACCTTGACGGGTATGTCGATGGTATTCACGCTCCAGGCACCCCACTCCGCGACGTGCGTGTCGGCTTTGGGCGCTCCGGCCCTCGCGAGCCCTCCGCACAGCAGCGACAGGGCTGCCTCCCGCGCCTGCGCGCTGATCCCTGCCTGCAGCAGCGCGGTAACCGCGGCGGCTCGTTGAAGGGCCACCGCCATCCACAGGGCGTGCTCGCGCTCCTCGTGCGAGGTGCACCGCGCCACGACTCCGGCGGCGGCCTGGGGCGTGTCGTCGTTCCACAACAATTCGATGATCGCCTGCTTGAACTCGAACTGCCTGCTCTGTGCTTCCGTTGTCATGGGCGTTCCTGGGGTGCTCGTGATTTCGTGGTACGACGGCGGCAACCGGCAGCGTCCGCGTGGACAGTCGGCGCGAACGTCTGACGGTAGTCGGCAGGTTCAACCGCGTCTTCCGCGCTGGTGGCTGTGGTTGCCGATACCGGCAGGTGCCGCAGTGAAGAAGGACTTTCGCTGGCGCCGCGTGCCGCTGCCAGCTTGCGGGGGCGGCCCGCGCCTGGCCTATTGCTTGGTGCGTCAGCGAGAGGAAGCGATGAAGCTGTTGGGTGCGTAAAGCACCCAGTCGGCTTCCTCGCCGTTCACCGCCACGTGAGCATTGAACGCGACGCAGCTGTGATCCGGGCAGGGACTGGCGTACGCCATGTTGCCCGGGGCGGGAGCGAGCAGCGCATAGTCATGCCTGGCATTGATCTCGCGGCAGAACTCGGGTGCGCCGCCGATGATCTTGATCACCACCGGGTTTGCATAATATCTGTGGTCCAGCACCTGCAGCTTGAATTCTTCGGAGGTACAAGCCCAGGCGCCAGACTTGAAGCTGACCGAAGTGGCCTGGGCGGGCGGCGCAAGCAGCGCTTCCTGCGCGAGGGTCGGCATCAGGCCGTTCCTCCCGAAATGCCAGAGAAGAATGCCGCCAAACACCACCAGCCCCACCAATGCCCGCTTCAACATCTTTGTCTCCCCCTCGATCCTCCATGGATCGTCGTGACGCAGAATTGCACCGCATTTCAGGGGCGTCAAACCAGGCAAGCGAAACCGGGGCGGAGAAAGTCAGTGCCCTCTGCTCGATGTCCGCGTGCTTCGGCGGCCTCGGACGGCGCAAGCTCACCAGGTGGCCGATGGTCTTTTCCTCCATGGCCTCGATTGACTTCCTTCATTCCGCTTTCGGCGGCAGTTGAACCCGGCGCGTGCTGTCGCCAGAATGGCCCGGCGGCGCAGGTGGCGGTCGCACAGGGTATGGGGAATGTACCGGTCGGCTGTGCCGTCGGATTGCAGCGCCCGCGAATCGGGCGCGAGGGGACGCTCATTTGATTTTCTACGCAACGGGCCTGCTGCTCGTCGTCGGCGCGGTCTGGCTGTTCAATCGACTGGTGCGGCTGCGCAATCAGGTTCGCAACGCGTGGAGCGATGTCGACGTGCAGTTGCAGCGTCGCCACGATCTGGTGCCCATGCTGGTCGAAGCGGTCAAGGGTTACGCCAGCCATGAGCGGCAGTTGCTGGAACGTGTCGCCGCCGAGCGCAGCGCGGCGATGCGCGGCGGAACCCCGGCGCAGCGGATCGCGCCCGAGATTGCGTTGGGCCAGCAACTGGTGCGCCTGGTCGCGCTGGGCGAGGTTTACCCGGAGCTCAAGGCCAGCGGGAACTTCAGCCAGCTTTCGGACGAGCTGGTGGAGGTGGAGAACACCTTGCAGCACGCCCGGCGCTTCTACAACGGCTCGGTGCGCGAGTACAACACGGCGCGCGAAACGTTTCCCACCTTGCTGATCGCCGCGCCGCTCGCCTTCAGGCCCGCGGAGTTCTTCGCCGCCGACGCCGATGCCAGGGCCAATGTCCAGGTCAGGCTCGGGGAGCCTGCATGAGGCTTGCCGGCGGTCTCGTGCGGCATCGGATCTCGCGCATGTTGTGCCTCGTTGCCGTGACGCTTGCCGCCGGCAGTGCGATGGCGCAGGACGCCGGTCAGTCCGGTGTCGAACCCACCACGATGACGCGCGATACGTCGATCTGGGTCAACCACGACTACTCGATCGAGGTCAGCGAGACTACGGAGGTCAACGCGGCGACCCCGTGGGAGTTCCATCGCGACCTGGTTCTTCCGGGCCGCAAGCTCGCACTTCGCGACGTGTTCCTGATGGGGGCTGCCGAGAACGGCGACGGGGTGACGACCGAGGTTGCGCCGCTGGGCGATGGCGTGCGTATCACCGTGCATCCGACACGTCGCGTGGGGATGCAGTTGTTCGAACTCGATTACCGCGTCCTGTACAAGGCGGTCGACGATGGCAAGCTCGTTTGGCCGCTCACCTCGGCCACCGATCGACTGTCGCTGCAGCGTGCGAAATTGGTGGTGAAGCTGCCGCAGGAAACGCCTTCCAGTCAGATCCATGCGCAGTTCCAGCTCGACGGTGCGCCTGTCACGGCAGGGGATCGCCGAGTCACCGGAACCAAGGTCGACCTGGGTTGGCACGATGCCGTCGCGCCGGGGCAGGTGTTGGGCGCGGTGCTCACGTTTCCCGAGGTGGCCGAGGCATCGACCCCCCTTTTGTCGGCTGGGCCGGCCTGGATGTTCAACGGCACCGTGTGGCTGGCCGTGCTGGCGTTGTACTACCTCCTGGCGAAAATTTTCTTCACCGGCGGCGGCGACGGCAAACCCGTGATCGTGGAGTACGAGCCGCCGACCGGCTGGTCCGCCGGCGCCGTGCGGTTGCTGTGGCACGGTGCCTGGGATGAAAAATGCTTTGCCACCGGCGTGCTCGGCATCGCCGCCAAGGGTGGGCTCACGCTGGCCCGGCAGGACGATGGCACATGGGTGGCAACGCGAACCGGCGGTGACCTTGCCCCGGCCTTGACGATGGACGAACACCGGTTGCGTTCGGCGTTGTTCGCGTTTGGCCCCACGGCGGAGTTCTCCGAGGCCCATGCCGACAGCACCGGCCTTGCCGAGCTTGCTTTCCGGCGTGCGCTGGAGAATCGCTGCGCGGGCGAACGTCCAGGCGATCCCGCCTGGCTGTTGATCCCCGGCTGGCTGACCGCGCTGACCGGCGCCACGCTGTTGTTCTTCGGCATCGACAGTCGTTTCGTGATCCTGGGCGAGATTGCGGCTCCCAGCCTCGTCGGTGCGCTCGTCGTGGCGATGCTGATGGACGTGGTCCCGCTTGCGATCCTGCGCGCCACTCGCGCGCAGGTGTACGTCGTGGCCGCGATCGCCGCGATCGGCCTGCTGGGCGGCGGCGATCGGCTGGACTGGCTGACGGGCGCCGCGCTGCTCGCCGGCCAGGTCGCCGCGGGCTGGTGGTTGCTGCGCCAACCGCCGCGGGAGACGCCGTTGCGGCGCAAGCTGCACGGCTTCCGCTGGTACCTCGGCACCGCCGAACAGCCGGACATGGATGCGCGCTACAAGCCGTCGCTCCATCCCGAACTCCAGGCGAGCCTGCTGCCGTACGCGATGGCGCTGGATGTGGCGGTGACGTGGAACGCCCGCTTCGCGCATTCGCTCGAAGAGGCGGGAGGGCAAGAGGATTTCATTGCCAGCCTGAATCCCGACCATGACGACGCCGCGCTGGAACTGCTGGCTTTTGCACAGGCGATGGCGCGTCGCATCCCGAAATGAAGGGCGCATGCGATGGAAACGCGGCGGCCGGTCGCTGGACAGGGCCGGGAGGCTAGGGCGAAAGCTTGCGGCAAGTCACGGGCCAGCCTGCGTCCCGTAGCCATCCCGCCGGAAACACGACAGCGCGCCGATTCGCGGATGCCCGCACCCCGGACGACTGTCGAGTCCGGTGCGCCGCCAGTGAAGCAGGGAAGATGTACGCTGCGTGGTTGAAGTGATGCCCGCGGCAGCTGGCGCCGCGGGTCGTGCAGCAGGGATGGAGATTGCGATGACGTCCGCAGCAGCCCCCGAGTGGCGCACCAGCGGCTGGTTGAACACGCCCGAGCCATTGACCCTCGGCCATTTTCGCGGGCGGGTGGTGCTGCTGCACGCGTTCCAGATGCTTTGTCCGGGCTGCGTGGCGCACGGCATTCCGCAGGCGCAGCGTGTGGCCAAGCTGTTCGAGGGCGCGCCGCTGGCGGTGGTCGGCTTGCACACGGTGTTCGAGCACCACGCGGCGATGGGGCCGGAGTCGTTGCGCGCGTTCCTGTACGAATACCGCATCGCGTTTCCGATCGGCATCGATGCGCCCGGCCCGGCCGGCGATCCGATTCCGTGCACCATGCGCGCGTATGCCATGCAGGGCACGCCGACCACGATCCTGATCGACGCGCAGGGGCGGCTGCGTCGCCAAGTGTTCGGGCAGCACGATGACCTGCTGCTCGGCGCGGAGATCGGCACGTTGCTGGCGGAACTGGAGCAGTCGCGCCCGCAGGTGGCGGACGCGGCGCTCGCGCCAGAGACTTGCAGCGAAGATCGCTGCGGGATCACGGCGGGGGCGCGGCCGCCGCCGTCGTAGCGACGCCTCGCACGGCTGAAGAATGATGAGGAAGCGCGGACTAGGCTGATCGCTCCGGCACATCGGGATGCATGTCCATCGCGCCCGGCGTGGTGTGCACCAGCGGCACGAAGTTGTCGTCCGGCGTCACTTCGCGCTTGCGGCGCATGAAACGGTACAGCGCGTAGCCGGCCAGCAGGCCATCGAGCACCGCGAACCAGCCGAACAGGAGCGTCGGCCGGGTCAGGCTCATCAGCGTGCCCGCCAGCAGCGGCCCCACCGCCGAGCCGATGCCGTTGACCAGCAGCACCGTGCTTGATCCGGACAGCAGCTCGTCGCGACGGAGGTAGTCCACCAGGTGCGCCACCGCGATCGGGTACACCGCGAAGCTCATGCCGCCGAAGGCGAACACCAGCAGCATCGCGACGGTATGGCCGGCGTTCGGCAACACCAGGTTGATCAGCGCCGCCAGCGCGGCGGTGGCGCTGATCAATGCCAGCGCCAGGCGCCGGTCGATGCGGTCGGACAGGCGTCCCAACGGCAACTGCAGCACCACGCCACCGGCGATGGCCACGCTCATGTAGGTACCGACCTCGGCCGCGCCGAGACCGCGCGCGGCCGCGTACAGCGGCAACAGGCCCCAGAACGCGCCCAGCACCATGCCCGAGATCAGCGCGCTGACCAGCGCGGTCGGCACAAGCCGGAACATGCGCCCGACCTGGACGCGCGGCGCGGCATGGATGGACGGCTGCGGCTGCGGGGTCATCACCACCGGCAGGTTCGCCGCGCAGACCAGGATCGCCACCACGCAGAACAACACGAAGCCTTCGCCGCCGATGTGCAGGAACTGCTGCGCCACCGCGCTGGCGCCGAGGTTCAGCATCATGTAGACGGCGAACACCGAGCTGCGATGGTGTGGGTCGGCGGCCGTGTTCAGCCAGCTTTCGATGATCGCGTACAGGCCCACCAGCAGCAGCCCCTGCAGCACGCGCAGCACCAGCCATGCCGCGTAGACCGAGGTCAGCGCCTGCACCAGCACCACCACCGCCAGCAGCGAGGTGCAGAAGGCGAAGGTGCGAATGTGACCGAAACGATGCGTCAGCCGCGGCACCGTGTAGGTGCCGACCAGGAAGCCGGTGTAATAGGCCGAGGTCAGCACGCCGATCATCGCCACGGAGAAGCCCAGCACCTCGCCCTGCAACGCGATATGCGTGTGCAGCAGGCCGACGCCCATCAACAGGAACACGGTGCTCGACAACAGCGGTGCGGTGGTGCGGATGCTGCTCAACATGCGAAAGACCCGGGGATGGCACGCGCCGCGCGACCGGCGGAGCCGGTGCGGCTTCGGCAGGGTAACCGGACGGGAAAGCGTTTGTCGCCGCCCGGCAGTGTGCGGGCCATGGCGTACGCACGGCGAAGCGTGGCCCGGAACAATCGACACGACGGCGTTGAACGCGTTGCGCCGCCCCGGTCCCGTCGACTTCCCAACCCCAGGAGCGGGCTCCTGCGAGGGCGTGGAATTCCGGGAGCCGTGGCGTCGACGACGACGGCCGCGCACCTTGGCCGGAATGACGGCACGACGAGACGGCGAGGGGTCTCTTCGCTATCAGTATCGTGCCGTCGTCAGCGGCGCATCGGCCCATTGCCATGCGGTCGCCTGCAGCTTCGAGGTTTCGCGCGCGGCGTCGACCTGACCGAGCTTTTGCTGGGCCTGCGCCAGGCCGAACAGCGACCAGCCGTTGAGCGGGTAGGTTTTCAGGTCCTGGTTGAATGCTTCCGCCGCGCCCGCGGCATTGCCGGTTTCGAGCAGCGCGGCGCCGAGGTAGGGGCGGACCGGGAGCGGCCAGTCGGCCGGTTCGTTGTAGGCCAGCGCATCCTCGGCGGCTGCCGCTTCGTGCAGCGCGGCGATGGCCTGCGCGTACTTGCCTTGTGCGCGCAGCAGTTCCCCGCGCAGCAGGGCGTCGGCCACGCGCAGCACGCCATCGGCGTGGTTGATGTCGAAGAAGCTTACTTTCGCCATTGCCGGATCGACGGCGATCGCATGCAGGGCGTCGGCTTCGCGAGCGGCTTCGATCAGGGTGCCCTTGCGCGTGTGTGCCATGCCGCGGGCGAAGTGACGGATCGCCGCGGGGTATGGCAGTTCCGGTGACGCGGCGGTGTCGGCAAGAATCGCGTCCCAGTCGCCGAAGCGGACTTGCGTGAGCAGAGGCGTGACCACGAATTGCTGCATGAACTCCATTGGCGCCGCGCCCATTGCGGCACGGTCGGCGCGCCGGGCAGTCTGCTCGGCCGCCTGCAGCGCCAGCGTGCGCGAGCCGGTCAGGCCTGTCGTCATCGTGGCGAAGTGCCAGTTGTGCGGCACGTAGCCCAGCGGATAGACGCCGTTGCTGCCGCGGCACATCGCCAGGAAATCCTTGTCGGCGGTGGTGGCGGCGAAGTTGGTCAGGGTCGCGTCGTGGTAGCGGCCGACGCGGATGTAGGTGTGCGCGGGCATGTGCACCAGGTGGCCCGAGCCGGGCGCCAGCGTCGCCAGCGCGTCCGCCCAGGGTTCGGCGCGCTGCGGTTCGGGCGAGGACTCGGTGGCGTGGATGTAGTAGTGCATCGCGCCGATGTGGCGCGGGTTGCGCGCCAGCACGCGTTCCAGTTCGCCGAGCAGGCGCGGGGTGAACCGGGCCGGGGTGCCGTCCTTTTCCCAGTACGCCCAGGGCGAGAGATCCATCAACGCCTCCGCGTACAGGGTGGCGGCATCGTCGTCCTCGGGGAATTGCGCGACCACGCGCGCCATCGCTTCGGCATAGGCGCGGTCCAGCGGTGCGCGATCTTCCGGCGCCGGGTCGGCATAACGCAGTTGCAGTGCCTGGATCAGCGCGCGATCGACCGGACGTGCGGTGGCGGCCAGGCTGGCCGCGCGCGCGGCGAGGGCGGTGGCGTCCTTCGCGTGGGCCGGGTCCATCGGCAGGTTGATGTTCGGCCCCAGCACCAGCGCCTGGCCCCAGACGCACATCGCGCATTGCGGGTCCAGTCGCGCCGCCTCGGCGAAGTTGCGCCCGGCCGCCTCGTGGTTGAAGCCGTACGCCATGCGCAGGCCCTGGTCGAAATGGCGTTGCGCCAGGGGCACCGGGGTGGCCACGTCGTGGTGCAGGTCGCCGAAGGTATCGAACAGCGGCGGCGCAGCGGTTTCGGGCGCGGATGCGGCGTCGCCGGCCGCCCTCGGCGCGGGATTGCAGCCCGCCAGCAGGACTGCCAGCAGCGGCAGGAACAAGCATCGACGGATCATCGTGATTCTCCCATGGTCGGTTCGGAAACAGGGGGGAAGCAGCGGACAGAGTAGCCGAGGTTTGCGGAAATGGATGCCCGATTTTCTCAGGCCACGCACGGGCCGGTTCACTGCCCCTGCGGCCGATTGGACGTCCATCCATACCTTCCACGTTCACATTGTCCCTGGCAGCTTTGGCTCTCCGGCCGGCTGTTGCGGTCCCATCCGGGAAAGCTCACCATGCGCGACGTGCACGAGTGCCTTGTCGTACTCGACCGCATGAGTGTGCGATGGGGTAGTGAGGGGAAGTACCAGTTTTGGGGCAGGCACGAACGCCGCCGTTTGCCTGGATGTCCGGCTGGGACACCGGCGCCTGTGCCATTGGACTCACCTGTGCTCTCGGCACCGCGACCCACTCGGTGACCGAGCCCGGTTGAGCCATCCGTTGTGGAAAGAACCAATCGGGGATGCCATGACCACGAATCACGCGCAGGCGCTTGACCTACCCACCAGTCCGAACCTCATGGCGGCCGTCGACCGCTGGATCTGGGTCTTCATGGCGGCGTTCTTCATCGCCATCACGCTGACCGGATTCGTGCCGGACTCGCTGCAGAAAGTCGCCATGGTCCGGGCCGGGGCAAGGCCGCCGTTCCCGCCGGTACTGCATGTGCATGCCGTGTTGATGGGCTCGTTTCTGGTCTTGCTGCTCGTCCAGTCCTGGCTGATGGCGACCGGCCGGCGCCAGCGGCACATGCTGCTGGGGCGCCTGGCTTTCGTGCTGGTCCCGGCCATCATCGTCACCGGTTTCCTCCTGGTCCCGACGATTTACCGACAGGTCTGGAACGGGGCGCACGTCGCGCCGTCGCCGGTGCGTGAACAGCTCCAGCAGACGCTCCTTTTCCTCGACAACATCGCCTTGCTGCAGCTGCAGGCCGGCATCCTGTTTGCCGTTTTCATCTGGCTCGCCTTGCGTGCGCGACGCACCGATCCGGACTTCCACAAGCGGATGATGTTCCTGGCCATAGCCTTGCCGCTGCAGGCGGCGATCGATCGCATCGGCTGGTTGCCGTCGATCCATCCCGGTCCGTTCTCGACCGACCTCTACACGCTGCTTGCGGTGTCGCCGCTGTTCCTGTGGGACGTGGTCAGGCAGCGCCCGGTGCAGCGGGTCTATCTGATCTGGCTGGGCCTGTTCCTGCCGGTGGCTGTTGCCGTCAACCTGCTGTGGGACATGCCGGGCTGGCACGCGCTGGTGCCGAAGGTGCTGGCGCCCTGACGGAGGCCGGCGCGGTCGCGACGCATCGCGCGGGTAACATCTGAAGCGCGGGACGCTCGACGCGTGGTCCGCCGAGTCGTCCATTGCGTTTTCCTGTCCTCCGGAGGCATGCATGTCGCGAGTGTTGCTGTGCGGTGCCACCGGCCTGGTCGGGCGCGAGGTGCTGCGGATGGCGCTGGATGATGCCGCCGTCACCCGGGTGGTGGCGCCGACGCGGCGGCCGCTGCCGGCGCATCCCAAACTGGTGAACCCCGTGGTCGACTTCGAGCAGCTGCCGGCCGATGCCGCGTGGTGGCAGGCCGATGCGGCGATCTGCACGTTGGGTACCACGCTGCGCGATGCCGGCTCGCCCGCGGCGTTCCGGCGGGTGGATTTCGATTACGTGCTGACGTTTGCGCGACTGGCGCGGGCCGGTGGCGCGCAGGCCTTCGCACTGACCTCGTCATGGGGTGCCGACGTGGCATCGCGCTACTTCTACCTGCGCATCAAGGGCGAGGTGGAGCAGGCGGTGCAGGCACTGGGTTATCCCTCGCTGACCGTGCTGCGGCCCTCGCTGATCGGCGGCGAGCGCGAGCGGCGGCGGCTGCGCGAGCAGCTCGGCATGCGTGTGCTGCAGGCGCTGGCGCCGATCGTGCCGCGACACTGGCGCATCGTCCCGGCGCCGCGAATCGCGCAGGCATTGCTGCAGTCGGCGCTGGCGATGACCCCCGGCTGCGCGGTGATTTCCCCGGAGCAGTTGCTGTCGCCGGCATGAAGCGGCGGGCGCCGGCCTACAGCGGATGCTGGCGATAGAACAGCTCGAGTTGCCGGTAGACCTCCGGCAAGTGCTCGCGCAGGTTGGCCGGAGCCTCGAAAAACTGCTCGCTGCACACGGCGAAGAACTCGGCCGGGTTTTCCAGCGCGTACGCGTCGATCGGCAGCTCGTCGCCGTTGTTGCGTGCCTGCTTGAGGCGATGCCATGCGTCGGAGAACACCTGCGACCACCGCCTGGCATCCATGCGCCGGTGCAGTGGCGGGAAGCCGTTCGCCTCGCCGTTGAGCATGTCGAGCTTGTGCGCCATCTCGTGGATGACCACGTTGTGGCCGGGCTTCTTTCCGCTGTCCAGCACTTCCGCCCACGACAGGATGACCGGACCGCGGCCCCACGCCTCGCCGGCCAGCAGGCTGTGGCCCTGGTGGACCACGCCGGCGGCGTCCACGTGCTGGCGCTGCGGCATGAATGCATCCGGGTAGACGATGATGCTGTGCCAGCCGTCGTACCAGTCCATGCCCAGTTTCAGGATGGGCATGCAGGCATGCGCCGCCAGCAACACGCGGTCGACGTCGCCCAGCGGCAAGCCTTCCACCGGCTCCAGCGATTTGCGTTCGAGGAACAGCGTGGCCAGCACGCGCAGCGCAGCCTGGTCCGACGCGCCCAGCCGGCGCGCGGCGGTGCAGCGTTGCAGCGCCTCGCGCCAGAGCGCTTCGGCGATCGGGCGCCGGGTGACGGTGCGCCGTGCGCGCCAGTTGCGGAAGATGTCGAACATGGCCACATGCTGGAGGGGGAGCTCCGGAACATCTGGGCCGTCGCGCCGTTACTCAAGCGGGCGGGCGATGCATAAGCACGGGCGGTGCGGCGATTCAGACCGGCGCGGGGTGCGCTTCCAGCGTGGCCTCGAACTCCGCCGGCGGCAGCGGGTGGCCGATCAGGTAACCCTGGAACACGTCGCAGCCCTGGGTCAGCAGGAACTGCCGTTGCGCGATGGTTTCCACGCCTTCGGCGATCACTTCCAGGCCCAGGCCGCGGCCCATGCCGATGATGGTCTGCGCCACCATCGCGCCGTTGGCGTCCTCCGGCAGGCAGGCAACGAAGGACTGGTCGATCTTCAGCTGGTCCAGCGGCAGGCGCGAGAGATAGGTCAGCGAGGAATAGCCGGTGCCGAAGTCGTCCAGCGAGATGCGGATGCCTTGCGCACGCAGCGCGGTGAGCTTGACCGCCGCCTCGGCGAGGTCGTCCATGATCGTGGTTTCGGTGATTTCCAGTTTCAGCCGCGACGGATCGGCACCGGTGGCCGCCAGCGCCTGGCACACGCCGTCCACGAAGTGCGGCTGGGCGAACTGCCGCGCGCTGACGTTGATCGCCAGGGTCAGCGACTGCGTGGCCGGCCGGCTCGACCAGGCCACCAGCAACTCGCAGGCGCGCTGCAGCACCCAGTCGCCCAGCGGCAGGATCAGCCCGCTCTCCTCTGCCACCGGGATGAACACGGTGGGCGATATCGCCACGCCGCGGCGCGTCCAGCGCAGCAGCGCTTCGGCGCCGAGCACGCGGCCGTAGCGGTCGACCTGCGCCTGGAGGTTCAGTGCCATCGCGCCTTGGGCGATCGCGTCGCGCAGGTCGTGCACGAGGCCGTCGCGCTGCGCCAGTTCGGCCAGCATCTCCGGCTCGAAGCGGCATACCTGGTCGCGGCCGGCCGCCTTGGCGCTGTACATCGCCAGCTCCGCCTCGCGCAGCGCCGATTCGGGCGTGTCGTGGCCGGCCGCCAACTCGGACCAGCCGATGCTGGCGGTGATCGTCACCGGCGCGTCGCTGGCCAGCCGGAACGGCTCGTGCAGCGCCTCGCGCACGCACTCGGCGCACTCGCGGGCGCGCTGCGCGCGTTCGCTGCGGTTGCTCCGCTCGCACGGCAGGGCGAGCGCGAACGTGCCGCCGCCCAATCGCGCCAGTACGCAGCCGTCTTCCAGCAGCCGGCGCAGGCGCTGCGCGATCAGGGTCAGCAGGTGATCGCCGGCGGCGTGGCCGCGCAGATCGTTGACGCGCTTGAAGTGGTCCAGGTCGACCAGCAGCAGCAGCGCGCGAAAACCTTCGGCCTGACCCAGCAGGTGCTTGAGGTGGTTGCGCAGGAAATGCCGGTTCGGCAGATCGGTGAGCGGGTCGAAGAAGGTCATGTGGTCGACGCTGGCGTGGGCCTCGCGCTCGCTGGTCAGGTCGACCATGGTGCAGACGCGGTGGGTGACCTGGCCTTGCGCGTCGGCGACTGCCGAAGTGGCCGCGCGCACCACCCGCGGCTGGCCGTGCTTGACCTGGATCCAGCGCTCCTCCTGCCAGAAGCCGTCGGGGCCGAGCTGCTCGTGGTGCTCGTGCGCCGGCGCGTTGTCGTCGCGGCGCGCCCAGACCTGCGACGAGGGCTGCCCCCGCACCTCGTCCAGGCGATAGCCGGTGAGCCGGGTGAACGCCTGGTTGACGCGCTGGATGGTGCCGTGGGCGTCGGTCACCATCAGCGCCTCCTGGGTCTGGAAGGCCACCGCGGCCAGGCGCAGTTCGCTGTCGGCGCGTTTGCGCTCGGTGATGTCCTGCGCGTAGAGGATCGCGTAGAGCGCCGCGCCGTCCTCGTCGTGGATCACCGAGCAGTCCAGTTTCGCGGGAAAGCGACGCCCGTCGCGGGTGATCTGTTCGGTTTCCCAGACCAGGTGCGCGAGGCGGTCGGCCTGCGCCCATTGTTCGTGCTGGCGGGCAAGGACGTCGGGCGGGAACAGTGCGTCGACAGGCGTGCCGACCATTTCCTCGGGCGCGTAGCCGCGCTCGCTGGCGAACACCGGGTTGACCGCGGTCAGCAAGCGCGTGCGCGAGTCGCAGATGGCCACGCCGAAGGCGGCGTTCTGGAACGCGTGCGCCCACAATCGCAGTTGCGCCTCGCTGTGCAGGCGCCGGGTGACGTCGCGCGCCACGGTGAGCACGCCGTGGATCGCGCCGGTGGGATCGTGCAGCGGCACCTTGCTCAGTTCCAGTTGCCGGCTGTCGCCGTCCGGTGCCTCGTACGGCACGACCGCATTGCTCGGCTGTCCGTTCGACAGCACGCCCTGGCTCATCGAGCGCGATGCGGCGGCGAAGCGCGTGTTGCGCTCGTCGAAGGCGTCGAACGTCGTGCGGCCGAGCAGCGATTCGCTCGTGCGCCCGAACAGGCCGCAGGCGCGGTCGTTGCAATCGGTGAGCACGCCCTTGCCGTCGCTGACCCACATCGCGTCCGGGCTGGCGTCGAACAGGGCGCGCAGGTTGCGCTTCTGCGCGCGCAGCTCGCGGGTACGCACGGCCACCGTGCGGCGCAGCGACCATACCCACAAGGCCAGCAACACGGCCAGCGCCAGTCCCACGATCAGCGCGATGCGCGCCGTCCGCGCGAAAGGTTGCGACATGGCGGGACGATCCAGCCAGCGCTCACGCAGGGCGGCGCGTTCGGCCGGCGTGATCATCGCCATGCCGCGCTCCACCGTCTGCAGCATCGCGCCGTTGCCCGCGCGCACGGCGCGGCGGGGCTGGCCGGTATAGAGGATGTAGGCGAGGTAGAACTTGTCCAGCGCGGCGTAGCGGTAGAGGTAGTAGTTGGCCGGGTTGGTGTCCATGCAGAACACGCCGATGTTGCCGCCGACCGCAGCCTGGATGATCTCCTTGTAATTGGTGTATTCGTGCAGGTCGGTGATGCCTTGCCTTCGCATGTGTTCGGCGCAGGCGTCGCCGCGCTCCACCGCCACGGGAAAGCCGCGCAGGCCGGTGCTGTCGGCGATGCCGCGGATGCTGCGCGCCACGTAGATGCCCACGGCCTGCTTCGCGTACGGTGCGGAGAACTCGTACAGGGGCACGCGCTCCGGCGTGAGGTAGATCATGTCGATCACGTCGGCCTTGCCGGCCAGCAACTCCTTCTGCGCCTCGCTCCAGGCCATCGGCTCCAGCTCCACCTGGATGCCGGTGCGCTGCTGGAACAGCCGCCACATGTCGACTTCGTAGCCCTGCGGCTTGCCATTGCCGTCGAGGAACAGGAAGGGCGGGTAGTTGTTGTCGGTGACCACGCGGATGCGCGCGGGGGTGGGCGACATGGCGGCGGACGTCGAGGCGCTCGGCGGCGGCGACGCGGCCACTGCCGCAAATGCCGCTGCCAGGCCACAGAACGCTCCTCCGATGCATGCCGTGCGCCATCGCTTCATGCAGATGCCTCTTGCGGTCGCGGTCCCCGTTGCGAAGTTCAACCATACCCCAATCGGCGCGGTCCGGCGCAGGCCGGCCCGGTTCGCCGCGGGGCATCTCTGCCTTGTAGCGGCGTCGCCGGGAATCTCTTGAACATGGCGCGCATGCCGTGCGCGTGAGTCGGCGGCTGTTCCGGCCTGGCGCCGAGGCCAGCCAGCCGGTGCCGAACCCGGCGGTGCGCCGCCTGGCCGCGGTCATCCGCCGCCGCATCGCCGGCAAGGGCCATCTGCTCGACGTCTCCCCGCAGCTTTGTTTCAAGGCGTACCTGCATGCCGAGAGTGCGGCGACGGTGCCACGCCACGAAACGCTGTCGCAATTTGCGGCGCGACGGTGTTCTTCCGTGAGGACAGCTTCTGTCGAACGGAGGATGCACCCATGAACACGACATGCGCGATCGCCTTGCTGGCGCTTTCACTGGAACTGGCCCCGACCCCCGCCGCGGCCGCGCCGCCTGCTGTTGCTGCCGTGCAGCTCGCGCCCGGCGACCTGAAATGGATGCCGGCGCCGCCGGTGCTGCCCAAGGGTGTGCAACTGGCGGTGCTGAGCGGCAATCCGTTCGCGGAAGGGTTCACCACCTTGCGCCTGAAGATCCCGCCGCACACCGTACTCGCGCCGCACTGGCACCCCACCGCGGAGGGTTTCACCGTGCTGCAGGGAACCTTCCACATCGGCATGGGCGACCAGGTGGACAAGGCCGCGGCCAAGGCGCTGCCGGCGATGAGCTACGCGTCGCTGCCGGCGATGCACCACCACTACGCGTATACCGCGGACGAGGGCGTGGTCATCGACCTGAGTTTCTACGGGCCGTTCCAGATCCACTACGTGCATCCGGCCGACGATCCGTCGCGGGTGGCCGCGACGAAGCCCTGACGGCGGATCGTGCGGCGTCCTAGATGCCTGCGTGGTACGGTCGGCCGGCCACGCAGTTGTCTACTTCCCGCTGGCTGATGTGCGCGTAGGGCCGCAGGTTCACCACCGCTTGCACCATCCGGTCCTGGCGCTGCACCACGTCAGCCAACGCAGCGCAGAATTCGGGGGAGTGGGACAGAGCGAGGCCTTGCTGCTCCAGTTTGTTCTCCATCTTGTCCAGGCGGCCGGTCATCATCGCGAACACGGTCCTGGCCATGACGTGCCGGGTCATGTGCGCGGCCTTGTCCAGCGAGAGATCCACCAGCGCGATCACCGCCTCGCGGTAGCGCAGCGCCTCGGCCTTCTGCGCAGCGGAGAGCGCCAGCGGATCGTTGCCGATCTTCACCGCGCCGGAGGCGTCGATGCTGGCGTCGGGATGGCCCTTGGCGTTCATGCCCAGCGGCTCGCGATGCACCTCGGCACGCGCCGATTCGATCTCGCGCGTGGCCACGCCCGAGCAGCCCGTGCCAAGCATGGCCACGAGGATGAGGAGGGCGCCAGCCAGGCGCGGTCGATTTGCCTGAAACATGCGGGATTCCCGGGGCGGTTACTGCAGCACTTTTTCCGCGTCGACGATGGCCACGCCCTGCATCTGGCCCAGCAGGCTGTCGAACCACGGCTTGTGGGTGGCGCCGACGATGCACAGCACGCGGGCACCGGGATGTTCGCGAAATGCCGCGCGCACGTTGGCCACCATGCGCAGGTTGCGCGTCTCCCAGCCGGCGACGTAGATGCGCGCCAGGTGGCCGGGCGACTCATCGCGCATCGCCGCGCCCATGTCGGCGTCGATCTGCCTGCGCAGGACCTCGGGCCGGTTGATGAAGCGGTACAGCGCGAGCATGTCGCCGCGACCGGTGAGCGTTTCCTGTTGTCTGCGATCGGCCGCCACTTCGCCCGCGCTGGCGGCCCAGGCATTGCGGATCGCGTTGGCGTAGGCGGGCACGTCGGGCACGTCCACGTTGTCGCCGGAGTGGTCGTCGACCGGGTACACGCGTTGCAGGCCCAGCCGTGCGGCGAGGCGCGCGGCGATCTGCAGGTCCTCGCCGTTTCGCGTCTGCAGTTCGCGCAGACGGGTGGCCAGCGCATCGTCCAGGCCATCACCGGCGTGTCGTTCGGCCTGTGGCAACTGCAGCCACTGGGTCAGCGCCGAGGCATCGTCGCCGCTGGCGAGAAACAGCGCGGCCAGGTGCCGGCGCTGCGCCGCGTGCGGCCGTGCCGGCCAGTGTGCGAGCGACTCCTTCACCGCGGCCACCGCAGCGGGAACATCCAGGCCGGTGGCTTTCTTCGCCGCCGTGGTGTCGCTGCAATAAGTCGCGACGTCCTGCGCCGCGTAGAGCGCCGGGTTGCGTTTCATCATCGCGCAGCTTTCGCCGGGGATCGCCTCGACGGTGATGATGTCGGGCCTGAACGCGGCCAGCTTCGCCAGCACCGGCTGCAAGGTATCGGCCTTGAACCCGTCGGGCATCTGCGACAGATGCACGCTGCCCAGCACCAGCACCTGCGACGACGGACCGGTCATGCCCTGGTCCAGCCCGGACAGGTCGACCTGCGCCAGCGCCGTGCCCGACCACAGCAGCGCCGCCAGCAGGCCACAGCTCGTCCATCGATTCGTCATGCGTCGCTCCGTGGCGGCAGGTGTGGGGAAGTATTGGCGCCGGGCCCGACCTCGCCGGCCATTGCATCGGCGCGACCGCGCGCCGCCGTCACGCCATGGTGCGGGCATGCACCGACACGGGCACGTGCGAAAAGTCACGAGGGATGTCGGGAGCGCCGCAGGAAAAAAAAGCGAGGTGCGCGGCGTGGGTTCATTCCGCACGGCAGTGTGCAAATAGGAATGACGCCTGGTGGGTATCACCTGACCCGGGGGAACGCGGTAGCGGGTCATTCGCGCCCCGGTTCGCGGCGCGTGGACGTGCGGCGGCCGCGCTGCGGCGCGGTCGCGGTGCCGTTGCGTGCTGGCATGTCGCTTGCTGGACATGGCGTCGGGGGCGGGCGATCGGACTCCGGCGGCGGGCAGGCCGCCGGGTTCCGGTTGTCGCAGCCGCCTTCGCCCGGGCAACCGGCAATCCAGCGCAGGAGGCTTCTTCATGGCCACGACTCGCAAGATCACAAGCAACGCCAACAGGGGCTCGGCCAAACTGTTCGCCCTCAAACCGCACGATCACGCCGGCATCGCCAAGGCGCTCGGCATGGCACGCAGCGATTACGAAGTGAAGTGGTGGTGGAAATACGGACAGCCGGCGATCGACCTGATCCAGGCACAACTGGAGGTCAACGCCAAGCAACTCGGCCCGGTGGTGAGCCAGCTGATGCGGCTGAACGGTCCGACGCTGCAGGTCAGCGCATCGTGCTTCCCCTACGGCATCCCGGTGCCGGAGTGGTTCCGGCTCGAAGTGAATATCCGCAACGCCGGTCGCTAGAGGCCGACTGATGCATCCAAGTGGCCGGGAGCCATCGCCCGGCCGCCGTTGCCTTGCCGCGAGAACGTCATGGGCCCGACCGGCGACGTCGTCAACGTCATCCAGATCCACCCCACGCTGCGCTGCAACCTGCGTTGCCGGCATTGCTACTCGACCTCCGGTCCGGAGCAGCGCGGCGAGCTGGACGTGGAGCTGCTCGAGCGATTCCTCGCCGACGCAGCGGGGGAGGGTTACAACGCGATCGGCATGTCCGGCGGCGAACCGCTGACCTGGAAGCCGCTGCCGCGCCTGCTGGCCTGCGCGCGGTCGCTGGGTTTCGCCACCTCGGTCACCAGCAACGGTTTGCTGCTCGATGCGCGGCGGCTGGCGCAACTGGCGCCGCATCTCGGGCTGCTGGCGATCAGCCTCGATGGCGTGCCGGAGAGCCACAACCGCATGCGCAATCGCGCGCACGCGTTCGAGCAGATGCGCGCCAGGCTCGACCTGCTGCGCGCCGCCGGCGTGCCGTTCGGTTTCATCTTCACGCTGACCATGGACAACCTGCCGGAGCTGGATTGGGTCGCCGGCTTTGCCGCGACCGAGGGTGCGCGGTTGCTGCAGATCCATCCGCTGGAACAGGTCGGCCGCGCCCGCGAGTACGAGCTGCGTCCGCCGGACGACCTGGAGCTCGCGTACGGGTTTCTCGAAGTGGCGCGGCTGCAGCGGCAGTACCACGGGCGGCTGACCTTGCAGTACGACGTGGCCGATCGCCAGCTGATCGCGCGCGAACCCTGCCGTGCCTTTGCCGGCCCGGCGGTGACCGCGGACGTTGCCGTCGATGCGCGGCTGGCCGCGCTGGTCTCGCCGCTGGTGGTGCAGGAGGATGGCTGGGTGGTGCCGATCCAGCACGGCTTCGCCACCACCCATGCGATCGCGCGACTCGATCGCGGCCCGTTCCGCACGCAGGCTGCGCGCTGGAAGCGCGAACGCTATCCGCGCTTCCGCCATCTCGCCGAGCAGGTCTGGGCCGGCATGCGCGACGCGCCGGAGCACCTGCCGTTCACCAACTGGTATGCCGCGATCACCACGGCCAGCGCGCATCGACCGGCGCGGCGGCCGCTGACGACGCCGGTGCGGTTGACGGCCTAGGCGAACCTTCGGGGGACGACATGCGCAGATGCATCACCATGGGGTTGATCGCGGGCCTTGCCTGCCTCGGCAGTGTCGATGCACTGGCGCAGCCGCCAGCGCAATCGCTGCAGCAGTTGCACAAGCACGAGGCATTGGTGCCGGTGGCGAAGGCGGCGAGCAGCGTCACGCATGTGTCTGCCCCGAGTGCGGAGCAACACGTGGCGTTGAGTGATGCGATGCTGCACGTAGTGGCGGGGCAGCCGCCGCTGCCGGCGTCGGCAACCACCACCAGGCCGGCCGCCGTACTCAGCCCGGCTGCCGCACGGGCGGCGCAGAAGTTCCATCTCGACCCGCTGGCCCTGAGCAGCGGCGAGGTGAAGGCGGTGTCCGGCAGCCATGTCGAAGTGGTCAATCCCGATACGGTTGCCGAACAGGCACGGCCGGGTTCGGTCTTCGTCACCCGCACCGGTACCGGCGCGACCCGGGTGGCGCTGTCGGCGCCGCTGCGCGCGGCGCTGCCGGCCGGGGCGCAGACATCCGCCGTGCGGCTGGGTTATGTGGTGAGCGCCACCACCGGGGCGGAGGCCAGCCCGGTGCGGCTGGCCGCGCTCATCGCCGACAACACCGGGCTGGTGCTGGACGCTGCGCATTCCGCCTGGCGCGGCGGCTTCTCGGTGGCGCTGTCCAATCTCGACGATCCCGCCGATCGGCGCCCGCTGAACACGCCGGTAACCGTGGCGATCACCGCGGCCGGTGCCTCCGACGTGACGCCCGCGCCGCTCAGCATCGCCGACGTCGGGCGCTGGCATGCGGTGCGCGTGACCGTGCCGGATTTCCCCGGCGACCGCTACCACGTGTCGGTCAGCGCCGACCCGCAGGATCGCGGCAACGCGATCGACCTGCCGGTGGTGAAACCCACGATCGAGGTGATCGCCGCCAACCCGCAGATCGCCGGCTGGGGCATCGGCCAGACCGCGATCACGCTGCGCGCCCGCGGCCTGGTCACGCCCGACGGCTATCCGGTGACGCTGCGCAACGAGCACGGCTCGCTCGACCCCACCTACGTGAAGCTCGACGCGCAGGGCGTGGCCACCGCGCGGCTGCGCTCTGATTCGGCCAGCTCCACCAGCGTGAGTGTCGCCGACGCCGGCGTGGTTTCCCAACCGGCCACCGTGGTGTTCATCGCGCCGTGGCTGTTCCTGGCCGCGGCTGTTGCCGGCGGTCTCCTCGGTGCGTTCATCCGCGGCAAGGGGCGCCGCCGAGCTTGGTACGCGTTGGCGATCGGCGTGGCGTCGGCGATCCTGATGACGCTGGCCTACGCAGTCGGCATCGACTGGGTCAGCCGCGCGCTGCCGTCGGCGCACCTGGCCACCTCCGGCGAGGCGGTGATCTTCGTGCTGGGCGCGATCGCCGCGCTGCTCGGCGTGGGCGTGCTGCTGCCGGCGGGTGGGGGAGGGAAGGACGCTTGATCGGGGGACGCAGACGGCGGCGATAATGACGGGACTCTCCTGTGCGAGGCGCCGCGATGTCCGTTCGATCCGACGAGGCCGCTGCGAGCCCGCTGCCGCGCATCACCGGGCGCAGCAGCTCCCACTACACCCGTCTGGCGCGCATGTTCGCGCTCGAGCTGGACGTGGCCTGCGAGTTTGCGCCGGTGTACGACCTGGCCTCGCTGGACGAGCGCAGCTACACGGGCAACCCCGCCCTCAAGTTGCCGGTGCTCAGTCATGGCGGGACAGTGGTTTTCGGGACCGAGAACATCTGCCGCACGCTGGCGGAGCTCGCCCCGCGCTCCGCCGTGATTCTCTGGCCCGAGAATCTGCGTGACGCGCCGGCGCGCAACGCGCAGGAGCTGGTCTGGCACGCGATGCAGGCCCAGGTGCAGCTCGGGTTCGGCACGCAGATCGCGGGGCTTTCGCCGGACAGCATCTACTTCGTCAAGGCGGCCACGGGCCTGCGCAACGCACTGGCGTGGCTTGACGAGCGGGCGCCCTCGATCATCGCCACCCTGCCGCCGCACGATCTGGGCATGCTGGAAGTGTCGCTGTTCTGCCTGCTCGAACACCTGGCCTTCCGCACTACCGTGCCACTCGCGCCGTATGTGCGGCTCGGCGATTTCGCCCGCGCCTTCGGGCAGCGGGCTTCGGCGCGAAGCACGACTTATCGGTTTGACACTCCCGCTCGGGATTGAAGCGGTCGGCCCCGGCGAAGCGCTGCACCGAGCCTGGCGACGTCAGCTCGCCTCCGCGCGCACCAGCCACACCTCGCCGCGGCGTGCGCGCGGCAGGCCGTTGAACAAGGCGAACCAGGGTGCGAGCAGGCGCACGGTCCAGCCCAGCCGGCGGATGCGGCGGAACGGGCTGGAGACGGCGCGTTCGGCGCGGATGGTGAAGCCGGCTTCCTGCAGTGCCTTTTCCAGCACCCACGGGCTGAGCGGGGTGATGTGGCCCTGTTCGCGGTAGTCGATGTCGCGAAACCACTGGAACTGGCCCGTGCGCAGGAACAGCGCCTGCGATACCGGGTTGGCGATGTTCGGCGTGGACAGCACCAGTTGCCCGCCCACCGGCAGCAGGGCGCGGATCTGTCGCAGCACCTCGCGCGGGTTTTCCAGGTGCTCGACGATCTCGAGCGCCATCACCGCATCGAAACCCTGCGGCCATTGCGCGGCGAACGCGCCATTGAGATCGGCCGCGACGAAGGGCACGTCGGCCGGCTTGAAGCTTTCGGGGAACAGGTCGCTGGCGGTGACCTGGAAACCCAGGTCAGTCAGCCGCAACGACATCGCGCCGCTGCCGGCACCGAACTCCAGCACCCGCGCGCCGGCGTTCGCCGCGCCGACCAGCAGGTCGGCCGCCGCTTCATGCAGCCCGGGGGCGGCGTAGATCGGCAGGCCCTTGTACTCGCGCATCGATTGGCCGGCGAAGCCGGTGCGGAAATTCTCGGCGCGCGCGCTGGCCTGGTCGGCCGCGGAGGGAGTGGGCATGGGCGTCGTCGTGCGTGGTTGGCGGACTGCAGTCACACGCGCCCGGTCACCGGGATCAGGGCACCGGTGATGGCGGCGGATTGTTTCGACAGCAGGAACACGATCACGTCGGCCAGTTGTTCCGGCTTGACCCAGCGCGCGAAGTCGGCCTTCGGCATGTCGGCGCGGTTGGGCGGCGTGTCGAGGATGCTGGGCAGCAGCGCGTTGACGGTGATGTCGCGCTCCTTGAGCTCCTCGGCGAGCGCTTCGGTGAAGCGCATCACGCCGGATTTGGAGGCGGTGTAGGCCGCCACGCCGGCGCCGGCCTTGAGCGCGGACGCGGCGCCGATGTTGATGATGCGTCCGCCGGCATGCAGGTGTTTCAGCGCGGCCTGGCTCGCCGCGACGGCGGTGCGCAGGTTGACCCGGTAGAGCAGGTCCCAGGTGTCCGCGTTGCCGTCGGTCACGCTCTCGTAGCGAAACATGCCGGCGATGTTGACCAGCGCGTCGAGCCCGCCCATGGCCTTGGCGGCAGTGTCCAGGGCGTTCGCCGCGGCGGCGGGATCGGCCAGGTCGACGCCGCCGATGCAGCTGGCCGCGCCGATGCCTGCACCCGGTGCGGGGGCACGGTCGATGGCGGCGACGCGGGCGCCGGCGGCCAGTGCCGCCTGCACCGTGGCGAGGCCCAGGGTGCCGAAACCGCCGGTGACGGCGACGCGCAGGTGGTCCAGTTGCATGGTGTTCTCCCGAGGCTGTCCGCCGGACAGGATAGCCTGCCGCGCAGGCCGTACAAAGAAAACGCCAGCCGATCAGCCGAACGGCTGCTCGATCGACGGGCTCTGCGGGGTGAACCAGCGTGCGCCGTCGTCGGTGATGTGCATGTCGTCCTCCAGTCGCACGCCGAACTCGCCGGGGAGGTAGATGCCCGGCTCGTCGCTGAAGGTCATGCCCGTTTCGAGCGCGCGCTTGTTGCCCTGCACGAGGTAGTACCACTCGTGCATGTCCATGCCGATGCCATGGCCGAGGCGGTGGCTGAAGTACTTGTAGCCGGGGCCGTAGCCGGCGTCGACGATGACCTTGCGCGCGGCGGCGTCCACCGATTCCATGGTGGCGCCGGGGTGAGCGGCCTTCAGCGCCGCCTGCTGCGCGCGGTGCACGATGTCGAACACGCGCTTCATCTTGTCGCTGGCCTTGCCCAGCACGAAGGTGCGGGTGAGATCGCTCTGGTAGCCGCCGACCTTGCAGCCGTCGTCGAGCATGATCACGGTGCCCTCGCTGATGTGTTGCGGCAACGGCGAGCCGTGCGGCGAGGCAGTGAACGCGCCGACGTTGACGCTGGCGTCGCCGCGCAGGCCCTGGCGCGCGTAGGCCGCATCCACCAGGCCGGAAATCTGCTGCTGGGTCATGCCGGGCTGCAGCGCCTTCCACACCGCGTGGTACACCGCCAGGGTGGCGTCGTTGGCCAGTTGCATCAGCGCCAGTTCGGCCGGGCTCTTGATCGCGCGGCAACCGGCAGTGACCGGCGTGGCGCTGACCAGCTTCACGTGTGGCGCCGCGGCGGCGATGCCGAACTGCTTGGCCGAGCGCAACTGCTCCTCGATGCCAAGCGTGCCGGTGGTCATGTGCCATTCGGCCAGCACGCCGGCGATCAGCGCGTACGGGCTTTCGTATTCCTGCCAGGTGCGCACGTCCTTCTTGCCGAAGGTGATCTGCTCGAGCGTGCGTTCGCGCTCGAACTCCGGCGTGATGTAGACCGGGTCGCCCGATCTCGGCAGCAGCATGCCGGTGGTGCGTTCGCTGACCCACCAGCGCATGCCGGTGAAGTATTCGAGCGAGCTGCCGCCGCCCATGAACACCGCGTCCATCTTGTGCTCGGCCATCAGCCGCTGCGCCTTGCGCAGGCGCCCCTCGCGTTCGGCGTCGGTGATCGGCACGGCGCGCGGCGCCACCGGTTCCAGCGCCAGGATCGAAGGTGGCAATGCAGGGCTCGTGTCGTCCGCTCTGGCAGCGCCGGCACCCAGCAGCGGCAAGGCGGCGGCGCCCAGCGCGGAGTGCTTCAGGAAGCGGCGTCGCGATGGCTGAAGGGTTTCATCGTGGCTCATGGGTGCTCGCCTGGCATGGGGAAACAAAAGGTTCGCACACACAGCGCGGTCACGCGCGCGCGGGCGGCCGCACGTCGGGCAGCAACACCGCCAGCAATCCCAGCAGCGGCAGGAACGCGCAGACCTGGTACACGAACTCGATGCCGTAGTGGTCCGCCACCACGCCGAGCACGGCCGCGCCGATGCCGCCGAGGCCGAACGAAAGCCCGTAGAACATGCCCGAGACCATGCCCACGCGGTGGGGCATCATGTCCTGCGCGTAGACGATGATCGCGGGGAAGGCCGACGCCAGCATCACGCCGATCACCACGCTCAAACCCACCGTCCACGCCAGCCCCACGTGCGGCAGCAGCAGGGTGAACGGCGCGATGCCGAGGATCGACACCCAGATCACCTGCTTGCGCCCGATGCGGTCGCCGAGCGGGCCGCCGAACAGGGTGCCGGCGGCCACGGCCATCAGGAATACCGCCAGCAGGTGCGTGGCGGTGGTCATCGACAGGCCGAAGTGGTGGATCAGGTAGAACTCGTAATAGCTGCTGATGCTGGCCAGGTAGAAGAACTTGGAGAACATCAGCACCATCAGCACGCCCAGCGTGCGGCGCACCACCGGCGCGGGGAACGGCGGCTGGTCCGAGGCCAGGCGCTTGCGCACGCGCTCCTCGATGTGTCGGCTGTACCAGCGGCTGACCTGCAGCAGCACCACGATGCCCAGCAGCGCCGCCAGCCCGAACCAGCCCACGTGCGCGCGGCCCAGCGTGAGCACCACGCCCGCCGCCATCAGCGGCCCCAGCGCCTGGCCCAGGTTGCCGCCGATCTGGAACACCGACTGCGCCAGGCCATAGCGTCCGCCCGAGGCCATCCGCGCCACCCGCGAGGATTCCGGATGGAACGCCGACGAGCCGCAGCCGATCAGCCCCACCGCCAGCAGCAGCACCGGGTAGCTCGGCGCCACCGACATCAGCAACAGGCCGGCCAGGGTGAAGCACATGCCGACCGGCAGGGTGTACGGCAGCGGATGCCGGTCGGTGACCATGCCGACCACCGGCTGCAGCAGCGAGGCGGTGAGCTGGAAGGTCAGCGTGATCGCGCCGATCTGGAAAAAGCTCAGCGCGAACTCGCCCTTGAGCAGCGGGTAGATCGCCAGGATTACCGACTGCATCATGTCGTTGAGCACGTGCACGAAACTCACCGCGCCCAGCACGCCGTACCGCGTCCTCGACAATGGCGTGGTGGTGGCCGCGGCGATCACCGGCGGCGCGCCGCCGGCTTCGCTGGCGGTGGCGAGGGAAGAAGTGTTCGACACGGTGTCTTTCATGCGGGGAAGCATCACGGGTGGAGGGGAGTTGCCGTGTCCACGCCGCATGCCGGATCGGGCCGCCGGCCGCACCGGGCAGCGCAGTCACGCGGTCGGCCATCAGCGGCGATCAGGATACGCCGCGGGTCGCCGTCGTCCAAGCAAATGCCTGCGTCGTCGCGCGCATTCGCGTTCCGGCAGCCCGTGCCGCGTCATGCGCGGCCTTGTCCCGGAAAGCAGGTCGGGGCCAGTACATGGCCGCAGGTTCCTGCGGGCAGGGGCACGTTGCCATGCGCCAGGACAGTGGTGCTAGTTTGATGCACTTTCCCGTCGCGTTTCGGAGTCGCCCATGCCCGTTTGTCCTTCCGCCCGCTCGTCGGCCATGCGCCGGCTGGCCTGCACCTGCATGCTGGCGACTTCGCTGGCGCTGTTTGCCGGCACCGCGCTGGCGCAGCAACAGCGCAGCCAGCAGGTACCGGACCCGCAGGACACGCCGTACGCCGGCACGATCGCGCTGCATGTCGATGCCAGCGATACGGCGCAGGGCATTTTCCGCGTGCACGAGACGATTCCGGTCACGGCCGGCGCGCTGACCTTGCTGTATCCGCAGTGGATTCCCGGCGACCACTCGCCCACCGGCCCGATCGACATGCTGGCCGGGCTGAAGCTCAGCGCCGACGGCAAGCCGCTGGCGTGGAAGCGCGACAAGTACAACGTCTACGCGTTCCACCTCGACGTGCCCGCCGGCGTGTCCAGCCTGGACGTGCAGTTCCAGTACCTGTCGCCGCGCCGCGGCGGCTTCGAGATCACCGACCGCATGATGGACATGGCGTGGAGCAAGGTCGCGCTGTATCCGGCCGGGCACTACACGCGCGGCATCACTGTCGCGCCCAGCCTCACGCTGGCGCCGGGCTGGCAGCTCGGCACCGCGCTGGAGACGTCGGTGCGCAAGGGCGATACCGTCAACTTCAAGCCGGTCATCTTCAACACGCTGGTGGATTCGCCGGTCTACGCCGGTCGCCATTTCAAGCGCGTGGACCTTGCCCCGGGCAGCAAGGTGCCGGTGCACCTGGACATCGTCGCGGATGCCCCGAAGTACCTGGAGATCACGCCGGAGCAGCTCAAGGCGCACCGCGCGCTGGTGAGCCAGGCGGTGAAGCTGTTCGGCTCGCAGCACTACGACCACTACGACTTCCTGTTCTCGCTCTCCGACGTGCTGGCCGGCAACGGCACCGAGCACCACCAGTCCAGCGAGAACGGACTGGACGCGGACTACTTCACCGCCTGGTCCGACAACGCGCCCAACCGCGACCTGCTGGCGCACGAGTACACGCATTCGTGGAACGGCAAATTCCGCCGCCCGGCGGATCTGTGGACGCCGAACTTCAACGTGCCGATGGGCGATTCGCTGCTATGGGTGTACGAGGGCCAGACGCAGTACTGGGGCTTCGTGCTCACCGCGCGCTCCGGGTTGTGGACGGCGCAGCAGTTCCGCGATGCGCTGGCGATGGTCGCGGCCAACTACGACCGCAACCGGGTCGGCTTCGGCTGGCGCACGCTGGAGGACACTACCAACGATCCCACCGCGGCGCTGCGCGCGGCGCTGCCGTACCGCAGCTGGCAGATGAGCGAGGAGTACTACAGCGGCGGCCAGATGATGTGGCTGGCGGTGGATGCAAGAATTCGCAGCCTCACGCACGGGCGCAAATCGCTGGATGATTTCGCCCGTGCCTTCTTCGGCGTCGACGACGGCAGCTTCGTCACCAGGACCTATACCTTCGACGACGTGGTGGCGGCGTTGAACGGCGTGGCGAAGAACGACTGGGCGAGCTTCCTGCGCGCGCGCGTGGACACGCTGGATCCCCCGCTGGCCAGCGGCCTGGCCGCTACCGGCTGGAAGCTGGTCTACACCGACCAGCCCAGCGCCTATGAAAAGCAGTACGAGAGCCGCCCGGAATCGCCGCGGCACATCTTCAACTTCGCCTGGTCGATCGGGTTGACGCTCACCAAGGGCGGCGAGATCAACGACGTGCGCTGGGACGGCCCGGCGTTCAAGGCCGGCGTGAGCACCGGCGCCACCGTGGTCTCGGTGAACGGGCAGGCGTACAGCACCGACGTGCTCAAGGACGCGATCACCGCGGCCAAGGGCAACCAGGCGCCGATCAAGCTGCTGCTGAAATACCAGGGCGGCTTCCGCACCGTGGCGGTGGATTACCACGGCGGCCTGCAGTATCCGCACCTGCAGCGCATCGAGGGCACGCCGGATTACCTCGGCGACATCATCGCGGCACGGAAGTAGAGCCGCGAGCGCGGGTGTAAAGCCCCTCTCCCTCTGGGAGATGGGTTGGGGTGAGGGTTCGGCTGGAGCGAGGAATCCAACCCCAATCGAACCTCATCCGATTTGCTTCAAGAGATCTGGAGGACAGAACCATGAGCCCACGTCACTGGATTGCGATGTTCGCCTGCGCGCTGGCAGTGGGGGTGTCGGTCACGGCATCGGCAGGCACCACACCGCTGCGCGTGATGACCTTCAACGTGCGCGTGCCGGTGGACCAGGGTGCCAACGCGTGGGAGAACCGGCGCGAGCTGATGGTGCAGGTGATCCGCGCGCAGCACCCGGACGTGCTCGGCACGCAGGAGCTGACCGAAGAGCAGGGCGAGTATCTCGCCGCGCATCTCCCGGGGTATGCGTGGTTCGGCCAGGGCCGCGAGGGCGGCAGCAAGGGCGAGCACATGGGCGTGTTCTATCGCACCGACCGGCTGGAGGTGCTGCGCTCCGGCGATTTCTGGTTGTCCGACACGCCGCACCTGCCCGGCAGCATCACCTGGGGCCAGCCGTATCCGCGCATGGTCACCTGGGCGCAGTTCCGCCTGCGCGACGGCGGCGGCACCTTCGAGTACCTCAACACGCATTTCCCCTACCGCGACGAGGACGTGCGTCCGCGCATGCTCAGCGCCGCGGAAATCCTGCGCTGGATCGACCAGTTGCCGGCCGCTGCGCGAATCATCCTCACCGGCGATTTCAACTGCGCGCCGGACACGCCGGTGCACGCGAAGCTGACCGCCGGCTTGCATGACGCCTGGATCGAAGCCGCCACGCGCTCGGGCCCGGCCAAGACCTTCCACAACTTCACCGGCACGCCCGACCGGCGCATCGACTGGATCCTCAGCCGCGGCTTCAAGGCGCGCACGGTGAGCACGCTGACCACGCATGAAGGCGCGCGCTATCCCTCCGATCACTTTCCGGTGGTAGCGGACCTGGTGATGACCCCCGCCGTCCACACCCCCGCGCACCAACCGTAGCGGCCCGCTCGCGGACGATGCCCTGCCGGGTTTCGGGATTCGCAGACCGCAAGAGCCTCGCGCACGAGCGGAGCGCGGCAGCGGCCGGGGGCGAAGCCCTGGCGCAGGCACTAGAATGGGCGGGTTGCGGCAAGTCGTCTTCGCAGACGTGAGCCCTTTTCCGCCTCCCGACGCCTGGCGTGGTTGGCCAATGCCACTGGAATTGTCATGGGTTCGATCCGCGGTCTGCGTGTGTGCTGTTTGCTGTTGTGCCTGGTCATCGCGATGCCGCTGTTTGCGCGCGATGCGCCCAGCGTCGGCCAGCAACGCGAGGACGTGCTGTTCTGGACGCAGGCGCAGCGCACGACGCAGTTCCCGCGCATGTACGAACTGTTTCCCGCCGACCGCGCGGCGCGCGGCAGCCACGTGCATGCGTTGCCGGAGGGCGAGCCGCTGGTGCCGCGCTGGGATGCCGCCGACACCACCCTGGCCTCGTACATGAGCGAGCACCACCTGGCCGGCGTGATGGTGCTGCAGCACGGCCGCATCCGCGCCCAGCGCTACGCCCCCGGCTTCGGTCCCGCGCAGCGCTGGACTTCGTTCTCGGTGGCCAAGTCGGTCACCTCCACCTTGGCCGGCATCGCGCTGGCGCGTGGTGACATCCGCGGCATGGACGACACGCTGGAAACCTACATCCCGCAGCTGCGAGGCACCGCCTACGCCAAGGTCACCGTGGAGCAATTGCTGACGATGACCTCCGGCGTGCGCTGGAACGAGGATTACGACGACCCGCATTCCGATGTGGCACAGATGTACCGCAGCGCTTGCGAGAACGGTCAGCCGCACGTGGTCTCGTACCTGGCCAAACTGCCGCGCGCGTATCCGGCCGGCACGCACTGGAACTACAACACCGCCGAAACCGACCTGCTCGGCATCCTGGTCCAGCGCGCCACCGGCCAGTCGCTGGCGGGCTATCTGTCGCAGACGATCTGGAAGCCGTACGGCATGGCCTCGGACGCGTACTGGCTGAAGGACGAATGCGACGGCAGCGACACCGGCGGCAGCGGGCTCTCCGCCACCCTGGCCGACTACGCGCGCATCGGCCAGTTCATGCTCGACGGCGGCCGCATCGACGGCCAGCCGGTGATCGCCGACGCGTGGCTGCACGGTGCCATGCGCAAGCAGCAGGAGGTGGCCAGCCCCGGCCACGGCTACGGCTACCTGTGGTGGACCGATGCCGACGGCAGCTACGCCGCGATCGGCATCTTCGGCCAGATGGTCTACGTCGATCCGGCGCGGCAACTCGTGATCGTGCAGGTGGGTGCGTGGCCGCAGGCGACCTCGAAGGCGCTGGTAGCCTCGCGCCGTGCCTTCATCAAGGCCGTGCAGCGCGGCGCGGATGCATCCTCCGACGCGCCCCCGTCCCTCAACCGTTCCCGCTGAGGGCAGCCCGTGCAGCGGGCGCCGTCGAAACGCCGCCGCATCCTCATCGCGCATCGCGAGCAACGCGTAGGGCGGGCACCGCCCGCCGGCCTTTCGTGGCACGACCACGGCGGGCGATGCCCGCCCTACCGCCCGCTTCACCCCTCCACCGTTCGCGCTGAGCGTAGCCCGTGCAGCGGGCGGAGTCGAAGCGCCGCCGTACCCGCTCACCGCCGTATGGCAAGCACCCCGTCCAGCGCCAGCTCCGCCCGGAACCCCGCCTGCTCCAGCCGGCGCGCCACCTCGCGCGGCACGTCGCGTCCGCTGGTCAGCTTGTTCGGGCTGCCGGTGTAGTGGAACAGCCGCCCGCCGCGACGCAACACCCGCGCCAGCTCCCCGTAGAACACCTGCGAGTACAGCTCGCCGGCGATGCCGAAGCGCGGCGGATCATGCAGCAGCGCATCGAACGAGGCATCGGCGAGTTGCCCGATGGCCTGCGACACGTCGGCGTGCTCCATCTGCAGACGACCGTCGCTGGCGGCCGGGTCAGGCGACCACGGGTTGAGCGTGCGCAGCCACAGCACGTCGGCGTTCTTCTCGAACGAGTGGATGCGCGCCGCGCCGGCCTCCAGGCAGCAGGCCGCGAAATAGCCCAGACCACCGCAGGTATCGAGCACCGTCTTGCCGCGCGGTTCGACCAGCGCCACCTTGCGCTGCGCATCGGCGAGCGGCGAGGCCTTGGCCGTGGGCAGCATCTTGATGCCGTCGATTTCGAACGTGGGCACGCCCCACTCGGTGGGCACCAGCTTGATCAGCGAACCGGCGAAGCGCGCCACCGGCGCGAAGTCATCGCCATCGAAAAAGTAGACCGTGCGCTCCTTCAGCTTGCCGGGGTAGGGATGGAGCGCGTCGCGCCAGCGCCAGCCGTCGGCCAGCAACGCAACCGTGTCGTGGCTGAGGCCCAGGTCGAGCGAACCGGTCCAGGTGGCGGCGCCGGCATCGCGCGCGGCGCGCAGGTCGTCGGCGATCGGGCGGGTCAGCAGCGGACCGGGATAACGGGACAAGTGGCGATTCCTGTGCCGGCAAATCGGGCCGGCTGGCCGGGCGGGCAGGTCATCCCGTCACGGTGATGGTACAGGCCCGCGCCGGTTGCCTTGCGGCAGGCAGACGGCCCGGCGGAGGCCGGAAAGGTTTGACCCTTGCCGGCTGCGGCGTATAGTAGCTATACAAATGACTACTAATAAGCCAGGCAGCGACATCCTGCACGCGCTGCACCAGCTCGGCTTCACCGAGTACGAGGCGCGCGCCTATGCGGCGCTGGTCGCCGGCGGCGAGCTCAACGGTTACGCGCTGGCCAAGGCCAGCGGCATTCCTCGCGCCAACGTCTACGCGGTGGCGGGCAAGCTGGTGGCGCGCGGTGCGGCCGTGCGGGTCGAACGCACGGCCGGCGCGGCCTATGTCGCCACGGCGCCGAAACAGCTCCTGCGCGATATCGATGCCGAGCGGCGCAAGGCGGTGGGCGATGCCCGCGAGGCGCTGTCGCGGCTGTCGCGCGAGCGTCATCCGCCGATGGCACTGAACCTGCGCGACGACGAAGTACTGGAGCGCGCCGGACAGCTGATCGAAGCCAGCGCGACCAGCCTGCGCATCGCGCTGCAGCCCACCGAGGCCGCGCACCTGGCCGCGCCGTTGCGTGCCGCACGAGAGCGCGGCGTGGCCATCACCACCTTGTGCCTGGAAGGTTGCGAGGTGGAATGCGGCGGCTGCGTAGGTGACCTCCATCGCTGCGCCATGGTTTCCGGCGGCGCGCGCTGGCTGCTGGTGGTCAGCGACGATCACGCGGCACTGCTGGGCTATTTCACCGGCAGCGGCATCACGGCGATATTCACCGAGCAACCGCTGGTGGTTTCGCTGACGGCGGCCTACATCCAGCAAAGCGCCACGCTGGCGATCCTGGGCAGCGAGCTGGCCGGACGTTTCGAAGGCCTGCTGTCGGCCGAGAGTCGCCGCCTGCTCGACGGCCTGTACCCGGCCGGAGATTTTCTCGCGCACATGCGCGAACTGAATGACGCCACGCCACGAACGGCGTGACGCGTTTCCATGCAAGAGGAGTGATGACCATGAACATGCGCAAAAACGTATTGGCAGCAGCGTTGGCCCTGGGCGGCATCGCCTTTGCCAGCGTGGCGATTTCCGCCGAAGCCCCGGCCGCGGCACCGCAGGCGCAGATGAACGCGTCGGCGATGAACTGGTTCGGCGGCGAGACTTACCTCGGCGCCCCGGCACTTGATGTGACCGCCGCGCTGGTCAAGGCCGGTGGCGGCGCCGACAACTTCAGCTTCTCCACGGCGCTGGTCTCGATGCTGGGCGAAAAGACCGTCAACGCGGAGGTGGCCAAGCTCACCAAGCAGTACGGCCATGAGAACGTGACCAACTTCATCAACGGCATGACCTTCGCCGTCAACGACGGCCTCAAGCGCGCCACCGAAGCCGGCGTGACGTTGCCTGCGGCGCCGGCCGACCTCAAGGGCGCCAAGCTCGCCGGCACCCTGGTCAGCGCCGGCACGGCTGCCGACGGCACCTGGTGGTCCGGCCTGCTGTTCGACAAGGCGCTCTCGCACGACATCCACGTCAAGGTGATGCAGGACATCGACGCCAAGTACGGCCATGGGGCCGACGAGAACACCCACAAGATTCTCAACCAGGCGATGTACGACGTCGCCCAGGCGCTGAAGGTGAAGAACGTGAAGCTGGCTTCGTTGCACTGAGGCAGGGCGCGTCCGGCAAGCGATCGTTGGCCGGGCGATCCATGATCTGCATGACGAAACGGAGGCGCAGGCCTCCGTTTCGTTTTGTGTGCCCGGGGTAAATGCGGCGGCGAGTATCTGCTCCTGGTGCGCCGTCTTGGGGACTTCATCTGAGTACGGATACTCGTGGTTGTTTATTCATCCCGGGTCTTGCTCCCATCACCGTCATCCACAGAGCCAAGGCCAGTTCTCCGAACATGGCGGGTGTCGCGTAAAGGAATGCCGAACGGGTGAGATCGGGTCGCCAAAGGCCAATCGCGCTCAGGGCCACATAAGTTGCACCGTTGATGATCAGCCAGATTCCAAGCCAGCGAGGAAGGAATCCGCAGCGCCAAACGAGAGTCCCCAAGGGAACCAGCCACAATCCCCAGAAGGCCTGTGAGATGACAGTTCCCGCCTGATCGACTCTGAGTAGCAGCACGGCGATCGCATCCCGCTGAGCGGGGTCGAACGCCGAGAGCAAATCGGTATTCTGCGCGAGCGCGAGGGTGGCAGCCTGGGTGGAAAGGCCGGCCAAGCCCAACGGTGCCTGCAGCAGGATCAATGCGGCCATGGCAATGGCAAGCACCGGACCAGTGTCCCGCAAGATTCGGTACAGCAGAAGCACTGAAGCGACGAAGCAGATCTGGGACACGAGGCCGAGGGTGATCGCTGCGCGAAAGAGGTCCTGATGCGCTTGGATGTTCGCGACCGTTGCGCCGGGATCGCCCGGCACCATGATCTTGCCCGGGACATGGATGAGCACAAAGGGGCCAATGATGGCGACGATCAAATAAAGCGCACCGGTGAGGCGCACGATGCGATTGGAGGCTCGTAGCATATCGGTCCACCTTTGCTGGTTACCCGTGACGAAATCGCAGCAGCGAGATTTCATGCAAGGTTGTGCGCCGGCCCGTTCTTCCGATCAAGCGCGATGGCGTTACCCACAGTGGGCCGGAATTTGACGTGGCATGCGGTCCCGACATGGCGCGTTTCCCGGCCCTGCCATCAACGTCATGCCCGCCGCGGCAACGCGAAATACGTTCGCCATGCATAGCCCCAAGGCACCACCACGACCAGCAGCGGTAGCGCGAGGAACGACGCGGCGATCTCGCCGGTCTGCGTGCCCCACAACGCGTCGAGCTGCCAGAGCGGGTACGCAACGAACGCGAGCCAGAGTGCCTTGTAGCCAATGGCGAAGAACATCAGCGGCAGCCAGCGCAGCGGGTGGATGAGTCCGAACAACGCAAGAGCAGGGTAGGTCGCCCAAACCGCAGTGGCGATGGCTCGCAGCGGGTCCCATGGACCCGTGTGCGCAAGCAATCCTTGCCAAGCGACCGGCGCGACGAACACCAGCATCAGCAGATAGAACAATCGCAGGCCCCAGATCTGCGCGGGCCGGACACCCTCGTCGCGAAGGGGATCGGAGGTGAAGAGACGCGCGATGATGTTCATCGTTTACCCTCCTGAGGGTTGCGTTGGATCGAACGTGAGCAGGTCGCCCGGCTGGCAGTCCAGTACCTCGCAAATCGCCGCCAGCGTGGAGAAGCGGATTGCCTTCGCCTTGCCGGTCTTGAGGATCGACAGATTGGCGAGGGTGATGTTGATGCGTGCTGCAAGCTCGGTCAGTGTCATGCGGCGATCGTGCAGCAATTCGTCGAGGCGGACGACGATGTCCACCTCAAATCGTCCCTTCGAGGTCGTCGCGCATGCGGGCACCATGCGCGAACACCCCCGCCAGCACGAACAGCAGCAACACGGCCAGCCATGGCGTGAACGAGAATCCGCCCAGCCGTCCTGGCTCCCATACCGCCGATGCAATCACTCTGACCGGCAGCCGCAGCACTTCCAGCGTCAGCACGCTCCATGCGATGACGTGCAGGTGCCTGGCGTTGCGCAGGGTGAAGGGATCGCCCGCCCGCACCGTGTCGACGATCGTGAGCAGGCGCCGCAGGATGGTGTGCACGACGACGGCGCCGAGGATGCCGATGACGATTATCACGCGCAGGCCATTTCCGATATTCGGGTGCGCATGGGTCAGGTCGAAGCCGAGCGGGCGTTGCGGCCAACCCTCTATGAAAAAGCTGAAGGCCAGCAACGCCGCGATGCCAGCGGCATAGAGGAGATTGAGGATGGTCAGGCCCCGGAGTACCGGGCGGGCGAGAGTGAGGGCGTGGACAGAGGTCTGGTTCATGGCGGCCTTCAACGGTATTGCCGAGAAACGATAATGTATATATCGTTTAACGATAACAATAGGTCGAAAGTCACCCCACCAGCGAGAGCCCGACACCGGGTGTCCTTGGTTCAGCTTCGCCATGCCGTTTGGGCCGCGCAGGCGGCAATGGAGCGCCCCACCGTGAAGGAGCCGACGCCCCGCATCCCGCCGTACTTCGAACGCCACTGGAAGAACGTCGCCGTGCTGATGCCGTGCTGGCGACACACATCCGCCACCGCCGTGCCGGCCGCCACCTCCCTCAACACCGACGCGATATGCGACTCGCTGAACTTCGACTTGCGCATGGAACTCTCCGTAGGGGGAGAGTCTCCACGAATCATTGGCAGCACTCTACGGGACAGGACCGGTCAGGCTGCGCACGCATTCAGAACCGGAACTTCTCTGGGCGTGCTTTGCACGGGGTTCAGTGCTTCCAATGTCGACGTGCGAAGTTCAGTGGCCATTTGCCCACGCCCGCACGGTCTCGGAGAACGCCACGCAATCCGCAAACCGGTTGTACAGCGGCGCGGGTGAGATGCGGATGACGTCGGGTTCGCGCCAGTCGCCGATGACGCCGTGGGCCATCAGATAATCGAACAGTGCGCGGCCGCGTTCGCGGCCTTCGATCACGCGGATGGAGAGCTGGGCGCCGCGGCGTTCGGGGTCGGCGGGGGTGACGACCTGCAGTACGTCGGCCAGTTGCGTCTGCACCAGCCATTCGAGGTAGCCGGTGAGCGCCAACGATTTTTGGCGCAGGACATCCATGCCGGCGCGGCGGAAAATTTCCAGCGACACGCGCAGGGGCGCCAGCGCCAGGATCGGCGGGTTGGAGAGCTGCCAGCCGTCGGCGCCGGGCGTGGGCATGAATTCGGGGCCCATCTGGAAGCGCGTGGTCTTGTCGTGGCCCCACCAGCCGGCGAAGCGCGGCAGCACGGCCGTGGCATGGCGTTCGTGGACGAAGGCGCCGCCGACGGCGCCGGGGCCGCTGTTGAGATATTTGTAGCTGCACCAGATCGCGAAATCCGCGCCGCTGTCGTGCAGTTGCAGCGGCAGGTTGCCGACCGCGTGGGCCAAGTCGAAGCCGACCGTGCAGCCATGCCGGTGCGCCAGCGCCGTGATCGCCTGGAGGTCGAACGCCTGGCCAGTGCGGTACTGCACGCCCGGCAGCATCACCAGGGCGATGCGCGAGCCGTGCTCGGCCAGCGCGCGCTCGATGGCGGCGATGGAGACGATGCCGTTCGGTTCGTCGGCTTCCAGTTCGATCAATGCGGTGGCGGGATCGAAGCCGTGGAAGCGGATCTGCGATTCCACCGCGTAGCGGTCGGTGGGGA
>ERZ778017.661-NODE-661-length-43545-cov-5.086802_pt1 | contig 43545 bp, 41 predicted proteins | sample MGYA00375747_ERZ778017 | MGnify/ENA primary metagenome ERZ778017 (study PRJEB29350, sample SAMN05509838) | bioreactor metagenome | biome: bioreactor; material: wastewater | place: South Africa: University of Cape Town | collected 2014-03-17 ...
TGTCTGCCTCGGCCGCGACGTACCGATCGACCCCGCGATGACGGCCGGAGAGCTGCACGACAAGCTTTCCCAGCTCGGGGCGGAGCTGATGGTCGAAGCCTTGGCCCAGCTCGAAGCCGGCACGCTCGAGGCGATCCCGCAGCCGCCCGACGGCGTCACCTACGCCGCCAAGATCGACAAGCGCGAAACTCGCATTGATTTCAACGCGCCCGCTCGAAAGGTCGCCGATCACATCCGCGGCCTCTCGCCGTTTCCCGGCGCGTGGTTCGAAGCAACCCTCGGCGGCAAACCTGAGCGAATCAAGGTTCTCCGAGCCGCGACGGATGCCTCGGGCGGCGAACCCGGCATTCTCCTCGACGACGGATTGACGATCGCATGCGGCGAGGGCGCGATCCGCATCGAAGAATTGCAGCGCGCCGGAAAACAGCCGATGGCGGCTTCCGAATTCCTACGCGGCACGCGTCTCGCGGCAGGCACCCGGGTCGCCTGACACCGTATTAAGCATTCGCCCGGATCGCTCTGCGGCCGCCGCTCGGGAAAGCTAATCTCGTAGCTGGTTGTCCAGCTCTGGGGTCTACGATGCGACGCTCGTTCTTGACCGGCTTTATCGCAATAACGCCCGCGATGTTCGCGCTGATGAGTATTGCAAGCGCCGAGAGCTTCACGACGCGCATCGAATCGCATCCCTACTACGGCGCTGTGACCACCATCGAACATGGCGTCAGAGTCATCCGGCCGCTGCCGCCCGACCGGCAGGTGATCATCAATCCCAATAGAACGCCGCTGTCGCTCGATTTCAGCGATACGAACATCTACGGCTATGGCGCCAGCTCCGACTACGGCGGCGCGCGCGGGTACCGCGAAAACCTTGGTGCCTACAACGAAGACGGACCGATTTACACGTATCCTTCCTATGGCCGCTATTTCGGAAGGCAGGGGCGGTTTGGAAATCATTTCAGGCATGGGCATCGTGGGACGATCTTCCGCGGCCATCCCGGCAAAGGAGCTGTTGGCGGCAAGGGAGCCGTCGGCGGCATCGGCATGCATTGAGTGTGGAGGTCGCAACGGATAGGGATGGCGGCTTGTCCCCCGCTGCACGAGTCTAGGAATGCCCCGCTACCGCATCACCATCGAATATGACGGCACGCCCTTCATCGGCTGGCAGCGCCAGGCCGTGGGCATGTCGATTCAAGGCTCGCTTGAAACCGCAATCCGCAATTTTTCCGGCGAAACGGTCGGCGTGCGCGGCGCGGGGCGAACCGACGCCGGTGTGCACGCCTTGGGGCAAGTCGCCCATTTCGATTTGATGAAAACCTGGGAGCCCGGTCGCATCCGCGACGCGATGAACTTCCACCTGCGGCCGAACCCCATCGGCGTTCTCTCATCAACGCAAGTCGACGATACATTTGATGCGCGTTTCAGCGCCGTCAAACGGCATTACGAATACCGCATCCTGACGCGCCGTTCGCCGCCGATCCTGCAGCGCAATCGCGTCTGGTGGACGATGCGCGACCTCGACGCCGCCGCCATGCACGACGCGGCGCAGATGCTCATCGGCAAGCACGACTTCACGACGTTCCGCGCCGCTCAATGCCAGGCGCAATCGCCGGTCAAGACACTCGACGTATTCGATATCTCGCGAGAGGGCGAGGAAATCGTCTGCCGGGTGTCGGCGCGATCGTTCCTGCACCATCAAGTCCGCTCGATGGTAGGGAGCCTCAAGCTCGTCGGCGAAGGCAAGTGGACACGCGCCGATCTCGCCGCCGCGCTCGAAGCCGCAAATCGCGAAGCTTGCGGCACGGTCGCGCCCGCCGCAGGCCTCTATCTCGTAGGGGTCGATTACGAGTAGCGGCCGCGGCCTAGAACGATTTCTGATCCTCGGTAACGAGCGCCAGGAATTCCTGCCGCGTGATCGGGTTGTCGCGGAAGACGCCGAGCATGCGGCTGGTCACCATATCGGTTCCAGGTTTATGCGCGCCGCGTGTCGTCATGCAGTGATGCTCGGCCTTGAGCACGACTGCGACGCCCTGAGGCTCCAAAACTTCTTGGATCGTATTGGCGATTTGCGCGGTCATCTTCTCTTGGATTTGTAGACGCTTTGCGAACGCATCGACGGCGCGCGCCAGTTTCGATATGCCGACGACCCGCCCATCCGGGATATAGGCCACCCATGCGCGGCCAATGATCGGCGCCATGTGATGCTCGCAATGGCTCTCGAAGCGAATGCCGCGAAGCACGATCATCTCGTCGTAGCCTTCGATTTCCTTGAAGGTCTTTTGCAGGATCGCCTTGGGATCTTCGTTGTAGCCGCGGAAGTACTCGTCATACGCGCGCACGACGCGGGCCGGCGTCTCAAGAAGGCCATCGCGCGTAGGATCGTCGCCGGTCCAGCGGATGATCGTCTTGATGGCGGCTTCGACCTCGGCGCGTGTCGGCTTCTGTTCTGAGCTCATTTGACCACTGATTTCGGGAACTGGATGTGATGGTTTGAACGCGCCGATTTTGACCCACTTTTCGCCCTGGCGAAAGATCCAGACCGACGCATCTCAAAACATGATTGCCGCGAGCCAGGAAGGCCGCCCGAATTCATTTAAATCGAATTTACGCTAGCTGATGGCTTCCTGGCTCGCGTCGGGCGCTTCGGTGGGCGTTTTCGGGGCAAGCCAGCGGACGATGACGTAGAAGACCGGCGTGAAGATCAGGCCGAACAGCGTCACGCCGAGCATGCCGGAGAAGACAGCCGTGCCGAGCGATTGGCGCATCTCCGCACCCGCGCCCGTTGCGAACACCAAAGGCACCACGCCGAGAATAAAAGCCAGCGACGTCATCAGGATGGGCCTGAGCCGCGTGCGCGCGGCCTCGACCGCAGCGTCGGATCGCGACAGGCCCTGATCTTCGCCCTGCTTCGCGAACTCGACGATCAAAATCGCATTTTTCGCCGCGAGGCCCACGAGCACGATCAAGCCGATTTCGACAAGGATATTGCGATCGAGCCCCCGAATGTTGACTCCGACCATCGCCGCATAGATGCACATCGGAACGATAAGGATCACCGACAGGGGCAACGTCCAGCTCTCATAGAGCGCCGCCAGCAACAGGAACACGAAGACGACAGAAAGCCCAAAGGCGTAAATGGCGGTATCGCCCGCGAGCTTTTCCTGCAGCGCGATTTCCGTCCATTCGAAATCGAAGCCAGCAGGAAGAACTTTCTCCGCGATCTTCTCCATCGCTTTGATAGCTTCGCCTGTTGAATAGCCGCGTTTCAACTGCACCTGCACCTCGGCAGCCGGATAGAGATTGTAGCGCGGCACGCGATAGGCGCCTGTGGAGTTCTTGAACGTCGCGACAGAGCCGATCGGAACCATCTCGCCGGTGTTGCTTCGCGTTTTGAGATTGGCGACGTCACGAAGCGACAAACGGAACGGATTATCCGCCTGCGCGGTCACGCGATACGTGCGCCCGAGAATATTGAAGTCGTTGACGAACGCCGAACCCATATAGACGGACAGCGCTTCGAACACGCGGCTGATCGGAACGCCGAGCTGCTCGGCTTTCGTGCGGTCGATGTCGGCATAGACTTCGGGCGTCCGCACGTTGAAGAGCGTGAACGCCTGCGCGAATCCCGGTTGCCGTCCCGTCGTTCCCGCCATCGCCCAAGCGGCGTCCTCAAGCGCCGGAAGCCCGCGCCCGCCTTTGTCCTGGACGTAGCCCTTGAGGCCGCCGCCGGTTCCGATGCCCGGCACGGATGGCGGCTCGATGACGAGCACGAACGCGTCTTTCAGCTGCGCCATCTGCTGGCGGAGATCCGCGAGGATCTTATCTTTCGTAAGGCCGGTGTGAACTCGCTGCTCGAACGGCGCCAGATTGACGAAAATGACGCCCGTATTGGGAGCGTTCGTGAACGTCGCCCCGTCGAACCCGACGAATGCCACGGCGTGGATGATGCCGGGACGCGACAACAGGATATTGGAGGCTTTGCGGACGACGGCGTCCGTTCGTGTCAGTGTCGAGCCCGGCGGAAGCTGAATGGCAATGATCAGATAGGCGCGATCGAGTGTCGGAATGAGACCCGTCGGCGTTGATATGAGGCGGCCATAGGTCAGGTAGAGCAGGCCGCAATAGATCAGGATCAGGACAACGCTGATCTTGATCAGCTTTCCGGTCAACCACGCGTAGCCATGCGACAGGCTCGAAAAAGCCCAATTGAACCCGCGGAAGAACAGGCGCAACGGAGCCCCGAGAATGCGCGAAAGCACATTCCGCTTTTCGCCCTCTCGATGATGCGGTTTCAGCAGCACGGCCGCCATGGCAGGAGACAGAGACAGTGAAACGATCAGCGAAATGGCCGTCGATGCAGCGATCGTGATTGCGAACTGCCGGAAGAACGTACCCTGCAGGCCGGTGATGAAGGCCGTCGGTAGAAAGACGCCGATGAGAACCAGCGAAATCGCGATCAACGCGCTTCCGACTTCGTCCATCGTCTTGTGGGCGGCTTCCTTCGGACTGAGGCCACGCTCGATATAGCGCTCGACATTCTCGACCACGACGATGGCGTCATCGACGACGATGCCGATGGCCAGCACGAGACCGAACAGCGACAGCGTATTGAAGGTGATCCCGACGGCGCTCATGACGAAAAAGGTGCCGATCAGCGATACGGGAATCGCCAGGATCGGGATGATCGCGGCGCGCCACGTCTGCAGAAACAAAATGACGACCAGCACGACGAGCACGATGGCTTCGCCGAGCGTGCGCACCACGGCGTCGATGGAGAATTGGATGAACTCGGTCGGATCATAGACGATCGTGTAATCGAGACCAGGAGGGAAGCTCTTCTTCAGCTTCTCCATCTGAGACTTGACGGCCGCCGAGGTCGCGAGCGCGTTCGAGCCCGGCTTCTGAAAGAGGACAAGGGCCGTCGCGTTGCGATTATCGAGGTAGGCGTTGACCGTATAATCCTGTGCGCCGAGCTCGACGCGGGCGATGTCCCGGACGCGCACGACCTGTCCGCCTGGTTCAGCCCTGACCACGATGTCTTCGAACTGACTGGGAGAGGTCAAGCGACCCAGAGTCTTGACGTTGAGCGTAAAGCCCGCGTCGGATGTTGCGGGCGGCTGATTGATGGAGCCGGCGGCAACCTGAAGGTTCGCCGCCTGCAGCGCTGCCACGACTTCGCCCGCCGTCAAGCCGCGCGCCGCGATCTTGTCGGGATCGAGCCAGACGCGCATCGAATAATCGCGCGCGCCTTGGACCACCAGATCACCCACGCCCTCGACGCGCGTCAGCACGTCTTTCACATAGAGCGTCGCGTAGTTCGAAATGTACTGCTGATTGCGCGAGCCGTCCGGCGAAACCATGTGCACGACCATCATCAGGTCGGGCGAAGCCTTGCGGACGGAAATGCCCAGGCGGCGCACGTCTTCCGGAAGCCGCGGCTCGGCGACAGCGACGCGATTTTGCACCAGCACCTGTGCCTGATCGACGTTCGTCCCCGGCTTGAAGACGACGCTGATCGTGAGCTGACCATCGCCAGTCGACTGCGAGTTGATATAGAGCATGTCGTCGACGCCGTTGACTTCCTGCTCGATCGGCGTCGCCACGGTTTCGGCGATCACCTGCGCGGAAGCACCCGGATACGTCGCGTGAATGCTGACGGTCGGCGGCGCGATTTCAGGATATTCGGCGATCGGCAGGAAGTTAAGCGAGATCAGCCCGAGAATCGTGATGATCATCGAGACGACGGACGCAAAGATCGGCCGGTCTATGAAGAAATGACTGAGGCGCATCGGACTGCTGGGCTCTTGGATTCTGGATCAGTTCTGGGCAGTCTTTTCCGCTTTGATGATACCGTTCGTCGGCACGACTTTCGTTCCCGGCCGGATTGCAGGATTCGCGACGCCTTCGATGACCACGCGGTCGTCTGCCGTGAGTCCCTTTGCAATAATGCGCAAGCCGTCATGCATCTTGCCGGGGGTCACGGGTGTCGCGACGATGACGTTGTCTGCATTGACCGTATAGACGATCTTGTGTGCCTGATCGGATAGAATGGCCGTATCCGGAATGAGAAACGCGTCGATATCCCCGGCATAGAGTTCCATCCGCGCGAAGATTCCAGGCGAAAAAAGCCCGTCTTTATTGCTCAGAATGGCACGGCCCCGCAGAGTGCCGGAATGCTCGTTGAACGCATTGTCGACGAAATCCATCGTGCCTTCGTGGTCCCAATCGTCTTCGTCGGCGAGCTTGATGCGCACCGGATTTGCCGTAGTGCGCGACGAGGCACGCCGTCCCGAGTTATTCAACCGCGTGTAGCGCAGATAATCAGCTTCCGATGCATCGAACACGAAATGAATGGGATCGATCGTAACGATCGTCGCCATCAGCGTCGCATTGACCTGACCGCCGATGACAAGGTTGCCGACGTCGATTTTCTTGTCCGAGATGCGGCCCGAAATGGGGGCGCGAACCTCTGCCCATTCAAGATTGAGTTCCGCCGCCTTCAATTGTGCCGCCGCCGCCATGACCTGAGCCTGTGCGACGCCCAACGTCGATTTGCGCTGTTCATAAACTTGCTCGCTGAGCGCTTTCGACTCGACCAGCGGTGCCGCGCGGGCGAGATCGGCCTTCGCGAATTCGACCTGCGCATGCGCTCGCGCAACCTCGGCCTTTGCCGCCTCGACCGCGATCTCGAATGGCCGCTTATCGAGCGTGAAGAGCAGGTCTCCCTGCTTGACGTCGGAGCCCTCCTTGAAGTTCACCTGATCGACATAGCCGCTGACGCGAGGCCGCAGCTCAACGCGCTGCACGGCTTCGAAGCGACCTGAATACTCGTCCCACGTCTTGATATGCTTCAAGAGCGGCGTAGCGACCGTGACGGGAAAAGCCGGCAGCGCATCCTCTGCGCGAACGCTTGTGACGCCGGCAATCGCCGTCGCGATCAGCAACGATGCAGAAATCACAATCGGCTGCAGCCAAAGCGTGCGTCGCAAAGGTTCAAAAACCGTCATGTTAAACCGTCTGGAGGTGAATTGATTGGAATGGGAGCCATGCGAGGCTCCGCGGCGCCCGGAGTATCGGCCGAAAACCTATCACAGCTCGGCGCAATCGCTAGCTTTTTTGGCGTTCTAGAATGGCATGCAGCGGCCTTCGCGCTGCATGGTCAACGCTGGCAGGCCGACAGGCAATAGGGCCAGATCTATACGCTCAGAGCAGCGTGCCGCGCAGGATCAGCAGGGCGACCGAGAAATAGATCATCAGGCCGGTGACATCGACGAGCGTCGCAACGAACGGTGCCGAGGCGCTGGCGGGATCGAACCCAAGCCGCTTCAAAAGGAATGGCAGCATCGATCCCGCGAGCGATCCGAACGTCACGATTCCAACGAGTCCGGTGCCGACCGTCAGAGCGATCAGCTTCCAATGTGCGCCATAGTCGAAGATCCCAAGATTTTGCCAAAGCGCTATGCGCGCCATTCCGATGATGCCGAGAATGGCGCCGAGCGTCAGGCCGGCCGGAATTTCTCTCATCGCAACGCGCCACCAGTCGCGCAACCGCAGCTGACCCAACGCGAGCGCGCGGATCAGAAGAGATGTCGCCTGCGATCCGGAATTGCCGCCGGAGCTCATGATCAGCGGAATGAACAGCGTCAGAACGACGGCCTTTGCAAGCTCGTCCGAATAGTGCTGCATCGCGCTCGCCGTCAGCATTTCGCCTATAAACAGTGCGCAAAGCCAGCCGGCGCGCTTTTTTATCATGTCGACGAAGCCGATTTCGAGGTAGGGCTCGGCCATGCCTTCAACGCCGCCGAAGCGTTGAACGTCTTCCGTACTTTCTGCAAGAATGGCGTCGATGACGTCGTCGACGGTGACGATACCGAGCATGCGATGCCGCGCGTTGAGCACGGGCACGGCGAGCAAGTCGTGTATCGAGATCACCCGCGCGACTTCCTCCCGGTGGGCGTCGGGGTCGACCCAGACGGGGTCGCGATCTGAAGCCACGTCCATGATGGCGTTGCTCGGGTCGCTCATGACGAGCTGGCGCAGCGACACGACCTGCAGCAATTCGCGCGAATGCGGATCGAGCACGTAAATCGCGTACACCGTTTCGCGCGTGTGCTCGACTTCACGAATATGCTTGAGCGTTTCCGCGACCGTGTACGTCGAGGGCACGCTGACGAACTCCGTCGTCATCATGCTGCCCGCGGTACCTTCCGGATAGGCGAGAAGCAGCTTCAGCGATTGCGCGGTCTCGAAATCGACGCGGGCAAGAAGGCTGGTGCGATCCGGTCCGTCGAGCTGACGCAAAACGTCCGCGGCGCGGTCCGCTGACATGCCCTTCAGGATGCGGCCGCCGAGGTCCTCGGGAAGTTCGAGAATGAGCTCGCCTGCACGCGCCAGCTCCGGCCGGTCGAAGATTTCGACGGCGCGGTCCAGGGGAAATTGCGAGAGTATGGCGGCAGCCGTTTCGAGATCCTGCTCGTTGAGCTGCGCGATGATATCGGCATCGTGCTTATCGAGCAATTCGACCAGCAGGATCGGATCGACGTCATCGCCCGACATGTAATGAATGTCTTCCATGGCTCACCTTCCGATCCGCCGTCGCAAACGGATCGTGGCAAGCCGACCCAACGGTCAGACCACGAACCTCGACGGCCGAGTTCTACTACTGTCGCTAGACAAGGGTTGGGTTCCTTCAAATTGCTTTGCCGGCATTGCCGACACAAGCGCCGGTGACATGAGCCGATCGCCAAAAATAGTCAAGGAGAGATCGAATTGTTTTCTGTGCGTGAGCCGCGATAATGCTAGGCGGCGAATTCCGGAAGCGGGCCCCGAAACCAAAATCCTTTAATGCGCTCGCATTTTTTATGACTTAGGCTCGTACCCCCGGCGACCGGTAGGGCTCTTGCTGAGATGGCTGAACGTAAGGCAGGACGGATGTAGCGGATGTACGTGCCAGACTGGCGTGATTGGACGTTCGCAATAAAGACCTTCGGCGCCGCCACGCTGGCCATCTACCTCGCGCTATGGATCGACTTGCCCCGGCCATATTGGGCGGTGAGCACCGTCTACATCACCAGCCAGGTCCTCGCCGGCGACACGCGTTCCAAGGCCCTTTATCGAACGCTGGGTACGCTGCTCGGGGCCGCCATGAGCGTCGTCCTCGTCCCAAACCTCGTCAACGCGCCGATCGTCCTTTCGCTGGCAATCGCCATCTGGGTAGGCTTCTGCCTCTATTTCTCTCTGCTGGACCGCACGCCCCGCAGTTACGTCGTCATGCTCGCAGGCTACACCGCCGCGATCATCTGCTTCCCGTCAGTCGACGTGCCCGGCACGATATTCGACACCGCCATTTCCAGGGTTGAAGAAATAACGCTCGGCATCTTTTGCGCAGCCGTCGCCTCGATCGTAATTTTTCCCCAGTCCGCCGAACCCGTCATGTCAGCCCGACTGGACGCGTGGATCAAGAGCGCGCGGGAATGGGTCATCCAAGCCTTCTGCAGACGTCAGGCCGGTTCCGACTCTCAATCGAAACGATTGGGGCTAGCCTCGGATGCTATCGCCTTCGATACGTTGACGACATCGCTTCGATGGGAACTGGGCGGATTTCGACGCTCGCCTGAAGCGCTGGCGACGCTACGCCAACATATGCTGATGTTCCTCCCGATCGCGACCTCGATAGGCGATCGCGTCGGCGTCATGGAACGATTGGGCAATCTCGATCCGCGCCTCGAAACTTTATTGGATGATCTGTCGAATTGGCTACGGTCCGACCGGATCGATCCCGACCGTGCTCAGAGGCTGAGGGCCGAAACAGGAAAGCTCGATCCGCACCTCAACATCAAGTCGAGCTGGAATGATCTCGTTCTGGCAAACCTGCTTGCCCGTCTCAGAGACTTCATCGACTTGCGGCAGGATGTGAGATTTCTCCAACGGCATCTTCGTACCGGCGTGCCGCCGCCGGAACCGTTTGCGTTTCATTATACCGCCCGGGCCCGCACGATACGGCACCGCGATCATGGAATGGCGCTGCTTTCATCCGTTGGCGCCGTTCTCGCGGTCCTGGTGAATTGTGCATTCTGGATAGGGACCGGCTGGCCCGATGGTGCCTCGGCACCATTAATGGCTGCGGTCGTCTGCTCCTTTTTCGCTGCCTTCGACGACCCGGCGCCTTACATCATCGGGTTCGGCTATTCCGCAATCCTGGGCGCAATCGGAGCCGCAGCCTACCTTTTCGCGATCCTGCCGCTCGCGACCAACTTCGAGATGCTCACGCTTGCGCTCGCCCCGTGGCTGATCATCTGCGGCGTTTACATGAACCGGCCCTCCACGGCGCTGGTCGCGAGGCTGACGGCGGTGAACGCCACAACGATGATAGCCATCCAGAATGGAGCCGTTGGCGAGTTTACGCCGTTCGCGAACTCGACGGTTGCCGTGCTCTTCGGAATTTGGTCGTCCGTGGCGATCATCCGGCTGGTACGCTCGGTCGGAGCCGCGTGGAGTGCGCATCGCCTGGAGCGGATCAACCGCGAAAGCCTCGTCGACGCCGCAAGGCACGGCGGCTCGGACCATGGTTTGGAACTCGCCGCATTGATGCTCGACCGCGTCGGCCTGATGGCGCCGCGGCTCGCCGCGTTGCCGCCCGACGACGCCGAATGGATTGCGGACGTTCTGGCCGAGGTTCGTGTCGGCATAAACATTGTCGCGCTGCGCCGGGTGCGCACGCAGCTTCCGCACGCCAGCGCACAAGCGGTGGAGCACGTCCTTGCCAACACCGCGCGATATTATCGCTACTCACCGCCCCATCCCGGTGTCGGCTCATTGCTCTTGCATGACATCGACGGCACGTTGGAGCTGCTGCTGGACGAACCGGAACATGACGCACGACGATCGGCAATTCTCGCCCTTGTGGGCTTGCGGCGAGCCTCCTTTCCGGATGCACCGGACTTTCGCTCGCCATTGCTGGCGCCACCGCAAACCGGGGTAGCCGCATGATAGGTGAGATCGATCTTTATGGTGTCTTCATACCGAGCCTGCTCGCCTGGGCCGTCATCGGATTCATAATGAGCCTGTTCGTTCGGCGCCTGTTGGCGAAACTCGGGTTCTACAAGTATGTTTGGCACCGTCCTCTCTTCGACATTGCACTCGTTATCGTGCTGGTCGGAGCCGTCGTCTCGATAGCAAACAAGATCTTCGCATGATCCGCATTTCCCCCCTCCTGTTCCGAGTTGCTGTCACGCTGTGCATGGTGGCGTTGGCCGCAATCGTCGGACTCTCGCTCTGGGATTATTATTTGGAAGCGCCGTGGACGCGCGACGGGCGCGTCCGCGCCGACGTCGTCGCCATCGCGCCGGACGTTTCGGGGCTCGTCACTGAAGTGCTGGTCAAGGACAACCAGGACGTCAAACGCGGCGACATTCTGTTTCGCGTCGATCCCGATCGGTACGAAATTGCTCTGAGGCAGGCGGAAGCAAACGTCGCGGGAATGAAAGCGGCAGCCGAACAGAAAGCAGCCGACTACTATCGCTACTCGCATCTCACCGCCACGGCGGTATCGCAGCAAAAAGTCGAGGAAGCCCGGGCCGCGGATCTTCAGGCTCAGGCTGATGTTCAACGCGCCATCGCCGATCGCGACCTCGCAAAGCTCAACCTCGAACGCTCGAGCGTGAAAGCTCAGGTCAATGGCCGTGTCACCAACGTCAATTTGCGGCCCGGCGCTTATGTCACCGTCGGTAAAGGCGTCTTTGCCCTGATCGACAGCGATACGCTGCGCGTGGAAGGATATTTCGAAGAAACCAAACTGCACCACATCCATGTCGGTGACGCTGCTACCATTCGGCTGATGGGCGATGGGCGCGAGCTTCAAGGCCGCGTCGAAAGCATTGCCGGCGGCATCGAGGATCGAGAACGAACGGAAGGCTCCAATCTTCTGGCAAACGTCAACCCGACGTTCGCCTGGGTGCGTCTTGCCCAGCGTATTCCGGTGCGCATAAAGCTCGACGCGCCGCCAGGTGATCTTTCGTTGATCGTCGGTCGAACGGCTACCGTATCGATTGATAGCGGCGCGGCAGCGGCTCCCAGCACCAAGAATTGAGGTTCGATATCCGGCAGGGCGGCGAGGATGACTGAGAGTGAACCCGCGACGCTGGGTCTTGTCCTCCCGGGAGGTGGCGCTCGGGGTGCGTATCAGGTCGGCGCCATCAAAGCCCTAGCCGAGTTGGTGCCGTCGGCCCAGAACCCGTTTCCGGTTATCGCCGGGGCTTCTGTCGGCGCCATCAGCGCGAGTTTCCTCGCAGCGAATGCGGCACGCTTCGATTATGGCGTCTCGAAACTCGTCGAGCTTTGGCAAAATCTTCATTGTCACGACGTCTATCGCACGGACTTCGTCTCGATTTCGCTCACCGGCCTGCATTGGGTGTTGTCGCTCACGCCTTTTGCATCGTTCGGTTTGCCCGCCCCGCGTGCGCTCCTCGACAATGCGCCGCTCAGCCAGTTCCTGAGCGACCACACCGAGTTCAGCCGTATCGCCGATGCTATAAAAGTCGGCGCGCTGAAAGCTTTGTGCGTCACCGCCTCCTCATACGATCGGGGCAGGGCCGTAACATTCTTTCAGGGGGGGCCCGAGATCAAAGAATGGAACCGCTCGCGCCGTAGCGGTGTAGCGACGCGCATGGCGCTTGAACATTTGCTCGCATCGTCGGCGTTGCCATTCGTCTTCCCGGCGCAGCGGATCGGGCGCGAGCACTATGGCGATGGTTCGCTGCGCCAGACGTCGCCGCTCAGTCCAGCCATCCATGCGGGCGCGAACAAGATCCTCGTCATTACGACTCGCGATCGCAATCCCGATCCGCCCCCCACCGCGGAGGACGTCAAATATCCGACGCTCGGGGCCATCAGCGGCAGCATGCTCGACATCATTTTCATGGACAACGTCGATGCCGACATCGAGCGCGCGCAGCGCATCGACCACACACTTTCGCTTGTTTCCGAGCCGCGCTTGAGCGAGACGTCGCTTCGGGAAATTGAGGTTATCGCTATCGAACCTTCCGAAGACATCAGAACCATTGCCCGTCGCCACGGAGATGAGATGCCCTGGACGATTCGCATGTTGCTCCGCCGGCTTGGAATGTGGGGCCAGGACTGGCGCCTGCCGAGCTATCTGATGTTTGAACCGGGATATTCCGGCGCGCTGATCGAGCTTGGATATCGCGATACGCTTGCGCGAGCCGAAGAACTGCGGGCGTTTATGAGCCCGAAAAACGCAACGGCCTGATGACGCCGTTCACGCTCGCGTCTCGGTCAAACGGGCTGCGGACCGCGCTTTTCTTCATCGCGATCTCGCCGGTCCGGCGACAGGGCTTCGCCGAGCCGCTTCAAAGCATCGGACGTGTCGAAGCGGTCGAGCATGATCTCGATCAGTGCCGGTCCATTGTTCGTTGCGCGTGCGGTATTCAGAGCATCCTCAAGTTCATCTTCCGTCCTGACGCGCTGACCCCATCCTCCGCCGTAGACCTCGGGAAGCTTATGATAGTCCCACGGCTGAATGTCGTTATAGGGGCCTTCGTGAATGACGCGCTCGGTCGTGTAGCCGTCATTGTTCAAGAGCAGAATAATCGCGTTGCTCTGTCGCCGGCACAGCGATGACAGTTCCTGGGCGGTCATCTGGAACGCGCCATCGCCAATAAACGTCACCGGCCGCCGCGATGGATCGGCAAGTGCCGCACCGAGCGTCGCGGGCAGGGCGTACCCGATGGAGAGATAGAAAGCCTGGCCGATGAACCCGACGTCATGGGTCATCACCAGATCGGCTGCCAGGAAAATCGAATCGCCCGTTTCGGCGATGACCGTCGTATCGTCCCCGACGAAGGCGTTGATCCGCTTCGCCACATGGTTGACCGTCAATGCGCGGCCCGGCTCTACGGAGAAGCCCGTGTCCAAAAGTTTCGAAACGCTCGTGAACGGAGGGTGAGGCAGACCGCCTTCCGGCATGCGATCCGCGAGGCCCGTTACGATGTCGCCGATCCACACCTGCTCGTAGACGTGCTGGCTGATCTTCAAGCGTCCGGAGTTCGCCAGGATCATCTGGCGTCCTTCGAGCCGGCCGGTCTGAACGCCGAAATTGATGTCGCTGATCCACGCTCCAAGGCAGAGCAGCACGTCACTGCTCTCGACAATGGCGCGAATTTCTTTACGCGACGAGTGGCCTTCATAAACGCCGATGGCTTGTGGATGGTGCTCGGAAATCACCGTCTTGCCGAGCAGCGTCGTCGCGACGGGAAGCGTGCTGGCTTCGACCAGCCGGTAGAAATCCTGCATCAAGCCGTAGCGATGCAACTCGACGCCGCCGAGAATGACCGGCCGCGCGGCGGTCGCAAGCAACGCCGTCACTTCATCGAGGGCTTCTCCGAGTGCATCGGGATCGGACGGCGGCCGCGACGGAGGCGTGAAGGCACCTGGCGCCTGGCAAGGCCGATCGACGATATCGACCGGGATCTCGATCATGATCGGCCGCTTTTCGGCAATGCATCGGGCGAGCGCGCCGTCGATCCGTTGCGGCGCGTCGGCCGCATCGTCGAGCAACACCGAAGCGACGGTGATATGGGAATAGGCCTGCTGCATCGTCGTGAAATCGCCGACGCCATGATGCAGCAGCATTGACGATCGCCGTTGCATCGTTCGCGGGCTTCCAACCAGGACAACGAGCGGCACCTGCTCGGCGTAGGCACCCGCAACCGCGTTCATCGCGCTGAACCCGCCGACACCCCAGGTAACGCAGATGCATCCGATGCCGTTGATCCGCGCATAAGCGTCGGCGGCATAGCCTGCGTTGAGTTCATTACATGTGCCGATCAGCTCGATTCCCGAGCTAATAAGCCGATCCATGAACGTCAGCACGTAATCGCCGGGCACGCCGAAAGCATGCTTGAGCCCGACTTGCTTCAAACGCTCGGTGAGAAACGTGCCGACGGTCGCCTGCAACATCTCTTGAAGATGTATGCCAATTTCCGCCGCGTCAAATATCTAACCGGGAATTCGCTCCAATCTGGAACGGGGAATACCGGACGGATGCGGATAGGATTAACGATGTGCTATAGCCACGTCCTGGAGGACCTGCGCTTCGAGCGTGACTTCATCCAGGCGGTATTTCAGAATGTCGCCGACACTTAGAATGCCGACGAGGCGGCCCCCCTCCATCACGGGAAGGTGGCGAAGCCGGCGATGCGTCATGAGACGGGCGACGTTCGCGATGCTGTCCTCGGGTGAGCAGGTGAAAACGCCGGTAATCATGATATCCGCGACGTGCAAATCGCCGATATTGCTGCCGTGAACGGCGACGCCGTCCGAAATGGCGCGCTCCGTAATGATCCCGTCAAGCGTAAGGCCGTCGTGACTGACGATCAGCGCACCGACCCCCTTGAGGCGGAGCCTCATCGCAGCATTTTGGACGGTTTCGCTGGGCCGGACCGTCATGATGTCCGATCCCTTTGTCTTCAAAATGTGTGAGACGTTCATAGACAACCCCTTTTTCAAAAAAGGTGCTTATTGCCCGTCGGAGCAACATTGTCTCCGCTCACTAACGCCCGACCGGGCTGTGATGTTTCCTGAGATGGCTCCAAAAAACTCGCCGGCGGTCCGCTTGGGGCATGGTGACGACGCTCGAAATGTGCCTGCACTGGCCAGAACGAACGGGGTCCAAATCCGGGGCGAATACGTCCGCAGAATCTATATAGGCTTCCGCATCTCGCCCGACCAGATACGCGCGGGTTTTTGGTGCGCTAATTTTCTATGGCTGGATGGTGCTGCCGGAGGGGATTGAACTCTCGACCTCTCCCTTACCAAGGGAGTGCTCTACCACTGAGCTACGGCAGCCTGGACGGGCATGAGGGTACCAACGACTGGCCCCTAGAAAAATCAAGCGCGCCGACGAAACCGACGCGCAAGGTGCCCGCTTCTGCAAGCGGCGGGACACTGCCACAAGGCTTGACGGGGAGCAAGACGGAAAGCCAAGCTCGCGGGATGAGGCCGCAGGTCCCGTCAATCCCATATCCCGGCCGCTGGATCGCGCATGAATGATCGTCCTCCGCGAGAAAAATCGCCCAATTCATCTCCTAAGGAAGCGCGCGCCGAGCGTCTGGCCGAGGTCATGCGGGCCAATTTGAAGCGCCGCAAGGAAGCCTCCCGTGGCCAAATGGGTGGCAAAGGCAACACCAAGGACGAGCAATCTTCCGGCAAGCCCTGAAACGGGGCGGATTGTCTGGGATAGCGCTTGCCGGGCCACCCGCGAAAACGCTAATCAGCCACACTGGCAAGAAGCGAATCCCGGCCGTGGCCAGGATCAGCTTCACATAGGAGACAATGAGCATTTATGGATCGGATCAGGATTACCGGCGGCAGAGCGCTCCACGGCACGATCCCGATTTCCGGCGCCAAGAATGCAGCTCTGCCCTTGCTCATCGCGAGCCTGTTGACCGATGACCGGCTGACGCTGAAGAACGTCCCGAACCTCGCCGACGTCAATCTTCTGGCTCGCATCCTGCGCAACCACGGCGTCGATCTCGCGGTCGATGGCAAGCGTCCCGGTCCGGCCATGCATCTCGGCGAGACGTTCCATCTGACCGCGCGCGACATCGTCGATACGACGGCCCCCTATGAAATGGTTTCGCGCATGCGCGCCAGCTTCTGGGTGCTGGGTCCGCTCATCGCACGCATGGGGGAGGCGAAGGTGTCTTTGCCGGGCGGCTGCGCGATCGGTACGCGTCCCGTCGATTTGCACCTGATGGGCCTCAAAGCGCTCGGCGCCGATATCGATATCGATGCGGGCTACGTCATCGCGCGGGCGCCGAAAGGCTTGCGCGGCGCCCGCATCGTATTTCCCAAGGTTTCCGTCGGCGCAACGCACAACGTGCTGCTGGCCGCGGCTTTGGCCAAAGGCGAGACCGTTATCGAGAACGCCGCGCGCGAGCCCGAGATCGGCGACGTTGCGACCTGCCTCTCGAAAATGGGAGCGAAGGTCGAAGGCATCGGGACGTCGACGCTCCGCGTTCAAGGCCGCGACCGTCTCGAAGGCACCGTCCATACCGTTCTTCCCGATCGCATTGAGACAGGCACTTTCGCGATGGCTGTCGCCGCAACAGGTGGTGACGTGACCCTCGAAGGCGCTCGCATCGACGACCTTAAGGCCGCGCTCGACGTACTTGCCGAAACCGGAACGACCATCGCTCCGACAGCGTCCGGCATTCGGGTTACCCGCAACGGTGGCGGAGTAAAACCGGTGTCGATCGAGACCGAGCCTTTCCCCGGCTTCCCGTCCGACCTGCAGGCGCAGCTGATGGCGCTCCTGACGCTTGCGTCGGGTACAAGCGTCATTCGCGAAACGATTTTCGAGAACCGCTTCATGCACGTGCAGGAGCTTGCGCGGCTCGGAGCCGACATTCAGCTGCAGGGTGACACCGCGACCATAACCGGCGTCAAGGCTTTGAAAGGTGCGCCCGTCATGGCGACCGATCTCAGAGCCTCCGTTTCACTGGTGATTGCGGGTCTCGCAGGCGAGGGCGAGACGATGATCAACCGCGTTTACCATCTGGATCGTGGTTTCGAGCAGCTCGAGCAGAAGCTCAGCCGCTGCGGCGCTGATATCGAGCGCCTGACCAGCGGCTGATCCGGCTGAACGGAAAGGCTGGCATCCATTTGACCGCGGCGGTGTTGCACCGATGTGCTCCGGTCGATAACACTCAGGCGTGCAGCACGTCAGGCACACGCGGGAAAGAATTGGCATCAATGCGCGATCTCAGACTCATTGCTCTCGATGCAGAAGATCTCGGCATCCTTTCGGCGCATCTGCAAGATGCCGTCCTGCGGGTCGGCGATATGAGCTATCTGCCAAAAGAGCACCGCTTCGTTGCCATCGCAAATCGGTTCGACTGGGAAAAAGCAGCGGCGTCGAAGCAAAAGCCGGGGTCGGACGAGCACTTCGAGCGTCGCCAAACGGCAATTCGTTTCGAACGTGTGAACGCGGCAAAGCTCCAAGGCATAAATCTGAACGACAAACGATTGGCGCTCGCGCTATTGGCGATGACGTTCGAGCCGGCGGGAAGTCCGGAAGCTCCGGAAGGCTATGTCACGTTGACATTTTCCGGCGGCGCGGCCATTCGGCTCGACGTCGAATGCGTCGAGGTCGAATTGAAGGATCTTGGGGCGGCTTGGGCCACGAACCGTTCGCCGAAGCACCCAGAGGACGCAAGCTGAACTCTATCGGGCAACCACGCTCTGAGGATAAATGCTCATGCCGATGCGGCTGAAGAGCGTCGATAAGAATTTCGAAAAGCAGTTCACGGCGCTGCTGTCGCAGAAGCGCGAAGTTTCCGCCGACGTCGATAACGCGGTGCGAGACATCATCGGCGATGTTCGTGCGCGCGGAGACGCCGCCCTCGTCGATCTTACCCTGAAGTTCGATCGCCTGGATCTTCGCAAGATCGACATGACGGTCACGGCCGCCGAGATAGAAGCCGCGTTTGCAGAATGTTCGAAAGAAACATTGGATGCACTTCGTTTCGCGCACGATCGTATTGTCGATCACCACCAGCGCCAGTTGCCCACCGACGATCGCTACCGCGATGCCGCCGGCGTCGAACTTGGGCATCGGTGGACCGCAGTAGAATCTGCCGGGCTCTACGTTCCGGGCGGCCTCGCGTCCTATCCGAGTTCGGTGCTGATGAACGCGGCGCCGGCAAAAGTCGCTGGCGTGCCGCGCATCGTGATGGTCGTGCCGTCGCCTGCAGGAGAGCTCAATCCGCTGGTCCTCGCTGCGGCCAAGATCGCAGGCGTCACTGAAATCTATCGCATCGGCGGAGCCCAAGCCGTCGCAGCGCTGGCATACGGCACTGAAACCATCCGCCCGGTCGTCAAGATCGTCGGACCGGGCAACGCCTATGTTGCAGCCGCCAAGCGGCAGGTATTCGGCATCGTCGGCATCGATTCGATCGCAGGCCCTTCCGAAGTGCTCGTCATCGCCGACCGAGACAACGATCCGGAATGGATCGCGAGCGATCTTCTCGCGCAGGCCGAGCACGATACGGCAGCTCAATCCATTCTGATGACGGACGATGCGGAGTTCGCGGGCGCCGTAGAACAGGCCGTGGCCCGCCAACTGCAATCCTTACCGCGCGGAAATATCGCGGGAGAGAGCTGGAACGCCTACGGCGCCACGATCGTTTTGAAATCGCTCGACGAGGCGCCGACGCTTGCAGATCGAGTAGCCGCCGAGCATTTGGAAATCGCTACGCGGAACGCCGAAGACCTCTCGAACCGCATTCGCAACGCCGGAGCGATCTTTATCGGCCACGCGACGCCGGAAGTGATCGGCGATTATGTCTCGGGCTCCAATCACGTCCTTCCGACGGCCCGCAGCGCCAAGTTCTCCTCGGGTCTTGGAGTACTCGATTTTATGAAGCGCACGTCTATTCTGAAGCTCGACGAAGCCGCGCTTGCAGCCCTCGGTCCCGCAGCGATGACGCTGGCGCGTGCTGAGGGTCTGGAAGGTCACCGGCGCTCGGTAGAGGTGCGTTTGGCAAAAACGAATTGATTGCGGCATGGATCAGACCGTGAGCACAGCCGAAAGAAGTCGCGACCGTCTGGCGGAGATTACGCTCGACACGAAATCCCTAGGCCGCGCCAACGCGAACACGGAGCACGAACGGGAAGTCGCCATCTTCGACATTCTCGACGGCAATGCCTTTCGCGTCGATGGCCTGGACGATGGCCCCTATAAGCTGCACCTTTCGGTAGCCGACGACCGCTTGCAACTCAGCATCGTGACTGCCAACGACGGCGATGGCATCGAGCATGCCGTCGCTCTGACGCCGCTCAAGCGTCTCATGAAAGATTATTTCATGATCTGCGAATCCTACTACGAGGCCGTGCGGACCGCCCCGCCGGCGCGCATCCAAGCGATCGATGTCAGCCGCCGGGCGCTGCACGATGAAGGCAGCAGCTTGCTCCGCGATAAGCTGTTGCCGAAGATCATCGTTGACGAGGATACGGCACGCCGTTTGTTCACGCTTGTTTGCTCGCTGCACTGGAAGGGCTAGAGCCGCGCACGCTTAGCGCCGGCCGTCCAGGAACCACGCTTCCTGTTCACCCACACCTTTGATGTCGATGAGCCCGCGCGATTGCAGGACGAATGTATCCTTCAAGGCTGCGTAGCAGGCCGGGCAGATCGTGATGCGCCCCGGTTCGCTCGATTGCTCGAGGCGACTTGCGAGATTCACCGGATCGCCCCAGACGTCGTAGCTGAATTTGTTTATGCCGATGACGCCCGCCATCATCGGACCCGATGCCATGCCGACGCGGACGTTCAAAGGCACATTCTCGACGGCGCTCACGGTGCGGACCGCCGCCACAAGATCCAATGCCATCGCCGCTAACGCCTGCGCGTGATCCCGGCGTGGGATCGGCACGCCTGAGGCCACCATGTACGCGTCTCCGATCGTCTTGATCTTCTCGACGCCGTGACGTTGCGCCAGCTCATCGAATGCGCTGACGAGTCGATTGAGCAGCGCCACGGTCCTCTCCGGACCGAGACCGCGCGCCATGCCAACGAAACCGGTGATGTCGGCAAAAAGAATGGAGGCGTCTGAAAAGCCGTCGGCGATGCTTTCCCCCGGTGCCGACTTGAGGCGCTCGACGACGCTGTCTGGCAGAACGTTGCGCAAAACCTGCTCGGTCTCTGCCTTGGCGTTCTCGGCCAAGCCGAAGGCATAATAAACGCATGCCGCGATCAGCCCGAACGTCGTGATCGCCCCCTGCACGTAGAGCGCGTCGATGACGTCGGAACCGGCATGAAGCCGCGCGGCCTCCATCGGAAATTGAAACCACGCGATCAGATGCAAGGCGAGAGCCGTGATTACGATCGTGAAGATCAGCCAGAAGCGGCGCGCTTCGAAAATGACGAATGGAGCCGCGGCCGCAACGACGTACTGCAAGGGCGCGCCGCCCAGCCGCCCGAAATACGATGTGAACCCGATGAGCGCCGTGAACTCAGCGAGGACGAGCAGCAGTCCGCCCGCCATTTCGTTGAAGCGGTGCATCAGCGGCACGAACGACACGATGATAGCGAGCCCGAGATTGATCAGCACGACCGGCGTCATCGATTTGTCGCCGGACCTCCAGAGCTGCATCGCGTAGATGAATGTCGTCACGACGACCAAAGCCGAAAAGACGTTGACGATCTTCAGCCTGCGTTGCGTGTCGGGCGGATAGCGCTCGATGCCGATGCAGGCAATTCCTTCCAAAATCTTTTTGATCGGGCGAACAAGCCGGCCCATCAAAGCGGGCGATCCTTCCGATCGAACGCGCTCTTTCTGTCGGTCCACGATCGTCATTGGGTTGGTCCGAGAAGCCCTCGAAGGATCGGGGCATCAGTCCTTCTCATCAAGGCGCCCGATTCCGCTCAACGCCGCGATGTCGCAAACGACGAGCTGGCCCCGTCGCTCGATGGCACCCTCCGATTCCAACAGTCCGAGCGCGGCGTTTACCTTCGGACGGCTGGCGCCGACGAGCAGGGCTAGTTCGCTTTGCGAAATCGGTAGCGCAAGAGAAACTTTGCTGGATTCGCCGGAAGGATCTTTCTGCCGGGCGGAAGCCAGAAAGAAGCGCGCCAATCGCGCTTCGATCGGATGCAGGGCGATGGCCTCAAGCTGCTCGTCGGCGTTTCGCAATCGGCCGGCGAGAAAACGCACCGCCGCTTCCGCCACGGACGGCCGCGATGCGAGCAGCCGCAGGAACGCCGCTTTCGAAAGCGTCAGCGTCTCAACCTTGTTGACCGCCGTTGCGTCTGCCGAGCGCGCTCTGTCGTCGAAGACCGCAAGTTCACCGAAAATCGAAGGCGGCTCGACATGAGCAAATGAAAGTTCTCGGCCGTCGGACGTCAGAACCGAAAGCCGGATACGACCTTTGCTGACGATATGGAGCTCAGAACCGGCGTCGCCGCGCGAAAAAATGACTTGGCCGGGTTCATACGTGGCTTCCCGGAGTTCGCCAGCCACGGCTCTGCGGCTGGATTCGTCCAGCCCACCGAATAGCGGTGTCCGCGCCAGAAGGTCGGCAGGATCAGCCTTGAGAGCCATTGTCGCCATCGTATCGCGAGGTTGCGGCGCTATTCATGCCCCGTTTTGATAGCCCCCGCAACGCGCACGGCCCTTGCTAAAGCCGGAAGCCTTGCCCATTGTCCGCGCATCGTTTTTTCGCGATCGAAACGCTTCGCATTTCCAGGCCGCCCATGATGTCGTCGCTGAAGACCAGTCTGCTCCCCGCATTCGCCCGCACGGGCTCGCCCGGCCGCGAAACAGTGCGGCGGTCGAGGGCACGCGAACGAGCAACGTCGAATGCTGAAGTCGAGCGGCCGCGCCTCGTCCTTGCGAGCGCCAGCCCGCGCCGGGTCACGCTGCTCTCGCAGGTCGGCGTGACGCCCGACGCGCTCCGTCCTGCGTCGATCGACGAAACCGCCAAGCGGGGAGAAATGCCCCGCGCGCTTGTTACCCGATTGGCCAGGGCCAAAGCCGAAGTCGCGCGCGACCAGATCGCCAACGATAGCGAGCTCGCTGATTCCTATATCCTCGCCGCCGACACCGTCGTCGCGATGGGCCGCAAGATCCTGATGAAACCGGCGCACGTCGAGGAAGCGATGGCGTCTCTACAACTATTGTCGGGACGAACGCATAAAGTTCAGACGTGCGTTTGTCTGATCACGCCCGATGATCGCGTGCGAACGAAGATCGTCGATACCCGGGTGCGTTTCCGCTACATCAGCCGGTCGGAACTTGAATCCTATATCGCGTCCCGCGAATGGCGGGGCAAAGCCGGCGGCTATGCCATTCAAGGATTGGCCGGCTGTTTTGTGCAGCGGCTCATCGGTTCGTACACCAACGTCGTTGGCTTGCCCCTGACCGAGGTCGTGAACCTTCTGAATTCCGAGAAGTTCCCGTTCCAGTACAATTGGCTGCGATACGCCGAAGTGGACCGTGCGTAAGGTTTCGCGCGCTATGACATCGCCTTCGGATCCCGCCGGGAAGCCGGTGCGCTGCCCGATCTGCGGGAAGCCCGCAACGGAAGTCTATCGCCCGTTTTGCTCGAAACGCTGCGCCGATATCGATCTCGCCAAGTGGTTCAGTGGCAGTTATGCCGTGGCGGGGCGGGAGGAAGACGAGGGGGACGGCCAGGATCCGTTCGCTGGTCCCAGCGACGGGAATGACACCTCCGACGACGACAAAAAATAAAGCACGCCGAACCGCATTTGCCGCGCTTGCGTCCCGGCAATCACCCCCCTATAAGGGCCGGACTTCGCATGTGCCCCTAGCCGCGGAGGGCAAGCCCAGGTAGCTCAGTTGGTAGAGCATGCGACTGAAAATCGCAGTGTCGCTGGTTCAATTCCGGCCCTGGGCACCACGCCCTTTCCCGCTGATTTCATTTTGAAAAATCGTTTTAGAGCGGTTGCCCCGCCAGGGCGCCAACGCGTCAGAATCATCAGTGTCAGAAGGTGCAACGATGCGGCGGCGCTCGTCGATTAACCGGAGCGTCCGGAGTCTGCGCTTTCCAATCGCTGGGCAAAAGAAGCTGCAGGGAATGACCGATGCTTCGGCGTGGTCTTTCAATCCGACGCGCAAAGTGAGCTGGTGCGCCCTGGATTTTTCAATCGCTTCTTGCGACCTTTCGAGCTGAGCAAAAATCTTCGCCCCACGCATACTGCACACACACTTTGGCCGAACTCGCTGACTCATCCGCCTCGTGGCAGCGTTTCATTTATGAGATCGAATCTTTGTCGGCTTGGGTCCGTCCGTTTGCGTACCAACTTGGATTGGAACGTAGCCGCGGGCCTTCCGTTGCCCGAATATGCAGCGGGTCCAGTTGGGTTGCCAATCCTTCCCCGAATGGTGGCCCATTGCAACTGCTGCATTACTCCTGATGACGAGGCTCGCGATCGCCTGCGCCGCGAGCCTCTCTCCAATTAGATTGTGAACCTGCGCCCATTGCGCGTCCGGCACAACTCTGCGCGCCGGCGTGTCGAGGCCCGAAAGCACGACCGAGTACGTCCCGCGCTCGTGCGAGATCGGCCCGACGTCTTCGGCGCCGCGGGTTGAATGCGCGAGCTTAAAGAATTCCGAGGAGTTAGTGCGCGGTTCGGGATGGCTCTGGCAGTTTGACCAGCGTCGTCAAACCCGGTGCCGCTTCCGAAGCGACGTCTGTGGTCCGCTTGTGCGGCCGGACGGCCGGCGTTGGCAATTTAATCAATACAGGTTCAGGTTCGTCAAAGCTTTGGCTGTCGTCAGCTGATGCGGTCGTCATCGTTCGACGATCTAACGCCGGTCCTGGATCGGGCCGCTTTTGGGGCGCCTGCTTCGCAACGGCGTTCCAAGCGGGATGCGCGGGCGGAGCCTTATGATGTTCTTCTCGTGCCGCATGGCGCTCTTCTGAAGGAGCGTTGTGGTGCTCTTCTAAAGTCGCGGTTCCGGTCTCGCCGTCGTCCCGCTTCCAGAATATTTTTTTTCCGTCGCGTGCGATGGACAGGCAGTGCTGCTCGCCGCTGAACCAACGGAACCATTTGTAGCAGATGCGATCTTCTGTGAGCCAGTAGCGGCCCCTATCCTTTTGAGAGCCCAGGTACGATGCGAGTTCTCCGGCATCGCCGGACATGATGCCATTTCCGCCAAAGCTGATCGGCACCACTGTTCCCAGCGGCGTATCTAGTTTGAGAACAGAACCGGGTAAGGTCGTCTTGATCGCTTGGCCTGTCAGGCGCATGGGTTCCGCTGCCAGCGGGTAAACCCCAAGCAAGTAACAAGAAACGATAGCAAAACACCAAGAGCAGTTACGCACGATAAAGTCCCTGAAACCCCGCACCTACTTCTCTAAAAAGTGTGGCACCATCAAGATCGGGGCGCGCGAACAGAGCCAAAGCATGTATTGCCCACCCGTCCCTTCGGCCGAAGCTCCATCGACGGCCCGAAGTTCCAGAATGAACCGCCGCCCGCTTTAAGAGCGCTGCCAATGAGGGACGTTTGAACATCTTCTATCAGCTTTTCGCACGACAAAAGTTTACACACTGCAAAGAAATACGGTCGGCAGACAGGGAAGCTTAAGCTTTCGCGCGCTTGAGCAGCGCATCCGTGCTTTCATCGGCGCCGTCGCAAATTGCCGCCAATGCTTCCTCGAATACGCTTCCGGGCTCTGCCGCTCTCGCAAAGAGCGTCATCGATGAGCGGAATTTGGCGTCGTCCGGAAAGCCGAAGATTTCGTGCAACGAGCTGTCCCGCACCGCCAGAACGAGACGGGTAGCCTCATCGAGGCGCGGGCCGAGGATGGGATGCGCGAGATACCCCTTTGCTTCATCGAGCGAACGGATGCCGTAGTAGGCCGCACGCGGGCTCGAGCCGAGACCCTGAAGCTGCGGAAATACGAACCACATCCAGTGGCTTTGCTTACGACCCGCGCTGAGCTCCGCACGCACGCGCTCATAGATCGGAGCCTGGGCTTTCACGAACCGATCGAGGTCGAATGGATCGCCGGGCATATCGGACATGGGCTTTAGCCAGCAGACAGAAAGCGCTGAGCATCGCGTAATATTTTGCGATGGTCGAAAGCAAGCGCGAGAGTCTCGTAATTCGAAAACCAGGCCGCCTCCTCCGCATCGTCGCCTGCAGTCACAGCCGGAGCATCCGTCCGCGACGCGAACGAGATCGAGCACGTATGTCCGCGCGGATCGCGCAGCGGATCTGAATAAACGCCGATCAATGAAAGGGCGCCAAGTCGAATGCCCGTTTCTTCCCGCGCCTCGCGGCGACAAGCATCTTCTACCGTTTCTCCGATTTCAACGAAGCCACCCGGCAGCGCCCAGCTGCCCGCGAATGGTTCGTTCTTCCGGCGAACTAGCAAAACGCGGTTCAATCGATCGAAAACGACACAGTCCACTGTCAGCAGCGGCGTTTTTGGGACAGCCATGGACTTTAATCCTAAGTTCAAAATCTGATCATGACAGACACTCGGTCTCGGATATACTCAGCACGATCAGACGGCGGAGGATGTCGTGCCAGTCAGTCCCGTTACGGTTTTGCGCTTCCTTCAGGATGTAGCCTTGGGCGACGAAAACCAATTGAGATCGCTCGACCGCGAAAGCTTGTTGGCCGTTCACAGGGTGCTGACAGCGCTGCGCGACGACGTCGAGCAAGCGTTATCGCAATTGCTCGTCGGCGAGGAACTCGGCGTAGAAGCCTGAGATCCTGATCAAGCGACCCATCCAAGCATGATGATATGTGGCCAGACGCCGGCCGAGCTGATGCGGCCGCCGTCTGCGCTGGATACAAGTTGTCGTTCGCGGAAGCGCAGAGACCGCAGCTTCAGCGGTCAGCACTATTTCTTTTTGCCCTTGCGCACGAGTTCACGCGCCATTGCAAACGCATCGGTGAAATCGAGCATCAAGGATTCTTCCGTGCGGATCATCTGGCGGAACAGGGCGGACTGAGTTTTATACTTGATGTCGCCGATGGCGAGCGGTCCGACGCACTGGATTCCGGTCTTCCCAAGCATCCGACCCGAGTCGAACAACTCGACACCTTCGATGCCTGCGGGCGGGACAGCGTTGACGTCCGCGACCACGGCCGTTCTGCTGGATTTCTCGAAATGCTTTAACTTCAAGACCTGAACACCGGCGGCCGCTGCACAGAGAACGATGTCGGCCTTCGCTACAATCTTGGTCTTGTCGCCATCGCGCGCTCCAAGGACCGGTGTGAGGCGAACACCAAAGCGCTGCTTAGCCGCTTTAACGAACGGCTCGAGCGCCTTCAGCCCGATATGCGAGACGACTTTGACATCGGCTCCATTGAGCGCGGCGATGACAGCCGACGCGAAGCCGACGACGCCGGTCGCGCCAAATACGGCGACGCTGGCGCCCTTCAAAGTGCGCGATGTCTTCTTCCGGTAAATTTCTTCGACGCAGGCAACCATTGCAGCAGCCGTCGTAAACGAACCGCCGGGATCGGCGAATGCTGAAAGCTGAAATGGCGGTACGAGCGCCGTCTTGGCGACAGCAAGCATGTCGAGAGCCAACAGCGCATCCTTGCCGCCGATGAACAAACCGGTGCGGCATCCGTATTGGGGCGGACGCGAGAATATGGCGTCTTGAACAAGGCCGCGCGTGTCGTCCAGGCGCGCATTCGTGTGCGGGATGACGACTTTGAAGCCGGCATCAACGGCCATGTTTACGTCGAACGGACTCGCGAATGCCTGGGTCGAGAGAAAATGAAGGATCGGCGTAGCGGTAACGCGCTTCTTCCGCGGCGTCGCCGGCTTGCGCGATGTCTTGCGGAGAGGAATATCCGTATCGGTCCGAAATTCCTCGATGCCCCTTTCGATCTGCGCAACATCTTCCATGGGCATTGAGGCACTCTCCTGAATCTACGCGCTATCGCGGCCTTCGGAGCCGCATTGTTCCAAAATCCGGACGCCAATCAGTGCTCATCCGCAAAGCGGGAGGAATCGACCAGAACTGGCGAGAAGAAGCTGCAATGCCGCGCCGGGCGGCCGAGCGATGAATGGCTTCATGCCTTCGGCGCAACCGCACCGCATCGCTCGCCGTGACCCTTGCTGGATAAAGCGAAATTTTGCGTTAATGAAGCTGCGTCATAAGTGCCGTATTTGTAAGGAATAACAAAAGACTAAGACCATCCCCATTTTGGATTTGGCTCAAGCCGCCAATCAGTCCTGCTTCGTTCCTTGCTCGCGGATTTTCTTGCCGGCCGAAGGCGTAGATTTATCGGGACTGCCAGAAGTCAGCGTCGGACCGACCTGCACTCTCTTCTTCGACTTTGCCGGCAGCGGATTGTGCCCGCCGCGGTCATAGTCGAGTGGCTTATGCTCGTCGCCGGTCGTGTTTTTCTTGTCGGGCATGGCGATTGTCTTCCGAACTCGACGCTTGATGCTTCTCTTATGTGGATCATACTCCTCGGTGGGGTTTCGCGTTCCCATATTCGGAACTCTAGGATCGCGACACGGGTTTATTTGCAAAGCTTTACGCACGGAGGACCAGATGGTTATGCGCGATGGTGATCCGCAGCTTCCGAGGTCTGGCAGCGGCTGGCTAACCTCTCCGCTTACGGCACTAATTGTCGTGGCGCTGGCGTTTATCGTTTTTGCATACAACTTCGGTAATCAGCCAAGCAATTCCGAGAAGTACGGAACGATCTCCGAGAGTGAAGCGCAGGACGGCGTGACACCTAGCCTTCCGCCTGACGGCTCGGGATCATCGGAATCGTCGAATACCGCATCCGCGCTTCCCTGAAATTCTTGATGTCGTACTGGTACGGACCAGAACGTGACCGCAGCGGGATTGACGAGGTTCAGGGAACGAGGACGGCAGCGCCTTCGAACCGGCCGAATCTCAGATCATCGAGCGCTTCATTGGCGCGCGCCAGGGGATAGACGGTTGTGGTCGTACGGATACCGGCCTGAGGCGCCAGCGCAAGAAACTCTGCTGCGTCTCGTCGCGTGAGATTGGCGACGGAGCAAAGGTCGCGTTCTTCCCAGAGCAGGCGATACGGGAACGCCGGAATGTCGCTCATGTGAATACCGCCGCAGACGACACGGCCGCCTTTTCTCACCGCCGCGAGCGCGAGCGGAACCAAAGATCCGACGGGCGCGAAAATAATGGCTGCATCGAGTGCATCGGGCGGACGCTCATCCGACCCGCCAGCCCAGCGGACGCCGAGACTGCGCGCGAACTGCTGACCAGCACCGTCGCCCGGCCGCGTGAACGCATAGACGTCCCGTCCTTGCCATACGGCGACCTGCGCGATGATGTGGGCGGCGGCTCCGAATCCGTAAATGCCGATGCGTCGACCGTCACCGGCGAAGCGCAGGGATCGCCAGCCGATCAATCCCGCGCACATGAGCGGCGCTGCCGCGACAGGGTCATCAAATCCCGTCAGTGGAAATGCGAAAGCCGCGTCCGCGACGACGTGCGTGGAAAAACCACCGTCGCGCGTGTACCCGGTAAAGAGCGGCGTATCGCAAAGGTTTTCGCGTTCGCTTGCGCAATAAGGACAGTGTCCGCATGTATGTCCCAGCCAGCCGATGCCGACGCGTTCGCCAAGCCGCGACGCCAATGTTTCGTCGCCCGCCTGATCGATCGTGCCGATGATCTCGTGGCCTGGGACGACGGGCCGTTTCGGATCGGGCAGCTCTCCGTCGATGACGTGCAGGTCGGTCCGGCATACCGCGCAGGCTTCGACGCGGACACGTATCTCCCCTGGGCCCGGAACAGGATCGGGCCGCTCCTCAAGAACCAGGGGTTCACCGGCTCTATGAAAAACCATAGCTCTCATGGTTTGAGCTTCCTGCAAGCTTAAGCTGCGGACATTAAAGCAACTGTCGCGAGCGTACCGAATGCCTATATTGCTTCAATGATGAGACTTATGACAGCAGGACTTGCTTTGGCGATCGCAGTCATCGCCGTGCCAGCCGACGCCGCCCTGAAGCCCGGCGCCGTCGCACCGGCCTTTACGGCTCCTGCATCGCTTGGCGGCAAGGAATTCACCTTCTCGCTTGCCGAAGCGCTGAAGAAGGGCCCGGTCGTCCTCTACTTCTACCCGGCAGCGTTCACGAAGGGCTGTACCATCGAGGCGCATGAATTCGCGGAAGCGATCGACAAATACAAGGCCCTCGGCGCAACGGTCATCGGTGTCAGCCATGACGACATCGCCACCTTGAACAGGTTCTCGACCAGCGAGTGCCGCAGCAAATTCCCGGTTGCGGCCGATGTCGATCAGCACATCATGAAGGCCTATGACGCGGTGCTCGCAAGCAGACCGCAATATGCCAACCGCACGTCCTACGTCATCGCCCCGGACGGCCACATCATCTACGAATACACCGCCCTCGATCCGATGAACCACGTCGCAAATACCCTGTCGGCTCTCACGGCCTGGACTCGCGCACAACACAAATAGAGCCGCACACCAGAAAATTATCTAATTTTTCAATATGATAGTTGGCGAGGAACGCGCGGCAAAAAAGCTGACGCCTTCCCATCGCCGCACTCTCGCCCTTCCACCAATACCCATACGACCACGCGCCGCGCTGGGTATGGCTGTGTGCCTACGTTATAGCGGACGCATCGGCTGGATTGCGACGAGGGGACCGGAAGCTGAAATATCGACCCGAACTGGATGGCCTCCGCGCCGTCGCCGTCATCTCAGTCCTTCTTTGTCACCTCGGGACGAAAACGTTTTCCGGCGGCTACGTCGGCGTCGACGTATTTTTCGTGCTGTCCGGTTTTCTCATCTCGCAGATCATCGCGGGAGACCTTGAGGCCGGAAATTTCAGCATTGCGAAGTTCTACGAGCGGCGCATTCGCAGAATTGTCCCCGCACTGGTTTGTGTCTGCACGGCTTGCACGATTGCGGCGGCTATCGTTCTGTTTCCCCATGAGCTGAGAACATACGCTTCGAGCTTGCTGGCCGCTGTCTTCTCGGTGAGCAACGTCTGGTTCGCCGCGAATACCTCCTACTTCGATCCCGCCGCCGCGACGCAGCCTCTGTTGCATACATGGAGTCTCGGTGTCGAAGAGCAGTTCTATGTGTTCTTCCCGCTGCTGCTTTCGGCGGTATTTCGTTTTGATCGGCGGTGGATACCGTTGCTTGTTTGGTCTTTGATCGCCGCATCGCTCGCCTTGAGCATCATCCTGTCGCCGGGCTATTCGAGATCGTCCTATTTTCTGATTCACACGCGCACGTGGGAGCTGCTCACCGGTGCCGTTCTCGGCCTGGGGCTTGTCCCGTCGCCCGTATCGAAGGGACAGCGTGAGGCAGCCGCCGCGCTCGGCTTGCTGGGAATTGCGACGGCGGTCTTCCTCTACACGAGTAAAACATCATTTCCCGGCTACGCAGCGCTCGTCCCCTGCGTTGGCACGGCGCTGATCATCTGGGCCGGCGGACAAACCGTCGTTGGGCGCATGCTCAGCATTCCGCCGATGGTGTTCGTCGGCTTGATCTCCTACAGTCTCTACCTTTGGCACTGGCCGCTGATCGTCTTTGCGAAGCTGATCCTTGTGCAGCCGTTCACATGGCCGCAGCAGGTCTTGCTCAGCGGTGCCGCTTTCGGGCTGTCAGTTTTGACGTGGCGCTTCGTCGAGACGCCGTTCCGGCGCCGCTCGCACTCAGCTTCTTCGCGGGTAAAAGTATTCGCGGCTGGCGGCGCAAGCTTGGGAGCGGTGGCAGCATGCGCGCTGGCATTCCTGGCGCTCAACGGATGGCCTAGCCGTTTCCCCACAGACATCCTCGGCATAGAGGCTGCAGCGCAGGATTGGAGTCCCAAACGGGTCGAATGCCATTTTGATGGCTCGCTCTCAGGCGATTTCGACAAGTCGTGCGTGTTGGGCGCGCCCGTCGAACCATCGATCATCGTCTATGGCGATAGCCACGGTGCCGAGTTGAGCGTCGCGTTGGCCTCGCTCGCAGAAACGAGAAACGAAAGCGTTCGTGAACTGACGGCATCGGGCTGCCCTCCGGCGCTCGATTTCACGTATCGCGATCGCCCCCAATGTCCTGCCTACAACGCCAAAATTCTGAAACGTCTCACGGCGCTACCGCCGAAGACCATCATCTTGACGTCCAACGCAGTTGCCTGGACGGATGAATATTCGAAACAATTCTTTCGCGGCTTGCAGGGCATGATCCACGCTCTTTCAAAGGCCGGGCACCGCGTCATCCTGATGGGCCAGATACCTCCGCATCCCAACCAGTTGCCCGTTCCGGCAACGCTCGCGAGACGAGCCGAATTCGGAAAGAAGCCCGCAAATTACGTCTTCCGCCCAAAAATGCAGAAGCTCCAGGATCTGGATGCCAAACTCGAAAAGATCGCGGTGTCTGAGGGAGCGCGGTACATCTCGTTGGTTCAAGCTCTCTGCGACGAGCACGGATGCAAGGCCGAAATGGACGGAAAGGTCTTATATTTCGACGATAATCATATGAGCGTTGCGGGACAGAAAGTGATGGCCGCCAAGCTCCTTGCCCCTATTCTTTGGCCGGACCCGATCGCCGCCGCGACCAAGACTGGCGATGCCGCGGGTTTACGATGAGCTTCGCTTGCGATTGATAGCGGTTCAATTCAATCCTATCCGGCACGATCGAAGCTATGAAAGACGATAGACAGAATGGAAGCGGCGACCCTTCGATGCGCGTGAAAATTGCTGCTTTTTACAAATTCGTCGGCATCGAGAGTCCGACCATTCTGAAAAGCGATCTGCATGAATTTTGCGCGCAACGCGATGTACGCGGCACGATCCTCATTGCTCACGAGGGCATTAACGCCACCGTGTCAGGGCCGAACGGCACGATAGACGCCCTTCTCGAGTTGCTGCGTGCCGACGCACGCTTTGCAGATTTGCCGGTGAAGCTCTCAAGCGCTGCCGCACATCCTTTTCAGCGGTTCAAGATCAAGATCAAACCCGAGATCGTGACTTTTGGCGTGCCTGATCTGCGCCCCAGTGATGCGACCGGCCATCTCGTCGATCCCACGGATTGGAACGCGCTCATTTCCGATCCGGACGTCATCGTCGTCGATACGCGCAACGACTACGAAGTCGAAATCGGGACCTTCGAAGGCGCACGCAATCCACGCACGCGCACGTTTGGGGAGTTTCGCGACTATGTAGCTGCCGACCTAGCGAGCGATCCGCATAGAAAGATCGCGATGTTCTGCACGGGCGGCATCCGCTGCGAAAAGGCGAGCGCATATCTTCTGTCGAAAGGCTTCGAGAACGTCTATCAGCTGAGCGGCGGTATTCTGAATTATCTCGAACACGTTGCGCCGGAGGAAAGTCTATGGCGCGGCGAGTGTTTCGTCTTCGATGAGCGCGTCGCGTTGGAGCACGGCGTAAGACAAGGCCATCATCGGCTTTGCGCCGGCTGCGGCCGGCCGATCAGGCGCGGCAGCGAAGATAACGTCGAAAGTTTTTGCGCCGATTGCAACGGCGCCGATGCAACCGAACGAGACTAGTGCTCCTCGCACGCGCATGAATTCACCGATTGCAAGTTTTTCGGGTCAACGAAAAATAATATCGTATTACGAACTATTCCGGAAACGCATGAAATCGAACAAGCCTGCCTTTGATGTCTGAAATTTAAGGGTTTCAGCCCTTGAGCCAATCTCCCTGTTGGAATAGTCACCGGCATCGACTGAATCCAACTTCATCGGGAGGTCTCCATGACGGTGCTCATCGAAGCCGTCGGACTTCACAAGCGGTTTGGCGACATCAAAGCCGTCAACGGTATTTCCCTAAAAGTTGCCAAAGGCGAGGTGCTCGGCTTTCTCGGTCCGAATGGCGCGGGAAAGTCGACGACGATGAAGATGATTACGGGATTCCTCGAACCCGATGCCGGCTTGGCCTCGATTTGCGGCATCGACGTTTTCAAGGAACCGAAAAACGCAAAGGCGAAATTCGGTTATGTCCCCGAGGGCGCCCCGTCATACGGGGAAATGACGACGCGCGCATTCCTCTCGTTTATCGCGGAAATTCGTGGTTATCGCGGCGCCGCGATTGTGTCTCGCGTGGCGAATGCCGTCGAGCGCGCCGGGCTGGGGCCGGTGCTGGATCAGGTTATCGATACGCTCTCCAAGGGATACAAGCGGCGCGTCGGTCTTGCGCAAGCGATCCTTCACGATCCCCCTGTGCTGATCATGGACGAGCCGACCGACGGTCTCGATCCGAACCAGAAGCACCACGTCCGCAATCTCATCACCGACATGGCCGCCGACAAGGCCATCATCATATCGACTCACATTCTTGAGGAAGTCGAAGCCGTCTGTTCGCGCGCTGTCGTCATCAATAAGGGCGTCATCGTTGCGGACGGCACCGCCGACGATCTGCTCCAGCGCATGCATTATCATGGCGCGGTCTCATTGAAGGTTGTCGCGGACCGCGCCGATGCCGCCATTCGCGCCCTGACGAATGCCGCGGCCATCGCCAGCGTCGAGACGTTAGGCAAGCCGAACGGCCATTTGCTTCTGCGCGCCATCCCGCATCAAAAAACGATGACGGCGGCTGAAGTGGCGGCCGTGCTGCGCGCGCAGAACATCCCCGTCGACGAGCTGTATGTCGAGCGCGGCCGTCTCGACGACGTATTCCGCAAGATCACAATGCCGGAAGAGGGAGACAGCAATGCGTAGCACCTGGGATAACGCCTGGACCATCGCAAAGCGAGAACTCCGGGCGTATTTCGCAACGCCGTTGGCTCTCGTGTTTCTCACGGTATTCGTTGCGCTCCCCGGCGCGCTGACATTCTACATCGGTCAGTTCTTCGATCGCGGACAAGCCGATCTCTTTCCATTTTTTGCCTATCATCCGTGGCTCTATCTGCTTCTGGTTCCGGCCGTCGCGATGCGGCTGTGGGCGGAGGAGCGCAAGAGCGGCACGATCGAGCTTCTGATGACGCTTCCGATCACGCCGTTCGAAGCGATCTTGGGCAAATTTCTTGCAGCCTGGGCCTTCATCGGCCTGGCGCTCATCCTGACGTTTCCGATCTGGATCACCGACAACGTCCTCGGCAGTCCTGACAACGGCGTGATCTTTTCAAGCTATCTCGGCAGCTTTCTGATGGCCGGCGCGTTCCTCGCCATCGGCTCCTTCGTTTCGACGCTGACCAAGAACCAGGTCATCGCCTTCATCGTTGCATCGCTCATTTGCTTCCTGTTCACGATGAGCGGCCTCGATCTCGTGCAGAATTCGCTGCGCGCCTGGACGCCCGCCGTCTTCTCCAGCGCCATCTCCTCGATGAGCTTCCTGTCGCACTTCCAGCGAATTACACGCGGCGTTCTCGATTTGCCGACGCTCATATTCTTCTTTTCGATGATCGTTTTCTGGTTGTTCGCGACTGTCATCGCGATCGATCAGAAGAAAGCACAGTGAGGTCCGGTCATGGCTGAACGATTCGAACCGTTGCGGCGTGTGCTCGCCCCTCTGACGTCGTGGTGCGCGAGATTCAAGCGCTCGACGCTGGCTTGGACGGGATTGGCACTTGCAGCCGTGGTCCTGCTTTCCGTCAACCTCGCGTCCTCCGTCGGCCTCAAGACCTGGAGCGCAGATCTTACGCAGGACAGACTGTTCACGATCTCCAAGGGCACGCGCGAGATCCTGAAATCCATCGATGAACCGATCACCGCGCAGCTCTATTTTTCACATGATCTCGCTACGGCGTCGCCTGACGTTGCGCGCTACTTCGATCGGGTGAGGGCCCTCTTCCAGCAATACGTCGATATCTCCGGCGGCAAGCTCCGGCTCAGCGTGATCGATCCGGAGCCCTTCTCGGATTCGGAGGACAAGGCGGTTGCCGCCGGTCTCAAAGGCATCCGCGTGAATGCGGAGGGCGACACCGGCTATTTCGGACTCGTTGCTACGAACGCGACCGACAATCAGGAGGTCATTCCGTTCTTCTCGCCGGACCGCGAGTCGTTTCTCGAATACGACGTGACGAAGCTCATTTACGCGCTCGCCAATCCGAAAAAACGCACCGTAGGCTTGATGACGTCGCTGCCGGTTGATGGTGGCAAATCGCCGATGCGCCGCCAGCCGACGCAGCCCTGGCTGATCATGAGCCAGATCCGCGAATTTTTCGATGTCCGCACCATCGATCAGAACGTCAAAACCATTCCGTCCGATATCGACGTGCTGATGGTGGCGCAGCCGACCAAGCTGACACCGCAAGCTGCCTACGCGATCGATCAGTATGCTTTGAAAGGCGGCAAGGTTCTCGCATTCATCGATCCGGTCGCTGAGTCAGCCGAAATGCAACTGCTCGAGGACAAGGGCAACGGACGCGAAGAACTCGCCAAGCTCTTGAAAGGCTGGGGCGTCAATTTCGATCACAAGCAGGTAGCGGCCGACATTCGTCATGCCCGGCGCGTCCAGTTCGGCGGCCGCAATGCCCCCGGCGAAGACGGCCAGCCGATGGTGACGGATTTCGTCGCCTGGCTGGGACTCGATAAGACAGACATCAATCCGAACGACGTGCTGGCCGCAGGCGTTGATGTGATCAACCTCGCGTCGGCCGGTGTCTTGAGCAAGGTCGATGGCTCGACGGTCGACTTCTCGCCGATCCTGCAGACCAGCAGTGACGCTGAGATCATTCCGCCGTCCAAGGTCGGATTTGCTGCCGATCCGATGGCGTTGCTCCGCGATTACGTCGCCGGTGGCCACAAACTTGTTCTCGCTGCGCGGCTCTCCGGCGAGACGAAGTCGGCATTCCCCGACGGGCCGCCCAAAGCCGCCGATGCCAGTGCCAAAAAGCCGGATGACAAGAGCAAGCCGGCCAATGGCGTCAAGAAAGATGCGTCTGCCGACGCCTCGAAAGACGCCAAGAAACCGGCCGTGACACCCGCGGTCAAAGAGGTCGAGCCCGCGCAGGTCAAATCCGGCAAAATCAACGTCGTCGTCGTCGCCGACACCGACTTGCTCGCGGACCAGTTCTGGGTGAACCGGAGCATGATGAGCCAAGACGTTGTGATCCCGACGGCGAACAACGCTTCGTTTGTCGTGGGTGCGCTTGAGAATCTTTCGGGAAGCAATGCGCTGATCGCGCTGCGTGGCCGCGGTGTCAAGGAGCGTCCATTTACGCTCGTCGACAATCTGCGGCGCAGCGCCGAGAAGAAGTTCCGCACCCAGGAAGAAGGGCTCGAAAACAAGCTCAAGACGGCGCAGAACGAGCTGCAGAAAATCCAGGCGTCCGGCGAAGGCGGTAACGGCGTCATCCTGACCGACAAGGAGCAGGAAGCCGTCGAGAAATTCCGCGGCCAGATGCTCGATACCCGCCGTCAGCTTCGCAAGGTCAAGCTGGCGCTCCGCCAGAACATCGACGATCTCGACGGTTGGCTGAAGTTCGCCAACATAGGATTTGTACCGCTCATGCTCGGCGCTGCAGCTATCGGACTTTCATGGCGCCGTTCGCGCCAGCGCCGCTCGAAGAACGATCGCTGAGGAGGCACGCTCATGAAGCCGCAGAATTTCGCGATTCTTCTCGTCGCCGCCGTGCTTTCGTTTGGCGTGGCCGTCACCGCGTATGTCACTCACCGGCCGTGGACACCGACCAACGTGAACGCTCAACCCATGCTTCGGGCGCTGAAGGCCGACGCCAGCAAGATTGCCGGCATCGAGATCAATCAGGGCGGCAAGATCATGAAGATTGCCGACAAGAACGGCAAATGGGTCATCGCGAGTCACGAAAACTACCCTGCGAATACCGAAGCCGTGAGGAAGCTCATCCTTGCGGCTTCGGAGGCGCAGCTTACCGAACGTAAAACCGGAAAGAAGTCGAAGCTCGGACTGCTTGGCCTCAGCGATCCGACGGTCAAAGGAGCTTCGTCGCGGCTGATCCGCTTCCTTGATGACAAGGACAGGCCGATTGCCGAAATCGTCGTTGGCAACGAGAAGACCGGCGCCTTCGGCAACAACAAGAACGGCAGCTATGTGCGCAAGCCGAACGAGGACCAGGCTTGGCTCGCCAATCGTTCGATCGTCGCCACGGCGGCGCTCAATGCCTGGGCAAAGACGCGCGTCGTCGATGTGCCGACCAATTCGATCAAGACGGCCTCCATCGAGGTCGCGGGAGAACCGGCCTACACGATCGACCGCGATAAGGACGGCAAGAGTTTCGATCTGACACCCATGCCCGCGGGCAAGAAGCTCAAATATGTGAATTCGATCGATGAGATCATCGAATCGGTGAGCTACGTCGATTTCAAAGACGTCCGCAAAGCGCAAACCTCCGATACTTTGAAGAATGCGGGCAAGGCGACGTTCCAGACGGACAAGGGCCTCAAGGTCGAGCTTGATCTGAAGTCCGACGGGAAAGAGGCGTGGGTCACGGTCACGCCGTCGGGCGCGGGCGATGCCAAGAAGGACGCAGACGCCATGTCGGCGCTCGTCAGCGGCTGGGAATTCAAGGTTCCGGTTGGGAAAGTCTCGAGCCTTATGAAGAAACAGGCCGACCTACTCGAGGACGCGGGTTCATAAAATTCCGGGTCTCTTGGGGCGGGGCTCGGGGCCGCTTGCGACCTCGGGCCTCTCTGTCGTTGGGCCAAAGGTGCTATATGAGGCGTTTGGACCTCTGCGGAGGATCTTGAGCCGGGTAACCTTTAGCCGATGACGTCTCGCAATTCTGACCATTTTGAGCCGAAGCAAGCGGCGCCGACTCTTGAGCAGCTTATCCGCTGGCGGCGGGATGTGCGCCGTTTCAAGACCGATCCCGTGCCTGATGCACTGATCGACCGGCTCCTGCGGCTCGCCGACCTCGCGCCCTCGGTCGGCAACAGCCAGCCTTGGCGTATCCTCAATGTCAAAGACGCGGGCGTGCGCGCAGCCATTGTCCGGAATTTCGAGACGGAACGTCAAAAATCGGCTGAAGTTTACGGCGGCGAGGAAGCTAGCCTCTACAAAAAATTGAAACTGGCGGGCTTCGACGCCGCGCCCGTGCACCTCGCCATCTTTTGCGATCGCGACGCCGCCCAGGGTGGGGGCCTTGGCCGGCAAACGATGCCGGAGACGCTGGATAGTTCCTGCGCCTGCATGGTGACGACCCTTTGGCTCGCGGCGCGCGAAGCAGGCCTTGGTCTAGGCTGGGTCTCGATCGTCGCTCCATCCACGGTCGCCGCAACGTTGGGTGTTCCGGAAAGCTGGAAGTTCATCGGCTACCTGCTTCTCGGCTGGCCCGAGGAAGAGCATCTCGACCCCGAGCTTGAGCGATACGGTTGGCAATCGCGAACGCCATTCGAGACGCGCTATTCGGAATTGGGATCGGCCGATCCTGCACCGTCTGCAAATGCGCAATCGGCTCCTGCTCAGGCAGGATCGGTTGCGCTTGTCGGAGCAGGGCCGGGAGATCCGGAACTTCTCACTATCAAGGCCCTGAAAGCCCTGCAGTCGGCGGACGCGGTTCTTTATGACGATCTCGTCGCCAAGCCGATCCTTGCTTATGTTCGTCCGGGAGCGAAGCTGATCGATGTCGGCAAGCGCGGCTACCGCAAATCCTGCAAGCAGCCCGACATCAACGCCGAAATAATCCGGCTGGCGCGCCAGGGGCTGAAGGTCGTGCGCTTGAAATCCGGAGATCCGCTGATCTTCGGCCGGGCCGGCGAGGAGATCGTCGCGTGCCAGGAAGCAGGCGTGCCGATCGAAGTCGTGGCAGGCGTGACCTCGGCGCAGGGCGCGGCGGCGAGCCTGAAGGTGGCGCTCACCAATCGCGATCACGCTCGTCGCCTCCAGTTCATCACCGCCCACGACCGGCGCGGCCATCTGCCATCGGACATCGACTGGGGTGCAGTCGCCGATACCTCCGCGACGACCGTCGTCTACATGCCGAAACGAACCCTCGCAGAGTTGACGGAAGTGGCGATCAGCCACGGCCTCGACCCCAAAACGCCCGCAATCGCCGTCGCAAACGCGACGAGGCCAGACGAACAGATTTTCATCTCATCCGTTGGGGCGATTGCCGCCGCGCTCGACGCCGCGCATCCCGAGGGGCCTGTGCTCATCATGATCGGCGAGGCGCTCCGCCATGCAACGGCACATGATGCGGCCGGGCACGCCAGCTCCATCGCCGCCGCACTTGGCGCATTGCCGGTGACGACTTGAACATAGATCGTCGCCTCGTTCCTCCTCAGGAAATCATCTCGTGATCATGCCGGTCGCGACCACGCTTCTCATCCTTGTCGCGGCGCTCGGTATCGAAGCAGCATTCGGCTATCCGCAGCAAGTATACCGCATCATCGGACATCCCGTGACCTGGATCGGCGCGTTGATCGGCAAGCTCGACCGCGAACTCAATTGGGACGAAGACAGCGATGCCGCGCGAAAAACGCTAGGAGTTCTGGCTCTTGTACTGATCGTTGCCGTGCCGGCCGGCGCCGCGTGGATGATCGAGAGCGCATTGGCGCCGACTTGGATCGGCGAGCTTGTATTGGCGCTGATCGCATCCACCCTCGTCGCGAGCCGCAGCCTCTATGATCATGTTCGCGACGTCGCATCCGCTCTCCAAACCAGCGGACTCGAAGCGGCGCGAACGGCGGTCGGCCGCATCGTCGGCCGCAACCCGCAAACGCTTGACGAGCACGGCGTCGCCCGTGCTGCGATTGAGAGCTTGGCTGAAAACGCTTCGGATGGGGTGGCGTCACCCGTGTTCTGGTTCGCTGTGCTCGGCTTGCCTGGGCTCGCGGCATACAAAGCCATCAACACCGCAGACAGCATGATCGGCCATCGCACCCCGCGCCACGAGGCATTCGGATGGGCAGCGGCACGCCTCGATGATCTCGTCAATCTCCCCGCTTCGCGACTGACAGGAGCCCTTTTCGCCATAGCGGCCCGATTCGTGCCAAACGCCTCGACGAAAAACGCGATGCGCGCCATGCGCCGCGACGCGCAACATCACCGTTCTCCGAACGCAGGTTGGCCAGAAAGCGCCATGGCTGGGGCTCTGGGCCTCAAACTCAATGGTCCGAAGACGTATGGCACGACTCGTGTCGAAGACGCTTACATGGGCGACGGCCGGCGAGAAGTTACTGGAGAGGACGTCTATTCCGCCTTGCGTCTCGCGGCCACGGCGTGGGCGATCATGGTCGCCCTATTGCTGATCATCGCGATCATTTCGCGAATGTGAGCAGGCGCTCGATATCGACGTACCGCGCCAAATATTCAGCGAAACGGTTCAGAATATCGTCGAGCGATCGTTCGTAGCTGTCGCCCGTGGCGTCTGCACCGAGGCCCGAAAGAAACTCCGCCCGCGCCGCGTCGGACGCGAAAAGCCCGTGCACGTAGCAGCCCGATATCAGACCATCGCTAGAAACGGCACCGTCAGGTCGTCCATCCCCGAACACTAAAAACGGCCGCGCAACGCCCGGTCCGGACGTTTTGCCGACGTGCATTTCATAACCTTGGAACACAGCACCTGTCCCGGCGATCACGCCCGCAACATTCGCCAAACGCTTTTCCGGTCCAAGCTCCGTCTCGATATCGAGAAGACACAGGCCTTCGACGTTGCGCGGCGCTCCCTCGATGCCATGCGGATCGGAAATGCGCATGCCAAGCATCTGATAGCCGCCGCACAGGCCGAGTACTCGGCCGCCGCGGCGCACGTGCGCTTTGATGTCGATGTCCCAACCCTCGGCGCGAAGAATCGCAAGATCGTCGATCGTCGCTTTCGAGCCGGGAAGCAGAATGAGATCAGTGTCGCTCGGAATCGGACGGCCACGTTCGACCAATTCGACCATCACTTGCGGCTCATTTCTCAGCGGATCGAGATCATCGAAATTCGAAATGCGCGGCAATAACGGGACGGCAATGCGGATTTTCCTGTCTTTGTTTCCGTCGTGAGATTTCAAAAGCTCTCGCAGACCGAGCGCATCCTCCGCCGGAAGTTTCCGTGCATCGTCGAAGTACGGAACGAGCCCGAGGGCAGCCCATCCGGTCATTTGTGCAATCGCATCCATGCCATCGGCAAACAACGAAGCATCGCCTCGCATCTTGTTGACGATAAAGCCGCGGATCATCGCCGCATCATCCGGATCAAGGACGTGCTTCGTGCCGACGATGCTCGCAATAACCCCGCCGCGATCGATGTCGCCGATCAGGATGACGGGAACGTTTGCCGCCCGCGCGAAACCGATATTGGCAATATCATTCGCACGCAGATTGATTTCGGATGCGCTACCAGCCCCTTCGACGAGGACAAGATCGGAGTCGGCTTTGAGGCGCGCAAAGCTGTCGAGCACGGCGGGCATCAATTCGCGTTTTCTCGCCTGGAAGTCTCGCGCACCCGCAGACCCGATCATGCTCCCCTGCACCACGATCTGCGCGCCGGTTTCGCTCTGCGGCTTCAGAAGCACGGGGTTCATGTGAACCGACAGCGGCACGCGCGCCGCACGCGCCTGCAGAGCCTGCGCCCGTCCGATCTCGCCGCCGTCTTCTGTAACGGCTGCGTTGTTCGACATGTTCTGCGGCTTGAACGGCATGACACGCACGCCGCGATTAGCAAACAGGCGGCACAGCCCGGCAACGATCAGCGATTTGCCGACATCCGAGCCCGTCCCCGAAAACATCAACGCCCGCGCTGTCATGAATCTTCAGAATTCCTTATCCACACCATGGCCGGGTTTAACCCGGCCATCCAGGACCACTTGCTCAGACAGTCGTGCATTCCGCCCTGGATGGTTACCTCAGGGGCGGCCATGACGGAGAGGGAAGGTTGATTGAAACCCCCACTAAAACTCAATGCCTTCCTGCGCCTTGATGCCCGCTGCGAAATGATGCTTGGTCGCGCCCATTTCGGTGACGCCATCAGCAATCGCAACCAGCTCCGGCTTGGCGTTGCGTCCCGTAACGACGACATGCAAATCGTTCCGCCGATTGCGAAGAACGTCGATCACTTCATCGAGCGGAAGATAATCGTAACGCAACGCGATGTTGAGTTCGTCGAGGATCAGAAGGCGGATCGAGGGATCGTCCATCAGTTCGCGCGCCTTGGCGAATGCACGCGTCGCGGCAGCGATATCGCGCGCCTTGTCCTGAGTTTCCCACGTGAATCCTTCGCCCATCGTGTGCCACGACACCTGATCGCCGAAGCGTTGGAGCGCATCGCGCTCGCCCGTGTGCCACGCGCCTTTGATGAACTGCACGACGCCGATGCGCCAGCCATGACCGAGCGCACGCAGCGCCAGTCCGAACGCCGCCGTCGATTTGCCCTTGCCCGGACCCGTGTGGACGAGCAGCACGCCTTTTTCGATCGTCTTCGCGGCGACCTCGGCATCCTGCACGGCCTTCCGCTTTGCCATTTTCGATTTGTGGCGTTCAGCCTCATCGGCGGCACCATTGGAATTTTCGCTCACGTTCAGCCTTTCAAGTTCATTGGTAAACCGGCCGCGACAAACAGGACGCGATCGGCCACTGCAGCGATGCGTTGATTGAGCCGACCGGCTTCATCGCGGAATTGCCGTGCAAGGGCGTTGTCTGGCACGATCCCAAGTCCGACTTCGTTCGAGACCATGATACAAGGCGCGGTGCGTTTGGACAGCGCCTCAATGAGCACGTCGGCTTCCTGCGCTATATCGCGGCGCGCGTGCATCAGATTTGATACCCAAAGCGTCAGGCAATCGACGAGGCACGGCGATCCCGCGGCATCACCTGAAAGCACACCCGCAAGGTCCAGCGGCGTCTCGTACGAAATCCAGCCCGACCCGCGCCGCGCCTGATGAACATCGATCCGTTGACGCATTTCAGCATCCCACGCCTCCGCCGTCGCGACATAAGCCCACGGCGCAGGCAGCGCGGTCAAAAGACGTTCTGCATGAGTGCTTTTGCCGGATCGCGCCCCCCCGAGCACCAGAGTTAGCGGCGGCAATGTTGTGGCAGGCATCGTAAGCTTTCGAACGGAATCTGGGGCACGCTTGGCGATTGACGTAGCATAGGGTGTCACTTATCGATTGAGGCGACGGTCCCTCGCAAGAGGGTATAAAGGGAATGCGGTTGAA
>ERZ778017.663-NODE-663-length-43478-cov-110.150888_pt1 | contig 43478 bp, 49 predicted proteins | sample MGYA00375747_ERZ778017 | MGnify/ENA primary metagenome ERZ778017 (study PRJEB29350, sample SAMN05509838) | bioreactor metagenome | biome: bioreactor; material: wastewater | place: South Africa: University of Cape Town | collected 2014-03-17 ...
CGGGGTGGATTCACAAAACGGACGGATAGAAAGCAACCCCGAGAGTCTAGCCGCAGCCGCCATACGGAGCAAGGCGCCTTGCCTGGCTGCCGCCGCCGTGCCGGTCGGGAGTTCAGACCGTTTGCCGCGAACGTCTCTTGTTCGGCCAAGGCGACGCTGGTCTAAAATCGCTCATGACCGATGTTCAATTAAGACCGGACGTTGGTCGCTCGAAGGTCTCGAACGGCTGATTCCCCCTTTAAATTTGAGTGCTCCAGACCCAATGTCGTTACTCGTCTGCAATAGTGATGCAACAGGCAGTTACAGGGTGGACCGGCCATTCCGATCTGGCGATCACGGACAGCAGGTCGGCCTTAACGGCTGCGCGTCCTCAGTGCGATACTTTTTATATGCTTTTTATATGAGCGATTCTTTTGGCCCTTCAACAGTGCATGGTCGTGGCTCGAACTGATTTGAAGGTAAGTTCAAGTAACATCTAACTAAACACAAATGTTGTTGGGTCGCTACTCTTCAGCGACTTACAGGGGGAAAAATGAGCGTCAGCGTCCATAATCCAGACCAATACATGGCAAGCCTGCGGCAGATCATTGCTCAGGGGCGTAAGCGCATTGGCCTTCTGATCGGTGCCGGAGCGCCGGCCGGCATTTTCCCTCCTGGCAGCAACAAGCCGTTGATTCCAGCGGTAGCCGGCCTTACCGAAATGGTGGAGGAAGCGTTGAAAGCCGACTATGGCAAAACACTCGGCGCTGTACGGGCCGAAATCGAAACCCCGAACATCGAAACGATCTTGTCGCGTGTGCGCAGTTTGGCCGGAGTTATTGGAAAAACAAAGGTTCATGATCTCGATGGAGAGGGTTACAAGGCGCTAAGTGAGGCAATCTGCGAACAGATCGGAGTTATCGTCAATAAGCGCCTTCCCGACGGCCCTTCTCCTTACACCGAGTTTGTGACGTGGATCAGCGGCACAGGACGCGAACATCCGGTCGAAATTTTTACCACTAACTACGACCTACTATTCGAACAAGCTTTGGAACGTACACGCGTTCCGTATTTCGATGGTTTCAGTGGTGCCCATGAGCCATTCTTTGATCCCTCATCAGTGGCGAGCAATGACCTGCCGGCTCGCTGGACGCGGTTGTGGAAGTTGCACGGCTCCCTCGGGTGGGCCGCAAATGCGCGGGGCGAAGTGGTGCGCACAGGGAAGGATAATGCCACCCACCTTGTGTTCCCTGAGCATCTGAAATACGACCAGACGCAGAAGGCCCCTTATTCCGCGCTGCTCGACCGCTTGCGAGCATTCTTGATGACGCCTGACACATTGCTGATCGCGACAGGGTTTTCCTTCGCGGATGCGCACATCTCCGCGCGGATCGATGAGTGCCTGTCGGCCAATCCATCCGCGAGTGTGTTCGCATTCCAGTTCAAGCCGCTTGACCAGGAAGTGCACGCCCGTGACATCGCGGGACGCCGAGCCAACATGAGTTTGTATGCGCCGGACAAGGCTATGATCAACGGTATTCCCGCACCTTGGATGCCGGGCGATTTGCCGACGCGAGACTGGGGTGCCATTCGGGCGACCTATTGGGATGTTGACGAGAAGAGTGGCACCGCGCAATTCCAGTTGGGCCGATTCGACCGTCTCGCCCGATTTTTCGCGTCATCACGCGCCGCACAACACTTTCCACCTGCTGGTCCGTCTGCGGATTCTATAGTCGCAGTGGCGCCAACACCTCTGGATTCAACTGACGCGCTGCCTGCGACAACCGAGGACGCCAGCGCATGAATTCAAAGCCCACGCTACTTGGGTATGTCGGCGCTGTCACTGGCGCCGCCATCAGCGTGCGTCAGTCGCCGAGCGTGGCGTCTGGCATCGCGATCATTGGCGGCAAAAGTTACCGAATCGGCCAAGTCGGCAGCTTCGTTCGTATTCCACAGGGATACCACGACCTGTACGGTATCGTCGCCGAAGTCGGTGCAAACGCGACACCGGAGGCGGCGCGCGAACCGAATGATCGTGGCGACCGCTGGATGACGATTCAACTCGTGGGAGAGATCGTTGGCGCCTCATTCGAGCGCGGCATCAGCCAGTACCCGAACGTCAAGGATGAAGTTCACCTCGTGACGGAAGAAGACCTTGCAGTCATCTACGGCACACAGGACGGTGGGCAGGTGATGATTGGACGGCTGGCGAATGCCGAGGGTATCCCCGTTCGGATCGACCTTGACAAGCTCGTTACCCGTCACAGTGCGGTGCTGGGCTCGACGGGGGCGGGCAAGTCCACGACTGTCGCCAGCTTGCTGAGGTCGATCGCCTTGGGCGGGAGCGCAGAAGGCGGTGCCAGATTTCCGAGTGCGCGCATTTTGCTATTGGATATTCACGGCGAGTACGGTCGCGCCCTGAGCTCAGTATCGACCGTCTTTCGCGTTAATCCGAGTGCCGACGAACAACCACTGCATATCCCATTCTGGGCCCTTGATCCCGCCGATTTGCTCACTTTCTTGATGGGAAAGCTCGACGACAAACCGCTGACACAGATTCTTGATCGTATTCTTGATTACAAGACCAGGCTGGTGAACGATACGTCGGTTGATGGTCTGGACCTTAACTCGATGACAGCCGATAGCCCTGTCCCGTTCAGTCTGAAAAGGCTCTGGTTTGAACTGCTGGATCCGGAAATCAAGACTTGGGCGGACCAGCCCAGAACAGTGCCGGCGTTGGATGAGCCAGGTGATGCTGCATCGTTGAAGGCCCCCCGTTACAAACCTCATGGTGCAGGGTCTGCTGCGCCCTTCATCAATCAGATCGGCGTGCTTGGTATCCGTCGCCCTTTGGACCAGATGCGATCTCGCCTGCTGGATCGGCAATATGACTTCCTGTTGCATCCCGGCGAATGGGAGCCCGACATCAGTGGCATGGCCGCGAAGGATTTGCCTGAACTGCTGCAGGCGTGGCTAGGGCATGACAAGCCCATCACGATCCTTGATCTATCCGGCATCCCCAGTGCCGTGGTCGCCCGACTGATTGGCGCGATCCTCAAGATCATCTATGAAGGACTTTTCTGGAGTAGAGAGAAAAGCGAGGGCGGTATCGCCAGGCCTTTGCTCGTGGTGATGGAAGAGGCACACCGCTATCTCTCGAAAGAAGCCGATGGACCAGCACGCACCATGGTCCAACGCATCGTGAAAGAAGGGCGCAAATTCGGTATCGGTGCAATGATCGTTAGTCAACGGCCATCTGAGGTTGACGAAACGATCCTGTCTCAATGCGGCACGTTCATTGCTTTACGTCTCTCAAACTCATCGGATCGCGCGAAGGTTCAAGCTTCGCTGCCGGACAACCTAGCAGGTGTGGTTGACAGTTTGCCGGTACTGCGTGTTGGAGAAGCCATCATCACTGGTGAGGCGGCACGGCTTCCAATTCGTTGTCGCATTACCTTGCCGGATGAGAAGAACCGCCCGAATAGCGAAGACCCCGCAGTCACAAAGCGCTGGCAGGGTATGCGTCTCCCAGAGAGCTATGAGCGTGTTGCAGCGTCCTGGCGCGCGCAAAACCCGATATGGACCACGTTGCGTGTGCTACGCACACCACTTGCAAAAGAGGAGATAGAAAATATGGAACGAGAAATGGTGGATTCATCGACGGTTCTGTCAATTGGCTACGAACCGACGAGTAACACGCTAGAAGTCGAGTTCAAGAACGGGGGGGTCTATCAGTACTACAACGTTCCTGAACCCATTTTCCAGCAGTTCACGCAATCGGACTCGAAGGGGAAGTTTCTTCATGCCTACATCAAGCCAGCTTATCCGTGTTCACGGGTTTAAATCTATCAACACGAACTGGTTTACAGGGCGCTTCGCCTACCTCCAGCCGGCCGGTTATGTCAAACCTTAGGGCGCAATGACCTGGCACGTGTCCCGCACCCGAAGTTTTGTACCGAGTGGCCGTTTTGGCCGAACAACGGATGTCCGTGAAACAGGGTGGGCCTTACCGGCTTCAATTCCCCAATAAAAAGCCCGCCGTCTCTGACAGCGGGCTGGGCGCGGGGGAATGTTTTGTCGTCTGGACGGTGCCTCAGGCGGCTTCCTGCGGCCGCATCTGCCGGCTGTAGAGGAATTCCAGCACCCGGCTGCGCAGGCCGTGATAGTGCGGGTCGTGCGCCAGCGCCAGACGGTCGCGCGGGCGCGGCAGGTCGACGCTGAGGATTTCGCCGATGGTGGCGGCGGGGCCGTTGGTCATCATCACGATGCGGTCGGACAGCAATACCGCTTCGTCGACGTCGTGGGTCACCATGATGACGGTACTTTTTGTCGCGGCGACGATCTTCATCAGTTCGTCCTGCAGGTGGGCGCGGGTCAACGCGTCGAGCGCGCCGAAAGGCTCGTCCATCAACAGCACTTTCGGCTCCATCGCCAGCGCGCGGGCGATGCCGACGCGCTGCTTCATGCCGCCCGAGATCTCGCCCGGCAGCCTGGCCGCGGCGTGGGCGAGGCCCACCAGATCGAGCGCGGCGCGGGTACGCGCCTTCAACTGTGCTTTCGATTCGCGTCCGCCGAACACCTTTTCCACCGCCAGATGGACGTTGTCGAACGCGCTGAGCCAGGGCAGCAGCGAATGATTCTGGAACACCACCGCGCGCTCCGGCCCCGGTCCCCTGATCTCCTTGTTGGCGAGCAGCAGCACGCCGTCGCTGGCGTCGAGCAGGCCCGCCACCAGGTTGAGCAGGGTCGACTTGCCGCAGCCGGAGTGGCCGATCAGCGCGATGAACTCGCCCTGCTCGACGTTGAGGTCGATACCGGTCAGTGCGGTGAATCTGCCTTTCCTGGTGCTGAACACCATCGAGGCGTTTTCGATCTGGACGTAGGATTGCATGTCTTTTCCTTTCTAGGGATCAGGATTCAGGGATCAGGGGTCAGGGGTGGAGCGGCCTGCGGCCGCGATTTTTTGAGAAGGCGCGAAGCGACATTCCCTGGCCCCTGAATCCTGACCCCTGACCCCTTATCACTCATAACTAAACCGTTTCGCCACCAGCATCAGCCCCTGCTCCAGCAGCAGTCCGACGATGCCGACGATGAAGATGGCGATGATGATGTGGGCGACGTTGAGGTTGTTCCATTCGTCCCACACCCAGAAGCCGATGCCGACGCCGCCGGTGAGCATTTCGGCGGCGACGATCACCAGCCAGGCGACGCCGATCGCCAGCCGCACGCCGGTCAGTACGTAGGGCAGCACCGCCGGGAACAGGATGCGGGTAAACACCTTGAACTCGGACAGCTTGAGCACGCGCGCGACGTTCAGGTAGTCCTGTGGGATGCGCTGCACGCCGGCGGCGGTGTTCAGCACCATCGGCCAGATGCTGGAAATGAAAATCACCCAGATCGACGCCGGTTCGGCCTTCTGCAGCACCAGCAGGCCGATCGGCAGCCACGCGAGCGGCGACACCGGCCGCAGGATGCCGATGATGGGCGCGAGCATCTGGTTGAGGAAGGCGAAGCGGCCGATCAGGAAGCCGAGCGGAATGCCGACGGCGGCGGCGAGTCCAAAACCGATGCCGACGCGATAGAGCGAGTTGAGGATGTTCCAGCCGATGCCCTGGTCGTTGGGGCCGTTGTCATAGAACGGGTCGGAAAACAGCGTGACCGCCGCGCCCCAGGTTTCGGCCGGGCCGGGGATCTTGCCGCCGATGCTGGCGATGATCGCCCACAGCGCGACGAACAGTGCGATCCCCAGAACCGGCGGGATGGTGGCCTTGACGACGTTGGCCACGCCTTCGCGGAAGCGCTTGCCGCCCTCGGTTTCGAACAGCGGCGTGCGGCGCGTCGGCAGCGCGGACTCGTTCGCGGCCGCGTGCGTTTCGGTTTCCGGCGCGGCCATGATCTCGGATAGCCTTTGGCCGTTCAATGTGACTGCATTCATGTGCGTTCTCCTGGCGCCCCGGTGTGATCGGGGCGCGGTTCATACTCAGGCCTTGATCCTGAAACTGTCGGCGTACTGGGCGGGCTTGCTGCCGTCCCATACCACGCCGTCGATCAGCTTCGACGCGCGCATGTCGGATTTCGGCAGCGGCGTCCCGGTCATCGCGGCGGCCTCTTTGTAGAGGTCGATGCGGTTGACTTTCCTGGCCACCGCCAGATAGTCGGGATGCGTCTTCAGCAGACCCCAGCGCTTGTGCTGGGTGAGAAACCACATGCCGTCGGACAGGTAGGGGAAGCCGACCGAGCCGCCGTTGTAGAACTTCATGTAGTCGGGGTCGGCCCACTTCCTGCCGTTGCCGTCGTCGTACTCGCCGTGCATGCGACCGACGATCGAGTCGTAGTCGGTATTGACGTAGGACTTGGCCGAAATGACCCTGGCGACCTCGGCGCGGTGCTTCATGTCGTCGATGTACTTCGACGCGTCGAGAATCGCGGCGATCATCGCCCGCGCCGTGTTGGGATATTTCTCGACGAATTCGGCGCGGGCGCCGAGCACCTTCTCCGGATGATTTTTCCAGATGGCCTGCGTGGTGGCGGCGGTGAAACCGATGTTGTCGCGGATTGCGCGCGCGTTCCACGGCTCGCCGACGCAGAAGCCGTCCATGTTGCCGACGCGCATGTTGGCGACCATCTGCGGCGGCGGCACCACGATGTTCTTGACGTCGCGGAAGGGGTCGATGCCGTGCGCCGCCAGCCAGTAGTACAGCCACATCGCGTGGGTGCCGGTGGGGAAGGTCTGGGCGAAGGTGTATTCGCGCGGCTCGGCCTTCACCAGCCTGGCGAGCGAGGCGCCGTCGCGCACGCCCTTGGCCTTCAGCTGGTTTGACAGCGTGATCGCCTGGCCGTTGTGGTTCAGCGTGGCGAGCACCGCCATGTCCTGCTTCGGCCCGCCGATGCCGAGCTGCACGCCGTAGATCAGGCCGTACAGCACGTGCGCGGCGTCGAGTTCGCCGTTCGCCAGCTTGTCGCGCACCGCCGCCCACGAGGCTTCCTTGCTGGGCGTGATGGTGAGGCCGTATTTCCTGTCGAAGCCCTTCACCGCGGCCATCACCACCGACGCGCAATCGGTCAGCGGGATGAAGCCGACGTTGAGCCTGGGTTTCTCCGGCGCGTCGGAACCCGCAGCCCAGGCGCCACTGCGCACGCCTGGCGGCACCATCGCCATGAGCGCGGCGGCGGCCGACAGGGCGGTGGTCTTCTTGATGAAATCGCGCTTGCCCGGATCCTGGATGGGAGCCTTGTCCTGAGTGTCGCTCACGTTGCGTTCTCCAAATGCCCAGAGGGCATGAATAAAAAAGGCGTCGCCTGCGAGGGCGGACGCCTTTGTCCATTGCCGGATAAATCGAGGGTAGAACCGAAGGCCGCATCGTTGCGACGCTTCAGTTCACGTTTAGCAACCCCTGTGCCAGTTGTGCAAAATCCTTGTGTGGATTGGGTTTACGAGTGATTGGGTAGAGCGGTCACACGCTTGCTGCGGGATGGCTGCACCCGCGCGGTGCGCGTTGGCAGCGTGGTGCACCAATTGGAACGGACAATCAGATCGCTGATTTCTGCAGGATCTGCCGCGCAACGTCCGCCAGCTTGATCCCGCGATCCATCGCCGCGCGCCGCATTTCGCGGTAGATCTCCGGCTCCGGCGCGCCGGTCTGCTTGATCAGCAGCGCCTTGGCCTGGTCGATCAATCTGCGCTCGGCCAGTTCGAGGCGTGCCTGTGCGAGCTGGCCGTGCAGCGCCTGGACGGCTTCGAAGCGCGACACCGCCACATCGAGAATGGGTCTGAGCCGCGAAGGATCGAGCCCGTCGACCACATAGGAGGTCACCCCCGCCTGGGTTGCCGCGCGGATCGATTCCGCGCTGCCGTCGCCGGTGAACATCACGATTGGGCGCGGGCAATCCTGGTTCGCCACGCAGAGGTGTTCCAGGGTGTCGCGGTCGGGCGAGTCCTGCGCGATGACGACCACGTCCGGGCGCAGGGTCTGGAACTGCGCACCGAGGCTGCGCGCCGAGTCGAGCGTGGCCGCGATCACACAGCCCGCCGCATCGAGCGCGGACATCAGCCGTGCCAGCCGCTCGGGCTGGTTTTCGATAATCAGTACACGCATGGTCTTGCGATCTGGAAGTTCAATCGGGATACAGCAGGGGGCATGCCAGGCCTGAGAGCGGTGAATGATCAAAGGCTTGTGCTTTGCCGAGGCCGGCGCCGGGCGAGGCGGGGTGAACGCTTGTGGTGCATGGCGCGGAGGAATGGAATCAAAACGGGGCACGCGCCCGCTCCGACCGCAAGGAAAACGCACGCGTGTCAGCGCGGCGCCGGCCGCGGCCGGTCGTGCGGTGGCCTGTCATGCGGTGGCCGGTCAGGATGGGGTTTCCGCGGCGGCCGCATGACAGGCGGGTAATAGATCGGCTGGGGCACATAGACGGGCGTTTCGATCACGACGGGCGCCGGCGGGGCCTGCTGGGCGCGCAGCCGGGCTTCCTCGGCCTCCTTTTCTTCCTGCTTGCGGCGCCTGGCCTCCAGGCCCCCCGCCTGTTCTTGCGCGCGTCTCGCCCGTTCGCCTGCCTGCCGGGCTTCTTCAGCGCTGGGTTGCGGGGGCGCGTCGATTTTCAGTGCCCTGGCGCCCACGGGCGGCGGGGCGGATGAGTAAGTCACATGCCCGGCGCTGTCCACCCATTTGTAGATCGGCGCGGCATGGGCTGCGTAGACCACCCCGGCAAGCAGCAAGGCACATGCAGCGTGTGAAATCAACGTGGCCCTCTATCAGTCCGGTTCACGTGCGGGGCTACCGGGGTCATGTTGCGTCGGCGGCAACGAAACGCGCTCCCCCCGCATTTCATGAAACCGGCGTCCGCTGCCGGATTCATGTTCGCGAAGGGTCATGAGCAGCGCATCTCCGGCGTCAGTTTCATCCACTTCATCAACCAGGCCTTCGCCCGCTCGCGCGCATGGCGCGTGGCAATCTTCTCTTCCGGCGTCTGGTCGGGGCGGAAATCGAACGCGCGCCGCGCCATCGGGTACTCCTGCCACTCCACCGGCACGCCGCGCTCCCACAGCGCATAGAACGCGCGGCCGCCGTTCATGCGGCGCAGTTCGTAATCGGCGTCGCCGATCAGATAGAGGATGGGGGTGGTGATCTGCATGATCTCCGGCGCCACGCGGAACAGCTGATCCGGTTCGGGCGCGTTGGGATTCTGCATGTGGCCGTAGTAGCTGACGATGGCGGCGATGTCCGCTCCCCGTTTGGCGGCCAGCCGAATCGCGTAATAGGGGCCGCGCGACAGGCCGACGATGCCGACCGGCTGCTTGCAGGCGTTGGGCAGCGACTTCAGGTAGTCGAGCCCGGCTTCGACGTCCATTTCGGTATCGGGATTGTGCGCCGACGGCCAGCGTTCGATGAAGCGGCCGCTCTGCCAGTCGGGCGCGACGACGAGGAAGCCCTGCCCGGCGAGTTCACGCACGTGGGCGCGTTCGTCGCCTTCGTAGCCGCGCTTGGCGTGGATGAACAGCAGCGGCGGGAACGGGCCTTTGCCGGCGGGGGTGGCGATCTCGACCGGCACCTCGGAGCCGTCGGCGGCCTGGAGGGTGGTCTTGCTCAGTTCGACGGCCTGGGCGAGCATCGGCGCCGCCAGCGCCGATGCTAAGATGGCGCCCGCGATGACGTGTTTTCTCATGGTCTGCTCCTGTCATTTTTCTGGCCGTCATTCTAGGCCAGCGATCCCGTTTTTCCGTACAGTCTTGACGTCCTCTGGACGGCGATGTCACCCAGGGTATCGCAATCCGTGAGGGCATCGTTCGACGAACCGTCGATCCCGCCGCGGCTGCGATGGCCGCTTGCGGCCCTGTGGATTTCGCTGGGTCTGCATGCGGCAGTGATCGCGCTGGTGCAGGTGACACCCCGTACGGGCGCCAGCGCGCAGGCGCCGGTGATCGAAGTGCGGCTGGTCGCGTCAGCGCCGAAGCCCGCCATCCATCCCCCGTCATCGCCGGCCGCGCCGGAGCCGGAGATCGTCCCCGTGGCGCCACCCGCGCCGCACCACGCCACGGAGGCGCCGTCCCCGCCAGCCGTCACCCCGGCGGCCGCCGCCGCGCTGCCACGCGAGGCGCCGCTGCCTGCGGCACCGGCCACGGCAGAGACAGCCCCGGTGCCGGCCACGGCTCTGGCCAGTTCGGTCGACCTGACCTATTACAGCGCGCGCGATCTCGATGTGCAGCCGCACGCGCTGCGCGCCATCCGGCCGGACTACCCGGCCGAGGCCGACCGCCAGCGCGTGTCCGGCACGCTCCGCCTGCAATTGAAGCTGGAAGCCGACGGGCGCGTCAGCGACATCGAGGTCGTGAGCGCGACGCCGCCCGACGTGTTCGAGGACTCCGCGATCAAGGCGTTTCGCGATGCGCGTTTCGCGCCGGCGCAGAAGAATGGCCGTGCGGTGCGCGCGCTGATATTGATCGAGGTGAAGTACGACTGGAGCGGCCAGCTCCGCTAGGGGTGCGGTGTCCGCACCGCTCACGCATCGGAAGGCGGTGCCGCCAGTCCCTGCAGGATGGGACAGTCGGGGCGGTGGTCGCCATGGCAGGCCCGCACCAGCGTGACCAGCGTGGCGCGCATCTCGCTCAATGCGGCGATGCGGGCGTCGAGTTCCGCGATGTGGGCCTCGGCCAGATGCTTGACGTCGGCGCTGGCGCGCTCGGGATCGTCCCACAGCGACAGCAACTGCCGGATCTGCTCGAGCGAGAACCCGAGGTCGCGGGCGCGGCGGATGAAGCGCAGCAGATGCACGTCGCGTTCGTGATATTGCCGGTAGCCCGAGAGCGTGCGGTGGCTTTCGCGGAGCAGGCCAATACTTTCGTAATGCCGGATCATCTTGGCCGACACGCCGCTGGCGCGGGCGGCCTCACCGATGTTCATGGACGGGGCCGCCAGCGCTTGAGCGTCAGGGCATTCGTCACCACGCTGACGCTGGAGAACGCCATGGCCGCACCGGCGATCACCGGGTTGAGGAAGCCGAGCGCCGCGAGCGGGATGCCGACCACGTTGTAGACGAAAGCCCAGAACAGGTTCTGCCGGATCTTGGCGTAGGTGCGCTGGGAAATGTCGATGGCGTCGGCCACCAGCGCCGGGTCGCCGCGCATCAGCGTGATGCCGGCGGTATGCATGGCGACGTCGCTGCCGGAGGACATGGCGATGCCGACATCGGCCGCGGCCAGCGCCGGGGCGTCGTTGATGCCGTCGCCCACCATCGCCACGGTCTGTCCTGTCGTCTTGAGTTGCTCGACGTGTGTGGCCTTGTCGGCCGGCAGCACTTCGGCCAGCACGCGGTCGATGCCCAGTTCGTCGCCGACGTGCCGGGCGGCGCCGCGGTTGTCGCCGGAGAGCATGACGGTGGTGACGCCTTGCGCCTTGAGACGTGCCACGCCGGTGGCCGCACTGGGTTTGATGGCGTCGCCGAACGCCAGCAGGCCGAGGGCATGACGATCGCTGGCGCGCGCCAGCCAGGATACGCTGCGGCCTGCCGCCTCCAGTTTTCCGGCAGCGTCGTCAAGCGCGGAAATGTCGACGCCGTTCTCGTTCATCAGGCGACGGTTGCCCAGCCACCAGGTTTCGCCGGCCACTTCGCCGGCAATGCCGCGGCCCGGCAACGCCTGCTGCGCGCGTGCGGGCAAGGGGGAGACAGCGAGGGCAGCGCTTTCCGCCATGACTGCGCGCGCCAGGGGGTGCTCGCTGCCGGACTGCAGCCCGGCCGCAATCGCCAGCACTTCATCTTTTCCGTGGTCAGCGGTCGGCACGCAGGCCACGAGGTGCGGCGTGCCGTCGGTGAGAGTGCCGGTCTTGTCGAACACCACCGTGCTGATCTTGTGCGCCAGTTCCAGTGCCTCGGCGTCCTTGATCAGAATGCCGTGGCGCGCGGCGACGCCGGTGCCCGCCATGATCGCGGTGGGGGTGGCGAGCCCCAGCGCGCACGGACAGGCGATCACCAGAACCGCCACGGCGTTGAGGATGGCCTGCTCGGTCCCGCCGCCGACTGCCCACCACGCGATAAAGGTCAGCAGCGCAATGCCCATCACGACCGGGACGAACACCGCGCTGACCTTGTCCACGAGCCGCTGGATGGGTGCCTTGGCCGCCTGCGCGTTCTCCACCAGCCGGATGATGCGCGCCAGCGTGGTTTCCGTCCCCACCGCCGTGGTGCGCGCCACCAGCACGCCCTGCGCGTTGATGGCGCCGCCGGTCACCGGGCTGCCTGGCTGCTTCTCGACCGGCAGCGATTCGCCAGTGAGCAGGGATTCGTCGACCTGACTGATCCCCTCGACCACCTCGCCGTCAACCGGTATCCGCTCGCCGGGGCGGATGACCACCACGTCGCCCACCCGGATCGCGTCGATCGGCATGTCGCGGTCGACGCCGTCGAGACGTACGCGGGCCATCGTCGGGCGCAGGGCCTGCAGGGCGCGAATGGCCTCGGTGGTCTGGCGCTTGGCGCGTGCCTCCAGCCATTTCCCCAGCAGTACCAGACTGATGACCACGGCCGAGGCTTCGAAATACAGGTGCGTGGGATCGGCCTGGGTCAGCATCAGATACAGGCTCAGACCATAGGCCGCGCTGGTGCCCACCGCCACCAGCAGATCCATGTTGCCGCTGCCGGCCATGAGCGCTTTCCAGCCGGCACGATAAAAACGCGCGCCGAGCCAGAACTGTACCGGCGTGGCGAGCACCAGCTGCACCCAGCCGGGCAGCATCCAGTGCACGCCGAACGGGCTGGCAAACATGGGGGCCACCAATGGCAGCGACAGCGCGATCGACAGCGCGACCGGCCACCAGCCGGGGAGTTCGCGCGTTGACGCGGCCGGTGCGGCGTCCGGAGTTTTTGGTAATTGCGCGCCATAGCCGGCACTTTCCACCGCAGCAATCAGCGCCGCCGCCGAGCCCCCCTGCACCCGCTTCACGGTCGCCTGCTCGGTCGCCAGATTGACGCTGGCCTCCAGCACGCCGGGGACCTTGTTCAAGGCTTTTTCGACCCGCGCCGAACAGCTCGCACAGGTCATGCCGCTGATATCGAGCGTGCAGGATTCGGTGGCGACACCGAACCCTGCCTTCTCGACCGCGCGCTCGATACTTGCCATGTCGGTATCGCCCGAAATCGTCGCGGTTTCGGTGGCCAGGTTGACGGTCGCGTCGGTGACGTCCGGCAGTTGCCTGAGGACTTTTTCCAGCCGCGTGGCGCAACTGGCGCAAGTCATGCCCTGTATGCCGACCGATACAGATAAGGGGGAAGTCATGTACACACTCCTGATGGATGCGGATTCCAGTGCACCATAAACCTTGCCATCATGGCAAGGTCAAGCCGGTCAGCGGTCTGTCAGCGCGATGGACGGGCGCGCGATGGTCCTTCAGCGCGGGAAGGGTGAAATGTCCGGATTAGCGCGGGAGGATTCCGGATAAGGTCCTGGGCAGCAGCACCCACATGCGGCCGCGTTGCTTCATGCGCCCGGCGAGTTCGCCCGCCGAATTGCCGAAGCCCCAGAAAAAATCCGCGCGCACGCCGCCCTTGATCGCGCCGCCACTGTCCTGTGCCATCACCAGCCGGTTCAGCGGCTGGGTCGAGTTGGGTTGGGTGGTGGACAGGAAAACGGGTGCCCCAAGCGGGATGAATCCCGGATCGACAGCGATCGAGCGGCCGCCGGTCAGGGGGACGCCAAGTGAGCCGAGCGGGCCGGGCAGGTCGTCGGGCAGCTCGCGGAAAAAGACGAAACTCGGGTTGCTGGCCAGCAGGTCGGGCAGCTTGTCCGGATGCTTCGCTCCCCAGTCCTTGATTCCCTGCATCGAAGCCTGTTCAAGCTTGAGTTCGCCGCGTTCGACCAGCAATTTCCCAATCGACAGGTAAGGGTAGCCGTTCTGGTCGGCATAGCCGACCCGCATGTGCGAGCCGTCGGGGAGTTCGAGGCGCCCAGACCCCTGGATCTGCAGAAAGAACAGATCGACCGGGTCTTCGGCCCAGGCGATGGGCTTGCCCTTGAAACGGTCACTATTGCCGTTGGCCGGTTGCTCGATGTCCTGGCGGGTGAAGTAGGGCACGATCTTGTTGCCCAGCAGCCGCCCCCGCAGGCGCAGACCTTTGAGTTCCGGATAGATGCTTGCCAGGTCTACCGCAATGAGGTCGTCGGGTGCGGCGTAGAGCGGGTAACGGGCACGCTCGGTGCGCACGCGGTCGCCCTTCAGCAGGGGTTCGTAGTAGCCGGTGATCAGGCCGTCGGGCGTGCCGTCTTCCTGGGTCGCCTGATAGGGCTGGAACCACTGCTCGAAAAAGGCGCGTGTCGTCTTGTCATCGGGCAGCGGCATGGCCATCGCCTTGCTGCACACCGCCTGCCAGCCGCTCTGTTTGACGAGTGTGGCGCAGCTGCGCAGAAAAGCCGTCCAGGCTTCGCCGAGCTGGCCGTCCCGCCCCAGATTGACCGATGACCAGCTTGCCGGCTTGAGCGTTGGATAGGTCACGGCCGGAGCGGGAAGGGGCGCCGCGGGCGGGGCGGGAAGCGGGGCGACGGGTGGCGCCGGCGCCGGGACAGGGCGCGGCGCGGGGGGTTGTACCGCACAGGCCGACAGCAACAGGACACACAGCCACGAACTTGCGCGCAAGCGCATCGCGGGTGAAGATGGCCCGCGTGGACAACACGTAGCGGGCATATCAAGAGGAGAATCGCGTTCCATGGAAAGTCAAGGACTGGGCTGGCTGGTGCTGGAAGCCGTCATTGCGGCAGGCTTGCTGGTGTTTATCGTATGGTGGACGATGAAAAAGTGAGGATGGGTGAGTGGTGAGTGGTGAGTGGTGAGTGGATAAATTACGGCCGGCTTACCGTGACTACTCGCCCTAATGCAGTACGCGCGGCATCGACAGGGTGAATCGGGGGATCTCGGCTTCGAACTTGTTGCCGTCATCGGCCACCATCTGATAGGTGCCATGCATGGTGCCTACCGGCGTCGCCATCGCGGTGCCGCTGGTGTATTCGAAGCTTTCGCCCGGCCGCAGCAGCGGTTGTTCGCCCACTACGCCGAGTCCCTTCACTTCCTGGGTGACGTTCTCGGCGTCGGTGATGATCCAGTGGCGCGAGATCAACTGCGCCGCCACCGTGCCGCTGTTGGCGATGGTGATGGTGTAGGAGAACACATAGCGATCGCTTGCGGGATCGCTCTGGTCAGCCAGATAGGCCGTGTTGACGGTAATGCTGATTTGATATTTCTTGCCTTCGGCCACGGGTTTGCTCGACAGGTATGGAATGCATCGAGTGTAACGCAATGATGTGGCGGGCTGGTAAAATGACCGGGTTTCCCGAAAATCCGCAGAAATCCCAGGAGCCCTTCCCATGACGTACCGCATCGCCCCGTCCATCCTGTCCGCCAACTTTGCCCGGCTTGGCGAGGAAGTCGACAACGTACTCGCCTCCGGCGCCGACATCGTCCACTTCGACGTCATGGACAACCACTACGTCCCCAATCTCACCATCGGCCCGCTGGTGTGCGAAGCGCTGAGGAAGCACGGCGTCACCGCGCCGATCGACGTGCATCTGATGGTGAAACCGGTCGATCGCATCATTCCGGACTTTGCCAAGGCCGGCGCCACCTATATTACTTTTCATCCCGAAGCCTCCGAGCACATCGACCGGACGATTGGTTTGATCAAGGAAAACGGCTGCAAGGCCGGCCTGGTGTTCAACCCCGCCACCCCGCTCGACGTGCTGGAATACACGCTGGACAGGCTCGACATGGTGCTCCTGATGAGCGTCAACCCCGGCTTCGGCGGCCAGAAGTTCATCCCCTACGTGCTCGACAAGGCGCGCGCCGTGCGCAAGATGATCGACGACCGCGGCCTCAACGTGAACATCGAGATCGACGGCGGCGTCGGTCCCGCCAACATCGCCGACGTCGCGCGCGCCGGGGTCGATACCTTCGTTGCCGGCTCCGCCGTGTTCGGTGCCGCCAAGGACAGCGACCCGCAGCGTTACAACAGCGTCATCGCCGCGATGCGCGCGGAACTGGCGAAGGTTTGACAACATAGGGGTCAGGATTCAGGGGCCAGGATTCAGGGAATGTGCGGCCTGCGGCCGCGCTCATTCAAGAAACCGCGAAGCACAAAGCCTCCTGATCCCTGACCCCTGAATCCTGACCCCTAAAAAATGAAAAGCTTCCCTCTCCCCATCAAAGCCGTCGTTCTCGACCTCGACGGCACCCTGCTCGATACCGCACCCGACCTGGCCTACGCCGCGGCGTTGATGATGGCTGACCTCGGCCGCGCCTGCCCGTCGCCGGAAACGGTCGCCAGTTACATCGGCAATGGCGTGTCGCGCCTGGTCAAGCGCGTGCTCACCGGCGACATGGACGCCGAGCCCGATGCGGCGCTGTTCGAACAGGCCATCGCGTCGTACCAGAAGCACTACGGCGAACACGTGTCGCGGTACTCGCGCCCGTTCCCCGGCGTGGTCGAAGGCCTCGATGCCTTCAAGGCGATGGGCGTGCACATCGCCTGCATCACCAACAAGGCCGAAGCGTTCACCCATCCGCTGCTGAAGGACACCGGCCTCATCGACTACTTCGAGCTGATCCTGTCCGGCGATACCCTGCCCAAGCGCAAGCCCGACCCGCTGCCGCTCTTGCATGCCTGCGAGGTGTTCAAGGTGCAGCCGGCCGAACTGCTCCTGATCGGTGATTCGCTCAACGACACCCAGGCCGCGCGCGCCGCCGGCTGCCCGGTGTTCTGCGTCCCCTACGGCTACAACCGCGGCCGTCCGGTCGCCGAACTCGACCTCGATGCGGTGGTGCCGAGTCTCGCCGAAGCGGCGCAGATGGTGATGAAGGCTTGATGGCAAGGGGTCAGGATTCAGGGATCAGGATTCAGGGGCGGTGTCGCCGATGGCGGCGCTCGTCTTGAAAAGGCGTGTAGCACATTCCCTGACCCCTGAATCCTGATCCCTGACCATGACTGAACAAGACTTCTTCGATCTCGCCCGCCAGGGCTACAACCGTATTCCGCTGGTGCGCGAACTGCCCGGCGACCTGGAGACGCCGCTCTCCGTCTACCTCAAGCTGGCCAACGCGCCCTACACCTATCTGCTCGAATCGGTGGTGGGCGGCGAGCGCTTCGGGCGCTACTCCTTCATCGGCTTGCCGGCACGCACCGTGATCCGCGTGCGCGCCCACCGGCTGACGGTGGAAACCGACGGTCAGGTGATCGAGGAGCACAGTCTGCCCGATCCACTGTCTTTCATCGGCGAATTCCAGGCGCGCTTCAAGGCCGCGCCGGTGGCGGGACTGCCGCGCTTCACCGGCGGGCTGGCCGGCTACTTCGGCTACGACACCATCCGCTATATCGAGAAGCGGCTCGCACCGGAATTCAATCAGAATCGGCCGCGCAAGGACGACGTGCTGCACACGCCGGACATCCTCTTGATGCTGACCGAGGAACTGGCGGTGTTCGACAATCTCGCCGGCAAGCTCTACCTCATCACCCATGCCGACCCGATGCAGCCGGATGCGTATGCGCAGGGCCATCTGCGCCTCGCCGAACTGACCGACAAGCTGAGTATGCCCGTGACGCTGCCGGACGAGCCTGCTTCCGATACGGTCGAGCCGAACTCGGAATTCGGCGAGGCCGAATTCAAGGCGGCGGTGCAGAAGGTGAGGGATTACATTGCCGCGGGCGACGTCATGCAGGTGGTGCTGTCCCAGCGCATGGCGCGGCCGTTCGCCGCTTCTCCGTTGTCGTTGTACCGTGCGCTGCGCAGCCTCAATCCCTCGCCCTACATGTTTTTCTACGATCTGGGCGGTTTTCATGTGGTCGGTTCGTCACCGGAAATCCTGGTGCGCCTCGAGAGCGATCTCGTCACCCTGCGCCCCATCGCCGGCACCCGCCCGCGCGGGTTGACGCGCGAGGACGATCAGCGGCTGGCGGAGGAATTGCTGGCCGATCCCAAGGAATGCGCCGAGCATCTGCAACTGCTCGATCTCGGTCGCAACGACACCGGGCGCGTGGTCGTCACCGGCAGCGTCAGGGTGACGGAGCACATGCAGATCGAGCGCTATTCGCACGTCATGCACATCGTCTCCAACGTCGAAGGCCGGCTGAAACCCGGTTTGTCCGCGCTTGACGTGCTGCGCGCCAGCTTCCCCGCCGGCACCGTGTCGGGTGCGCCCAAGGTGCGGGCGATGGAAATCATCGACGAACTGGAACCCAGCAAGCGCGGCATCTACGCCGGCGCGGTCGGCTATCTGGGGTTCAGTGGCGACATGGACCTGGCGATCGCCATCCGCACCGCGGTGGTGAAGGACGGCATGCTCTATTCCCAGGCCGGGGCCGGCATCGTCGCCGATTCGGTGCCCGACAACGAGTGGCTGGAAACACTGAACAAGGCGCGTGCGGTCGTACGGGCGGCCGAGCTCGCGCAGGCGCGTTTTGGCCGGACAGCGGTCGAGTAGCGCGCTACTTCGCGGGAGTCGCGGCAGGATGCATCGCGCCGCGTGCGGCCGCACCGCTGCGAAGGTCCGGCAGGAACACGGCCAATAGCCCGATCAGTGGCAGGAACGAACACAGCGCGTACACCGTTTCGATGCCCCAGCGGTCGGCCAGCGTGCCCAGCACGGCGGCGCCGATGCCGGCCAGCCCGAACGCCAGTCCGAAGAACAGCCCCGACACGGTGCCGACCTTGCCCGGCATCAGTTCCTGCGCGTAGACCACCATGGCCGGAAAGGCCGAGGCCAGCATGAAACCGATGATGAGCGTCAGTCCGGCCGACGCCGCCAGACTCACGTAGGGCAGCGCCAGCGTGAACGGCGCCACGCCCAGGATCGACAGCCAGATCACCCGCTTGCGACCGATGCGGTCGCCGATCGGCCCGCCCAGCAGCGTGCCCGCCGCCACCGCGAACAGGAAGTAGAACAGGTGGTACTGCGCTTCCTGCGTGCCGATGCCGTAGTGCTGCATCAGATAGAAGATCAGGTAGCTGCTGATGCTGGCGAGGTAGAAGAACTTGGAGAACATCAGCGCCATCAGTACCGCCAGCGTGCGCCGCACGAGCTTGCGCGGCAGATTGTGGCCGGCGGCGGCCGCGGCCTTTTTCGGCCTGCGGTGCTGGTCGCGGTACCAGATGCCGACCCCCGCCAGCACGATCATGGCCAGCAACGCGAAGAGCGAAAACACAGCCAGGCTTTTCTGGCCATGCGGCAGCACGACCCAGGCCGCGAGCAGCGGGCCGAAGGCCGCCCCCGCGTTGCCGCCGACCTGGAAGATCGACTGCGCCAGGCCGTGCCGTCCGCCCGAGGCCATGCGCGCTACCCGCGACGCTTCCGGGTGAAAGATCGACGAGCCGCTGCCGACCAGCGCGGCGGCCAGCAGCAGCAGTGGAAACGTGGTCGCCTGCGACAGCAGGAGCAGTCCCGCCAGGGTGAAGCCCATGCCCAGCGACAGCGAGAACGGCTTCGGGTGGCGGTCGGTATAGGCGCCCACCACCGGTTGCAGCAGCGAGGCCGTGAACTGGAAGGCCAATGTAATGAGCCCGATTTGCGCGAAATTGAGATGAAGTTCGCTCTTGAACAGCGGGTAGCTCGCGATCAGCAGCGACTGCATGGTGTCGTTGAGAAAATGCGAGAAGCTGATCGCGCCCAGCACCTTGAAGGCGGTGCGGTCGGCGGCGGAATGCGCGGTCGTCATGACGAAGGGTTCAGGATGGCACGAAGCACTCATTTTAGAGCTAAGATGCTTGTCCGTCTCGCTGAACCAAGGCATCGACCTTTTCGAAATGGACATATCCCCGCACGGCGGCCTGAACCTGGATCAAGGCTACATGCCCGTGACCGGCAAGGCCATCGACTATCCCACCGGACACGTGGTGCCCCGCCACAGCCACCCCACCGCCCAGCTCATCCACGCCGTCCAGGGCGTCATGGTGGTCGCCGCCCGGGGCGATCAATGGGTGGTGCCGCCCACGCGCGGGCTCTGGATGCCGGCCCGCGAGCCGCACGGCATCCGCATGGTCGGCGACGTGCAGGTCCGCACTGTCTACATCCGCCCCGACGCCAGCCCGAATCTGCCTGCCGACTGCCGGGTGGTGGGCATCTCGCCGCTGCTGCGCGAACTGATCCTGGCGGCCATCGAGGTGGCGCAGCCCTACGATGCGGCTGCGCGCGACGGCCGCCTGATGCAGTTGCTGCTCGACGAAGTGGCGGTGCTGCCCAGCCTGCCGCTGCATCTGCCGCAGCCCGCCGATCCGGATTTGCTGACCATCTGCCACGTCCTGACCGACGCCCCCGACGATGCCTCCACGCTGGGCGACTGGGCGGGTCGCCTGGGCGTCGATGCCAGGACCATCCAGCGCCGCTTCGCCCGCCAGACCGGCATGACCTTCGGCCAATGGCGCCAGCAGGCGCGCCTGATCACCGCACTGGAACAACTGGCCGCGGGCGAGAAAGTCGTCGATGTCGCGCTCAACCTGGGCTACCACAGCCCGAGCGCCTTCGCCACCATGTTCAAACGCCAGTTCGGCGCCTCGCCCAGCGGCTACTTCCGTTGAGCCGCGCGGGCGACCTCGCGATGACGGAAGCAATCCGTCGTGTGGTCGTTGACCAAGGTACTCAAGATCGGTCTTGCCAGTGACGCGGAATGCGATCGTATGATTCAGCGCCCTCTTGAGTTACTGAGCGGCCGGCGCACACTCGTCAAGGCGAATGATGGCCGCTGCAGGCCGTGCGTCCACGCTGACGTGTGCTAGACGCGCTCGATAAAGAACTCGAACTCGTTGTTCGCTTGGGCGCTAGCGAGGAGCTTGTTGCCCGTCTGACGCGCAAACGCATCGAAGTCCTTTACCGATCCGGGATCCGTCGTTACGACCCGCAAGATTTGCGTCCCAGCCATATCAGAGAGCGCCTTTTTGGCCCTCAGAATCGGCAGAGGGCAGTTCAAACCGCGCGCATCAAGTTCCTTGTCAAATTTCATGGATTTTCTCCTTTGTTAAAATGAATTAAAGACGATTTGGAAAGCGGCGCCTCACCCCGCTGTTGCACTAGCGTTGTCTATGATCTTTATTCCCCAGTCCGTTCCCTTGTCCTCCCAGAACGCAAGCTGGATCCAAAGCATCGCCACGCCTTCGACATACCGAGCATTGCTAAGGGCACCACAGTCTTTCGGAACGTATCCCGTTGCCTCGATTAGTGACCGGGCGACATCCTTCGCGCTGTCGTGGTCACTGCAGTACATGATCTGAGCCGGCTCCCCATAGAAATCCGGGTTTGGGAAGTTGTCTGCGGTAATCATGTTGAAGGCTTTGACGACCCTGGTTTGCTGCATCCGGGAGGCAAGCCGCTCGGCGGCCGAGTCGTTCCCGCCCACCATCAGATGCGAAATGTCCGGTGACAGGGGGTTTGTCATGTCAACGATAACCTTTCCGGAAACATGGCTGTTCAACGAATGCAGCAGGTCCAGCGTCGCTGCCCAAGGCACCGCCACCAGAATGGCTTTGGAAGCGTCTGACGCGTCTTCATTGGACATCACCTGTACGTTGCGCAGATCGGCGAAGCGGCTCGCGTTAAGCGCAGGATTGCGGGAACCGAACACGATCTGGTAGCCCGCTGCCGCCAACTTTCTTCCGACAGCGCTGCCCATCTTCCCTGTGCCAAGGATAGAGACCTTCATGTCCGTCGCTTTCATAGGTGAACAACCTGTTCCTTCAACGAGAAGAGCAGGCCGAGGAGATCGTTCTTTTCCCGGTCGGTGACGCCATTTTTATCCAGTGCCCGCATGACGTCATCCACCACCGCCATGAACTCGCGATGGCTGATGTTCATCGTACGGTGGGCTTCAAGCATAGACTTGCCTGCATAGGACTCGGGGCCGCCAGTTCCCCAGCAGACAAAGTCAGTGACCATTGACTTGACCCTCTCAGCGTCACTGTTCGCATATCGCGAGGCAACGTCCGGATTGCTGACGTGATTGGTCCAGACGTCTTCGGTGATTTCTGCGATCTTTTTCTTGCCACCAAGGCGCTCGTAAAGACTGGCTTGCTGATTCATGGGTTTCTCCTCTGGTTGAATTAATTGATTGCGGAGGTGGAACTCTGATTGATTGAAAATTGAGGCTGTACAATTTGTGGTTCCGCGCCACGAACCATTTGGCTGAATTGCTGGGTCAGTAACTGGGTGACCTCGCCGATCTTTCCTTCGCCGATCCGCTGGCCGTTTACCGAAATCACCGGGACAATTTCGCAGGCGGTTCCAGTCAGGAAGGCCTCGTCGGCCGCGAGCAGGCTAAACGGCCTGCAGTTCTGTTCGATGACCCGAATCCCGTTATCGATGCCGATTTTCATAACGGTGTGTCGGGTGATCCCGTTGAGCGCATGTTTCACGAAGGGGGTGAAGATCTCCCCTCTGGAGACGAAAAAGAGGTTCGCAGAGGATGCTTCTGCGAGATAACCCGCCTCATCTAGCAAGATGGCCTCGTCGTATCCACTTTTCTTTGCATCCATGTGGGCACAGCAGGATCCGAGGTAATGCCCACTCGCCTTTGCCTGCGCTAAGGCTGGGCTCGAAAAAACTCGGCGATGGTTATTACTGATCACGGCCCGAATGCCTGTCACTTTTCCGTGGTCGAAATAGCTGGCCCACTCCCAAGTCGAGATCATGACGTGGACAGGATTGGCATTCTCAATCGTTTGGACATCCAGCCCCATTGACCCCTCGCCCAGAAAAACCAGAGGGCGGATATAGGCGTCAGTCAGCCCGTTTTCCTCCAGGACTTGGTGGACGGCGAGGTGAAGGTCGGTCTCGCTGAACGGAATGTCGAGGCCTACGGAACGGAACGTCTTACGATCGTTGGTCGACGGCGCCGAGATTCAAGAGAAATTCTTCGCGAATCATTGGAAAGGCTTGACCGAGTACATTGAGTTAAGCCTTCAGGAAATGAAAGAAGCAGGAACGATCAAGTCAATGGACGCCTGTCTCGCCGTGCTGAGTTATATCGCGCTGGTACGGCAAGTGATCATTACATTGAGTCTGGACGAGAAAGCCCGGAATGAAGGCTTGGGCGTGGAGTATTATGTGAAAGGCATTCTGAATATTTTCTTGCGTGGAATCGAGTTACCGGTTCTGGACTGGTGAGCATCCTAACCCCCCCCCCCGATGCCTTGCGGTATCGAGGGTTTGTTCATGCAGCGAGCGGGTAAATAACGGGGGTTGTCCGAATTCCTGTGTGTGAGGCGTTGTGAGACATTCCCCGGGAGGGGAAGTCGGATTTCATTTTAAGCGACGCTCCTGGTGAACCGTTCGTCGTAGAGGATGGCGAACTGGTTCATCGCCTCCTTCCAGTCCTTGGCCGCGCGCCCCCAGTCGGCCGTGATGTTGCGCAAGGCCAGCCAGATCAGCTTGGTTGCTGCGTCGTCGCTCAGGAAGTGTCCGCGCGTCTTGATGATCTTGCGCAGCCGGGCGTTGATGCTCTCGATGGCATTGGTCGTGTAGATTATCCGGCGGATCGGGGGCGGAAACGCAAAGAACGGAATCACCCGATCCCACGCCCGGCGCCAGGCGGCGACCACGGTCGGGAATTTCTCGCCCAGGCTCCCTGCGCGAAGGAATCGAGTTCGACCAGCGCCGCTTCGGCGCTGGGTGCGGTGTAAATCGGCTTGATCGCCGCCGCCAGCGCCTTGCGGTCCTTCCAGCTCGCGAAGTCCAGGCTGTTGCGGATGAGATGCACGATGCAGGTCTGCAGCGTGGTCGCAGGAAACACCGCGGCCAGCGCTTCGGGCGTGCCCTTCAGGCCGTCGGTTACGGCGATGAGGAGGTCCGCCACGCCACGGGTCTTGAGGTCGTTGAAGACCTTCATCCAGAACTTTGCCCCCTCGGTGTTCTCGATCCACAGCCCGAGAATGTCGCACCCGCCGTCGCGCCAGCGCTTCGGCCTGAGCATGGCTTCGCGCGTTCAGCGGCCCAGACCATGTTGCTTCAGCTTGCGGTACAGCGTGCGCTCGGTGACGCCCAGCGCGGCGGCGACGCGGGCGCGATGGCCCTGGTGCGCGTCGAGCAGGGATTGCAGGTGCGCGCGTTCCATGTCGCGCAGCGAGACCCGGGCGCCGAGGCGGTCGGGCGGCGCGGGCGATATGCCTGCCGGCAGCCGCAGATCCGCCGCGCGAATGGTGCCGTCACGGCAGTTGAGGACGGCATGCTGCAGCAGGTTGCGCAGCTCGCGCACGTTGCCGGGAAAATCGTAGGCTTGCAACGCCGAGACGGCATCGGGTGCGAGCCGGCAGGTGCTTTGCCCGCCGGTCAGCCGTTTCAGCAGGAAAATCGCCAGATCGGGGAGGTCGGCGGCGCGCTCGCGCAGCGGCGGCAGGGTCACATCGATACCGGCCAGCCGGTAATACAGATCGAGCCGGTAGCGTCTGGCATCGACTTCGTCCAGCAGCTTGCGGTTGGTCGCCGATACCACGCGCACATTGGCGGTCAGCGTTCGTATCCCGCCGACACGACGGAATTCGCCGGTTTCCAGCACGCGCAGCAGTTTGGCCTGCATCGCCAGCGGGATCTCGCCCACTTCGTCGAGGAACAGGGTGCCGTTGTCGGCGAGTTCGAACAGGCCTTTCTTCAGGCCGCTGCTGCCGGAAAACGCCCCGCGCTCGTGGCCGAACAATTCGCTCTCGAACAGGTTCTCCGGTACCGCCGCGCAATTGATGACAATGAATGCCATCCCGGCGCGATTCGAGCGCGCATGGATGAAACGCGCGGCGAGTTCCTTGCCGACGCCGCTCTCGCCGTACAGCAGGATCGATGCCTCGCTCTCGGCCACGCGAGCCAGCTTGTCGACGCAGGCCATGAAGGCGGGCGACTGTCCGATCATCTGCATGGCATCGCATTCGCTGCCCGCCTGGGCTTCCAGCGGGAACAACTGCTCGCCCAGATAGATCTCACCCGCCGCGCCGCGCAGGCGATGCCCGCGTATGCGCGTGCGTTCGGGCTGATTGTCGGCGTGGTAATGGGTGTGCAGGACTTCGACCGCCTCGTCCCGGGTGAACAGTGCCTGGTGCGGACACTGTTCGCCATTTTCGTGGCAGGGTCGTTGCGAGTGGTGGGATACCGCGTGGCAGAGTTTGCCGACGATGGCCGCGGGGGTCATCCCGTAGGCATCGCAGTAACGCTGGTTGGCGGCGACGATACGGTAGCGGCGGTCGATGACCACGAACGGCTGCTCATGCGTATCGATCAGGCTCTGGAAGTCGATATCCATGGATGAGACACCTGTCATGACAATGCCTCAAAATGACATGACGTACTGGCCATGTCAAATCCGTTTGCCCCGGCAAGCCGTATGCGGGAGGCTTTTTTATGGAGGCATGCATATTGCTTTATAGGGATTGCAACATCCACTCAACATCAACCAAAGAGACGGAACATGGCACATATCGTTATTCTGGGAGCGGGCGTGGGCGGCATGACCATGGCCTATGAGATGCGTGAAACGGCGCGTGCGGAAGACAGGATCACGGTGATTTCGAATCTGCCGTATTTCCAGTTCACCCCGTCCAACCCCTGGGTCGCGGTGAACTGGCGCAAGCGCGACGACGTCACGATTCCCGCCGCACCCTATCTGAACAAGAAAAATATCGACTTCATCGCGGTCGGCGCGGCGCGCGTGCATCCCGAGAAGAATCAACTGGAACTCACCGACGGCCAGATCGTGGACTACGACTTCCTCGTCATCGCGACCGGGCCCAAGCTGGCTTTCGACGAGGTGCCGGGACTGGGGCCGGAAGGCCATACCCAGTCAGTCTGCCAGGTCGAGCACGCCGTCACGGCAGGCCGCGCATGGGAAACGTTCGTGCAGGCACCGGGCCCCGTCGTGGTGGGGGCGGTGCAGGGCGCGTCGTGCTATGGCCCGGCTTACGAGTTCGCCATGATCATGGACGCCGATCTGCGTAAACGGAAGATTCGCGATCGCGTACCCATGACCTATGTCACGGCCGAACCCTACATCGGGCATCTGGGACTGGGGGGCGTCGGCGACTCCAAGGGCATGATGGAATCCGTGATGCGAGAGCGCCACATCAAGTGGATCTGCAATGCCAAGGTCACCAAGGTCGAAGCGGGGAAGATGTTCGTCGCCGAGCACAATGATCAAGGCGAAGTCATCAAGGAACACGAGCTTCCGTTCGCGTATTCCATGATGCTGCCGGCGTTCAAGGGGATCGATGCCGTGTTCGGCATCGAGGGGCTCACCAATCCCCGCGGTTTCGTCATCATCGATCCTTATCAGCGCAATCCCAAGTATCTGAATATCTACTCGGTCGGCGTGTGCGTGGCCATCCCGCCGGTCGAGCCTACGCCGGTGCCGGTCGGCGCGCCGAAAACCGGCTACATGATCGAATCCATGGTCACCGCCACGGCGCACAATATCCGCGCCGTGCTGGATGGCCGCGAACCCACCGAGAAAGCCACCTGGAATGCCATCTGTCTGGCGGACTTCGGCGATACCGGCGCGGCCTTCGTGGCGCTGCCGCAGATCCCGCCGCGCAATGTCAACTGGTTCAAGGAAGGGAAATGGGTGCACCTGGCCAAAATTGCGTTCGAGAAATACTTCATGCGCAAGATGAAGAAGGGCTCGACCGAGCCGCTGTACGAGAAATATGTGTTGGGCCTGATGGGGATCAAGAAGCTCAAGTAAGGCTGCCCGCAAGGCTTGTCCCAAGCGCCTTCGGGCGCTTTTTTTGTGGGTGCGGAGCAGGCTGCCGGCTATAATTCGCGGCTCTTGGCGCCGCGCCGCCGAAGGACATTCCATGCTTCTGATGATCGACAACTACGACAGCTTCACCTACAACCTCGTGCAGTATCTCGGCGAATTGGGCGAAGACGTCAAGGTGATCCGCAACGACGAAATCGACCTCGCCGGGATCGCCGACATGCGCCCCGGCCACATCGTGGTGTCGCCCGGCCCCTGCACGCCCAACGAGGCGGGGGTGTCGGTCCCGCTGATCGGCGAATTCGCCGGGAAAATCCCCATCCTCGGCGTCTGCCTTGGCCACCAGAGCATCGGCCAGGCTTTTGGCGGCCGCATCGTGCGCGCGAAGGAACCGATGCACGGCAAGACCTCGCTGATTCATCATCTCGACGCGGGCGTATTCAAGGGCTTGCCCGAGCCTTTCCGCGCCACGCGCTATCACTCCCTGGTCATCGAACGCGAGACGCTGCCGGATTGCCTCGACATCACGGCCTGGACCGATGATGGCGAAATCATGGGTGTGCGTCACAAGACGCTGGCGATCGAGGGCGTCCAGTTCCATCCCGAGTCCATTCTCACCGAGCACGGCCACGCCCTGCTGGCGAATTTTCTGAAAGGCACCCGATGATCACGCCGCAGCAGGCGCTCACCCGGCTGGTCGAGCAGCGCGAAATCTTCCACGACGAGATGCTGTCGCTGATGCGCCAGATCATGCGCGGCGAACTCACCCCGGTGCAGGTTTCCGGCATTCTCACGGGGCTCAGGGTGAAGAAGGAAACGGTGGGCGAGATCGCCGCGGCGGCCCAGGTGATGCGCGAATTCGCCGCCACGGTGCCGGCACGGAACGGCGCGCACCTGGTCGATACCTGCGGCACCGGCGGCGACGCCGCGCATACCTTCAACATTTCCACCGCCGCCGCGTTCGTCGCGGCGGCGGCCGGCGCGCGGGTCGCCAAGCACGGCGGGCGCTCGGTCTCTTCCACCAGCGGCAGCGCCGACGTACTGGAAGCGCTGGGCGTGAATCTCAACCTGACCCCCGGGCAGGTGGCCGAGAGCATCGACACGATCGGCATCGGGTTCATGTTCGCGCCCAACTTCCACGGCGCCATGAAACACGCCGCGCCGGTGCGGCGCGAGCTGGGCGTACGCACGCTGTTCAACATCCTCGGCCCGCTGACCAATCCGGCGGGCGCGCCGCACCAGCTGCTGGGCGTGTTCCACCCGGATCTGGTCGGCATTCTGGTACGTGTGCTGCAACGCCTCGGCAGCCGCCACGTCATGGTGGTGCACGGTTCCGACGGCATGGACGAGATCACCTTGAGCGGCGAGACCCTGATCGGCGAACTGAAGGATGGCGAGGTTACCGAATATACGATCCGCCCGGCCGAGTTCGGGCTGGAGACCAGCGCCAGCGAGGTGCTGAAGGTATGGGATGCGGCGCAGGCCCGGGACATGCTGCTCGGCGTGCTCGACGGACTGCCGGGACCGGCATGCGACATCGTGTTGCTTAACGCCGGCGCCACCCTCTACGTGGCCGATCGTGCCGCCACCCTGGGCGAGGGCATCGAACTGGCGCGCGAAGCCATCCGCAGCGGCGCCGCGCGCGAAAAGCTGCGGCAGCTGGTGGCCTTCTCCCATCGCGCGGCGGAGGGCTAGGCGCGATGTCCGACATCCTCGACAAGATCCTCGCCACCAAGCGTGCCGAAATCGCCGCCGGACTTGCCGGCGTGCCGCTCGCCGAGATGCGGGCGCGTGCCGAGGCCGCCGCGCCCGCGCGTGACTTCGTCGGCGCCCTGCGCACGAAGCTCGCGGCCGATCAGCCTGCGGTCATCGCCGAAATCAAGAAAGCCAGCCCGTCCAGGGGGGTGATCCGGCCCGATTTCAGACCCGCCGCGATCGCGGCCAGTTACGAGGCGGGCGGCGCCGCCTGCCTGTCGGTGCTGACCGACCGCGACTACTTCCAGGGCAGCGCCGCGTATCTGGAAGAGGCGCGGGCCGCGTGCGCGTTGCCGGTGCTGCGCAAGGATTTCATCATCGATCCGTATCAGGTCTACGAAGCGCGGGCGATGGGGGCGGACTGCATCCTGCTGATCGCCGCCGCGCTGGACCTGCCGGCGATGCAGGCGCTGGAAGCACTGGCGGTCGAACTGGGGATGGCGGTGCTGGTCGAGTCGCACAACGCCGCGGAACTCGACGCCGCGCTGCAATTGAAAACGCCGCTGCAGGGCATCAACAATCGCAACCTGCGTACCTTCGAGGTCAGCCTCGACACCACGCTGGCGCTGCTGCCCGGGATCGGCAGGGATCGCATCGTCATCACCGAATCGGGCATTCTCGCGCCGGCCGACGTCGCCACGATGCGCCGCCATCAGGTCAACGGCTTCCTGGTCGGCGAGGCCTTCATGCGCGCGGCCGATCCGGGCGCCGCGCTCGCCCGCCTCTTCGCCTGATCAGAAATCGCTCAGCGTTTATTGCCGAACAGGCTGCCAAGCACGCCGCGTATGAGGCTGCGGCCGACCTGGCTGCCGATGGAACGGGCGGCGGATTTCGCCATGGCTTCGGCCATCCCCTGGCGGCGACCGTTTCCGATCAGGATCTCGCCCAGTACCCCGCCGAGCCCGCCTTCCGCTGCGGGTTGCGCGGCGGCCTTGGCCTGCTGCGCCGCCTGCGCAGAGTGTTCCGCGCGCGCCTTCAGCGTTTCGTAGGCGGATTCGCGGTCGACGGGTTTGTCGTAGGTGCCTGCCACCAGCGAGGTCTGGATCAGCTGCTTGCGCTGGGCATCGGTGATCGGGCCGATCTGCCCTTGCGGCGGCACGATGAAGGCGCGTTCGACCACGCCGGGGCGGCCTTTCCCGTCGAGCAGCGACACCAGCGCCTCGCCCACGCCGAGTTCGGTGATGGCGGCGGCTTCGTCGAGCGCCGGGTTGTCGCGCATGGTCTCGGCCGCGGCCTTCACGGCCTTCTGGTCGCGCGGCGAGAAGGCGCGCAGCGCGTGCTGCACGCGGTTGCCGAGTTGCGACAGCACCTTGTCGGGCACGTCCGCCGGGTTCTGGGTGACGAAGTAGACGCCGACACCCTTGGAGCGGATCAGCCGCACCACCTGCTCGATTTTTTCCACCAGCGCGTCGGGCGCGTCGTTGAACAGGAGGTGGGCTTCGTCGAAGAAGAACACCAGCTTGGGTTTGTCGAGGTCGCCGGCCTCGGGCAGATGTTCGAACAGTTCGGACAGCAGCCACAACAGCAAGGTGGCGTATAGCTTGGGGGACTGCATCAGTTTGTCGGCCGTCAGGATGTTGATGACGCCGCGTCCGCGATCGGTCTGGATCAGGTCGGCGATGTTCAGCATCGGCTCGCCGAAGATCTGCTCGCCGCCCTGCGATTCCAGCGCCAGCAGGCCGCGCTGGATGGCGCCGATGGAGGCGGACGACACGTTGCCGTAGTCGGTGGTGAACTGCCTGGCGTTCTCGCCGACGTAGGCCAGCATCGCGCGCAGATCCTTCAGGTCGAGCAGCAAGAGACCGTTGTCGTCGGCCACCTTGAACACCAGGTTGAGCACCCCGCTTTGGGTGTCGTTGAGGCCCAGCATGCGCCCCAGCAGCAGCGGCCCCATGTCGGACACGGTGGCGCGCACCGGATGCCCGGCCTCGCCGAACGGATCCCACAAGGTGACCGGGTAGCCCTGATAGGCAAAGCCTTCGAGTTTGAGCGATGCGACCCGCTCGGCCACCTTGACGTTGCCGCCGCCGGGCTGTGACACCCCCGACAGATCGCCCTTCACGTCGGACATGAAGCAGGGCACGCCGATACGGGAGAAATGTTCGGCCAGCGTCTGCAGGGTGACGGTCTTGCCGGTACCGGTGGCGCCGGTGATGAGACCGTGCCGGTTGGCCATCTGCGGCAGCAGGGCGAGATCGGTGGTGGCGTTCCGGGCGACGAGCAGCGGTTCGGTCATGGCGTATCCTGCGGTGGCGATATGCGGATTCTATCGAGTTCGACGGCCACGTGCCCCGGGCAAGGAAGGGAAACCGGTGCTAGTGTGCAGGGTATTTCAGAAAAAGAGGAAAATTCGTGGCTATCACACAGCGGATGCATGACATCGTCATCGTGGGCGGCGGCGCGGGCGGGCTGGAACTGGCCACCCGGCTGGGCGACAAGCTGGGCAGGAAGAAACGCGCGAACATCACGCTGATCGATGCCTCGCCTTCGCATCTGTGGAAGCCGCTGTTGTACGAAGTCGCGGCGGGCAGCCTCGATTCCTACGCCGAACGGCTGGAATATCTGGCGCAGGGCCACTGGCACGGATTCACCTTCCGTCTTGGCCGCATGGACGGGCTCGACCGCGCGCGCCAGGAAGTCAGCGTCGCCCCCACGCTGGACGATGACGGCGTCGAGATCATCCCGCGGCGGACATTTCATTACGACGCCCTGATCATCGCGGTCGGCTCGGTCGGCAATGACTTCGGCGTGCCGGGCGTGAAGGAGCACTGCATCATGCTCGACACCCCCGAACAGGCGCGTAAATTCCATCGCCGCTACATCAACGCCTGCCTGCGTGCCAACACCCAGACCGAGGCAGTCGCACCCGGCCAGCTCACCGTCGGCATCGTCGGCGCCGGCGCCACCGGCGTCGAACTCGCCGCCGAACTGCACGACACCACGCGCGAACTGTCGGCCTACGGCATGGATCACATCGATCCCGACAAGAGTTTGAAGCTGCTCCTCGTCGAAGCTTCCGACCGTATCCTGTCGGGGCTGCCGCCGCGCCTGTCGAATGCGGCCGCCGCACGCCTGACCGAACTGGGAGTGGAAATGCACACCCGCGAGCGTATCGTCGAAGTGCGCGCCGACGGCATGCTGACCGCCGACGGAAAGTTCATTCCCGCCAGCATGATGGTGTGGTCGGCCGGCATCAAGGCGCCGGATTTCCTGAAAGACATCGACGGCCTGGAAACCAGCCGCATCAACCAGCTGGTGGTACGTTCCACCCTGCAGACCACGCGCGACGACAATATCTTCGCCTTCGGCGACTGCGCGGCCTGCCCCATGCCGGGCGGCAAGGGCTTTGTTCCGCCGCGCGCGCAGGCCGCCCACCAGCAGGCGTCGCTGCTGGTGAAGTCGATCTGCCGGCGTTTCCACGGCAAGCCGCTGCCCGAATATGTCTACCGCGATTACGGTTCGCTGATCGCGCTGGGCCGCTTCTCCACCGTCGGCAACCTGATGGGCGGACTCACCGGCGGCAGCATCATGATCGAAGGCGCGATCGCGCGTTTCGTCTATTGGTCCTTGCACAGGATGCACCAGATCGCGCTGCACGGCTGGGTCAAGACTACGCTCACCACCTATGCCCATTTCATCAGCACGCCGACGCGGGCGCGCATCAAGCTGCATTGACCTGGCCACCGTTTTGCCTGGCCTGTGGAAGGGTCTGAACGTTGCAGCAGCGCGAATACTTCAACTGTAACGGCCGGTTCAGGGCGAACGGACGGAAGTCAGTACGCTAGGCAGTCTTCAACGGCGTGAGGGCGCAGGCTGGATTGTTTCGCCACTGCGCGCCTCGCATGAACAGTGTGGGCGCTCAGCCGCTCCATAACCACGCCGCGCCGCGCACGCCGCTCGAATCGCCGTGCTGCGGCGGCACCAGCTTGGTATCGATGCGGTCGGAAAAGACATAACGCGGCCATAGCCGCGGCACGCTGTCGTACAGGCGGGCGATATTGGAGAGGCCGCCGCCGAGCACGATGACGTCGGGGTCGAGCAGGTTGATCACCCCGGCGAGCGCGCGTGCCAAGCGTTCTTCATAACGCGCGAGCGTGACGCTGCATGGGCCGTAGCCGGCCGCCGCCAGTTGCGCGATCTCGTGCGCGGGCAGATCCTCGCCGCCGTAGCGCACGTGGTCGGCGGCGAAGCCGGGGCCGGACAGCCAGGTTTCGACGCAGCCCTTCTTGCCGCAGTAGCACGCCGGCGCGGCGTCGAGTTCGCGCGAGTTCGGCCACGGATGCAGGATGGCTTCGCCGGTGGCGGGATGCTGGCCGGTGGAGGCGCGGTCGGACGGGGCTGTGGCGAACTGGAACCAGGGCAGCGGCGAATGGCCCCACTCGCCGGCAATCGCGTTGACGCCATTCAGCACATGGCCGCGCACCACCACGCCGCCGCCGACGCCGGTGCCGAGGATCACGCCGAACACCGTATCCGCACCGGCTGCCGCGCCGTCGGCAGCTTCTGACAGCGCCAGGCAGTTGGCGTCGTTGGCGAGCCGCACGTCCCGATTCAGCGCGCGTTCGAGATCTTGCTGCAGCGGCCGCCCGTTGAGACAGGTCGAATTGCAGTTCTTCATCAGCCCCGTGGCGGGCGAGCGCGCGCCGGGGGTGCCGACGCCGACGCTGCCGCGCTGCCCGAGTTCGGTTTCGGCTTGCTGGACCAGGGCGGCGACCGCCGCCACCGTGGCGAAGTAGTCGTGCTGCGGGGTCGGCACGCGGCGGCGCAGGATTTCCCGTCCGCCGGCGTCGAGCGCGATCAGTTCGATTTTGGTGCCGCCGAGGTCGACGCCGAAACGTAGAAGGGGAGCCACGGTGTAAAATCTCCGGCTATTCAAATTGCGTTGGAATCGACATGGCAGGACATTCGAAGTGGGCCAACATCCAGCACCGCAAGGGTCGCCAGGACGCCAAGCGCGGCAAGATCTTCACCAAGCTTATCAAGGAAATCACCGTGGCCGCCAAAATGGGCGGCGGCGATCCCGCGATGAACCCGCGCCTGCGCCTGGCGATCGACAAGGGCAAGGCCGAGTCCTTGCCGAAGGACAACATCGAGAATGCGATCAAGCGCGGTACCGGCCAGCTTGACGGCGTCAACTACGAGGAAGCGCGCTACGAGGGCTATGGCATCGGCGGCGTCGCGGTGATGGTCGATTGCCTCACCGACAACAAGACGCGCACCGTCGCCGACGTGCGCCACGCCTTCGTCAAGCACGGCGGCAACATGGGCACCGACGGCTGCGTCGCGTTCCAGTTCAAGCACTGCGGCCAGATTATCCTGGAGCCGGGTGCGAGCGAAGAAGCGGTGATGGACGCCGCGCTCGACGCTGGCGCCGACGACGTCATCCCCAACGAGGACGGCTCGATCGAGGTGCTGACCTCGCCCGACCCCAAGGCTTTCGAAGCGGTGAAGGAGGCGCTGGAAAAGGCCGGCTTCAAGCCGGCGGTGGCCGAGATCACCATGCGCCCGGAGGCCGAGACCGAGTTGGCCGGCGACGACGCGGTGAAGATGCAGAAGATCCTGGACGCGCTCGAAAGTCTCGACGACGTGCAGGAGGTCTACACCAACGCCGTGCTTCCTGAGTAAAATCACAAGGCAGATTCAGTGAAGGAGCCGCGCATGGATTACCACAGCCGCATTACGTCCGAGCCTGGCAAGCGCGGTGGAAAGCCTAGCATCCGTGGACTTAGAATCACGGTCTACGACGTACTGGAAATGCTGGCGGCAGGGCAGTCCAACGAAGCGATCCTTGCTGATTTTCCCGAACTCGAAGCGGCCGACATTCGTGCCTGCCTTGCCTTTGCGGCAGACCGGGAGCGCCAGCTTGCATCGGTACACGGATGAAACTGTTGCTGGACGAAAATCTGTCCAGACGCCTTGTGCCTTTCTTGCAGGAAACCTGGCCGGGATCGAGCCAGGTTGCTTTGCTCGGGCTGGAGCAGGCAACCGACCTTGCATTGTGGCAGTACGCAGGTCAGCACGATTACGTACTGGTGACCCGCGATGCGGATTTCTATGATTTGAGTCTTACCCGAGGCGCCCCACCCGTCGTGCTGTGGCTGCGCATCGATAACCCCGATAAATCCGAAATGCTGCGCGTATTGATTGACAAGCATGCCACCATCCACGAAGCGTTTGCAGCAGGCGCGACGTGTGTCGAGTTGTGGCCTTGAGCCGCATCCTCGGCATCGACCCCGGCCTGCGCCTTACCGGCTTCGGCGTGATCGAGCAGACCGGCCAGAAGCTCGCCTACGTCGCCAGCGGCGTCATCAAGAGCGGCGAAGGCGAACTGCCGCAACGGCTCGGTGTGCTGTTCGCGGGGCTGAACGAGGTGATCGCCACCTGGCAGCCCGATGCCTGCGCGGTCGAAATCGTCTTCGTCAACGTCAATCCACAGTCCACGCTGCTGCTCGGGCAGGCGCGCGGTGCGGCGATCTGCGCGGCGGTGTCGCGCGAGCTGGTGGTGGCGGAATACACCGCGCTGCAGATCAAGCAGGCGGTGGTGGGCCATGGCAAGGCGGCCAAGGAGCAGGTGCAGGACATGGTCAAGCGTTTGCTGGCGCTGCCGGTCGCGCCGAAGGCCGACGCCGCCGACGCGCTCGCCTGCGCCATCGCCCACGCGCATGGCAGCCGGCTCGGCGCACAGTCCACTGCGGGCTATCGCGTCAAGGGTGGGCGCCTGGTATGAGGAAGGGGTAGGTATGATAGGCCGAGCTGTTTTGAATGGATGCGCCCTATGATAGGGCGCATTACGGGCACCCTCGCCGCCAAACAGCCGCCGCAAGTCCTGGTGGATTGCAACGGTGTCGGCTACGAAATCGACGTGCCGATGAGCACCTTCTACAACCTGCCCGCGCTGGGCGAGAAAGTCAGCCTGCTGACCCATCTGGCGATCCGCGAGGATGCGCATCTGTTGTACGGCTTCGGCAGCGAGATCGAGCGCGCGGCGTTTCGCGAACTGCTGAAGGTTTCCGGCATCGGCGCCAAGACCGCGCTGTCGGTGCTGTCCGGGCTGTCGGTCAACGACCTGTCGGCGGCGATATCCGCACAGGAGATCGGCCGTATCGTCAAGGTGCCGGGCATCGGCAAGAAGACCGCCGAGCGCCTGCTGCTCGAATTGAAGGGCAAGCCCGTGTTCGCCGGCGCGGTCTCCGTGGTGGCGGGCGAGAGCAGGGTGTCGGATGACGTGCGTCAGGCCTTGCTGGCATTGGGGTACCACGACAAGGAAGCGGGGCTGGCGATACAGAAACTGCCCGCCGGTCTGCCCGTGTCCGAGGCAATCCGCCAGGCTTTGAAGCTGCTTTCCAAAGGGTAAGATGTCGGCATGATCGAAACCGACCGTCTCATCGCCCCCGCCGCCGTCAGCCCGCAGGAAGAGCAGATCGAGCGCGCGCTGCGGCCGCGTACGCTGGCCGAATATGTCGGCCAGGCGAAGGCGCGCGAGCAGCTCGAAATCTTCATCCATGCGGCCAGAAAGCGCAGCGAGGCGCTCGACCACGTGCTGTTGTTCGGCCCGCCAGGGCTGGGCAAGACCACGCTGGCGCACATCATCGCGCGCGAGATGGGCGTCAATTTGCGCCAGACTTCGGGTCCGGTGCTCGAGCGTGCGGGCGACCTGGCGGCGCTGCTGACCAATCTGGAGCCGCACGACGTGCTGTTCATCGACGAGATCCATCGCCTCTCCCCGGTGGTCGAGGAAGTGCTGTATCCCGCGCTGGAGGATTTCCAGATCGACATCATGATCGGCGAAGGTCCGGCGGCGCGCTCGGTCAAGCTCGACCTGCCGCCGTTCACCCTGATCGGCGCGACCACGCGCGCCGGCATGCTGACCAACCCGCTGCGCGACCGTTTCGGCATCGTGGCGCGGCTGGAGTTCTACTCGGCGGAAGAACTCGGCTTCATCGTCCACCGCTCGGCGGGTCTCCTGCAGATGAACCTGGACGAGGCCGGCGCGCTGGAGATCGCCCGCCGCTCGCGCGGCACGCCGCGCATCGCCAACCGTCTGCTGCGCCGGGTGCGCGATTACGCCGACGTCAAGGCGGACGGGCAGGCCACGGGCGCGGTGGCCGATGCGGCGCTGGTGATGCTGGATGTCGATCGGGCCGGACTCGACGTGATGGACAGGAAGCTGCTGTCGGCCGTGGTTGAAAAATTCATGGGCGGCCCGGTCGGGCTGGACAATCTTTCCGCCGCCATTGGCGAAGAACGCGACACCATCGAGGATGTGCTCGAACCCTTCCTGATCCAGCAGGGCTATCTGCAGCGCACGCCGCGCGGGCGTATTGCCACGCCGCTGGCGTATCGCCACCTCGGGCTGGCCGCGCCCGCCGAGCCGAACGCGGAACTGTTCTGATGGCATTCGTCTGGCCGGTCCGTGTCTATTGGGAAGATACCGATGCCGGCGGTGTCGTGTATTACGCCAACTATCTCAGATTCATGGAACGCGCACGCAGCGAATGGCTGCGCGCATTCGGCTTCGAGCAGGATGTGCTGCGCGACGAGGCCGGCATCGTCTTCGTGGTGCGGCGGGTGGAGATCGATTACCTGGCGCCGGCCCGCTTCAACGAGCAGCTCGACGTATCGGTGGCGCTGCATGAAGCCCGCAGCGCCAGCCTCGGCGTACGGCAGGAACTTATGCGCGGTCCGACCCGTCTGGCAGAAGCCGTCGTGACGCTCGCCTGCGTCGACGCGGCACGTTTCAAACCCGTTAGAATCCCGGAGCCCCTCCAGCAGGCACTGGCCCGCGCAACGTGAATCCAAAACTGTGAATCCTGAACTCGGTCAAGACCTTTCGCTATTCCACCTCGTCCTCCATGCCTCGCTGCCGGTGCAGGTTGTCATGGCGCTGTTGCTGGGCGCCTCGATCATGTCGTGGTGGTTCATCTTCATCAAGATGTTTTCTCTCAAGCGTGCCCTGCGCGTCACCGACCGTTTCGAGCGCGAATTCTGGGGCGGCGGCGACATGAACGCCATCTATCAGCGCGTGGCCGGCGAACGCGAGGGCGCGGGCGAAATGGAGCGCATCTTCGAAGCGGGGTTTCGCGAATTCATGAAGCTGCGGCACCAGGCCGGGCTGTCGCTCAATGTCATCATCGACGGTACCCGCCGCGCGATGCGCGCGACGTATCAGCGCGAGCTCGATGGCCTCGAATCGCACCTGGCTTTTCTGGCGACGGTCGGTTCGGTTTCGCCCTACGTCGGCCTGTTCGGCACGGTGTGGGGCATCATGATCGCCTTCATGGGGCTGTCGAGCGTGGCGCAGGCCACGCTGGCGCAGGTTGCCCCGGGCATCGCCGAAGCGCTGATTGCCACCGCCATGGGCCTGTTCGCGGCAATTCCCGCCGTGGTCGGCTACAACCGCTACACCCACGACATCGACCGCCTGGCCAACCGCATGGAAAGTTTCATGGAAGAGTTTTCCAACATCCTGCAACGCCAGGTGACGGTCAAACCGGTATAAGCCGTGGCACGGTCCCGCAAACAGATGGCCCAGATCAACGTCGTGCCGATGATCGACGTGATGCTGGTGCTGCTGGTGATTTTCATGGTGACCGCGCCTTTCATCAACCCGGCCCAGGTCGAGTTGCCGAGTGTCGGCAAGACCTCGCAGGCGCCGCAGAAACCGCTCGAAATCATCATCAGGGAATCGGGTGAATATCTGTTGCGCAACCGCGCGGCGGGAGGCAGCGAGCGGGTCGTGGCGAAATCGGCGCTCGCTGACGAACTTGCCGGATTGCATCGCGAACAGCCCGACCAGCCGGTCGTCATCGCGGCGGACAAGAACGTCCGCTACGAGGAAGTGATGCATACCATGACGCTCCTGCAGCAGGCCCGGATTACACGTATCGGCCTGCTTGCCCGCCCGGCGCCATGAATTTCACGGACGACGCGCCGCCCGCTTCCCGCCCGGTCCCCAATCTCCTTGCCGGAGCCCTGGCGCTGGGTGTGCACGTCCTGTTTGTCCTCTTGCTGGTGTTCGGGGTGTCATGGCAGACCCATCATCCCGCCGCCGTGCAGGTCGATCTGTGGCAAACCCTGCCGGAGACGCCCCCGTCCCCCGCCAAACCCCGTCCGCCGCAGCCAGTTGCCAAACCGGAGAAAGCCGCCAGGCCGGAGAAAGCCGCGCCCGTTCACAAACCGGTGGAAAAGGAAGCGCCGCCACCGAAGCCCCCCGACATCGCACTGGAAAAGAAAAAAGCCGAGGCCGAACATCTGAAGAAATTGAAGGCCATCCAGGCCGACGAGGAAAAGGCCCGGGCCGCAGCCGCCAGGGCGAGCCATGAAAAACAGCTGGCGGAGCAGAAGCGGCAGGCACTGCTGCGCGAGATGGAAGCTGAAGACCTGAAGCAGCGTGTGGCGGCCGATGCGGCAGCGAACGAGGCGCGCCTTGCCCGCCTGACCGAAGCGCAGGCGGCGGCCAGCAGGCAGCAGGCCGAAGTGGCGAGCGTCGTCGGCCAATACCGCGACCAGATCAGTGCCAAGGTGCGCGGGAACACCCGATTGCCCGATAACCTGAAGGGCAATCCGGAAGTCCGGTGTCTGGTGAAGCTGCTGCCCACTGGCGAAGTCCTGAGCGTGCGGGTGACGAAATCCAGCGGAAACCCGGCCTACGACGATGCAGTCGTACGTGCCATCGAAAAATCATCGCCGCTGCCGCTGCCAGGCGACCGCGCCGCACGCGCGGCCTTCGTTCCGGAACTTTCCTTTGTCCATCGCCCCAAAGAGTGAGCCCGAAACGAGGCCGCGCCTCGCCGGACCCGCAGGCAGCCTATGCTAGACTGCCCCAACCAGAAAGCGTTTGTGAGCCCGATGTCTGTATTCATGCTGCGTTCCGTTGTTCTGTTTCCCCTGCTCTGCCTGGCCTTGCTGTACGCGCCATTTTCCGCGCGCGCCGCGATGGAAATCCAGGTCATCGGCGGCGCGGCCAGCAAGATTTCCGTGGCGATGGTGCCGTTCCAGGCAGCGCCCGGGCAGCCCAGCCCTGCGCTGACACAGATCGCCGGAGACGATCTCAATCGCAGTGGTCAATTCAGACTGGTGGACGTGGAAGGGGCGCAACCGCCCGTCATGCCCGCCCAGGTCGATTATGGCGTCTGGCGCGGCAAGGGCGCGGACGCAGTGGTGATCGGCCAGGTCGCCGCGCAGCCTGGCGAACGCTTCGAGGTCCGTTTCTATCTGCTGGATGTGCTCAAGCAGACCCAGCTTGCGGGCTACAGCTACAGCATCACAGCCAGCCAGTGGCGTGCCACGGCTCACCAGATCGCCGACCTCATCTACGCGAAGCTGACCGGCATTCCCGGCGCATTCAGCAGCCGTATCGCCTACGTGCAGAAGCAGGGCCGCCGTTATGAATTGCGGGTGGCCGATGCCGATGGGCAGAACCCGCGCACCGTGATGCGCTCCAACGAGTCGGTGATTTCGCCGCGGTTCTCGCCGGACGGCAGCCGGCTGGTGTATGTGTCGTTCGAGGACAGGAAACCGGTGGTATACATGCAGTCGTTGCAGGATGGCCACCGCCGCAAGATCGCGGCTTTCAAGGGATCGAATTCGGCGCCGGCCTGGGCGCCCGACGGAAAACGGCTGGCGGTTGTGCTGACGCGCGACGGCGCCTCGCAGATCTACATGATCAACGCCGATGGGAGCGGGCCGACGCGCCTGACGCGGGGCGGCAATATCGATACCGAGCCGGTTTTCACCCCGGACGGGCAAACCTTGTACTTCACGTCCGATCGCGGCGGCAGCCCGCAGATCTATCGCATGGCGGCCAGCGGCGGCGAACCCAAACGGGTGACCTTCAATGGCAGTTATAATGTCTCTCCGGCGATCAGCCCGGACGGGCGCTACCTGGCTTATATCAGCCGCGAGGGCGGGCGCTTCAGTGTCAGCCTGCAGGAACTGGCATCAGGGCAGACCCGGGTGCTGACCGATACCGCGCAGGACGAGTCGCCCAGCTTCGCCCCGAATGGCCAGGCCGTGCTGTACGCGACGGTGCGGGGCGAGCAGGGCATACTCGGGACGGTGAGCCTGGACGGCAAGACGCGTGCGCGCCTGTCGGAATCGGGGGTGGATGCGCGGGAGCCGGTCTGGGGACCATGAAAGGCAGGCGCCTGTTTTAATGTTGGGTGGGGGGTTGCAGGCAGCAGACTAAGGACCGCCCATGACGGATTGTATTCATTCATCATAAGGAGACACACATGAACAAGATTGTATGGCCCGTTCTGGTTGCATTGACCCTGTCCGCATGCGGTACCACGGGTGGCGGTACGCAAGCGACGGTCGAGGACCGCGCCGGCAGTGGAACGGCGGGTACCGCGCAGGGCACGGAAACCACGGGCGTGGGCAGCAGCAGTGTGGCAGGCAGTGCGACCGGCGACCAATATTCCGGCGACCCGCGCAAGGATCCGGCCAGCCTCCTGTCCAAGCGCAGCGTCTACTTCGATTTCGACAGCTTTGTGGTGAAAAACGAATACCGTCCGATGATCGAGGCGCATGCGGGCTACCTGAAATCGAAGCGTGATGCGCACGTGATCCTGCAAGGCAATACCGACGAACGTGGCAGCCGTGAATACAACCTCGCGCTGGGACAGAAGCGTGCCGAAGCCGTTCGCAAGGCACTGGCCGTACTGGGGGTGAGCGACGCGCAGATGGAAGCAGTCAGCTTCGGCGAGGAGAAGCCGCGCGACACGGCCCATACGGAAGCGGCGTATGCCGAGAATCGCCGCACCGACGTGGTGTATAGCGACGAGAAATGAGTCCGATCCGGCGCTATGGCGTGCTCGCCATGTTCGCGCTTGCGCTGGCCCAGCCGGCGCACGCGGCACTGTTCGGCAATACCGATGAGCTGAGCCGCCAGCAACAGGCGCTGCAGCAACGGGTGGATGCGCTGGATGCGCGCCTCGACAAGACGGAAACGGCGCTGCAGCAAAACCAGCCGCTGCTGGACTTGCTGAAGGAACTGGAATCGATCAAGACGGAGATGGCCCGGATGCGCGGCCAGATCGAGGTTCAGGCGAATCAGCTGGATACACTGGGCAAGCGCCAGAACGACTTGTATGCCGATCTCGACCAGCGCCTCACTGAACTGGCCAAGGCGGTCAGGCCGGCGCCGGCGGCCGATGCGGCGCCGCCTTCCGCTTCGGGCGACATTGCTTCAGGGGCGCCAGCGACTGGAGCGACTGGCGGGGCGCCGAAGAGCGATCCGCTGGCCGAGTCGCGCAGTTATGAAGGCGCGCTCGCCCTGTTCCGCGGCGCCAGGTACGCCGACGCCATCGCCGGCTTCAAGGACTTTCTCAAAACCTATCCGGACAGCTCATTGGCGGCCAATGCGCAATACTGGATCGGCTATTCGTATTACGCGCTGAAGGACTACAAGACCTCGCTGACGCATCAGCAAAAGCTCCTGGCGACCTATCCCGACAACCCCAAGGTGCCCGACGCGCTGCTCAATGTCGCCTCCAGCCAGATTGAGTTGAACGATATGGCCGGTGCGCGCAAGACGCTCAAGGAGCTGGTCGTCAAGCACCCGGGCACGCCCGCGGCCAAACTTGCCGAGCGCCGGCTGGCTGCGATCAAGTAAGCGTTGTGCCCGAATCCCTGACGCTCCATCCGCCTGAAGGCGGGCATGGCCGCCAAGCCGATGCGCCGGCGGTCACCCCGCTTCGCTTGACAGAAATATTCCTGTCGCTTCAGGGTGAAACCAGCCGGGCCGGTCTGCCTACGGTGTTCGTTCGTCTTTCCGGCTGCCCCTTGCGCTGCCGCTGGTGCGACACGCCTTACAGCTTCCAGGGCGGCGAAACCGTTCCGCTGGCGACGCTGCTGACGCGTGTGGCGGAATATGGCGTATCGACCGTGTGCGTCACCGGCGGCGAACCGCTGGCGCAAAAAAACTGTCTGCCCCTGTTGACCGCATTATGCGACGCGGGCTATTCGGTATCGCTGGAAACCAGCGGCGCGCTCGATGTCGGCAAGGTGGATCCGCGGGTGTCGCGCATCGTCGACATCAAACCGCCGGGGTCGGGCGAGGCCGCGCGCAACCGCTGGGAGAATATCGCCCATCTGACGCCGCGCGACGAAATCAAGTTCGTGCTGGCTAATCGCGCCGACTACGACTGGGCGTGCGAGGTCATCCGGGTACGCGAACTGGTGCGGGTCTGCCCCGTGCTGCTCTCGCCGGTGCAGGGGGAACTCCCGCCCGCCCAACTGGCGGAATGGATTCTGGCCGACCGGCTGCCGGTACGCATGCAGGTGCAGTTGCACAAGATCCTGTGGGGCAACACGCCGGGCACATGAAACCCGCGGTCATCCTGCTCTCCGGCGGCCTGGACTCCGCCACCGTGCTGGCGATGGCGCGGGAGGCGGGCTATGCCTGCCATGCGCTGAGCCTGGATTACGGTCAGCGCCATACCGCCGAACTCGCCGCCGCCGCGCGCGTGGCCCGCGGCCTGGGCGCGGTCGAGCACCGGGTGATGCGTCTTGGATTGGGCGACCTCGGCGGTTCGGCGCTGACCGATGCTTCCATCGCCGTACCGGAAAGCCCGACCGACGGCATTCCGGTCACCTACGTGCCCGCCCGCAATACCGTGATGCTGGCACTGGCGCTCGCCTGGGCCGAAGTGCTCGATGCGCGCGACCTCTTCATCGGCGTCAATGCCGTCGATTATTCCGGCTACCCTGATTGCCGCCCCGAGTTCATCGCCGCCTTCGAGAACATGGCCAACCTGGCCACCAAAGCCGGCGTCGCGGGGATGAAGCTGCGCATTCATGCCCCGCTGCAGCATCTGTCGAAAGCACACATCATCCAGCGCGGAATCGCGCTCGGCGTGGACTATGGGCAGACCGTGAGTTGCTACCAGGCGACTGCGGACGGGCTGGCCTGCGGGCGCTGCGATGCCTGCCGTTTGAGGCGCGCGGGATTTCTCGCCGCGGGCAAGCCCGATCCGACGCGCTATGCGCGGTCTTGCTAGTATTTATTGGTCAGCAAAGTCTGCACGGGAACGCATTAAAATTCGGCCATTTCC
>ERZ778017.664-NODE-664-length-43444-cov-12.013206_pt1 | contig 43444 bp, 36 predicted proteins | sample MGYA00375747_ERZ778017 | MGnify/ENA primary metagenome ERZ778017 (study PRJEB29350, sample SAMN05509838) | bioreactor metagenome | biome: bioreactor; material: wastewater | place: South Africa: University of Cape Town | collected 2014-03-17 ...
GCGCTCGACGCCAGGATCAAACTCTTGACACGCATAGGATGCGGCCCTCCGAGGTCTATTGACGGGTGGGCGACCAGAAAGTCACCTGCAATCTCACTAGCAGCGTTGCCATGACGGGTCGAGCGAGAAAGGCGTCAAAACCACAGCTGGAGCAGAAAACGTGACCTACAAGATACAGAGATTAAACGGCAGGTTAACGGCGCCTGTGCTCTCCCCTTGACCTGACGGTCGGGGTGTCGTCCACATCTGCTCGCTTTTACTGGGCCTACAAATCTGAATGTCTTCCATCTGTATCGACGGGTTCAACCTAGCGCTCACCAAAGGCTCAGGCATTGCCACCTATGGGCGCAATCTACTGGCGAATGCGCGGGCTATCGGCCTCGAAACTCAGATTCTGTACGGCCCCGCAAGGGCGCGCGAAGCTAGCAACCTCATTAACGAAACAGCCCTGACCGACGCAGAGCGGCCCTCCGAGAAGTTGAACCGCGTTCAACGTTTCCGTGACACCTACATGTCCCGCTTCGGGCGCAAAGCACACGCCATCTTGCCATCCGGCGAAGTGATTTGGCCAAATCGGGGCGACGAGCTGCCTGCAGCGAGCCACTTCTGGGCCGCCCAAAACCTGTTTCAAACAGCTATCCGCAGCTTTAAAAAGTATGGTGAGGAAACGCCCGTCACATTTGAGGAAACAGCGCAGGCCGGCGTCCCGAACGTCATGCATTGGACAGCCCCCCTGCCGATCTACGCCAAGACCGCCCCCAACCTCTACACGATCCACGACCTGATCCCGCTGCGTTTGCCGCACACCATAATGAACCGCAAAGCTGCTTATCTGCGCCTGTGCCAGGCCGTGGCCGCCCGCGCCGATCACATCGCCGTCGTCTCTGAAACCACCCGCCAGGACGTCATCCGCCTGCTGGGCGTGTCCGAGGACCGCGTCACCAACACCTATCAGGCCGTCCACCTGCCGACGACGCTGACGGAACGCAGTCAGGCCGAGGTGGAGCTGGAGCTGGAAGGCGTCTTCAACCTGGGATGGAAAGACTACTTCCTGCATTTCGGCGCCATCGAGCCCAAGAAGAACCTGGGCCGGATCGTCGAAGCCTATCTCGCCTCGGGCAGCAAGACCCCTCTGGTCATCATCGGCGGCCGCGCCTGGCTGGACGAGGGCGAGACAGCCCTGTTGAACCAGGTCAAGCGCGACGGGGGCCCCAGCGCCGACCGTATTCGCCAGTATGAATACATGCCCTTCTCCATGCTGATCAGCCTGATCCGGGGTGCGAAGGCCACGCTGTTCCCGTCCCTGTATGAGGGCTTCGGCCTGCCGGTGCTGGAATCCATGGCCCTGTCGACGGCGGTGCTGACCTCGACCGGCGGCTCCCTGCCCGAGGTGGCCGGCGACGCGGCCGTCGTCGTCGATCCCTATGACGTCCAGGCCATCACGCGCGGCATCCAGGCCCTGGACGCCGACGAGGCCCTGCGCGCCGATCTGGCGACCCGCGGCCTGGCTCAGGCCGGAAAGTTCACGCCCGAAGCCTATCAGGCGCGGCTGCGGGAGCTGTACGCCAAAGTCGGCCTGGCGACGACCTGAGCCATGCCCGCCCCCCCCTCGCCGCAACGCCTGAGCCATCTTGAACGGCTGGAGGCGGAAAGCATCCACATCCTGCGCGAGGTGGCGGCCGAATGCGCCCGCCCCGTGCTGCTCTATTCGATCGGCAAGGATTCAGCGGCGCTGCTGCACCTGGCGCGCAAGGCCTTCTATCCGGCCCCGCCGCCCTTCCCCCTGCTGCATGTCGACACGACGTGGAAGTTCCGCGCCATGTACGCCCTGCGCGACCGCATGGCGGCCGAAAGCGGGGCGCGCCTGATCGTCTATCGCAACCCCGAAGCCGAGAGCCGGGGGATCAATCCGTTCGACCACGGCTCGGCCGTCCATACGGACCTGTGGAAGACCCAGGGGCTGAAACAGGCGCTGGACCTGCACGGCTTCGACGCCGCCATCGGCGGGGCGCGGCGCGACGAAGAGGCCAGCCGCGCCAAGGAGCGGGTCTTCTCGTTCCGCGGCCCCGGCCACCGCTGGGATCCGCGTCGCCAACGCCCCGAGCTGTGGAACCTGTACAATGCGCGCGTCTCGGCCGGAGAGAGCATGCGAGTTTTCCCCCTGTCGAACTGGACCGAGTTCGACGTCTGGGACTACATCGCCGCCGAGAACATCCCTGTCGTAGACCTCTATTTCGCCGCCCCGCGCCCCGTGGTCCGACGCGAAGGCTCGCTGATCGTGGTCGATGACGAACGGATGCGCCTGCTGCCGGGCGAGGCCCCGGAAATCCGCACCGTGCGCTTCCGCACCCTGGGCTGCTACCCCCTGTCCGGCGCCATCGAAAGCCAGGCGGCCGACCTGGAGGCGATCATCGCCGAGATGCGCGCCTCTCGCACGTCCGAACGTCAGGGCCGGCTGATCGACCGCGACCAGGCCGGGTCGATGGAACGCAAGAAGCAGGAGGGCTATTTTTGAGCGCCCCCTCCCCCCAGCGCGACCTGCTGCGCTTCATCACCTGCGGCTCGGTCGATGACGGAAAATCGACCCTGATCGGCCGCCTGCTGCACGACCTGGGCGTCGTGCCCGAGGACCAATTGGCGACCATTCTGGACGCCGACGGCCGACCCGACTTCTCGCGCCTGGTCGACGGCCTGCTGGCCGAGCGCGAGCAGGGCATCACCATCGATGTCGCCTACCGCTATTTCTCGACCGCGAAACGCAGCTTCATCGTCGCCGATACGCCGGGACACGAGCAGTATACGCGCAACATGGCGACGGGCGCCTCGACCGCCGATGCGGCCGTCATCCTGGTGGATGCGCGCAAGGGCGTGCTGACCCAGACGCGCCGTCACGCCCACATCCTCGCCCTGATGGGGGTGAAACGCGTCGTCCTGGCCGTGACCAAGATGGATCTGGCCGACTGGTCCGCCGAAGTCTTCGCGCGGATCGCGACGGAGTTCGACGCCTATGCCCGCCAAATCGGTCTGGAGGCGCAGGCCATTCCCCTGTCAGGCGCGACCGGCGACAATGTGGTCGGGCGCGGCGGCGGCTGGTTCGACGGCCCCACCCTGATCGAGGCGCTGGAGGCCCTGCCTGTCGCCACGGCGGCGCCCGACCGGGCCTTCCGCCTTCCGGTGCAGGGGGTCGTGCGCCCCAACCAGGATTTGCGCGCCTATACGGGGCTGATCGCCTCAGGCGCCGTGCGTCCGGGCGACGCGGTCAGGGTCGTGCCGTCGGGGGTCGTGTCGCAGGTGGCGCGCCTCCTGGCTCCCGAGGGCGACCGTGAGGCCGCCATCGCGGGTCAAGCGGTCATGCTGACGCTGACCGACGAGATCGACCTGTCGCGCGGCGATGTCCTGTGCGCCGCGTCGGATCCGCTGGAAGCCGCCGATCAGTTCGAAGCGACCGTCATCTGGATGGACGAGGCGGCCCTGCTGCCCGGCCGTCAATATGACCTCAAGCTGGGAACCCGCACGGTATCCGCCTCCGTCACCGACATCCGCCACAAGGTGAACGTCAACACCCTGGAGGCTTTGGCGGCGCGGACGCTGGAGCTGAACGACATCGGCGTCTGCCGCCTGTCGCTGGGCGCCGACATCGCCTTCGCCCCCTATGAGGTCGATCGCCAGCTGGGCGGCTTCATCCTCATCGATCGGATCAGCCAGGCCACGGTCGGGGCGGGCATGATCCGTTTCGCCCTACGCCGCGCTCACAACATCCATCGCCAGTCGATCAAGGTCGACCGCGCCCGCCGCGCCGCCCTGAAGCAACAGACGCCCGCCGTGCTGTGGTTCACCGGCCTGTCGGGATCCGGCAAATCCACCATCGCCAACCTGGTCGAAGAGCAGTTGGCCGCCGAGGGACGCCACACCTATCTGATCGACGGCGACAACCTGCGCCACGGGTTGAGCCGCGACCTGGGCTTCACCGACGCCGACCGGGTCGAGAACATCCGTCGCGCCGCCGAAGCCGCCAAGATGATGGCCGACGCCGGCCTGATCGTCCTAGTCTGCCTGATCTCGCCCTTCCGCGCCGAGCGGGCGATGGCGCGCGAGATGATGGGCGACATCGCCTTCCTGGAGGTGTTCATCGACGCCCCCCTGGCGGTGGCCGAAGCGCGCGACGTCAAAGGGCTTTACGCCAAGGCCCGTCGCGGCGAGCTGACGAACTTCACCGGCATCGACAGTCCCTATGAGGCGCCGCTGAAGCCAAATCTACATCTACGCACAGATCAGATATGCGCCGCCACAGCCGCCAAGGCTATCGTCGCAAATTTGCTCTGACGAGGCAGCCAAAGAGACTACACTTCTGACGGTCGCCCAAAACCCACCAGAAACCGTTCCTGAGGGTGAGGCAGCTTGCGCTTGTGGCGACGCAAGCTATGGTTCGAATGCGAGCTAGCCTATGCAAAGGCTGTTTCTCGCTAGTTTTTTTGCGCCGCGTGCGGTTATTAAGCGCTGATGTTCAAACCTATCGCCCGCCATTTCAGAATCGTCGGAGCGCTCATTATGCGCGAAATGGCGACGCGGTTCGGACGTGAAGGACTCGGGTTCGCCTGGGTTGTAGGCGAACCTCTTATCTTTTGCTTTGGCGTCATAATTCTCTGGAGCGCCACCAAACCCGCCTACGAACATGGCGTTCGTCTAGGTCCGTTTGTCATGACCGGCTACATGTGCCTGATTTTGTGTCGCCACATGATCGGCCTGCTGAACGGCGCGTTACAAGCAAACCTGGGCCTATTGTACCATCGCCAGATTTCTGCGCTTCACATATTTACAGCCCGTATCCTGCTGGAGCTAGGCGGCGCGACGATTGCATTCTTCATCGTATATTTTGTTCTCTTCTGTCTTAAACAGGTAGAACTCCCCTACGACTATCTTCTACTTTATGGTGGCTGGTTTCTATTAGCCTGGGTGGCCTGCGGTTTCGCCCTCATTCTAGCCGGCCTCGCTATGCGGTACGAAACTTTCGAGCGAGTCGTCGGCTTAATTAGCTACGTTCTGATCCCCGTTTCAGGCGTGTTCTTCATGGTATCATGGCTTCCGCCTCATATCCGTGAGATCTACCTTTACGTTCCCTTTCCCCACGGCATCGAAATGATCCGAGCCGCTGTTTTCGGCGAGTTCATTCCAACCTACTACAATCCGCTCTATGCGCTCGCTGTGGGCGCCATTTTCAATATACTCGGACTGCTGCTAATCGCTGGCGCTCGAGATCGAACTTTCGTTGAATAGAAGATATCGCCCGTCAATGAACAACGACCTGAAGACGAATGGCTGACACCAAGTTGACCTATCTCGGCGCGCCGGAAGAGGCCGCCCGTTCAGCTGCGCCGTCTCAGGTGCGACGCCTTCCTTTGGGCTTCCTGATCATCGTCGGGCTCCCTACCCTTGTCGGCGCCCTCTACTATGGCGTGATTGCTTCACCGCGTTACGTGTCCGAATCCCACTTCGTGGTGCGCTCAGCGGGATCGGCCCAGCCTTCGGGACTTGGCCTTGCTCTCCAAGGTGTCGGCCTTTCCGCCGGCATGAACGACGCTTTCGCCGTGCACGAGTATTTGAGCTCTCGCGACAGCCTGAAGGCTCTTCAGACCCGATTCGACCTCAAGAACATGCTTTCGCCGCCCAACGTCGATTGGTTTTCGCGCGCACGCCCGCCTTGGGAGGGGCAAAGCGAGGAAGCTCTCTACAAGGGCTTCCAGCGCAAACTCACCGTCGGGTACGATGCAACTTCGGGCATCAGCACCCTGCGGGTCGAAGCATTCAACGCTAAGGACGCAAAGGCCATCAACACGGCTATGTTGGATGGCGGCGAAGCTTTGGTTAATCGCCTGAACGAACGTTCAGCAGCTAACGCTGTCCGCGACGCCCAGCGCTCTTATGAACAGGCTCGCGCCGAGGTAGCCGCGTCACATCAAGCGCTCACCGCGCTGCGCAACAGCGCCCAGTTCATCGATCCTCGCGCCGCCGTAGCAGAAACGACCGAAGTCGTCAGCGGCCTGTTAGTCACCATCGCCCAACTTCGCGCCGAGCGAGCTCAACTGGCTGCTGAAGCGCCCTCTAGCCCTCAACTGCCCAATCTAGACAGCCGTATTGCTGCCTATGAGCGCCAGGTAGCCGAAGCGCGCGCCAAGGCCACGGGCGGCGCGGCCTCTCTCGCTCCTAAGGTCGGCGTCTATGAAGACTTGATGATGCGCCGTGAGATCGCTGACAAGGTCATGGCTCAAGCAACCGCTGCTTTGCTGACCGCCGAACAGGACGCCCGTCGGCAAAAGCTCTATCTAGAACGGATCGTCGAGCCGAACGAACCCGACAAGCCGCTAGAGCCCAAACGCTTGATGGCTATCCTGACTATCTTTGCATCCTCGCTCCTAGTCTACGCCGTTGGCTGGCTGATCTGGGCGGGCGTGCGAGAGCACAGGCAGGATTGATGCAATCACGCGAGACCCCTGGGCTGCGCGTCATCCAAGTCGGGAAAACCTATCACGGCGCCCCCAAGCCCCTATTTCAGAATATAAATTTTGATCTCGGGCGCTCCGACCGCCTCGCAATCCTTGGACGCAACGGCCAAGGAAAATCGACATTGATCAAAATGCTGGGAGGCGTTTTACCTCAAACTCAAGGCCGCATCGAATGGCGCATGTCGTCATCGTGGCCGATCGGTTTCGCCGGCGGCTTTCAGGGAAGCTTGTCAGGCCTGGATAATGTCCGGTTTCTATCTCGCCTTTACAATCGAGACTACCACGAAACCTTAGATCGCGTAGATGACTTTGCCGAACTGGGTAAGTCATTGCGAAATCCGGTTAAGCATTATTCATCGGGGATGCGCGCACGCCTGGCATTCGGCCTATCTTTGGCAATTGAGTTCGATTGCTACTTGATTGATGAACTGGTCGCCGTAGGCGATGCGCGCTTTCAGCAAAAATGCCAAGAAGCCTTGTTCGAACATCGTGCTCATCGTGCCTTTCTTATGGCCTCACACGACACCCAACTGATCGCAAACTACTGCGATCGCGCTTTGATCATCGAGGATGGAAAAGCCAAGGTGTTTGATGACATTCACGAAGCCGTCGATATCTATGCATGGCTTCGGGCTACATGAAAAAATCCACTTTAGTAACCGCGTCTTGGGTCGTTGTACCCCCATTCCGTCATGACCTAGCCTGGCGCGCAGCTGTAGTGAGGGCCGCCGAAGCAGCCGGGCGGCATGTTTATGATATAGACGCCACTCCCGAGGTCGCGCCCGTGGGAGACCCTGACGCGGTTTTGCTGACTTCTGACGCCTTCCGTCCCCTTCAAGCGGGGGCGCCGGCCGAAGCCGTGGCAGGCTTGATGATCGAGCCGAGCATCCGCATCAATCCCGACGAGGATCCCGAAAGCCTGCCTCAAGACATTCGTCTACTCACGGATTTGATGGGCAGGATGGCGGCGCTCCCGCCCGAACGAATTTTCCGCCAGCGTGACTTCATTTCTGGCGCGGTTGAAATCCTGCCCAAGCTTACTCTCTCGCCTCCACCAGCCGTCCACGCACCTGCGCTGTCTCCGAGACATCAGGCTTTAACGAATGCTGTGGCGTTACTAGATCCCGCAAGTCCCGAAGCGATTTGGGCGCCTGAACTTTTCAACTACAATTCCCGCATGGGCGCAGGCGGCGGCGAACTGGATATTACAGGGCGACCGCGGTGCTTGCTCGCCGGCCCGTATATAGTTTTACCCGCAGGACGTTGGCGAGCAACCTACAAGCTGAAATTTGACCAGCGCGGAAGCCGCGCCCGATTTCGGGTAGATTGGGGAGGTGTCGAAGACTTTCTGTCAGAAGAATTCGTTCCAGGACGCGCCGGTGTTTTCGAAATTATTCAGGAATATACTTGGTTGACGCCCAGCCCTGCGGAAGTGCGCGTCATTCTTCTGGAAGGAATGTTCGATGGCCAAATGGTCTTTAGCGGAGCGGAAATCAGCCGCGTTTAGTAGGCGTTCCTAATCGCGCCAGTCGTTCAGAATCCACAACCAAGGGGCCCCACCAAGTCTCATTATCGAGATACCAGCGGATTGTTCGTTCCAGCCCCTCGACGAGCCCCACGCGAGGCGCCCAATTCAACTCTTCTCGAATCAGAGTCGCATCAATGGCGTAGCGATGGTCGTGCCCAGGACGGTCCACGACCATTTCAATTCGCTTCGCATAGGGATAACCGTCCCACGCTGGCATCAGCCGGTCTAGCACCCCGCAAACGGCGTGAACCAGTTGAAGGTTCGTCTGCTCGGCGTCGCCGCCGACCGCATAGGTCCGACCTGGCGTGCCGCGTTCCAATATGTCAGCCAAAGCGCGGGCGTGATCCTCGACGAAAAGCCAGTCGCGCACATTACTTCCGTCGCCATAGACGGGCAGGCTCTTTCCCTGCAGGGCTCTCAGGATAATGGTGGGGATCAACTTCTCGGGAAACTGCCGTGCGCCATAGTTATTGGAGCAGTTACTAATCATCACCGGCAGACCAAAGGTGTGCCCCCAAGCGCGCACGAGATGGTCTGAGCCCGCCTTGGAAGCCGCATAGGGCGAGCGCGGATCATAGGGGCTGACCTCTGAAAATCTCCCCTCGTCGCCTAGTGATCCAAATACCTCATCTGTCGAGACGTGTAGAAACCGGAAAGCCTCAGCCGCCTGAGCCGATAGGCCGCGCCACATTGCAAGCGCTTGGCTCAACATGACCTGGGTACCCATCACATTGGTGCGGACGAAGACAGCAGGAGCGTCAATCGAACGGTCAACGTGTGTCTCGGCCGCCAGATGGGCTACGGCTTGAGGCTGAAAATCCGCGAAGACAGCGGCAACCGCAAGCGAGTCGGTGACATCAGCGCGCACGAAACTGTAGTTGGGATCGATTTCCAGTTCAGCCAAAGACGCCTGGACCCCAGCATAGGTTAGAAGGTCGAGCACACGGACCTCGTGGCCACGCCCCAACAGTTCGCGCACCAAGGCCGAACCGATGAACCCAGCTCCCCCGGTCAGCAATATCTTCATGCCCATCTCCCTAGGCCGCCGAATGAGCGGCCTAGCCGCTAAACTGGACTAGGTCCACGACCGACAGGGTCATGACGCCCCCCCCACTGAAGGGCGTATGCAGTTCTCGCAGACGCGGCCAGTTGCGATCGCGATCTGTCAGGACAGCCTCGCCCACCGGGACAGGCCAGGCGATGTTCAGATCCGGGTCGTCCCAAGCCAACCCTGCTTCATGCCCTGGCGCATATGGAGCCGAAACCTTGTATGTAACCTCAGTCTCCGGAAGCAAAGTAACGAAGCCATGCGCGAAGCATGACGGGACGAACAACTGATTTCCGTTCTCGGCCGAAAGCTCAACTGCAAGATGAGCTCCGCAGGTCGGCGAATCTGCGCGCAAGTCCACTACGACATCCAAGATGGCGCCGCGCACGCAGCGCACCAACTTGGCTTGCGCGTACGGCGGGCGCTGGAAATGCAATCCACGAACTACGCCTGCCTGTTCTGAATATGAATGGTTGTCCTGCACGAAGTCACAGTCGATTCCCGCGGCGGCGAAACGCGCCCGCGACCACGTTTCCGAGAACCATCCCCTGACATCACCATAGCGCGGGGTCCGCACCAAGATAACGCTGCCGCTTATCACAGTCCCGCCGGGGCAGAGGCTTGCGTCGCTGCTTGGGTCGTCATCAGCACATAGGCTCGGTCCAAGGCCTCATTGCGCTCGAACAACAGTCCAGTTCTCGCCGGCTCTCGCTCATCGCCCCCAGGCAACGCACCACCATTTAGGGGCGCCCCATAGAAGATATGAGCTCCGATCTGGCGCACCCGCGTCAACCGTCGCCCCCACGACGGGCGGACATAGTTGGCATGATAATTTACCGAATTCTTTGGAAGTTGGCTGGTCGAACGCCCCGCATACACTTCCCTCGCGATACGCTCAGCTCGCGCCCACGCCACCGGACTAACGGGACGTCGCCCAATTGAGCCGTCACAGGTGAAGGTAAACTGGCAAGTGCGGCTATTGCGCTGATAAACAACCTCACACACCCGCTTGGGATAGGCGCCGTGGCGTGAGCGGTTCAACACCACCTCTGCGACCGCCGCTTGGCCTGCTTCGCTCTCGTTGCGCGCCTCGTAGTAGACGGCCTGGGTGAGGCACTCGAGGTCATTATCAGGCACCCGAGGCGGTGTCTTAAGGTCCAGTTGCGGCGGCGTGTAGCCTGAGCGGCCTCTCGACCTCGAAGTGTGACGATTGTTGGGTGGCGGCGCAAATGTCGCAGTGTCCGTTCGCGTGCGATTTCCAGCGACTGAAGCTGAACGATGCACATGTTCTTCAGCTCGTCGTCGCGACAGCGACGGAGCATCGGTCAGGCGCGCGCCCTTGCCGTCCTTTACCATGGTCTGCAAGCGAGCGTTCAAACGAGATCGACGATCAATATCGTTTTCCACTGCAACTTCAGCAACGTTGTCGCTAAGAGACGGCGGCGGCTTGGTCGCCCCCGGTTCCGCCTGAGCGAATGGGACGTGATTGGTGAAGCCTGCCCAAACGGCGCACCCCAATCCCCCCGCGATCAGCATCGAGGTGACGCCGCGCATCACGCTCCCCCCAAAAAAACTGCGATCTGCATATCAGCCGCGACCATCAGCGCCAAGTTGCAGCTTAATGCAGCATGATTGGCAGGAGCAACGGGAAGGCATAGTAAGAGCGCACAATGCATACCGTCCGCCGCGCCGGCTTTTCCCTTATTGAAGCCCTAGTCGTTTTGGCGATCGGCGGCATGGCTTTGGCCGTCATTTTTTCAATTGGAATCAAAGCCGGCGACACAGGCTTCTCGCTAGGGCGCCGAGCCATGTCGGCGGCCGACGCCGATGTGGCGATTAGCGACCTGCGCTCCATTATCCGCAGTATCAGCCTGCGCCCCCCAGCCGCTATCGTAGAAGGGGTTGATCAGCCCATCATCGCCGGCCCCGATCGTTTGGAAGCCGACGTCGTAATGGAGCGGGCTACAGGCTGCGCTCCACAGGGTTGGGCTGGACGGTTGACCCTAACAATCGAGCGCCAAGGAGCAGAGCACGTACTGACATGCAAGGCCGGCGCGCGCACGACGCCAATTCTAACCCTACCACGCGGCACGTCTACAGCATCGTTCTCCTATTCAAAGGACGGGCAGAACTGGACTTCTTCGCTTGATACGTCTCGTAGCACGCAGGTCTGGCTGCAACAGTTTCGCAGTCAAACCTTATGGGTACGTCTAAAAGGCGGGCCTCAGATGGATATCGTGGATCTGGCCTATTCTGGCCAACCGGCTCAATGGATGCGTCCCAGTGCGGAGTTCTAGACCTCAGCGCCACAACGGTTTCACCTTGCCTGCTGTGCTGGCGGTGACAGGGGTTGTGACTTTGATCTTCCTCGTTGCGATCACCGCCTTGGCGAGCCTTACAGCCGAAGCCGCCTCCGCGCGGGCGCGAATTCGCTTCTTGCAGCGCGCTCTGACAGCAGAAGCGACGCTCTCTTTCATGGCGGCGACCGAGCCGATGCGAGCCTATGGCTTTGGCATCAACGAGGTGCGGGGGTTTATGGACTTGGCCCAAACCGCGCCGCCTCCCAATTTATCGGGCGCAGAGGTGGAGCAAATTCGGCTGGACGGCCGACCTTATCTATTAGATGCGGATGGCCCCTTGGTCGTGCAAATGCGCGATCAGGCCGGTATGGTCAACATGGCCCTTTTGTTCGGGCAACCCCATGAACGCCTTCTGGAGCGGATCGGCATAGAAGCCAGCCTCCATCAAGTGATGCTCGCCCGTTATCAAGATTACGTAGACTTAGACGACCTCAAACAACCCAACGGCGCCGAACGTCGTGACTATCCTGACGGCGGCCCCGCCAATCGCCGCCTGGTGCGGCCCGCTGAATGGCTGTCGCTTCTCGGAGCCCGAGAGGCGGTTGATAAACGCCGTTGGCGCGAACTACGCGACGACCTTGCAGCCGACCCGATGTCTGCAGCGATCAATGTCAATACCGCCAGCTCAAATGTTCTCAGCATCCTCCTCGGCCTGGACGAACATCAAGCCCAGGCATTGATACGGGCGCGCGAGCAAGCGCCATTAATGTCTTCGAGCGACATTGCAAATGTAACAGGCATACCATTCGGCGACGATTTCGAACGGATCTATACTTATCCAGCCGGCGTGACCCTGGTCACCATTCGCGATACTCGTTCAGCATGGACCTATAGAGCGCGACTGGCGCTGACCCCATCCGGTCTTGAGCAACCACTCTGGATCGATCAGACTGAACTTACAGAGGCTCCACGTCGGGCCGTGGCTGACACATCCAATGCAACTCGACTTCCTTACGCCCCGCGTTGAACGGCTCAACGCCGATGGCGAGATCAATGTCATCCATCCGGGCGGCGCCCTGGGCCGTATTCTGCGTCGCCCTGTCCTACTTCTCGCCCGTGACCTATGTGCTTTCGCCTTATTCCAGGCTGCGGCATTGCCACGCGGTCGTCGACGTCAGGCCGCCCTTCTGCACGCCCGCGTAGCCGCACCCTATATCCGCTCCGGCTCAACCCTGAACAAGGCCGGCAACGACTTCGGCGTCTGGTGGTGGGACGCGGATCGCGTCGAGCGCTTGTTGGCGACCGGCGTTTCGATATCCACTCGCCCCGCGGTCATCCCCGAAACACTGGCTCAACCACGTGGCGAGGCCTGGCGCATTGTCCGGCTAAAAACCGGCTACGAGGCTCAGCTGTGGCGTGACAAGGCGCTGGTGGCATCAGCCTGGCGCCGCGAGCGCTACGACGCTACGGCATGGTCCGCCTTCGTACGCCTGCAACGTGCTGACCATGCCGCGCCTGAAACCCCGCCTGCGCCCGCCGAGCTACCCATCGCTTTTGACAACCGTAGCGCCTTCTCCCCAACCCCGGTCGAACTAACCCGCGAGCAGGCGGTCTTGCTGGTCGGAGGGAGCACTGCCTTCGCTTCGCTCTGCCTCGGCGCATTCCTGCTTGGTCAAGGCCACCAATTATCCAAAGACACCGACCATGTCGAAATCGAGACAGCGGAAATCCGAGCCGCAACGCCACGCGCTGCCGTTGTAAGCAACCTGGACGCCAACCAGAAGAAGCTGATCACCTACCGCCGCATCGAGGAGCAGACCAGCCCGCTAAGCGCTGCCGGCGCCGCCATCGGCATCCTGGCCTTTCACGATCTGACGCCGACCGCGCTGAACGCAGAGACCGAAGTTCTCAGCTTCACCCTGCCCTATGCCGCGATCGACAAGATCGCCCCACTAGTCGAAGAATTGGAAAGCTCTGGCTACTTCTACGACGTCCAGCCGCGTACGGATAACACGGCCAAGACCCTCACCCTGGAAATGAAGGTGCGCGAGGCAGCGCCACCGCTAACCCCAGAGCCCTAGAGCCGTAACTCTAGGAGGCGGACGCCCCTTTGACGGGCGCGTCCTGCAAGCGAATGAAGCGGCACGTCCCGTTGTCAGTGCGCAGGGTCATGACTACCCGATCGTGATTAATCAGATTGGCGCTGACGGTCGAACAGGCGCCGCCTTCGGCGATGTCCAAAGCGGGAGCAAGCGTGTATCGCCAGGGCGTACGCAGTTCGAGCAGCCGGTCGCCATCAACTCTAGGCATGGAAGAGTCGACGATACGCACAGGCTCACCCGTTCGGTTCGCTTCGCGACGCAGGTCAGACACCTGACGCTGAAATTCGAAAAATACAGCGTGCGAGGTGGTCTGATCCAGCATCCTAGCCGTCGACGGCATGATAATGGCAGTGCTCAAGGCGAAGATCGCCAGCACCACTAAGACTTCGATCAGAGTGTAGCCTCCTCGGGCAAACCGGGGCGGCGTGACGTTAACGAACCTGATCGGAGCTAACATCGGCATCGACGCCCTGACCACCTTCAGCGCCGTCGGCGCCATAACTAATGACGCGGGCACGATTGTCCGAAGCCACACCACCCGAGGCCGGAGCTGCAGGGGCGATGTAGATATAGGGACGCGCCCAAGGATCAGATGGCAAATCCTTGTCGAGATAGGGCCCTGACCAGCCCGGCACAGTCTCGGCATTCGCCTGCATCAACAACCCCAGGCCTTCTTGCTCGGTTGGCAGGCGGCCGATATCCAGACGCATGGTCTCCAGCGCCGCCTCCAGCGAACGGATCTGCAGCCGGGCAGTCTGGGTCTTGGACTTGTCCAGTTGCGCAAACAAACGCGGTCCCACGACCGCTGCGATCAGGGCGATGATCGACAAGACAACGAGAATTTCGAGCAGGCTGTAGCCTTCGCGAGATTTGAGGCTGCGCTGATGCGACGGAGCCACGATCAGCGAAAAATGGTGACGGAGACGAAAACGGCCGCGGTACATCAATCGATCGCCTTGGATTTCTAAGCTGTTATGGGCTTTTAACGATTGCTATAGCTCAGGCCTCATGGGGGGTCGATGCGAAATGCTGGCCCGTGCGCCGCAACGCTGAACGGGATGGGTCTTGCAGGGCTTCTTGGCTGATATTGTCGCTTCGACGCGGGCGTCGATTGAGACGCTGAAGGAATCGCTGCGCCGCACCACGACGCGCGAGCGCATTCTATTGGGCGCTCTGGTGTTGGGCGCAGCCGTCTATGCACCCGTGGCCGCCCTAGAATGGCGCACCACTCAAGCCGACCGCTATATTGAAGCGCTGAGCGAACAATCGACTGCTCGTCAGACCGCAAACACCGCACGTCGCATAGCTGCAGGAGCCGCCGACCGCCTGGCTTTGGAAGACATGAACAGCTGGGGTTTCGAAGCCGGCAATCCAGCCGTGGCCCAAGTTCTCATCGAACAGCGCCTGCTGGAGACTGCAACAGCCAGCAATCTGCCCAGTCCGCACATCACCACCAACGCTCAGGTCGAGACCATCGGCTCGACCCAATGGCTGGAGGTCGAAGTTCAGTCGGATTTGCGCTGGGATCCAACCTTCACCTTCCTCGACAAGCTAGGCGAATGGCCCGAGGGCTTCCGTGTGACCGCCTTCCGCTATGAGGTCACCCCGCCCAACCCGTTGCTCGTCGGAGCCGATGCCCCGCCGCCCAGCGGCAAGATCCGCATCGGTTTGGCCTTTCCGATCCGAATCACCAATCCGGCGGCGACATCATGAAACAGCTATTGTGGGCGATCCCGCCGCTGTCTCTGATCCTGGCCTTCCTCATCGGGGGCGCCTATCCTGGCCGTCCGGAGGAACCACCCGCTGTCGTGCGCGGACAATCGGCGCATTCGGGCGCGCTCTTGCGCCCCGGCGAAGGCGCGGTGGGCGCCGTCGCCTTCCTTAAGACCCTAAGGTCCGACCCGCCTCCGCCTCCTCCGCCTCCGCCTCCTCCGCCGCCACCGCCGCCGCCGCCGCCGCCCGACGTCGCCGTGACATTCAAAGCGGCTCTGCGCGGCGTCGATCGAGACCCTGAAACAGGGCGTCACAGAGCCTTAGTCAGCGCCTCATCAGGCGACGTCACGACCATCCCCGAAGGGGGAGTCTACGGCGAAGGTTGGCGCATTAGGAACATTTCGGCTGACACCGTAACCCTGGCAAAAGGACGTGAGACGCGCGTCATCCGGGTGTTCGGTTGAGTATCAAGGAAAACGGCATGACGACCCTGCCCGCGGGCCACTCCGCCTCCCACCACTCCGCAGCCATCGTCCTGCGTCGCGCGGCGCTGCGGGCCGCCGCTTGCTTGACGCCCATGGCCATGCTGGCGGGCTGCGCCGCCTTCCCCGAGATGAACACCATGGTGTCGCGTCCTGACGCACAAAGCGGACTCGCCCATCAAGACGGCCTAGTCGGCGGCGGCGTCAATGTAGATCGCGGATCACGCGTCCAATCCAATGTCAGCACCCTAGCCATTCCCGGCCCCGCCGCCCCAGCCGGCCCCACGCGTCTGCCAGCCACACCGGAACAGATCGCATCCCTAGTGCCGGACGAGATGGTCGACGCCAACCTCTCGCCCCAGGCGATCCCCCAATTCGCCGCCACCGTTCTTGGCGGCGTACTGAAGGTGCCTTTCACCCTGGCTCCCGATGTCGCCACCCGCACCGAAGTCATCGCCGGCGGCAGCGGCGGCCCAATCAGCAAGCGCGCTCTGTTCGCCCTGACTCAACAAGCGTTTAAACAGTACGGCGTCGAGATTTATATCGACAACGGCTTTGTCACCGTAGGCGCTTCGACACACAGCGGAACGGGTGTCGAGGTCAACCGCAACCGCACGCCCTCGGCCACCGCTGGGCGGGTGGTGCAATTCTACACGGTGCAGACCATTGAGGTGAACGCCCTACAAAGCTTGCTGCAGGATCTCTACCCCAACCTTTCCGGCGCCCGCATTACGCCCGATCAATTGAACAACAGCCTGATCATCTCAGGCTCAGGCCGTGACGTCGCCCAGGTGGTCCGCGCCCTGCGCGAAATAGACCAACCTCGTTTCGCGGGGGCCGAAGTTCTACGTATTGAGCCGTCCTTCTGGGCCACCGACGCCCTGGCCGGAGCACTGGAGCAGGTACTGATGACCGAGGGCTATGTGGTGTCGCGCCAAGCCCCCGCAGGTCGCGCCCTGGTCATACTGTCCTTTCCGACTGCAAACCAAATCCTGATCTTTGGCCGCGATCCCGAGCTTATGGCCCGCGCCCGCTACTGGGCCGAAACCATGGACCAACCGGCCGCAATGGGCGACAAAGCCTCGACCTTCGTCTACCAAGTCAAGAACACGGACGCAGCTTCACTCGGTCAGTTGGCCATGGGGCAGGCCCCGACGATGACCCAGCCGCGGGCCCCCACAGGCGTACCTGGCACTCCCCCGGCTCAAGCTAGCGGAGCCAACAGCAGCAGCCTCCAAAACGCCGGCGGCGCAGTTGCCTCGCCCCAAGGTCAGGGCGGCCAGTTCATGAACGGCCGTGTTCTGACCGACCCGATCGGCAACCGCATCATCTTCACCGGCACGGCAAGCGAATTCGCCCAACTGCGCAGCCTATTGACGACATTGGACACCCCCGCGCCTCAAGTGGTCATCGAAGTCATGATCGCCGAGGTCACCCTGACGGACAGCACCAGCCTAGGGGTTCAATTGTTTGGCCGAGAAGTTCGTGGCGATGGCGTCTTGAGCGGCGGCACAGAAGGTCTGAAAATTGGCGGCGGCGGCCTGCTGATGACCTTTACGGGACCAGATCTTCGCGCCAGCCTGAACGCTCAGGCCTCGAACAATCGCGTCAATATTCTTCAGCGGCCGCAACTCGTCGCGCGCAGCGGCGGTACGGCCCGCTTCCAAGTCGGCACCGACGTACCGATCATCACCTCGCAACGCGCCACAGACAATCAGTCGGGCAACAACGGCACCGACATTCTTCAGAGCGTCCAGTATCGCCAGACGGGCGTGATCCTAGACCTGCAGCCGGTGGTCTATGGCGATCGGGTCGATATCACCATCAGCCAAGAAATCTCGGAAGTCGGAGAATCAACCAATCGCGCGATCGCCAGCCCGCCTATCCTAAACCGCAGCTTGACCACCCAGATCGCCATCACCGACGGCTGGACAGGAGTTCTGGGCGGGCTGATCAGCAACAACTACAGCAAGGTCAACGATGGCATCCCTTTCCTTAAGGATGTCCCGATCGTGGGATCAGCCTTCCAGAGCAACACCGTAAAGGGCAATCGCACTGAGCTGCTGATCCTAATCACCCCTCATGTCTTGCGCGGGGATGAGGACATGGCTGACTATGCCGAGCGCTACGCCAACGACATGAACGCCGCTTTCCGTACCGGCCGCGGCTGGTCCTACACACTGACGCCGTTTAACGTCGGCCATGGCGTACGGGGCATTGGCTTCGATCTGCCGTCACCACAGAGGGCGTCTGAACGCCGCGGGGCGGCAGTGGCCGCTGCCCCACAAGCAGCGAGCGCGGCTCAACCCCCAACTTCCACCGAAGCCAACGTCACCGTCCCGCCGTCGACCGAACCAGCCGACAACTGAGATCTCAGCCCTCGATAGGTTGCAGTCGCCGCCAACCGATACGGTCGAACACAAGAGGTGCGGGAGAACGCCCATGTGCGCGCTCCACGCCAACAGTGACACGATACAATTGGACCTCGAAGGCGCCGTCGCCTGCCGGAAAACCCGCGTTGATGCGACGCTCGCTCCTAGGCTCGGTCGTCCACACAATCGTATCGCCGCCGGGCAATTCGATCCGCCCTTGCGGCTGCGCCATCGGATTGAGGTTGCGCGTCAAAGCCAGGGCGTTTTCCTGTGCCGCTACTTGTTCAATGGCTAGAGCCGCGCGCTGCTGGCTACGCGTCATCTGAATCTGCAACTCAAAGATAGCCATGAGCGTCATTGAGGCGATGGCCAGGGCCACCAAGGCCTCGATCAGGCTGAAACCGTCGCGCCCTGCATACGGCGTCTGCATCAAACCACGCCTTCGTAGACGCTAGACAGAGCCAGAACCAGCGACAAGGCCACGAAGCCGACGACGATGGAGATGATGCCGATGGCCATGGGCTCCAACAGCGCCGTCATCCGCTTCATTCGATCGCGTAGCCGCGCCTCATAGTTGTCTGCCATGAAGCCGAACATAGCGCCAATGGCGCCCGACTTCTGGCCCGTGCGCAGCAGGCTGAGATCCATGGCTTCCAACCGGGTGTGCGCCGCCAGCGAGGCGTCCAAGGTCATGCCAGCGCGCAGATCGCTGTCCAATAGATCCAGTCCTTGGCGGAAGGGGCCGATAGGCACCGCCGCCCGCGCTAGCCCGACAGCCGACAGTAGGGGCACGCCATTATTCAGGGCGAACGCTGTGAGCCGCGCCCAGGAAGCGATCTCGCGCGCTTGGATCACCGCGCCGATGATCGGCAAGCCATGCGCCACAGTATAGGCCCGCTCACGAAAGGCGCTATTCGTCACGATAAAGAAGATACTGCCTAGCAGCAGGAGCGCACCTACGCCGACCACGCCCAAGTTGGCGTTGGCGAACTCGCCCGCTTCCAGCACCCAGCGTGACATGGCAGGAATGTTCTCGCGGTCATCACCGATCATGGTGGCGAAGCGCGGCACGACCTGAGTGAAGATGAAGCCGATGGCCGCCACCCCGGCGAAACCCAGAAAGCCGGGATAAGTCATGGCGTTGGCGAAGTCGCGCTGTAGCCGGTCCTCATAAGCCATCTGCTCGGCCGCTTCTTTCAATACATCGGCGATGCGGCCCGAAGCCTCGCCTACCCGGGCCATGGCGTAAACATAGTCGGGGAAGCCTGACGCGTGCTCTTCCAGGGCGTCGCCCAGAGAATCACCGCGCCGCAAGGCGCTGATGGCGGCCTGGAACTGGCGCTTGCCCTTCCGGGCCTGCATGCCCTGCGCAACCGTATCTAGAGTCTCCAATAGGGAGACTCCCGCCTCCAGCATCAGAGCCATCTGGCGCAGGACCAGTACGCGTTCGCCGCTGCGCAGACCACGCTCACGGCCCTCGACCTTGGCGGCGGCGGCGGGCTTGATGCGCACCACGGTCAGCCCGTCGGCGGCCAGACGGCGCATCGCCATGGCCTCATCGGCCGCGCCGATCAAACCCTTCACCATCCGCCCGTCGCGACCAGCAGCCTCATACTGGAAGGTCAATTGAACGGTCATCCTAGAGGCGACGGAAGCACGCCATGCGCTGGCCGCGAGGGTGATCCCATTCGCCGATAGGCTCGAACGCCCACTGCGCAGCGTCGACCGCCCAAGCGAGATCGCTAAGACGATAGTGGTAGGGGTCCTGGTAGTCGTATGTGACCACACCGCCGCGTGGCTGGACCAGAGGCGCGAAGATATCCTGATCGTCCAGGCACTCGAAATAAGTGACGAAGAAACGTCCTCCCTCAGCCATATGCGGCGCGAGATTATGCAGGCAGCGGCGGAGGTGGTTCAACGGCAGATGGGTAAAGACCGACTGCGCGATGGCGAAATCCATCGACTGGCTTAGAAAGTCAAAATTGAAATCAGCACTGACGCCGAAATGGCTCCCCGGAAGCTTGGCCTTCTGAGCCTCGGTCAGTTCCTGCTCATAACCGACGCGGATCAGAACCTCGTTCAAGTCCGAACCGTAATAGCGCTCTGCATCAAGGTAATCGACTGCGCGCACGCCAAGACGCAGCGAACCGCACCCCACATCGAGCAAGCGGTGGCCAGGCTGCATCCCTTGAGCGATCAGAAATCCAATTTGCAAGTCGCCGACCTCGTCCCACAAGCCTCCAATTGCTTCACGGTGGCGACCGTCGCGTACATCGGCATGCATCGCCGCCTGATCGTAATAGCCGCTATGGGACACTGAGCTCTCCTTCGGCTCCGGCAATTCTATAAACTTCAGATAGAGCGGTCTGGCCGCGACGCGCCTTCAGGAAGGCGTCGTCGGCGAAGCTAAGGAACCCCTCGGCGCGGGCGGCGGCGGTCAGTTGGTCCTCATCGGCCGAGGCCCGCATGCCTGCGATCAGCGCCGACGACATGGGCGCCAGCTCATAGACGCCCAGACGGCCGCGGAAACCGCTGTGGCCGCATTTGGCGCAGCCGACCGGCTCCATCCAGCGCGCCTCTTCACGGGCCACGACGCCGTGCAGGTGCGCGGGAATCGTCTGTTCGTGAGCCGAGGCCTCAGCCGCGGTCGAGGGCCGGGCGCAGTCGTCGCACAGGCGGCGAATCAGACGCTGTCCCGCCACCCCGCGCATGACGTCAGCCAGAAGATAGTCCTCGATCCCCAGGTCCAGCAGGCGCGGGATGGCGGCCAGGGCGGTGTTGGTGTGCACGGTCGAGATGACCATGTGCCCGGTCAGGGCGGCCTGGACGGCGATGCGCGCGGTCTCGGGGTCGCGGATTTCGCCGATCATGATGACGTCCGGATCCTGACGCAGGATGGAGCGCAGCCCCGCCGCGAAGGTCAGGCCGATCTCGGAACGGACCCGGACCTGGATCACGCCGGGCAGGTCCAGTTCGACCGGGTCTTCGACGGTGATGATCTTACGCTCGCCGTCGTTCAGATGGGCCAACAGGCGATAGATGGTGGTGGTCTTGCCCGAGCCGGTCGGGCCGGTGATCAGGAAGACGCCGTTGGGATGTTCGGCCAGACGCAGGAAGCCCGCTTCCTGTTCGGCGCTGACGCCCAGTTCGGACAGCTGCGGCAGGCGGCTTGTCTTGCCCAGCAGACGCAGGACGATGGATTCGCCCCAGGAACACGGCAGGGTCGAGACGCGCAGGTCGACCTCCTGACCCGAGACGCGAATCGACTGGCGGCCGTCCTGGGGCAGGCGGCGCTCGCCGATGTCCATGCCGCTGAGCAGTTTGATACGCGAACAGACGGCGTCGAAGTTAGAGCGCGGCGCGCTGCGCGCCGTGGTCAGGACGCCGTCGATCCGCATACGGACCAGGAAGCGATCCTCATAGGGTTCGACGTGCACGTCGGAGGCGCGGCGGGTCAGGGCCTCGGCGAAGACGGCGTTGACGAAGTCGATGACCGGCGCTTCCTGCGCCAGTTCGCGCAGGCGGGCCGCATCGGCCCCCGCCCCGCCCAGGGCCGGGTCCAGCGCGGGAACGTGGTCGCGCGTCAGATCCTCAGCCAAGGCCTCGATCAAAGAGCGCTGGGCCAGGAAGAAGGCGACGGGTTCAGCACTCGCCTGAAGGCTTTGGGCCTGAGCGATGCGTTCAGCCAAGGCCGGGTCCAGCGGCTGGACGGCGGCGCAGAGGATACGGGTCTCGCCCGCGCCGTCCTGCGGCTCTTCACGCCAAGCGACGGCTTCGCGGTCGGCCCACCAGGCCAGGGGCGAACCGATTTCGTCGAGGAAGGCCGAGATGCGCTCAGGTGCAGGGCCGTTCTCGGGCGCGAGGACCGGCAGGTCCAGTTGCTCGGACAGCACGTCGAGAAGCTGAGCTTCGGACAAGGCGCCCAGACGCACCAGGTTCAAACCGATCAGGCCGCCGTTCTGGGCCTGAAGAGACAGGGCGTTGGCGATGTCGGCGGGACGGATCAGGCCGCGCTCGACCAGCAGCTCGCCCAGACGACGGCGGTCAGGAAGCGTATCAGCACGGACGGCAGACTGAATCACAGAGAACACCTCCGAGCGAGAGGACGAATGCAGACCGTCCTCAGGCCTGGAGTTCGGGAATCAGGCCCAGGACGACCGAGCGCATATTGGTGGTCTCGGGCGCCATGGCGCGCAGGAAGTTCAGGGTGTTGGCCGCCGAGCCGCGCACGTTGAAGGAGGCGTTGTTGAAACGGCAGTTGTCGAAACCGGGAGGCAGGCCGCCGTCATAGGTCAGGACCGCATCGTTGAAGTCGATGTTGCGGAAGACATGGCCGTCCAGGGCGACTTCGCCGGTCAGGGTTTGATCTTTGAATTCGGCCATGGGGCCCTCCGACTGAAACAGGTCCGACTGATAGCCGCTGAAGCCCCTGACGCGCAAAAGAAAAGGGGAGGGCTCGCGCCCTCCCCTTCCCTGTCTGATGGGCAGTCGGTCTTAGTTGACCGGCTCGCTGCTACCCAGGATGGTAGCCGTGTTAGCCGTGCGGCCCAGCGAGACTTCCGACAGAGCGCCGTTGACGGTGCTCTGGACGAAGCGACGGACGATCAGGTCCGACGGCTGGCCTTCGACGGTGATGCGGATGTCGCCACGGCCGAAGTCAGCGCCCAGGGTGCTTTGCAGCGACTGGCTGGTCAGGACCAGTTCGCCGCCCTTGGCGATCGACGGAGCGACCTGAACCAGCGCCGTGCTGGCCGGAACGCCAGCCGAGCTGGTCAGCAGTTCGACCGAGACCGGGCCGGTGGCGCCGGCGCCGATGTTCGCCATGCGGATCACGGTGTTGCTGGTCGAGGTGGTCGACAGAGCGCCCGAGGCGACCCACGGAATCAGGTAGGACGCGCCTTCGCGGGTGATCGACTGGATCGGCGTCGCGGCGACTGCCAGGGCCGCAGCCTTGTAGCCGTCAGCGGTCAGATCGGCGGCGACGGTGTAGGTCGAAGCCTTGATCACCGTGTCAGCCTTAGCCGTGGCAGTGATCGTGTGCACGAGCGCAGCACCGCTGATCGTGGCCGTGCCGCTGCCCTTGGTGGCTTCAGTGAAGGTCGCAGCACCAGACTTGATGTCGACGGTCGAGAAGTCGCCCTTGGCCGTCAGCTTAACACCAGTGACGTCAGCCGCGTCCGTGACGTTGGTCACGTCGTTGATGCCCTTGGCATGGGCGGCGACGGAGACCTTGACGGTGCCGAGAGTATTGTCCGCAGTCAGAGCCTTGAACTTCGAGGTCAGCGTCGCATAGGTCGGGACTTCGTCAGCCTTGATTTCGACCGAGATCGCGTTCTTGAAGTCGACCAGGTTGGTCTTGCTGTGGCCGGCGAAGGTCGAGACCATGCCGCCGTCGATCGGGGTGCCCAGCTCAGTCTTCAGACCGGCTTCGACGTTCACGGCCGTGTTGGAGCCGTCGAGCTTCAGCGGCAGTTGGAACTGCAGGTTGTTGGCCGCCGTGTTGTTGCAGCCCTGCAAGTTGGAGACCAGGAAGGTCACGGTCTTCTCGGTGGCGGCGCCGCCCGAGGAAACCGTCGTGGTCGGGGCGCAGGTGCCGGCGGTGACGACGGCGCCGGCGGTCACGGCCTTACCGAAGGTGGCGCCGCCGACCAGGTTGACGGTCAGCAGGGCGTTGCCCGACGGCAGAATCGCGCCAGCCGACGGAGCCCAGTTCAGGCCGACGGTGCCTTCGAGGGCGGCGTCCTTGATGTCAAAGTCGTTAGCCAGGATGACCGGACCCGCAACGGTCGCGGACTTGGTAGCGACCACCACATCCGTCGAGGTCAGAACGCCAGCGTGGGCGCCGCCGGCGACGGCGATAGTCGTCAGCGCAACAGCGCCGAGGAGAGTTTGCTTCTTCATTGGGATCCCCCAAAAGGTCCAAAAACAGCCAGATTTGCAGTCATTGAGGCGAATTCAGCTGACCGCGTTATGCCGCCCGCTACCCTCAGACCCACGCTACATGACCTGTGAAGACGGAACAGTCAACCACCCCCTGCGGGTTGAATTGCTGTCGTTTTATGACCCTTACGGAAACAGTGCTCCAGATGTCACAATTGGAATAGCAGGAGTTGACGAATTATAGCTCAGCTTTTCCGGCCGTGTCGAGAATTTGTTCGAATTTCGTTAATCGAGACACCGAGTTTCTCAAGCAGTGGCCATTGTCCCGCCATGAAGTCCTCCGCGATCCGCGTCAATTCCGCCAGATTCTCCTCAGCGGTGGAGAAGGCCTGACCATCACGCGTCATCACTCGGCCTTCCGCTCTCAGTCCGTCCCACACCTGCTGCGCGGCGCTGGCCGCCGTGGCGGCGCCGGCTTGAAGCGCGCCGAGAAGCCTCAAAGCCATGTGATCGGCCGTCATACCCCCGCCCGTCACCGGAGATGCGAGACAGGTCACGGCGTCGCTGTAACGCGCCCGCTCGATCACAGCAGCGTTGAGGCGCCGAGCCGAGGCTGCGGCAGCCTTGATTCCCATTTCATCCTGGACAGGAGCCAGGTGATTTAGGCTGATGAGAACGAAAACGGCCTGGATCACCTGCATCGGTTGCACGCCTTGAAGAGCAACCGCCGCGATCAGGTCCGCGATACGGTGAGGCAGATTGTCGCCCAGTATAGCCAGAAGAGGCTTGTAAGCAGCTTCCTGCAACGTGACATCGCGCCCTGCGATCTTAGCCTTCAGATCAACCGCGCCGGCGTCGCAAGTCAGCACCACACGATGACGCCCCAGAATCTCCATTCCCCGAGCCGCCGGGATTTGCTCGCCGCCCTTAATCCAGATGTCGCGCCGGAACTGTTGATTGACCATAAAGTCCCGGGTCAACTGCGTTAGGGCGTCGTTGGGCGCTGCCTCGAGCAAAGCCTGCTGTTCAGGCGACATCCATATGTCATCCAGCAAATCCGCATAGGTCGCCGAACAGGCGAAACTCAACTTTGCCTCGGAGAGCGCCTCGGCGATCTCCGTGAAGTACATGGGACGCCAAGTCTGGTTGAAATATTCATGCGCGAGATAGCGGGGATCCATTCCTTTGAGCTTTTCGAAACGCTCCGGGATGGATGGGTTCATGACAGTATAGCCGGGCTCAGCGGCAAACAGTTTCTCGACATGGTTCAAGGCCGCCTCAACCTTGGCGCCGGAATCCGCCGCACGCGGCGACATATAGCGGGCGTGCTGCACGAACAGTTCGCGCATCGGCATCGCCGCCGCCCATCCCGGCAGGGTGTTGTAGCTGATGTAAACAATGCCCCCTACGCGCAGCTTGCGACGCAGGAAATCGACGATCAGAGCCCGGTTCTCGTCCGAGACCCAACTCCAGATGCCGTGCAGGCAGACGAAATCGAAGTCAGGAAGGTCCGTCCGTGCGAAGAACTCGGCAAAACTTTCGTCGGTAAGTTCGGCTCCCGACCCGGCTTCTGCAGCCAAGCCCTGCGCGAAACCGGCGTGCGAGGGCAGGAAGTCATTGCCGTACCATTTCACCTCGCCTTCGGCGGCTGCGTGGATATTGATGGAAACACCCTGGCCAAAGCCGAGTTCGCAAGCGTTGCGTATTTTCGGAGGCGCGTAGCCCGCGTTTATCAACGCCAGGGAAAGGCGGATTGGATTGAGTTCGGAATAGTATTGGCTGCTATAGCCGATGTCGGCCACATAGCCTGCGGTCCAGTCCATTCGATTTCTCCCCTTGCATTTGCAACCCTGCCGTTACCCGCTAAGGCGGTCGATGAAAACAGCAACGGCCACGCTGGGATGGAAAATCGATGAACGTTCGTGACTTCAGCAATGAACAAGCCTTGGAACTGCCGGCAGGCGCCGAACACTACCGAAGCTTCGTGGGCCCCGCCTACCGCTACGACCTGCTGGGCGGGTCGCAGTTCTCGCTGCTGTTCCTTCTAGGCATGCGTGAGCATCACAAGCTTCTGGATTTCGGTTGCGGCTCCCTAAGATTCGGGCGCATGGCCATTCCTTATCTAGCCGCAGGCAAGTATTTTGGCATTGAGCCCGAGGCCTGGTTAATCACAGATGGACTAACGCGTGAAATCGGAAGCGAAATTCAAGAAATAAAGCGGCCAAGATTCGACTACAACACTGAGTATCGCACCGATGTTTTCGGCGAGAAATTTGATTTCATTATCGCTCAGTCCATCTTTTCACACACAGGCGACGACGCGACAAGAAAAGCACTACGGTCATTTGCTGGATCTTTGAGTGAGACTGGCCTGGCGGTCGCCAACTGGCTGATTGGCGAGGAGACGGAAGAACTGGCGCCGGAAACCTGCGGCTGGGTCTATCCTGAATGCGTGCCTTTCGCGCGTGAGCGCGTCGAACGGCTGGCGGCTGAGTCAGGACTGGCGATCCGGTTCTGCCCCTGGCCGCATGGCGGCGGACTGAGCTGGTTCGTACTGGCGCATTCATCCGAAATGCTGCCAAGCGAAGAAGAACTGGCGCGTCTGGCCGCACCGCCGTTGACACGGCCCTGACGTCGCCGAAGGCGGAGACTATGTTCCGCCTTCGATCAACCCACGCAAATAGCGGCTGTAGTCATTCGTCCCCATGCGCGCCGCCGACCGCTCGAGCTGAATGGCGTCAATGAAGCCCATACGCCAGGCAATCTCTTCGGGGCAGGCGATCTTTACCCCTTGGCGCTGCTCCAACGTTCGGACAAACTGAGCAGCGTCAATCAAGCTATCGGGCGTACCGGTATCAAGCCAAGCGTAGCCCCGCCCCATACGCTCGACTGACAACTGCCCACGCTCCAGATATGCGCGGTTAACATCGGTGATTTCCAACTCGCCCCGCGCCGAAGGCGCTAAATCGGCAGCGATATCCACGACCTGCTCATCATAGACATAGAAACCGGTAACAGCCCAGTTGGATCGAGGCCGCGCTGGCTTTTCTTCCAGCGACCGCGCTCTTCCTTCCGCGTCGAACGCGACCACGCCATAACGCCCCGGGTCATTAACGTGATAGGCGAAGACGGTGGCCCCCGAGGACCGTGCGAAGGCAGTGCCGAACAAGTCGGTCGCCCCATGACCGTAGAAGATATTGTCGCCGAGTATCAAGGCCGACGGGCCGCCCGCTACAAAGTCAGCCCCGATGATATACGCTTGAGCTAGACCTTCAGGTCGCGGTTGTTCAGCGTACGTAATTGACACTCCCCACTGGCCGCCATCGCCAAGAAGAGCCTCAAAAGCAGGCCGATCTCGAGGCGTCGTGATCAGCAGGATGTCGCGTACCTTCGCCAGCATCAATGTCGTCAGGGGATAGTAGATCAGCGGCTTGTCGTAGACCGGCATCAACTGCTTTGAGACCGCAGCGGTCATGGGATGCAGGCGCGATCCGGCGCCGCCCGCCAGGATAATCCCCTTCATGCTCGCCCTCTTTCGAACGCCGCCACCCAATTCACGACCTTTGAGCGCCAGGATGGCAAACCATAGCCAAAATCTCTCTGGAATGCGGAGCTATCTAGCCTGCTGTTCGCTGGGCGCGCAGCATCCGCCCCCCATTCCTTCGACGTGACAGGACGAACTACCGGTCTCGCCGCCCCGGTCCTCTCAGCCCAAGCCGCCACAACGGCGCCGGCGACATCATACCAGGTGGCTTCTTCAACTCCGGCGACATGATAAATCCGTCGGAGCCCCCCCCCTTCCGTCATGCGAAGGGCGATATCGCGCAACGCGCAAGCCAGATCATCAATATCCGTAGGCGTACCGTTTTGATCGCTAACCACGTCGAGCGCCGCCCTTTTCTGCGCCCGCGCCAGGACCGCAGGGATGAAACCTGCTCGGCCGCTTAGTAACCAAGAAGCACGGACGACCACCGTCTCGTCAGCGCTTCCCAAAACTAATTCCTCACCACGAAGCTTGGTCTGACCATAGACGTTGAGAGGGCCAGTCACATCCGTTTCGCGATAAGGTCGCTCCAGCGCACCCGAGAAGACAAAATCGGTAGAAACATGCAGAAGCTTTGTGGCCGTTCGGGAGGCAACGTCGCAAAGCACTGCGCATCCTCGGTCATTTACGCTCAACACTGATGGCGCCGCCTTCTCGGCGAGATCGACTTTCGTATATGCAGCCGTATTGATCACCACCGCCGGCCTGATCGTCGCGATCGCCGACTCGACCTGCTCCACATCACAGATGTCGAGCGCCTGCCGAGACGGCGCAACAACCTTATACTTCCCGGGCCATTCACAAGCGGCAAGTGCGCGAGCAAGGCCGCCCCCGCCGCCCGTTACGAGTATGGACCGAGCCTCCAGCTTGGAACGAACGCTCACTCTGCAGCGATCATGGCATGATCATCGCGACCTCGTGACAGGCGCCGCTCGATCGCCAGCGCCTTGATCATGCCCTCAAGCGTGGCTGCTATTCGATTCCAATCATGAATCTCCAGCCAGTGCGCCATGGACTTCTGCACTCGAAGCCTCTCGTTCGGAGAATCCAGCAATTTCTGGATCGCCAGCGCCAAGGCGTCAGGATCATTATCCTCGACCAAGGAGACAGCCTCCGCAACGTCAGAGAAAATCTTCACCGGCGTGGCCAACAAGGGAGAGAGGCTGGACATAGCGACCCGGACCGCTCCGCTAACGGAATCGCCGGTTTCGTCATAGGGCAAGACCAAGAGATCGCAGTTCGACAACAACCCCTGAATCTTCTCAATCGACAGGAATTCGGTATGCCATTCGATGTCTTTCATCATCCCCACCTCCCTGGCGACACGCTCAGCGTGGTTGATCGCAGTATCTGATATACCGCCTGGGAATCGGGCGTTGACCAGACGCAACCGCAAACTAGGCCACTGCGTCTTCAGTTTAGCCGCCGCGCGGATGAGATTGTCGATCCGCTTGTGGTCAAAGAAGAAACCGTGGCATCCGATCACCGGCGCGCTGGTCGAACTCAACTCCCGGATCACAGGTCCGGCGGTCGTCGGTCGCAAGGCCCCATGTGGAAGCAGGGCGACATTGTCGACTAGTCCCCACTGCTTCAGTTCGTTCAAGTCTCCGACCGTGTGAACCAAGATACGATCAAAGCGTGAAAGCCCATTCAGCACGAAGCGTCGATCATCTTCACTCAAGAGGGCCAGACTACGCACCGTATGAAGCGTCACCACGCTGACTCGCTCAGCGAACTCGTCAGCCATGCCCAGCCTAGCCAAGTCCGGCCAAGAGATAAGGCCGTCCTGATGCTGAATGACAACCGCCTCCGCATCCTCCTGCGCAATGACCTCCAGCATTCGCTCCACGGAGAAATTGCCTCCGGTCCGCCAGGCGGCTAGACGCCTCACTTCATCGCTCTCGGGCGCCTCAAGAACACGATCATCGGCCAACATAGTCATTTCGACGCGAGCGGCCGAACTCATGTGCTCGAAGAGATAGCGTGAGTATTCGGCGATGCCGCAACGCACGGCCCACGTGGAGATCCAATTCGTGCGCACCGGACCGAGGTCGACAGGCCCCAGCATTGTTCGAGCAAACTCGCTGATGGTCGCGCTCCATCGAAGAGGGTCCGTCACTTTGCGCGCCGTCAAACGGCCCTGAATGCGACGAGCTTCAATCTCAGCCTGACGTTCAGGTCGCGCCTGTTCACGCAACGCCTCCGCTAGATCCTCGACTGAAGGATTTACCCAACAAGAGACGCCCTCCTTCACATGGCTTTCAGACATCTGAAACTCATAGTCCAGAAGACGAGCTTCATTCGGCCCGCAGAAATCCATATGTCCGCCGTGCCCTGTAACAATTAGCGGAAGCCCTGCCGCTAGAGCCTCCATGGCAGGAAGATTGTAACCCTCGCCACGCGTAGGAAGGACCATGACGTCGCTGGTCCGGAAGAGATCTACCAGTTCCGCCGGCGGGATATCCTTATTGATGATCTTGATCGGCGCGAGACGCGGATGACGTCGGCGCAACTCCGCGACCTGAGCTTCCACGTTATTATGCGGGTTGGGGAAGGTCTTGATGATGAGTTCGACTGCATCCGTATCGGAAAAGGCGCGCGACCAAGCAGTCAAGAGCACATCGATCCCCTTACGCGGAAAGCAGGAGGAAACATGCAAAAAGGTCTTCGCTACCCCACTACGACCGCAGACGCCTTCATAGGCCTTCAGATCGACCGGCAATCCGGTCAAGGCCGAAGGCTTCCACACGCCGGAATCCACCAGGGATTTCTGCACAGAGCGGACCTGCGCTAGCACGCCGTCGAAACGTTCGTTCAACAAATCAACGGTCGAGGGCGGCAGATGGCTCTCCTCCCAAGCCAGAAGCGCAAGGCCGACATCCGCAGAAAGGGCTGGCGGGTGCATAGGGTAATGTTGGGAGATGACGACCTCAGCCCCCGCTTCCTTGTTGGGCTGCACCAGGCGTTCAATCACCTTGCGATCATCGGCCGGCACCTTGCTCAGGTCCTCAATCGGCACAGTCTCGACCGGAACGAACCGCACCCGCCCAGGGAAACTCTCGTCCAGCACTCGCGCCAATCGGCGGTTGACCATGGCGAGGCTGTAGGATCCCTCAACATGGCCATAAACACAGTACTTCAAGCCCCACGCATCCTGCGAAGGGGCAGGCATCGAAAGCGCCTCGGCAAGAGCTTTCGCGGCGCTCCCCTGATGACTCGGACGAACAACGCCGCCAGACGATCGACTAGCGCGCCCCGGCAAGACGCCCGGCGCGACACGCTCGATCTCCTCCATCGCCGCTTCGACGATCTCATCGCCAAGGTCAGGACGGGTCAATAGCGCATCCTTGAGCAACAAGCGGATCAACCTAACCCCTGCGACTTCGGCGTCAGCGCCATCGATGTTCGCATTCAAGGCGTCGATCAGGACGACAGCATCTTGCGGTCGCAACCTCACCCTTTCATCAGGGAAGTGTGATCGGGCGACGCCGAGCATATCGGCGGTGAGACGGCCAAATCGAAAATAGCCCTGATCGTCGCGCGCGACCAGAATCACTTCACAATCCACGCTCCTCAAGATGGCTTTCAGGAAACGGCGCACGGGTGAGCGCAAGCCGCCATCCTTGCTCGACGGAACCGCCACCTCGATCAAAACTCGCCCGGTGGCGCAAAGCTCCTGATTTGCCACCACAACCCGAGCGAGTGCATCGAGATCTTCGTCGCTCGGACGCTTCCCCTCCACCTGATAGGGTAGACAGTTCAGCAAGGACGTCGACGCCGCCAACGGGCTCGGCGCCGCAGTCAGGAGATAATCGACCACGCCCAGAAAATCCTGAGCCCGTGCATGCCGTTCACGAATAAGGGCAACATCCTCCAGAACAACTGCCGTCGCCTCCAAGACTTCACAATCTCGGTCGAACATCGTCAAGACGATACCGTGCGCCTGAGCATCCGAAACCAGACGACTACGCACCCTCTCATCCAATTTCTTGTCGACAAAACACCGCGTCGTCGCCGCGAGGAGTTCGCGATAACGTTCCGTATAGGCGCCGGACATGCGGAGTACACGACCGGGCATCTGTTGGTCCGGTTCACGATTCTGAATATCGGCGACAATCAACCAAGCCTGCGATTCGGCCGAGTTTCTGAACTGCCGGATGAGGTTCGCCTCTCCCTCTGCGTCGGCGACGAAAGCCGCCCACACGGGGACATCAAGCGGAATGTCGCGCGCACGCCGAAAATGTTCGACGGTCGTGGCCGGAACAAGCGGCACATACGGCGTAACGGAGCGCGCACCGCGTCGCCCCGCCAAAGCAGAATCCCCTTCAACGGCAAAGTCCAGAACCAGCTTCGCCGCCGCCAATCCCACACTTGACGGCAACGCCCGCAGCTCCGTCGAAACTGCCTCATACCCTCTTTCCGCGAAGAGAGCGCGGACCTGGTTGCGGGTCACAGCCTTTGGAACGGCCTCGTTCTGGAGAGCCTCATAGAGCAGTAGCGCACCAGGGCGTGCAGCCATGTAAGGCGTCGCAACGTCAACCTGGCTGCTGTCCAGAATATAGAGAACGCGATCATACTCCCCGGCGGAGACGACGAATTCCTCTCCCGAACGCATGACGAAGAAGTCTGTCAACGTTGGAGACAGCTCACCCTGCAGAGGGAAGACGACGACATCGTAGTCTTCACTCAACAGGCGGAGGTAGCCCTCGACCACACCACTCTCGCGGCTGGCGACCGGTCCGCTAACAGTGGCGACGGCAAGACGACGGATCGGCTTGGCCAAGGCCGGCGGGGGCGCCATGCGAGACGGTGCGGATTTCAATCCCGCCTCGAACGTGCGCAGCATGGTCTGGGCTGATCGGTCCCAAGAGAAAGTGGCGGCCTGTTTCGGCCCGAAAGCCCGCAAATCCGCTCGGAAAGCCTCGTCCTCGAGAACCTTTTGAATGAGGGCGCCCATTTCACCGGGATTTCCCGGATCGAAAAGGGCGTCCGGCCTTCCGATCACTTCGGGCACGCTCGTGGCGTTCGAGGCGATCACCGCGGCTCCACAGGCCATGGCCTCCAGCGGCGGCAGCCCGAATCCTTCACTGAACGGCGGAAAGACCATAGCTTCGCAGAGACGATACAAGTCGATAAGGTCAGCATCGGGAACATACCCTAGCAAGACGACATCATCGCGCTTCAGGCCTTCGCTGCGAACCCTGTTGAAAATATCACCCTGATCATGCGCGTTGATCTTCCCCGCAATTACAAGCTGAACGCCCCTTCGGACCTGAGGAGAAACACAGGCAAACCCGGCTATCAAACCTGGAATGTTTTTCCGCGCCTCATAGGGGCTAGTATTGATGATAAAACGACCTACCAGACCATAACGTTCGCGAAGCTCCCGCTCACGTTCCTCAGAAACAACACCTGGTCGGAAGTCGCCTTCGACGCCCAACGTCAAGGTAACTATCTTCCCTTCGTCGATCCCAAGGCGAGAAATAACTTGAGATTTAGTGTACTCAGAAACAGAAAATAGATAATCACACCGCCTCATGGCGGTCAATTTGAAAGAATACGCTCGCTTATTAAGATCACCTGCCAGATAAAATTCCGGATCTTCAAGAGGTATCAAGTCATGAACGGTCGCCGTGCGAAGATAGCTTCCAGGCTCCACGCTGGTAACAACATCATCCCAAAAACCTTCAAATAGGCTTGGGGTGAAAAAAACGTCAGGCTCAAACTCCTCCAGCGCCGCCGCGAACGCTACTTCGCCGGCCCGCGTCCGCCAGAGGTTCTCCGAGATGGCGCTGGCAACGTGATCAAGCCCCGACAACACGACAATGTCCTGCTCCGGAAGAAGGCCGTCGAACGCTTGGCGAACAGCCGCGACCCGATCAGGGAAACGGTCGTTCAAGAGAATACGAAATTCGTGGCCCGCCCCCCCATTACGAACGAGGGCACGCGCCATGGAGAGCGCATAGCGGCCAATGCCTCGGCCATGGCTGGCGTTCTGGCAAGACTGGAGATCGATAAGAATACGCATATCAACGCGCCTCCACAGCAAGCAAGCGCGCGAGATCGGCCCTCACGGCCTGCTCCTTCAGTCGGACTTCCAAGGCATAAGGCAAAGCCTTCCCGCCGCCACGATCACGCCCATCGGGGACAATGGCCCCCATCGAAAGCTCAGTGCTCAAAATCTGCTTCGCCAACTGCGCCAAGCCCGAAGATGCATAGCCCTGATCCTGAAGCTCAGCGTTCACTGCGACATGAGTTGGCTCGATCGTCCAGGCCGCGAGATAGGCAGCCAATGAGGCCTCCTCATCCCCGCCCAGCTTCAGCGCATGCCCAAGGTGCAGGAAGGGCTCAGATTCCGATCCTGTCAGGGCCACTGCACGCCAATAGGCAGCCTCCGCGCCTTTCAGATCCTGCGCCTCCTTCAAGGCATGGCCGAGCTTGAGGTAGCCATACGCATAGCCAGGGCGGCGCGCCAAAACCTTCTGGTATAGACGCCCCGCGCTCGCCCAATCTCCAGCCTTGCCAGCGCGCCGAGCTTGGCGCAGCGCGCTTCGCGACAGAAGTCTGCCGAGCCTCGTCTCAGCTTGAGGAGACGGGTCAGGAGCATCCTGATAGGCGCGCACAGCGAGAGCGCGCTCGTCGCGGGCGTCAATCGACAAGCCTGCCAGGTCCCGTCTGAGCACTGCGTCATCCGGAGCAAGAATACGCCCGCGCGCAAAAGCGAGTGCGGCCTCGGCGCCCCGGCGCCGACGCAAGAGGTAAAGGCCATGCTGGCGGTGCACATTCGCATCAAGAGGAAAGCGTTGTGCAGCAGTCTGAAACGCTTCGGCCGCTTGCTCTTCGCCCTCATTCAACTCAGCGGCGCGAGCGAACCGGACGTAGTCCGACGGACGCGCTCCATTCATCGCCAACAAACGCCGCCAGGCAGCGCTCGCCTCACGCCAGCGCCCCTCCTTTGCAAGCCGGAGAGCCGTTCTACGTGTGAAATAGCTGATGGGCATTGGGGCAATCGTACTCATTAAGCTTTCGAGCCTTGTCTTCCCACGCTCATCGCACTTGGTCGACCCCTCCGCGCCACGTCGCCTCGCACAAATCAGGAAGATGTACGTGAATTATCATGGACGGCCCGTCGGTCCGGGCACTACTATTGAACGCAGCTTTCCCCCTCCCAAAATTTGATCCTGCCGCTCGCACATCCAAGGCGAACGCGAGGTTCTATTGAAGGCCGAAAAAAATGACCATGCCGGTAGACGATACATTCGATCGCACGAGAGATGCGCTCGTACGGGCCGCCTACCGAGCGCTGTTGCAGCGAGAACCAGACGCAAACGCCGCCATGGATCTGAAAGCGCAGCCGTTCACTGATGACGAAGAAGGGCTGCTGGCAGGAATTCTGGCGCGCTTCGTCGACAGTGAAGAATTCCAAAACCGCCAAACTACCGCCAAACGACCTGACTTCACTCCATCCACGTGGGCGCGCGTTGAAGTCGACGGCATGAAGCTATGGGTCGACATCGGCGACCATGGCGTTTCCAAGCATTGCATCTCCGGGTCTTACGAACCGGCTGAAACAGCGTTTATCCGACAATTCCTGAAAACGGGGATGTCGTTCGTAGACATCGGCGCGAACATCGGTTGGTTCACCCTGAATGCAGCCAAAATAGTCGGCCCTACCGGACGCGTCGTATCTTTTGAGCCACGCTCAGACACCTACACCGCATTGACCCGGTCTCTTCAGGATAACGGATACCTACCCTTCTGTACCGCGCACAACAATGCGGTGGGCAAGGCTGCGGGGGAACTTCTAATCGGCTGGAACCCCCAGATGGGCAATCCTGGCGGCACTTGGCTGCTTTCAGACAAAGGCCTTCAGGACGCCTATTTGAACAGCAGCGCAGCAACGCAGAAGACCAACGTCGTCACTCTGGATAGCGTCATAGGTGAAGCACGCGTCGACCTTATCAAGATCGACGTGGAAGGCGCAGAACCGCTCGCCCTCGGCGGCGCAAGAGGCGTGCTGACTAACCAGCGCCCCACGATTCTTTGCGAGATCAACCCAGCCTTGCTCCAAACGGTCTCACAGACCGATGAACAGACTTTCGTGCAGCATGTCGAGAGCTTCGGCTACGAATGCCGACTATTGGCGCCTGACGGCGCGCCCGGCCTCCCCCTCCGGGAATGGCACGAAGCTCCTCACTACGACATGTTCAACGTCGTCTTCTCACCGATCAACGGTTAACGCCCTAGGCGGGCGGAGCCCGCAGGCGGGTAAAGGGGCGGCTTCGGCGATCAAAATGTCGATTGAAATGAGGGTCCGGGCAAACTGCTTCCCCCCAGCGGTCCCACAGGCGGCGCGTAGCTTCTGCTGACAACTGCCGATCACTTTCATCGAAGGTGCGCGTTCTGGATTCGAGGTGGTAGAGAGTAGCGTGTGGCGTGTAGAGCACCTTCAACCCAGCCATCCTCGCCTTAAAGCAGAGATCGACATCGTTGCCCTCAACAGGGAAACGAGAGGCATCGAACCCTCCGAGACGTTGGAACACATCCCTTCGTATCGCCAAACAAGCACCTGTTACAGCGATGGTCTCATGCACGAGCGCATGGCGCCCGAGGTAACCGGCGTCTGCTCCAGGCGCCCCCACACCTTCGTGACAGAGAAAGTGATCTTTGGCGTCCAGGGAGACGAAGCCCGCATGTTGAATCGCTCCGTCGGCATAGATTAACCGACTACCCACAACGCCCACATCAGGCTGCAACGCAGCTGACACCATCGCATCCAGCCAATCCGGTGATATGGCTATTGTATCATTATTCAAGAACACCAGAACATCTTCACTGCACTTCCAGGCAGCAATATTGTTCATCAACGACCAATTAAATTGCCCCGAAAACGGAACGCGGCGAACCTGCCCGTCCAGAACCAAACTATCTATATATGCCGCACATTGCGGCTCTACTGTCTCGTGATCTACAAGAACAATACTCATATCGACTAGGTTGTCTGCTTTTCGCGCCCTCAGACTATCAATGCACGGACGCAACAGATCGAGGCGATCTCGAGTAGGGATTATGACCGCAGCAGAGGCCCTCGCTCGAACGGGGCGGCGGATGGTCAAAGCGCGCGAGACTGCAGCGCCGAGAATATCACTATGAGGTGAAATTACCGCTCCATGGTCCACATAACGCTCTACGCAAGCAGCCCAATCGACGACGGAGGCGCCCACATGGGGTTGCTGTCGACTAGCTAGGATTTCAGGTAGATGACCTATGACATCTTGGTCCTTCGCCAGCTCCAGCAGGCAACAACTGCCAGCCCACGGGCCCAAGTGTTTGCCAGCCAAAGCATGCGAAGCAGTTGTCCAGGCGCGACGCCGAAACGCGACGAAGGCGCCTGGATAGGCCGTCTGCAAAAGAAGCTCCAAGTCAAATGACGGCTTCAGCACCGGCGATACGTGCTGCCGATGGTTCGTGTCATCGCCAGGCAGGCCGTCAAGTTCATCCTCGTCGAAATAAACAGCGTCGGCACGGTTCCGATCGAACCACGCCGCTACCTCTACAACGCCATCCGGATGCATCACCCCGTCGCCCGGCATCAACTGAACGATTTCATCATCCGCCGAAAGCTCTACGCCAAAACGCCAATCAGTGAAGGCGGATGCGACCACACAAGTGATATTTGTTGGCGAAACCCACGACACCCTCATAATGAGGTCAGCGAGGAAGACTCTTTTATCTTCATCCACACCGACGACGATCCGCTTTCGGTCATGCGACTGACCAACAGCACTAAGCACCGCATCTTCGATGTACTCCGGACAACACCCCACAGCATCGATTAATATAACTACTCTAGATTCACTGGCGCTTTCTGTCGACACATGACGCCGAAAGCGATCATAATAGGATGAATAATCCTCAAGAGGCAGCGCCGACCAAGCCATCGCCTGCGGCAATCGTGCCTCTAGGGCCTCAACAGCGCTGCGCAGGACTGACAACTCCTGCCGAATGAGCGCCAAATCACCGCCTCTACACCTTTCCTCCACATGCGCCTCATAGCGCCCGATCAGCAATTTTGAGATCGCCTCGCGCACTTCCCAGCGAACATCGCCGCTCACTCCAGAAGGGAGCGACACCTCAAAGCCTTCAAGTCCCTCACTCTGGAAACGGCTCGCTAGATCCGGGCGGTACACACCCGTACTCGTCATCGCTAGCAGGGCGCCGTTAAGCCATATCTGCAGCTGGAGCGGCGCGCTATCCATGTCATCGCGACGCGCCCAACCGCGCAAGACGCGTCCGTCAAAGCCTTCGACTTCCCCTTGGATCAGGCAGGATGACGCCCAGCTGATAGCCCCCGTCGCAAGAGAGACGATCTCTGTGAGATCAGACTTCTGTAGAAAAAGCACATCTGAAAATAGGGCGTCGTAAGCTTGCATCCACGAACGAGCCTGGCAAAGTCTGCGTCGCACTTGCCGGTCCAACTGCAACCGGCGGCAAGCCCACGCCAACGTCTCACGATCAAGAGAAGCCGCGGCCGCCGGCGGCAGATGCCCGTTCATCGCTGGCGTAAAAACACTGAGAGAAAATTCCTGCGAGCGTACAAAATCCCCAGCGTACGCGAACAAGCCCTGCACCGTATCGATTTGATCTGGCAGAGCATTTTCAGGCTCACGTCGTAAAAACAGAAGGTAGAGACGCCGAATATCTTCGCGCGCAACTACTTGTACGTCTTTCTGGTCGAATCCATCTTCAAACATTGCGCCCCAATTCTCTTCAGCAAACACGACCCCACCCCTTTTCTACTAGAGGCGCAGGCGCCCAGCGGGGCCAATACGATCAACCGAGGCCTGCAACTGACTATACGCCCCAACAATATGATAGAATGAGCTAGCAGGTGCGGGCTCTTCAATAAATTTGCCGGTCGAAAGTCGTTTATCTCGCCAAAGTCCAACGGGAAGAAAGTAGAGACTGACTGCCGCCAGAGCCGCCTCCGCTTCTTTCAAGCGTTGAAAAACGTAAGCCGAGTTCCCCACCTCAGACAGCTTCAATGCAGCTTTCAACCATTCCGTCTGGGGCCAAAGTCTCGCCCTCCCCCCGCGCGGACGTCCGTCATCACTCAATGCATCTCGAACAATGCCCGTACGTTCATCGACCCCGCGTAAGCCATACTCATAAAGACGCTCCGCTGTTCGCAGCACTTCAGGGCGGTCACGCAACGCCGCATATCGCGCCAGAAGCCAAGCCCATTCAAACTGGTGACCGGGCTCGACCAAACGGCCATCTTCGCCGGCAGCCGGACGCCAGTCGGCGTCGAAAAATTCCCGCAGGAACCCACCCTGATTGTCGATAAACGAAGCAAGCGCCAGCTCGACGAGGTCATCGGCCATCTCAAGCCAGGCCGCGTCTCCTCCAACCTCGCGCCAAGCCAGACAGGCTTCCAGAAGATGCATGTGGGGGTTTGCTTGGTAGAGGCGTTTACCTGATTCCACGTATCCGCCGCGGAGATGCGCTCGCTTGGACAGTTGATGTCGCATTCGAACGGCAGTTTCTTCCAGTCGATCGCCATCAATAACGACCCCTCGAGCAGAGCTTAACGCCAGCATGCTAAACGCCTGATCATAAACCGTGACAGTTTCATCTAGCGGCGATCCGTCGCTATTTATCAGGGTGCGACAAAGCCCATCGCTATTGAGATGATGCCGTTCGAAGTAACGACAACCATCTTCCACCGCTCTCAGCCAGGGCCCTTCCCAGCCAAGTCGCCCAGCCTCGACGTAGCTCCATATCTGTCTTGCCTGAACACGTGCGCGACGCGGCCCGTGCTGAACACGTCCGTCGAGGCCCAAGGCCTCGACAAAGCCACCGCCCTCGTCCTGGCCGGCCGTCGCCCACAACGGCAACGCCGCGCAACGCAGCCATTCAGCGAAGCGATGACCGCCATCAGCCAAACTCTCGACCCGAACCGCCTCAAAATCGAGATGACGAGGTGAATTGACCTTTATGCGGGCGACCAACTTTTTAACGTCTTGTGCGCGTGACAGATCGCAAACCAACACAGCGTCGCGTTCTGCGATGATGGCTAGATCGCTAACCCCCAGCACACCGACCATAACGCCCTCCGGCGCGCGGACTAGACAACGCTCAGCATCCTCAAAAATGTGTTGGCCGTACTCGCCTTCACCTGTTGCGGCGATAGAATCCCAAGAGCCAAGGTCGGACCAGTCGAACGACACCGGAAGAACAGACGCCCGCTCAGTTTTCTCCATGACCGCATAGTCAATAGAGATCTTGGGAGAATCCCGAAACGCCTGCCCTAGAAGCGCGACACGGGTAACCTCCGTGGACGCCAAAGCCCTGCGCGCTGCGTCCTCTACACCTGGCGCGTAGGCCTTCAATTCCTCGACCAACACATTCGCCTGAACAATGAAGTTGCCGCTGTTCCAGAGATACCCGGCGCGGATGAACTCGACGGCGCTTGCCGTATCGGGTTTCTCCCGGAACGCTGCAACCGGCGAAAGACCGGCTCCCTGCGCACTGATATATCCGTAAGCTGTAGAAGGCTCAGTGGGACGAATCCCTAGGGTCACGATTCGTCCAAGGCGGGCGCCTTCAGTGGCTTCAATCACAGCTTTTCTGAACGCTTTCTCGTCAGGCACATGATGATCCGACGCGACGAATACGTTGACGCCTCGTGGATCATTCCTTTGCGTCCAAAGGGCTGCGGCGGCCATGGCTGCCGCAGAATCTTTTGCCTCAGGCTCCAGGAGCACCTGCACATGCTCCAAAAGCCCCACCTCGTCCAATTGCTCGAGGATCCAAGGTCGATGACTGACTCCCGCCACGACCACCACCATCCCGCCATCCACCGCCAGCGGCGCAACACGCAGCGCCGTTTCCTGAAACAATGACCGATTGCCCGCCAAGGGAATGAACTGTTTGGGCCGCGAAGGTCGTGAAGCGGGCCAGAGCCGGGTGCCGGCGCCGCCGCACATGATCACAGGATAGAGTGCCATTCTGCCTTCCTAGCCTGCACCGAGGGCTATGCGAAGGGCTAGGATCACCCGCAGAGAGACGCTAGAGACGGCCTTCACCGGCGCCGAAAGTCCCAGCCATGACAACAAAAACCGCCTTGATGGTCCTTGGCATGCATCGCAGCGGCACTTCCTCCGTGGCAGGAGCCCTTGTTTTGGCTGGCGGTGCGCCACCCAGGCGCCTCATGCCTGCAGCGACGGACAATCCGAAAGGTTTTTGGGAAAGCACCGCCATAGCTGACTTCAATGACCGTCTACTCGATCAGCAATCATCAAGCTGGCACGACTGGCGAGCGCTTGACAGCGTCGAAATCAGCAACCGGCCAGATCGGATCATCGAGGGCGCTAAGCTGCTGCAGGAAGAATTCGACGACGCTTCAACCATCGTCGTCAAGGATCCACGCATCTGTCGCGTGTTTCCATTCTGGCGCAACCTTCTTGGGACGGCCGGCTACGACGTCATTGTGGTGAGTCCGATTCGGCCGCCTTGGGAGGTTGCGGCATCGCTCGCCTCGCGCAACAATATGAGCTTGCCGAGCGCCTTCAGGCTTTGGATGCGGCACGTTCTGGATGCTGAACGAGCATCTCGAGGCCTGCAGCGCCACTTTATTCTCTGGCCGCAGTTTCTGAATGATTGGCGCAGCCAGCTCGCCCCCCTGACCAGGTCGTCCAGTCTAAAGCTTGACCTCAGTGAAGCTAATGCCGCGCTAATCGCCACTCACTTGACGACTGAGCTTCATCGTCAATCGGAAATCACCCCAGCGCCGGCCGCGGCAATGCGAACGTACCGATTACTGATCCAAAACGCACAACACGGCGAGCACCCCGACACTCAGCGGGCGCTCGATGACATTCGGCTCGCCTTCAATGAAGCCTGCGAATTCATTGAGCCTCCCGCGCGCTAGCCATGTCATTGCCGAACTTGCGCCAAGACTTCTTCATCGCAAACGATATCTGAACTCACTCCCATATCAGGAGCCGCAGTCGCCTGGCCCCGCTCACCTTTATCAACGTAATTATTCAAAAAGCAGCGCATAGCATGCGCAACGCCGAGGTGGTTCACCTCCCTATGATCTGCTTCATAATATAGTCCCCCCGCATAGCTGCCTGTGATGATTTCGTAGGAGGGAAAATAATCTACCCAATCACGCCCCTGCAACGCTTGCTCAGCAACCACCCGAAGAACTGATTTGCTGTAGGTAGTCGAGACCAAAACGTGACGGTTCTCATAGGTGGCGATTAGAGGTACTGGCGAAACGGTCAACAGCACCTTGACCTTAGGATTGATCGCCTTGAGGTTTTTCAAGAAGAACTCCAGATCCTCACGCACCTCATCAACTGTAAAATTTTTAAACTCGTATGCAGCCGGATCAAAGCTGCCGCCAATGACGCCAGGCGCAATCGGCACGACCGAGCCATCCTTACGTGACCGCCACCCTTCGGTAAGGCCCAACGTAAAGATAAACACATCACAATCGGAGAACATTCTTCGCACCGCCGCGAGATGCAACTCTCGCTCTGCTGCAACTTCATCAGGGCTAGAAAAACCATCCAGCTCAATCTGTTGGCGGTAGATGTCAATGTATCGGCCATCTGGCCTTTTAAGAACTAAATCAGCAGGCTTGCGCTTCCCGAAAGCTTCCTGGAAAAGCTGCATAAGTTGAGCAGTAGTGTAGAGATTTCCATAACGCGCCGAAAAAACACCATAATTACGATCGCGTCGCTCATCCTCACTCAGGCCATCGCCCGCTTCGGTCACGAAATAATTGAAGCCAATATGTGATATACGACGAGAGATATGCTGAGCAAAACAGCTCCCCGCTGTAGCAACGCGCTCTTCTCGTTCAATCTTGAACTTCGGATCCACGACAGGATCGATCAGATGGTGTTCCATCCCCGAAACCGAACGCCGCCAGAACTGATAATCAGGTAGCCCACGATAAGGGTTGGACATCAGATAGCCTCCATTACACGAGCAAAGGCCTGATCCCATACAGAATTCGGCGCCACCGTACCAGGTAACGATCGTTCATAGAGATCATAACTTTCAGCGACTAGCTCCTTAAGCCCTATATGTCGGTAAGAACCAAATCTCTTAAACCGATAAGAGCCCTCTACGCCGAGATGTTCGCCAATCTCTGGATATACAGCCCAGGCCGACCCTGCCTTAAGATTGTCATGAGGAACAATATTCGCCTCAACACATGGGACCCCCATTGACCCCATGATGACTCTCGCCACGTCATACAGGCAATGAATTTTGGGGTGATCAATTGTATGCATGAAGGACTGTTGCCGTCCCCAACGACGAACTTCATGTTCTATGTTGAACCCATGAGCAGAAAAATCACTGATTAGTCGGTCTCGCTGCGGAACCCAGTAATCCATAAAACCACAACGCTCGTAAAAATCTCCACGAAACAATGCAATTGCATCTTCCTGACTTAGACCGCGACGGTAGGCAGCGATGACAATGAGCGAGTGATAAGCATCCAAAGCCCCCTTTAGCGGGCCATTATCATCAACCGCGTAAACACAATCAGGGTGATACGCTGAGAAGAAAATGTTCGGTATTTTTGTAAGATTTGGAGCAGAAGAAAAATCACAACCCTTTAAATTCAAGACCTCTTGAGAAACAAGGACGCGAAAATACTCACCAAAACTAGCAACTGCGCCTTCGATATCACGCGTAAAGGACCATATATCCACAGGCGTTACATGGAAATTTGGATTAACCATCTGGAACGCATTCGACAAGCCCGTTGTCTGACAATTCGATATCAACAACCAACGTTCCATAAATCCTCCAGAATTCACCGAGTATCTCTTAACACCTCTCAAATGAACGGGTCGAGCAGAACTCTCACCGGGTTTCGCCCGTGACTCCCGCCGCCCTTGGGGCTATCGAGCGCGCACGATGATAGAGACTGATCGGCAATCCGAGGAA